>Ga0256830_1001922_pt1 | contig 14187 bp, 11 predicted proteins | sample 128326metaG_FD_190537 | JGI IMG/M metagenome (GOLD analysis project Ga0256830, IMG submission 190537) | Hydrothermal vent microbial communities from Lau Basin, Pacific Ocean - 128-326 | ecosystem: Environmental > Aquatic > Marine > Hydrothermal vents | place: Pacific Ocean: Lau Basin | collected... | reverse complement strand
AGATAGTGTCGAATCCCATTTACCGCGCCGTGCGATGCGATAAAATGACGTTGGCGCTCATGGAAGAAATATTGAAAACGTATCAACCCCGGCAAGTCTCCGAACGGAACCTGGCGTTAACGTTGTTATCCACCCCGCGGTCCGTTTTAAAGTCGCGGGGGGAAGAAATATTGGCGGCCGTTTCGGAAGAAAAGAAGGATCAATTAGGGCTTTCCTTGGTGGAATCCACGGTTGAGGCGGGGAGTGGTTCCCTGCCGGTGGAGAGGATCGACAGCATGGCTTTAAAGTTTTGTCCCCGGGATCGGAAAGTATCGGAATTGGCGCAACAGTTGCGTCTGAGTTCTTACCCGGTTATCGGATATACGGCCAACAATGTTTTTTACATTGATCTGAAGGCCATCTTTCCGGAACAAATACCGCGGCTAATTGAGACCATTAAGAATATTTGATGTTACCGTAAAACCGTAAGATGATTTATATCGACTTTTTGCAGGAATAATACTGAAATATGGAAGCAACTGAAATCGGGAAAGGAATTCCCAATAATTCTTTTTCAAACCGAATCATCGGCGGGCAAATCCCAATAATCCGGCGACCATATTAAAAATGAACTACCATCCCTCACAAATAGTCATCGGAACAGCCGGTCATATTGATCATGGCAAAACGGCCCTGGTGAAAGCGCTTACCGGTACGGACACCGATCGGTTGGAGGAGGAAAAGACCAGGGGCATGACTATTGACCTGGGGTTTGCTTTCCTGGATGACAATATTACGATCATTGACGTTCCCGGCCATGAAAAATTCATACGCAACATGGTGGCCGGCGTGTCCACCATTCATATTGCCCTTTTGGTCGTGGCCGCCGATGATGGTATCATGCCCCAGACACGTGAGCATCTCCAAATTATTTCCTTGTTACGAATACCAAGGGGAGTAATCGCCCTGACAAAAATTGACCTGGCGGATGACGAAGAGTGGGTCGACATGGTGGAAGAGGAAATCCGCGAAACCGTAAAGGGAACGTTTCTGGAATCCGCGCCGATTATAAGAACTTCGGTTAATCCAGAAACCGGAATCGAGGAATTGAGAGCGGCGTTATTGGAACAAGCGGCTTCCGTCCGACTGGAAGACGACCGCGGTTTTTTCCGACTCCCGGTAGACCGGGTATTCATCAAGACCGGTTTCGGTGTCGTCGTGACCGGTACCGTTGTGGCGGGGCAATTATCGGTGGGGGAAGAATTGGATTGTTTGCCGATAGGTATTAAGGGAAAAGTCCGTGGTCTGCAAAGTCATGGGAAAAACGTTTCGGTCGTGGTTAAGGGAGACCGTGCGGCGGTGAACCTGGCGGGCGTCGACAAACAACAACTCCGGCGGGGATCCGAATTGGCAACCCCCGGATGGTTAACATCAACCCGCCATTTGATTGCCCGGGTAACTCTCGTTCCGCAGACCCGGTGGCGACTCAAAACCAGGCAACGTATTCGTGTCCACCTTGGAACGGCGGAGGTGTTGGGGCGGATACATATTGTTAACGGTGAACTAAAGGGAGGTCAGTCGGGGAATATTATTATTTATCTTGAAAAACCCATTGTGGCCGCCATGGATGACCGTTTCGTCCTCCGTTCCTATTCGCCCATGGAAACAATCGGGGGAGGTCAGATCCTGGATCCGCAACCATCGGGAAAATGGAAGGAATTAAAGGATTGGGCTTCCGGGTTGAAATCGGCGGTTAACGAAAGATTTAATCAATACGTGGAGCGCCGGCGTAATAATCCCCGGACGGTCGCGGAATGGTCGCAGGTGTTTCATCGCTCCGAAGCGTGGGTCCGCTCCCTGGTGGAAACCAATGGGTTATCGGTTGTACCGGGAAGTGAACTGGTATTCAATCCGCAAGTTTTGGATCGGTTATGCGGGGAAATCGAGGACTTTCTGATTAACTTCCACCGGGACAATCCCTACCGCGTATCGGTCAGCGGAGAGGTGATAAAACAGGGATTCGATTTGTCCGATCGATGGGGGGATTGGGTCCTGGACAACATGGTGGCCAGGGGAGTAATCGTCGAAAAAGACGCCGGGTACGCGTTGTCCGGTCATCAAATATCGCTTTCCGGCGAAGATCGGAAGAAAGCGGATGCCATATCCGACCTGTTGTACGATTCCCGGTTTATGCCCTTGAAAGTGTCCGAAATCGCATCGAAAATAAACCTGAATGAACAGCGGGCTATGGAATTGCTTCACGTGTTAAAGAATCGGGGACGGACAATGGAGATTCAGCGGGAATTATGGCTGGACTGCCGGCGCTTCGATGAATTGATTGCGGTAATGAAACGGTTTTTCAATTCCCACACGAAATTAACGGTACCGGATTTTAAAAATATTTCCTCCCTGACACGTAAAACGGCGATTCCCTTATTGGAGTACCTGGATGCTCATGAATTTACCGAACGCGAGGGGAATGAGCGGATCCGGGGCGAGAAATTGAGCGCTTGAGATGAGATTACCGGTCAGGTTGAATAATTTAACGCAACACACAGGAATAAAACCAACCCGGTAAACATTTTACGGGAGAATAAATATTGAATATTTTTTGCAAGTGCAAACAACAAACGATATGCCTGGTTAAATTACGGGCCTGATGAAAGCAACCATCTGATGTCAAAGTCGATACCGGCAGGCACACCGTTGATGAAGCAGTACCTGGAAGTGAAAAGCCAGTACCAGGATAGTATTGTCTTATTCAGAATGGGCGATTTTTACGAAACCTTCCTGGAAGACGCCAAAATCACGGCGAAGGTCCTTGGCATTGTCCTGACCAAACGCGCCAACGGGGCGGCGGCCGACATTCCGTTGGCGGGATTTCCCCACCACGCCCTGGATAATTATTTACCCAAACTGGTAAATGCCGGACACCGGGTTGCCATCTGCGAACAGGTCGAGGACCCAAAATTGGCGAAAGGGATCGTCAAGCGTGAGGTGATTGAGGTCGTTACGCCGGGGACGATCACTTCCGACCAGGCTCTCAGTCAGAAATCCAATCATTTTATCGTTGGTCTGCACTTTCACCGGGAGCGCGCGGGGTATGCCGTCCTGGATCAATCCACCGGCGACTTTTACATTGGGGAAAGTGAACAGGCCCGGTTGTCGGAAGCGTTGCGCAAGTTTTCTCCCCGGGAAGTGATTTTAGGTGAGAATATTACCTATTCCACGTCCGATTGGTACCGTGATCTGAAACCGTTCGTTACAACCGTGGAGGATTGGCTTTTTACTTTTGATCAAAGTTACCGCACGTTGACCGAGCATTTCCGCACTACCACGTTAAAGGGCTTCGGTTGCGAGAATTATCCTCTGGGGATTACCGCCGGGGGGGCGATCTTTCACCATATCCGCAATACCCTGAACGGTTCGCTGGAACATATAACCCGCGTTCAACCGGTATTGGAAGAAGGGATTATGGGGTTGGACGGATTTACGGTTAGGAACCTGGAAGTATTTAAATCCCTGGCAACGCAAGGAACGCACGGTACTTTAATCGACGTGCTCGATGCCACGATTACGGCCGGAGGGGGCCGATTGTTGAAACATTGGCTGTATCAGCCACTACTGGATATTCCCCGCTTGCAGGAGCGCCTGGACGTGGTGGAAGGATTTGTCAGATCCAAGCGTTTGCTTAATGCGCTGCGCGAGGAATTGAAGCAGATCGTCGATATCGAACGTGTTATCGGAAAAATTAACAGGTATAAGGCTTCCCCCCGGGATGTGCTGGCCCTGGGAAACAGCCTCAGTAAAATTCCCGGAATTTGCGGATTGCTTACGAAAAATGACAACCGGGCGCTCGTTCGGTTAGCCGACCGGTTCCTGGACACGTCCGATATTGTGGACCTGATTATGAAGATCGTACGTCCCGACGCGCCGGCGCAGATGAAACCGGGCCAAATTATTGCTGATGGAATTGACGAAGAATTGGATGAATTACGGCAATTGGCCTTTGGGAGCAAGCAATGGATTGCCGAATTACAAAACAAGGAACGGACAAGAACCGACATTCCATCCCTGAAGATCGGGTACAATAAAGTTTTTGGCTACTATATCGAAGTGACGAAAACACACCAGGAAAAGGTTCCCGAAGAATATATTCGCAAACAAACATTGGTAAATTCCGAGCGGTACATCACCCCGGAGTTAAAGATTTACGAGGAGAAGATACTCTCCGCCGAATCCCGGATCGAAGAGATCGAAATACGAATATTCGATGAACTGTGCCGGACGATATTACAATCCGCCGATACGATCCAAACCAACGCCCGCGTATTGAACCGTCTTGATTTATTGGCGACCTTTGCCACAGTGGCCCTGAACAACCAATATGTCCGGCCCCGTTTGGTGGAGGAGCCGGTTCTGATTATTGAGGGGGGGCGTCATCCGGTAGTGGAGAAATTGTTACCGCCGACGGAACGCTTCATCCCCAACGATTTGAAAATGGACACCCGCACGAGTCAGATTCACCTGATTACGGGACCCAACATGGCGGGGAAATCGACGTATCTGCGCCAGGTGGGTTTGTTGGTCCTGATGGCCCATGTCGGTTCGTTTGTGCCGGCCCGTAACGCCACCGTGGGTATTGTTGACAGGCTCTTTACGCGGGTGGGGGCCAGCGATAACCTGGCCGGTGGTGAAAGCACTTTTTTGGTAGAGATGAATGAAGCGGCAAATATTTTAAACAATGCCACTTCCCACAGCCTTATTCTCTTGGATGAAATAGGGCGTGGTACGGCAACCTATGACGGGTTGGCCCTGGCATGGTCAATTACCGAGTATCTGCACAATACTCCGGAAGTGGCTGCGAGAACCCTTTTTGCAACCCATTATCATGAATTGACCGATTTGGAGAATACGCTGGAGCGATTGGAAAACCATCACGCGGCGGTTAAGGAATTTGGCGATAAGATCGTGTTTTTACGAAAAATACTTCCCGGCGCCGGCGATAAAAGCTATGGCATCCATGTGGCCCGGATGGCGGGACTGCCAAATGCTGTTTTGCGTCGTGCGACGGAAATCCTGAATTATCATTTGGATCAGAACCAGGATTCAACGGGAACCAAACCCCTGGTTGAGACGTCCAATCAATTATCGATTTTCGAACAACAAGAGAATAAGTTGAAAGCCGCGCTAAAAAACCTGGATGTGGAAAACATGACCCCCCTTCAAGCCTTGCAGGCTTTGGATGAGATGAAAAAAGAACATGGCCTGTGAGCGTATTATTAAGAATTTCCGGTTCCTTTTATCGAAAAGCAGGCCTGATTTCTCATTGCTGCCGGAGGGAATCATCCGATTAATGAAAACCATCCGAACATTAATAATCATAAGTTTCTTAACCGGTGCATTTGTGCAGATGGCTTTTGCCCAAGCCGTATGGGTGAAATACGGTTGGCAATTGTTCAAACAGGCCGGGAACGCGCGGTCCATAGCGCTTGGTGGGGCGCAGACGGGTAATGGATCGGGGATTCCCAGCATCCTGTGGAACCCGGCTCACTACGATGAAGAAAGCGACCGGTTTTTCACGTATGCGCATCAAAGTCGATTTGCGGGAATCGTAAACAGCGACCTGGCGGCCTTTTCCCTGCACACGCCCGCGCGGCGACCGATTGAGATGGTTTTGTTGCATGAAAGTGTGACAGATATTCCCGATACACGGGGATTGCTGTTGGATTGGGGGTTGGACGGGATCCCCGGGACCCGGGATGCCGGGGAAGGAAATGGCATTCTGGACGAGGGTGAACGGTTAAATGAGGACAAGCTGAAGCGGTTCAATCAACGACAATGGGGAGTATATTTAAGCACCGTCTGGAGAATAAAATCAACCCTGCTCGGTTTGGGAATAAAGGGCTTATTCCATTCCCTGGGGGAATATTACGGCAGCGGTTTCGGCGTTGATTTGGGTCTGAAAAGGCCTTTATGGTCCGGCGCACAACTGGGATTGGTGATAAAGGATGTCACGACCTCATGGTTGGTCTGGGAAAATGGAATTACCGAAAGGACATTGCCGAGTTTCGTAGCCGGGGTCTCCCAAATGACCGAAATTCCTTTCGTTCCGGTTAAAGTAACCCTCAGCGGGGACATAGTCATCAACGGAAACGGCCGTTCGCTGGATGATGATTTTCGGATAAGGGAGATGGGAGGCAATTATCGCCTTGGGGCGGAAGTAAGGATAAAAAATAAATTACTATTGCGATTCGGGAGGAATGACATTGCAACCATTACCAGCGGATTGGGAATGGAGTGGAGTTCCTTCACGATCGATTATGCTTTTCAATTGGAACCCCCTTCCTCGGGTTTGGGGAATTCCCACCTGATTTCTTTTTCGGTTGATCCGCAGTGGTTGAAATCGTTGTTGTAATATTTTAAACTGCGTGAACCACCTGTATTGAGCGTTGAGTAACCGTAATGAACAGGCTGTCAGCCCCGTTTTTATCCGTCCTTTGATTCATGGTCAGGAGACCAGGAACAATCAGGTTTAATTAATTTAATCCTGCAATCCGCCAGGTGGACGACCCCGCAGTGAAGGGACAAATCATATTCCCAAGGAACAATTTGTAAGAATCGTTCACAACTATCCTTTGATTTGACAGGTGGCGGGATACTGAAATATTTATTTTGTTAATTGTTTGAATTTATTAAAAATCAGTAACTTTAAAGGTTTTCAAAAAAGGCATCGATGATAAAAAGCATGACAGGTTTCGGCCTTGGTAAAGCAGGCCGTGCGGAGGATGAAGTGACCGTCACAGTCCGTACCGTTAATTCCCGGTATTTGGATTTAAAAATCCGGGGGATTGAACAGGTTCCCGAATTGGAGGTAAAAATACGTAATCGGGTCAGTGAAGTCCTACAGCGAGGCAGTATTCAAATCAATATTGATTTTCCGAACGGATTGGATGGCGGCACAATGGTTTTTAATCGAAAACGTTTCGAAGCCATTCAAGATATTTTGCTGATGATTCAAAGGGAATATAGCTGTCATATTGAGATCGGCAACATTTTTTCGGCGAATGATTTGTTTATTACCAAAACAGTTGAAACGGTAAATGCAAAAAATGTAATGAAAGCGCTTAATAAAGCGCTTTCGCAGACCGAAGAAATGCGCGTTGCCGAGGGAGCGAAAATCCAAAAGGATCTTGAGTGTCGGGTACGGAATCTGCAGGACATTATTGATCGACTGAAAACATTGGCAAAAACGACAGCCGTCGAAAGAAGGGAACAATATCAGGCAAAAATTCAACAACTATTGGGTAAAGCGCCGGTAGATGAGAGTCGATTAGCGGTTGAAATTGCGATTTTGGCTGAAAAGGCGGATGTCACCGAAGAGATTGTGCGTTGTGAAAGTCATTTTCACCAATTCCTGAATTTTCTTGAGCCGGACAAACCGGTGGGTAAACGGATGAATTTTCTGCTTCAGGAAATCGGTAGGGAAATAAATACTATCGGCGCCAAAAGTACGGACGTTAAGATTACCAAACTGGTTATTGACCTCAAAGACGAAGTGGAAAAAATACGGGAACAGGTTCAGAACGTATTATGAAAAACCTGATTGCGATATCCGCTCCTTCCGGTTCCGGGAAAACGACTCTTTGCCGGGAGTTACAGCAACGGAACCCGGAGATCCAATTTTCCGTTTCCTGTACGACCCGCCCGAAACGGAACTATGAACGTGACGGGTACGATTACTATTTCCTTACCGACGAGGAGTTTCGTGAATTAATTGCCGAAGATGCGTTGGTTGAGTACGAAAACGTCCATGGGTATTTTTACGGCACCATGAAAAAAACAGTGGATAAGGCCGTTGCCACCGGTAAGTTATTGTTGTTGGAGGTGGATGTTAAAGGGGCGATGTCGATAAAAGAGATGTATCCTTCCCGGACCATCACAATTTTTATCATGCCGCCGAGCATCGAGGAATTAAAGGTGAGGTTGCATCACAGGGGAACCGATTCGGAGGAAAGAATTAAAAAGCGGATGGAACGTCTTAAAACCGAATTGGCGTACAAAGATCGCTTTGATTATGTTGTTGTGAATGATAATATAAACAATGCCACGGAAAAATTAATTTCAATTATCAACTTGCATACAAAACAGAAGGAGTGCTGAATGGGACTTGAACCGATTTCAGTAAGACAATTAGAGCAACAAACCGAAGATATTTATGAAGCTGTGGTCGTTATGTCAATACGGGCCAGGCAGATATTACGGGACCGTATGGTTGAAGCGGCGATGAAGGGAACCAGGGAAGAAGATTTCGGAGTGTTTGACCAGGTGCCTGAAATAGATCCCGAGGATTATCAGGAACTGGAAAAACCGACCACCATCGCCGTAAGAGAATTTCTGAATGGCGAATTAACCTGGCACAGGGCCACCGAAGAAGAAGCCGAATAAGGGTTAATGGAAGTTACGTCCAATGAACTTATCCGTCGCTATCTCGAACAAACACAATCCTTATATGGGAAAGAACTATTTATACACAAGGTCGTGAATGCGCAAAATGGGGAGGACCGGACTCAATTATTAGCTGAGTATAAACAGGAAATCAGCGCCTGTCTTAAATGTCCGCTGGGTAAAACGCGGAAAAGCTTCGTGTTCGGGGTAGGGGATCCCAATGCCCGGTTAATGTTGGTCGGCGAAGCTCCCGGAGCGGAGGAGGACCGTCTGGGAGAACCTTTTGTCGGCCGGGCCGGGAAATTGCTGGATAAAATATTGGCCGCCATCAAGCGTAGTCGGACAAAAGATGTGTTTATCTGCAACGTATTAAAATGCCGTCCGCCGAATAACCGTGATCCCCTGCCATCGGAAGTTGAATTGTGTGAACCTTACCTTATTCATCAGATTCAGATCATTAAGCCGCATTTAATTGTGGCGTTGGGAAGAATTGCCGGTAAAACGCTTTTAAAACAGGAATTGATGTTGAAAGAAATGCGGGGAAAATTACATGATTACCAGGGGATTCCCCTGATCGTGACCTATCATCCGGCAGCGTTGTTGCGGAATCAGGCTTTGAAATACCCTGCCTGGGAAGATTTTAAGTGGGTTCAATCCATCCTGGAAGGAAAGAGTTAACTTTGGCCAAAAACGACGAAAGAATTTCGATCTCGGTCCAACCGCAATCACTTGAAGCCGAACAGGCCGTATTGGGCAGTATGTTGACCAGCAAAGAAGCGGTTAGTAAAGCGATGCAATGGGTTGGTCCCAATCATTTCTATAAAAGCGCCCACGGTAAAATATTTTCCACAATGGTCGCGCTTTTCAACGAAGGCGAACCGATCGACACGATTTCCGTTATTGATCGCCTTAAGAAGAATAAGGAATTGGAAACCGTCGGAGGCGCCTATTATATCACCGGTTTAATGGAAACCGTTCCCACGGTAGCAAATGTCGAAGGTTACGCCAAGATTGTGCTGGAAAAAGCCCTGCTTCGGCAATTGATTCTGCTGGCCCATGACCTGTCAAAGGAAGCCTATGACGACCGCCAATCCGTCGATGAAATCCTGGATTCCGCTGAACAGGCGATTTTTAATATTACTCAACACCGGTTAAAAGGTGGTTTTCGACATATCGATCCGATTTTGCATGAAACCTTTGAAAAACTGGATATAATCAGTTCCAAAGCCGGGTCGGTAATCGGGGTCCCCTCCGGATTGGTTGATTTGGATGAAAAAACGGCCGGGTTCCAGCCCGGAGATTTAATCATCATTGCCGGTCGACCCGGAATGGGGAAAACAGCGTTGGCATTATCGATGGCGCGGAACGCGGCGGTTGAAAATGGGGAAGCGGTGGGGATCTTTAGTCTGGAAATGGCCAATCATCAATTGGCCATGCGACTTCTTTGCGCGGAGGCGAAAGTGGACAGCCATTTGGTTCGTACCGGGCGTTTACCTAAAGCACAATGGAAAAACCTGAGTCTGCACGTCGGTACTTTGGCGGAAGCTCCCATTTACCTGGATGATACGCCGGCCATAACCGTTCTGGAATTACGCGCCAAGGCCCGACGCCTAAAAGCGGAACACAACGTAAAAATGATTATTGTCGATTATTTGCAATTAATGCAGGGGCCGAAGGGTGTGGAAAGTCGACAACAGGAAATATCCGTTATTTCCCGTTCATTAAAGGCTTTGGCGAAAGAATTGGATATACCGGTAGTCGCCTTATCGCAATTATCACGGGCGGTGGAAAACCGCAGTGACCGCAGACCGCAATTATCGGATCTGCGTGAAAGCGGCGCCATCGAGCAGGACGCGGATGTCGTGTTGTTTTTATATCGCCCCTATTTGTACACCCAGGAAGAAGAGGATCGCGGTAAAGCGCAGGTCATTATCGCGAAACAGCGTAATGGTCCCACAGGCACCGTTGAGGTTTCCTTTATCGACCGGTTTGCGCGGTTTGAGAATTTGTCCGTCTACGAAGAGTTTGAAACCACACCACCGTTCTAATGCCTAATCCACTGACACGTCTCGTTCCTCATCTGGTAGGGGAATACCCGAAACCTTTTCTCGAATTGTTTAAGAAGGTTACCGTGCCGAATGGCAATAGCCGGGAGGAGATGAAACGTCTTCTCTGGAGGGCGTACGAATTCAGTTATTCCCACCACGAAGGACAGAAGCGTCGTTCGGGGAAACCCTATTTTGAGCATTGCCTGGCTGTCGCCAATTTATTGGCGTCGTGGAAAATGGATCATACGACGATCATCGGGGGATTGCTGCATGACGTGCTTGAGGATACGGACGCAACCATGGAAGAATTGGAACGTTTGTTTGACAATGATGTGGCGGTTTTGGTCGATGGCGTTACCAAATTGGGCGGAATTCAGTTTTCCAGCCGGAAAGAGAAACAGGCCGGTAACTTCATGAAACTTTTATTGTCGGTGGCCAAGGATTTGAGAGTGATCATTATCAAGTTTGCCGATCGTCTCCATAATATGCAGACCATCCAATATATGCCGCAGATCAAACAACATCGGATTGCGATTGAAACCCGTGATGTTTATGCTCCGTTGGCACATCGCCTGGGAATGGCCAAGGTCAAATGGCAGCTCGATGACCTGGTTTTCCGTACCCTTAATCCAACCGCTTACAAGGAAATCGACTCAAAATTAAAGGCCACCAACCGTCAGCGCACACGGTATATCAATGAAGTGATCAAACCGGTAAAAGCGGAATTGGCTTCCTACGGAATAAAAGCGGAAATATATGGACGGCCGAAATCACATGCTTCAATCTACGGGAAGATGGTCCAGCGGGGAAAAACGTTCGAAGAAATTTATGACCTTTATGCCATTCGGATTATTGTGGAAAAAATTGAACAATGTTACTTGACGCTCGGAATTATTCACCAGTTGTATTCTCCTGTGCAAGAGCGTTTCAAAGACTTCATCGCCATGCCCAAATCGAACGGTTACCAATCGATTCACACGACGATTATCGGCCCTAAGGGGAATATGGTGGAGATACAAATCCGGACGCAGGAGATGGAACAAACGGCTGAAATAGGAGTTGCAGCGCACTGGCGTTATAAGGAGAAACAATCCGTTTCCGCCGATCTGGATTCCAATGTGAAGTGGCTTCGTGAATTGGTTGAAATCCTGCAGAGTGAATCCGCCGATCCCAAGGAATTCATGCATTTACTGAAAATCGATTTATTTGATAATGAAATATTTGTTTTTACGCCTAACGGGGATCTGATCGAACTGCCGATAAACGCCACGCCGATTGATTTCGCGTTCCAGATTCATACCGAACTGGGATTGCACTGTCTCGGAGCAAAAGTAAATCATAAAGTCGTTCCTTTGAACACGCGGTTGAAAAACGGGGATATGGTCGAGATCATTACGAGCCAGAATCAACAACCCAGTTATGGATGGTTGAAGTTTGTTGTAACGACGAAAGCCCGGAATCATATCAATCGCCATCTGCGGAAAGTACGTCGCATTGAAAGCATCAAGATCGGTTCCGAAATATTGGAAAAAACGTTGCGGCGACTGAAAATGTTAAAGCAGATGAAAGAAATAAAGGAATCATACGAATTATTCGGATTTACTTCCCCGGACTCCCTGTTGGAAGCGATTGGGAATGGCTCGCTGACGGTCAGAGATATCTTTCGCAAAATTCGTCCCGCGGAAGAGGTCATGATCGAAGAAACCGAAGAAGAATCACGAAAACGGTTTATTGACTATGCCCGTTCTTCCGTCAGGGGAATTAAACTGCAAGGCATAACCAATCTGATGGTTTCTTTTGGCAAATGTTGTAATCCCATTCCCGGCGATGAAATGATCGGGTTTGTTACGCGGGGCAGAGGTATTACCGTCCATCGTGCTTCCTGCCGGAGTTTGCCTTTGCTCAGTGAAGAATCAGACCGACTGATACCGGTGGAATGGGATGTAAACCGGAGAGATGTATTTAATGTGCGAATTAAGGTCATCGGTGAGGATCGCAGGGGGGCGTTAAAAGAGATGACCGAATGTATCTCGAGCGAAAACCTTAATATTTCAAGTGTTGATATGAAAGTAAAAGACAATATTGCCACGGCCTATTTCATCATCGAGGTTAACAATTTGCGGCAATTAGACAGGATTATTCGTAAATTAACTAAAATCAAAGGAATTGATTACGTAGAAAGGACAGGAAAATGAGTAAAAAAACTTACACGAAAAGGGATATTGCTATTGAGGTAGCGCGCCGGATGGGTTCAACTCTTGATAAATCGGCCCGCTATGTGGATGAAATTTTTGTTGTCATGCGGGAAATGTTATGTGATGACCGCCCAAACGTACGAATAGAAATTCGCAATTTTGGTGTATTTGAAGTAAAACCGACAAGGGCAAAACCGAGGGCGAGAAATCCCCGGACGAACGAGGAAATATTTGTACCGGCCCACAGGAAGTCACATTTCAAACCCGGTAAAATCCTGAAAGCGCATTTAAGCAAACCGCTTTAGATCTTTTTGCGTAGCATATAAATATTACGTATCCCGCGCTCATGGGCAGGATCCTCGGGATTGATTATGGAAGCAGGCGCATCGGATTAGCCCTTTCGGACCCGTTACACGTGATCGCTTCGCCATACAAGACGTTGATTATCCGCGATGAAAAACAAGTGCTCAGGGAACTTAAGATTGCTGTCGACGATAACGATGTTGAGATGCTGGTGGTGGGATTGCCTCTGGGAATGAAAGGACAGGAAACCGAGCAGACGCGAAGGGTACGCAGGTTTGCATCTTTGTTAAAAGACACGGGATATGAGGTAATACTCGAAGATGAACGGTTAACTTCAGTGAGTGCGAAACGCTCCCTGGTTGTCCAGGAAATCAGGACGGGGCACAATAAGGGATTGGTCGACCAAACGGCGGCAGCGATACTGTTACAACAATACTTGGATAAACACTCCGGGTGAACACAATATTCAGCAGGCCCTATTGGCAGTCAGCCTTATTGTCAGGCGGGCTGGTGGGATTGGCCTATCCACCCTTGCATTTAGGGTTTTTGGCCTGGATTGGTTTTATTCCCTTATTTCATATCTGGTTGCATTGTGATCCGAAGTCAAGCGCCAAGTACAGTTATTTAGCTGCCATCACAGCCAATCTTATTTCCCTTTATTGGATTGGCCTGAACAGCGGCGCCGGATTTGCGCCTGTTTTCGCATCGTTGGTGGGGGCTATTCTATATCTTGGAATCTATTGGTATTTGTTCGGGATGGCGGTTTCCTGGGTTCATGGTCGTACCGGAATGGGATTGTATTGTGTTCCGTTTCTATGGGTGACGATGGAATGGGTTCGAAGTTTCGGATCCTTGGGGTTTCCCTGGATAAACCTGGCGCTTACTCAGACGGACTATCTGCCGGTGATTCAAATTGCCGAAGTTACCGGCACCTATGGCATCGCCTTCTGGTTGATGGTAATTAACATGGGTGTTTATTTATTACTCAACAAGATGGGCGAACAGAAAAAGATCCTAACGCTCACCGGGATCATTTTCATAAGCATCTGGCTTTTCGGCGGCATCCGTTACTTTAGTGTCCTCAACGCACCCGCGGCAAAGCAGGTTACGATTTCCGCTATTCAGCCCAACATTGACCCCAATGAGAAGTGGGAGCGGAGCAATCGTTACAAAAATATCGCTTTGATGGATTCCCTGTTGGAAAAGGCTATTCA
>Ga0256830_1001921_pt1 | contig 14211 bp, 13 predicted proteins | sample 128326metaG_FD_190537 | JGI IMG/M metagenome (GOLD analysis project Ga0256830, IMG submission 190537) | Hydrothermal vent microbial communities from Lau Basin, Pacific Ocean - 128-326 | ecosystem: Environmental > Aquatic > Marine > Hydrothermal vents | place: Pacific Ocean: Lau Basin | collected... | reverse complement strand
AAGAAACCGTGACAAAATTGCCACACCCGGGCTCCACAAGGGCGAACGAGGCGCGCGGTGGGGCGGGTCCATGCCCGTGAGGCTCGCGAAGTCACGCCCGGGCGCATGGTTCGCAGGATACTTGAGAGATGAGGCTTGAAATCTGCTATGATAGACTCAGATGATGCTGGGAGCGTGTCCTGTGCGGAAATAACCGAGAGGGTCTGAATGAAGTCGGCAAGGGCGAAGATAGTATGCACGATCGGTCCGGCCACGTCGTCCGAGAGGATGATCGCGTCCCTGATAAGGGCCGGCATGGACGTGGCGAGGCTGAACCTCTCTCACGGAACACACGCAGAGCACAGGCGCCACATAGAGGCGATCAGGAAGTGGAGCCGCAGGCTACAGAGGCCCGTGGCCATACTGCTGGACCTGCAGGGGATAAAGATAAGGATCGGGAAAGTAGAGGGCGGCTCGGTCCATCTCAGGAAGGGCGGATCCGTGCTGCTCAAGCCCGGCGACGGAATCACCACGGACGAGACCCTGTTCATATCCTATCCCGCGCTGCTCAGGGACCTGAAGAAGGGGCAGAGGGTCCTGCTCGACGACGGCCTGATACTTCTCGAGGTCGCCGGCAGGAGGCGGGACGCACTGGTTGCGCGCGTGAAGGAGGGCGGCGCGCTCACTGATCACAAGGGAGTGAACCTGCCTGATACGAGGATATCGCTCAGCTCCTTCACCGACAAGGACCGGGAGGACCTCGCCTTCGGGCTCGAGGCAGGCGTGGATTACGTCGCACTCTCGTTCGTCATAAGGCCTTCAGACGTCAGGAAAGTGAAGGAGTGGCTCGCCGGGCAGGGTGCTTCCCTCCCGGTCATAGCGAAGATCGAGAAGCCCGATGCACTCAGGCACATCGACTCCATACTCGATGCGGCCGAGGGCATAATGGTGGCACGTGGAGACCTCGGGGTGGAGGTCCCGCCCGAAGAGGTCCCCCTCATACAGAAGGACCTGATCCGGAAGGCGAACATGAGGGGAAGGCTTGTGATCACGGCCACGCAGATGCTCGAGTCCATGCGCGAGCACCAGCGCCCCACGAGGGCCGAGGCCACGGATGTGGCAAACGCAGTGCTGGACGGCACCGACGCCCTGATGCTCTCGGCCGAGACAGCCACCGGCAGGTATCCCCTCGATGCCGTCAGGATGATGCGGAGGATCATAGAATACACAGAGGGCGAGGCCGCCCTGCCGCGCATGGCCTCGCCTTCGTTCTCCCTCAACCTGCGCGGAGACGAGAGGCCGAGCCTCGCCGTGGCGGATGCCGCAGTCTGGGCCGCTTCAGACGTCGATGCGAAGTGTATCGTCGCCTTCACACGGTCCGGGTTCACGGGACTGCTCGTCTCGAAGTGCAGGCCGTCGGTACCCGTGATCGCCCTTACACCCGATGAGACCGTTATGAGGAGGCTCTCCCTGTACTGGGGTGTGACGCCTCTCCAGATGAGGACACTGAACCACACGGACGAAATGGTCTTCGAGGTGGAGAAGAGCCTGACCGGCAACAGGATGGCAAAGAGGGGGGACACGATCATAATCATCGCGAGCTCTCCGCTGCATGAGCGCGGAAAGACCAACTTCATGAAGATCCACAGGATCGGAGGCTGACGCTCCGGCTTGACGAGGCCGGGGCAGCGGAGACCGGGAACAGAGGTTGCGGAGGGCCGCTTGAATCGAGGAGGGGTGCCATGTGTATGAGGAGGTTCGCAACAGGCTGTGCAGTCGCTGTCTTGTTGATCTTATTGATGCTTCCGGCATTGAATAGCCATGCAAAGGAGGTCGGTGATATGGTGGATAACATCCATTGGCTGGGACACGATACGTTCAAGATCACCGGAAGGGATGTGACCGTCTTTACAGATCCCTTCAGGCTGAAGGGCACCGGCAGTGCGGACATAATCCTGATCACGCACGACCACTACGACCACTGCTCGCCCGAGGATGTCAGGAAGGTCCAGACCGGAGGGACCGTCATCGTGGCGACTCCGGACTGTGCGGGGAAACTGTCGGGTGACGTGAGGACCGTGAGGCCCGGTGACAGGATCGAGGTAAGGGGCGTGAAGATCGAGGCGGTGCCTGCATACAACACCGACAAGGAGTTTCACCCGCGGAACAAGGGCTGGGTGGGGTATGTCTTTGAAGTGGACGGCAGGAGGATATACATTGCAGGCGATACCGACTACATACCCGAGATGAAGACCTTCAGAGACGTGGACGTCGCCCTGCTGCCGGTGAGCGGCACATACGTGATGACGGCCGAAGAGGCAGTGAAGGCCGCGCTCGACATAGGCCCGAAGGTCGCCGTACCGATGCACTACGGCACTATCGTGGGGTCCGAGGCCGATGCCGAGAGATTTGCAGAGGCATTGAAGGGCAAAATAGAAGTAGTCATCATGAAAGCCGAGTGACATGGCGGATGCAAGGAGGATCCTGAGGCTCCTGCTCGAGAAGTACCCGGAGCCGCGGATCGCCCTGAACTTCAAAAACCCGCTCGAACTGCTCGTCGCTACCATCCTATCGGCCCAGTGCACGGACAAGAGGGTGAACGAGGTGACGAGGGAGCTGTTCAGGAAGTACAGGTCTGCCCGCGACTATGCCGAGGCCGACCCGGCGCTCTTCGAGCAGGAGATCAGGCCCACGGGTTTCTACAGGAACAAGGCGAGGCAGATCATGGAGTGCTGCAGGGCCCTGGTCGAGAAACACGGCGGCCGGGTGCCCGACAGCCTCGAGGCACTGACGGAACTGCCCGGTGTGGGCAGAAAGACCGCAAACGTCGTGCTCGGCAGCGCCTTCGGAAAGCCGGCCATCGCAGTGGACACCCATGTGCTGCGGGTGAGCAACCGGCTCGGGCTCGCAGACTCGGACGATCCCGTGAAGGTCGAAGAGGAGCTGATGAGACAGGTCCCAAGGGATGACTGGACGCGGTTTACGCTCGCAATGATCCTGCACGGAAGGGAGACCTGCAAGGCGAGGCGCCCCCGGTGCGGCGGGTGCATACTCTACGACGAGTGCGGGTGGGCCGAGAAGTTCAGGTATGCGTGAGCCGCGCGAGAGAGGATGTTTCCATGACCCCGGTTTCAGGCCCGTCTTATCAGGGGCCGCTGCCTGAGGACCTGCAAGCCCTTGCAGGGTTCGAGGACGAGGCCGGCCTCTACAGTATCCGCCTCTACGACAGGGTCGGCTCCACGAACGAGACCGCCGCGGGGCTAGCACGTGATGGAAGCCCTCACGGCACGGTCGTCATAGCCGACACCCAGGAGGCAGGCAGGGGGAGGCGTGGCCGCAGCTGGCATTCACCGCCGGGTGTGAACGTATACATGAGCATCATCCTCAGGCCGGCGGAGATGGAGTTTCATCCGTCCCTCGTGACCCTGGCTGCGTCACTTGCGGCTGCAGAGGCCGTTAACTCCTTCCTGCACGCGGGCGCGGGGCCCGGCGCGTGGCCGAAGTGGCCGAACGATGTCTACTGTAACGGGAGAAAGCTCGGCGGCATACTGACCGAGGCCGTGACCTCCGGGGAGGAGGTCCGGTTCCTGGTGACGGGCATCGGCCTGAACGTGAACATGAAGGCCGCTGACATCCCTGCTGACTTCAGGGAGCGTACGACCTCGCTCCGAATCGAGACCGGCAGGACCGTCGGGAGGGACAGGGTCGTGAGGGCGACGCTCAGGGCCTTTGCCGGCCTCTACAGCCTCCTCTTCACTGACCCAGCCTCGCTGACAGCCCGGTGGTGCAGGGCAAGCCGCACCATAGGCGCTTACGTGAAGGCCGTCACCCCGGGAGGGACGGTATGCGGAACCGCCGAAGGACTCGACGAGAGGGGGTTCCTCAGGCTGAGGAGAGACGGTGGCGGGGAACTGAGGCTGGGGTCGGCGGAGATAGTGCACTTGAGGGACCATGACGGATAGGGTGCTCGCCGTAGACATAGGAAACAGCAGCGTCAGTGTCGGCCTGTTCGGCAAGGGTGGCGAGCTTAGGACCTTGCGCATCGATACCCGCCCGATCAGGGAGAGGGCCTTCTACGAGGCGGCACTCAGGGAGTTTATCGGCGGCGACCGGCCAGCCGGGGCGGTGCTCTCGTCGGTCGTCCCCTCACTCGACGGGGTCTTCGGCGACGTCACCGCTGACCTCACCGGCAGCCGTCCCGTAGTGGTGAGCCACGCCGTCGACACCGGGCTCGTGTTCGACGTGGCGGAGCCGGAGGGTATCGGCGCCGACAGGATCGCAAACGCCGTGGCCGCCTGCAGCACCATAGGGGGGGATGTGGTGGTCGTGGACTTAGGCTCTGCGACCACGTTCACGGTCGTGGCCGGGGGCTGCAGGCTGCTCGGTGGAGTGATCATGCCGGGGATCGGGATGATGTGTGTCGCGCTCGAGCGGCAGACGGGTAAGCTTCCACTCGTGAGGCCTGCTGCGCCGGCGGGGCCTTTAGGTAAGGACACGAAAAGTAGTATAATCTCAGGAGTCGTGTACGGGACCGCCGGTGCAGTAGACAGGGTGCTCGATGAGCTCAGCGCCGTGCTCGGGGACTTCACCGCCGTCATTACTGGGGGTAACGCCGCCCTGGTCGATGCACTGCTTCGAAGGGAGCACCTCCATGTGCCGGAGCTCACGTTGACGGGACTGAGAATAATATTCGAAAGAAACAGGGGACCGGGAAGATGAACGAGATCAGAAGAGAGCCGTTGCTTGGAAGATGGGTGGCTGTACTGAGTGAGTCCTTGAAGCCAGAGGAGTATTCCTCAGGCGCGGGACCTTCGGAGGGGGGGCATTGCCGCCTGTGCGGGACAGAGGCGGGTGAGCCTGTGGAGATATACAGTGTCAGGGACGGCTCGGGCAACTGGCTCGTCAAGGTCGTGCCCGCGATGGTGCCGGTCTTCACCCCCGAGGGGGACCTCGGCAGGAAGGGGATCGGCATATACGACAAGATGAACGCGATAGGCGTGAACGAGCTGCTTGTGGAATCCCCCAGGCACGACACTCCACCGGAAGACATCGGGCCGGATCAGATGTTCAGCGTGATCGCGGCCTTTCATGCAAGGATGCTCGAGCTCGAGAAGGATGCGAGGATCAGGCACATAATGCTGCACAAGAACTGCGGGAGCCCTTCGGGAGACACCCTGGGTCATCCCCACTCACTCATAACCGCGACCCCGGTGATCCCGAAGCGCGTGAAGGAAGAGCTCGACGGCGCGAAACTCTACTTCGAGTACAAGGAGAGGTGCATATTCTGCGACATCATGAGGGAGGAGGAGAGGCTGAAGGACCGTCTCGTGCTGGAGACGCCCCACTTCCTCGTCTTCTGCCCCTATGCGGCAAGGTTTCCCTTCGAGTTCTGGGTCCTCCCGAGGAGACACAACTGCTCCTTCAGGGATGTGAACGAAGAAGAGATGAGGGACCTCTCGGAGACCCTATCGACGATGTTCAAGAAGCTCAGGAGGCTCCTGAACGATCCGCCGTACAACTATGTGCTGCACACCGCGCCGAGCAGGATACCGAGAAGGAACCACTGGCACACGCTCGGTGAGGACTTTCACTGGCATATCGAGGTCATGCCGAGGATAAAGAGCATCGGCAGCTTCGAACTCGGCTCCGGCATGTACACCCTGACCACATCCCCTGAGGATGCAGCAAAATATCTTAAGGAGGTTTCCCATGGAGATTAAGAGGATTCTGTTCCCGACGGACTTTATGGAAGGCACTGTGCAGGCCGTTCCCTATGCCGTGGATCTCGCAAAGAAGTACGGAGCGAGGCTCTTCATAATTCATGTCATACACGAGGTTACCAGGGCGACGGGTCTGTATGTCCCGCACATCACGATAGACGAGCTGTACAAGACGATGGAGGCCGAGGCGGAAAAGGAGATAAGCCGCGTGTATCTCGAGGAACTGAGGGGCTTTGACGACGTCGAGTACAAGGTGCTCAAGGGCATCCCTTACGAGGAGATAATCGCCTTTGCGCGCGACAATGCAATGGACATGATAGTGATGGGCACGCACGGGCGGAAGGGACTGGACAGGCTCTTCTTCGGAAGCACGGCGGAGAAGGTCGTCAAGGGTGCACCCTGTCCGGTGCTGACGGTCAGGGCTAAGGAGTTCGCAGCGTGAGTCTGCGCCGGATGGATCGGACGGCGGTCCGCAGAAAGGACCGACTAAGGGTGTCCGGTGCCGCCGGTCGGAACGGGGATGTCTGCAGTATGGGTCTGTGCAGTATCGACTCGGACGGCGGTCCGCGGGAGGTCCCTCCAGCGGTGAAGTCATATCTGGAAAGGTTTTCAGGCTGAACAGAGATGGTCATGCGCACACAGGTCCTCGTGGTCGGAGGCGGCCCCGCAGGTGCAACCGCCGCCAGGAGGCTTGCCGCTTCGGGCAAGGAGGTCATGCTCGTCGAGAGGGATCTCTCCTTCAGGAAACCCTGCGGCGGCGGAATAGCCTCATCGGCGCTGGATGAACTCGACATACCGAGGGATGTGCCCCACAGGGTGGTGAGGACCATCCGGTTCGTCTCCCCATCGGGCAGGGTCCTCGACATTCCACTGAGAGGTGGAGAGATACTCGTCGTCGACAGGAGGGCATTCGATTCCCTCCTGAGGCGGCTTGCCGCCGAGGCAGGAGCCGAGGTCGTGGAGGGAGAGTTCACGGGGCTTCAGTCGAAGAGGAGGGGGCTGAAATCCCGTGTCCTGATAGACGGTGAGGCCGTGACCGTGGAGTCGGACTACCTGATCGCATCCGACGGCGTGAACTCGAGGGTGAGGAGGGCTGCCGGGCTCGACCCTTCCGACTATGTCTTCACCCTGTCGGCACCGGTGGGCGGCCTCGAGACCGATGCCTGCGAGTTCTGGTTCGGCTCAGAGCATGCGCCTTCATCCTACTCGTGGGTCTTCCCGAGGGTGGACGGAGACTCGGCCGGAGGCTGTTCCGTGGGAACGGGAATGAGTTACGGCCGTGATGCGAGGGCCTGCTTCGGGAGGTTTCTCGATAGGCTCGGCATAAGCGCTGAGGGCGTTACAGCCAGGGGATACAAGGTGCCCTCGTGGAAGCACGGGCCGTACACCGCGGGCAGGGTGCTCTTTGCAGGTGACGCCGCAGCGCAGGTGATGCCTTTCACGTACGAGGGCATATACTACGCGATGAAGTCAGGGGAGTTCGCTGCAGAAGCGGTGACCGGAGGCCGCCTCTCCCTGTACGGCAAGCTGTGGCGCAGGAGATTTCTCTCGAGGTTCAGGCTCATGAGGACGCTCGAGGGTGTCTTCCTTCGAAACGACGCGGGTGCGGAGAAGCTCTTCGACATATTCTGCAGGCCAGAGGTCCAGGAGGCCTCGATGCGTCTCTGGCTCAGAAAGGAAGCCGGACGGGGGAGTCTCCTGAGCTACATCAACCTGTTCAGGAAGTTCTTGCATTGAGACTGAAGAGTGCCGTTGTCCTCTCCTTCCTGCTTCACCTGCTGATAATCTTCCTTCTCACGAGGATACTTCCCCCCCCTGTGCGGGAAGACGGGGCGCGGAGCCCGCTGAGCGCGAGGATCGTCTACCCGCCTGAGGCTGAAAGGCCTGAGCCCTGGGCCGGCGCCAGCAAGGCGGAGCCGAGCCGCGAGGCGCTCGAAGCGCCTCCTGCCGCTGAAGCCCCCCCTCCGGTCGTGCCGCCGCCTCCTGCCGGAACCCCGCCCCGCAGCCCGCAGCCCGAGGCCCTGCTGCGTCCTCCGGCCGGTCCGCCCGCGGGCGAGGCTCTCGGCGAGGGTGTGGAGCGGCTGCCGGGTGCAAGGGAGCTGTTCGACCCGGGGATAATCGGTGACATCGCGAGACTCGACCGGAAACCCGCGCCGGAGCAGGGGAAGGAGTCGGGCATCACCTTCAGCACCGGTGACCTCAAGTACTACAGTTACATGATGAAGCTCAAGTCGAAGATAGAGCGCGTATGGAGGTATCCGCCCGAGGCCCTCAGGCGGGGTATTTACGGTGACCCCTATATAAGGTTTACAATAAAGAAGGACGGTTATCTCGGATCAGTGGAGCTGATACGCACCTCCGGGTACAGGGAGCTCGACGAGGCCGCGATGAAGGCGCTCAGGGACGCCGAGCCGTATTGGCCCCTGCCGGAGAGCTGGGGTAAGGAGGGGCTCACCATCACGGGCCACTTTGTGTACTCCATCTACGGGGCCTACCTGAGATGACGGCCGTGTTGCAATGAATTTAATCTGCTTGACAATCCGCCGGACATCTGCTATATATGACAGAGGGGGGAGCAGCCCGAGGGGGTAGATGAGAGACGAGGACAAGACAAGGGAGCAGCTCATAGAGGAACTGATGGAGCTGCGCCGTATTGTTGCAGACCTCGAGGACTCGGAATGCCGCTGCAAGCGGGCCGAGGAGGCGCTGCAGAGGGCCAACCGGGCGCTCAAGGTGCTGAGTGAATGCAACCAGATCGTGGTGAGGGCGAAGGATGAGCCACAGCTGCTCGCCGACGTCTGCAGGGTCCTCGTGGAGGACGGTGGATACAGGCTTGCATGGATAGGCTTTGCCTCCAACGACGAGGATAAGACCGTGGAGCCGGTGGCCCAGGCCGGTTACGAGGACGGCTATCTCGATACACTCGACATCACCTGGGCGGACACCAGCAGGGGGCGCGGTCCGACGGGTACGGCCGTCAGGACCGCTCGGGTGAGCATCAACAGGGATGTATTGTCGAACCCTGATTACGCCCCCTGGCGTGACGAGGCCGTCAAGCGCGGCTACCAGTCGTCCATCGCCATTCCCCTGATCAGCAACGACCGGGTCTTGGGAGCGCTGAACATATACGCTCCCGAACCCGACGCCTTCGACGACGAGGAGGTGAGGCTCCTCACGGAGCTGGCCAGTGACCTCGCATACGGTATTACGACACTGCGCGCCCGCGTCGAACACTCACATGCGGAAAAGGAGCAGGCCCTGCTGCAGCGGCGTCTCGAGGTGCTGTGGAACATCGCGCGCATGGCCGATGCCGACTACCAGACACTCTGCGATCACGTGCTGGCTGAGATCACCGCCACCACCCGGAGCCCCTATGCCTTCTACGGTTTTCTCAACGAGGACGAGAGCGTCCTGAAGGCCTATGCCTTCTCCGTGGAGGTGATGGAGGAGTGCAAGATCAAGGACAAGCCCGTCGACTACCCGATCGGCACGGCCGGGCTCTGGGGAGATGCGGTCCGTTTCAGGAGGACCATCATAGTCAACGACTACCAGTCCTACCCTGACAAGAAGGGCATCCCCGAAGGCCACGTGATGCTCGAGAGGGTGATGGTGGTGCCGGTCTTCAGTCACGGCCGTATAGTCGCGCTGGCGGGTGTCGCAAACAAGCCGACCGACTATACCGAAGACGATGCGAGGCACGTCGAGTCTTTCACGACGAACGTCCAGGTCATCATGGACCGCCGCAAGGCCGAGGAGGAGCGCGAGAGGATGCAGGCCCAGCTCCTCCAGGCACAGAAGATGGAGGCCATAGGCACGCTGGCCGGAGGCGTCGCCCACGACTTCAACAACCTGCTCACGGCAATCCGCGGTTACATCGACCTCGTGATGATGAAGGTCGATGATACGGAGGTCCCCTACAGGTACCTCACGCAGGTGCGCAGCGCTTCGGCGCGCGCGGCCGACCTGACACGCCAGTTGCTCCTCTTCAGCCGGAAGCAGCCGATGGAGTTCGTCCATCTCGACATCAACAGTATAATAGTCGACCTGCTGAGGCTGCTCGACCGGCTCATTGGTGAAGACATCACCATCGACACCGAGCTTGCCGAGGACGTCTGGATGGTCTGGGCCGACAAGGGGAGCATCGAGCAGGTGCTCATGAATCTCGCGGGCAATGCACGGGACGCCATGCCCGAGGGAGGAACCCTCACGATCAGGACAGAGAACGTGCTGCTCGAAGAGGAGACCGTCAAGGGCATACTCGATGCCCGGCCCGGCAGGTTCGTCCGCCTCTCGGTCGAAGACACCGGGACCGGGATGGACGAGGAGACCATGCAGCACATATTCGAGCCGTTCTTCACCACCAAGGAGGCCGGCAGGGGGACTGGCCTCGGGCTCTCCGTGGTCTACGGCATCGTCAGGCAGCACGGCGGCTGGATCAATGTCGCGAGCGAGATCGGCCGGGGGGCTGTCTTCAGTATATATCTTCCGGCTTCTCCTGTTAAGCCGGTAGAGGAGGAGATGAGAGCCGTCTCACTGAAGCTCCTGCGCGGCAGCGGAGAGCGGATACTGCTCGTGGAGGACGAAGAGGGAGTCCGGGGGTTCGCCTCAGAGGTGCTTCGCGGTCACGGATACTCGGTGGCCGAGGCTGCGAGCGTTAAGGATGCGTTGGATGTGTTCGAGAGGGAGGGGGGCGACTTCCACATGGTCGTCAGTGACGTCGTGCTTCCAGACAGGAGTGGTCTCCACCTCGTCGACAGGCTCCTCTCCAGAAAGCCCGGACTGCGCGTGCTGCTGAGCAGCGGGTACACGGATCAGAAGCTGCAGTGGCCGCTGATCCAGGCGAGAAACTACAGGTTTCTGCAGAAGCCCTACACCGTGGCCGACCTGCTCCAGGCCGTCAGGGAGGTCCTCGATCAGGGCTGAGTCCGGCTCTTGAGAGCACCTGCCTTCAAAACACCCCGATGCAGCGCCCGATCGGGGGCTTTTCGTGCGGGAGTTTCATGGTGGAGACGGAGAGACTGATATACACGCTCGGTACGAGCAGGAGGACCGAGGAGGATTTCGTCGAGATCCTGAACTCCTACGGCATAGAGGCCCTCGTAGACGTGAGGCGCTTTCCAAGGAGCGGCATTCCTGCATACAACAGGGAGAGCCTCGAGCGCCTGGCGAGTGAAAACGGTATCGAGTATCACTTCCTCGGTGACGCACTCGGAGGGTTCAGGAAGGGAGGCTACCAGGAATACACGCTCACAGAGGCGTTCAGGAGGGGGATCGAACGCCTCGAGGCCGTTGCGTGCCGGAGGCTCTCCGTGGTGGTGTGCGCAGAGAGGTTCCCCTGGAAGTGCCACAGGCGGTGGATAGCGCGCGAGTTGGCGGGCAGGGGATGGCGCGTCCTCCACATCATAGACAAGGGAAGGGTCTGGGAGCCGCGCAACCCCTGAAAGATTGCCTTGCCGCCGTATCAACGGCTAAAATATACCGATGGGCTTCTGGAGCGATATAAAGAGGGATTTTAACGCGGTCTTCGAGAGGGACCCCGCAGCGCGCAGCAGGCTCGACGTCATACTCAGCTACCCCGGATTTCACGCGATACTCTTCCACAGGTTGAATCACATGCTCTGGAGCAAGGGTATACCCGCCCTTCCGAGGCTCTTGTCCAATGTGGCGAGGCTGCTGACCGGGATCGAGATACATCCGGGTGCAAAGATCGGGGCCGGCTTCTTCATAGACCACGGGATGGGGGTCGTGATAGGCGAGACCGCTGAGATAGGCGAGGACTGCCTCCTGTACCAGGGCGTCACCCTCGGCGGGACCGGAAAGGAGAAGGGCAAGCGCCATCCAACGCTCGGCAGGCGGGTGGTGGTGGGCGCGGGGGCGAAGGTGCTCGGTGCCATCAGGATAGGCGATTATGCTAAGATAGGTGCCAATGCCGTTGTGCTGAAGTCGGTTCCCGACTACTCCATCGTCGTCGGGGTCCCGGGCAGGGTCATAAAGAAGAAGGTCGTCAGGGTGACGGACCGCGGTGTGGAAGAGGTGCTCGATCACGTCCACATGCCGGACCCGGTGGAGGAGAAGTTCAAAGAACTCGAGGGCCACATCGCCCGCCTGGAGAAGAGGATCGAACAGATGGAAGGCAAGGGAGAAAGGATTCGGGTATACAATACCCTTTCGGGAAAGAAGGAGGATTTCATTCCCCTCGAGCCCGGCAGGGTGAAGATATACGTGTGCGGCGTGACCGTGTACGACTACTGCCACATAGGCCACGCAAGGAGCGCCGTGGTCTTCGATGTCGTTAGGCGCTACTTCAGGTACAGGAACTTCGACGTCAGGTACGTGAGGAACTTCACGGACATCGACGACAAGATCATCAACCGTGCGAAGGAGGAGGGCATCCCCTGGGATGAGGTGGCGAGGAAGTACACCGAGGAGTATTACAGGGACATGGATGCCCTCGGCATCGAGAGGGCCGACGTCGAACCGAGGGCGACCGAGCATATACCCGAGATAATAGCCATGGTCAAGACCCTCGTGGACAAGGGGTATGCCTACGAGGTCGGCGGCGACGTCTACTTCGAGGTCAAGAGGTTCCCAGGCTACGGCAAGCTCTCGAAGAGGTCCATGGACGAGATGGTTGCAGGGGCGAGGGTCGAGGTGGACGAGAGGAAGAGGAATCCGCTCGACTTCGCGCTCTGGAAGGCCGCCAAGGAGGGAGAGCCTGCCTGGGAGAGCCCGTGGGGACCCGGGAGGCCGGGCTGGCACATCGAGTGCTCTGCTATGAGCATGAAGCACCTCGGAGAGACCTTCGACATACACGGCGGCGGCGCGGACCTGATATTCCCGCACCACGAGAACGAGATAGCCCAGTCAGAGGCCTGCACGGAGAAACCCTTCGTCAGGTACTGGCTCCACAACGGGTTCATAACGATATCCAAGGAGAAGATGTCAAAGTCCCTCGGCAACTTCTTCACCATACGGGAGATACTCGACAGGTTCGACCCCGAGGTCGTTAGGGCGTTCCTGCTCTCTACACACTACAGGAGCCCGATAGAGTTCTCCGAGGAGCAGCTCATAGAGTCGGAGGTCTCGATCAACAGGTTCTACTCCACGGTGATGAGGGTGGAGGTCTACCTCGAAAGGATGTCCGGCAAGACGAGGAAGACTGCAGAGGAGGAGATGCTCAGGGAGATGCTCGGCGGGTTCAGGGCGAGGTTCGAGGAGGCGATGGATGACGACTTCAACACCGCCCTCGCCATCGGACACATGTACGAACTCGTGAGGGAGATAAACAGGTGCCTCGACTCCAAGCCGGCCGGCGGGTCTGCGCGGGAACTGCTCACAGAGGCCGTGGAGGCCCTGAGGGAGACCGGTGGTGTCCTCAACATATTCCAGAGGTCTCCGGCCCAGTGGCACTCATCCCTGCTCAGGACGAAGAAACTGCCCCTGACCGAGGAGGAGATAAACAGGAGGCTCTCCGAGCGCCGTGAGGCGAGGCGGGCGAGGGACTGGCAGAAGGCCGACCGTATAAGGGACGAGCTCCAGAAGGCCGGCATCGTACTCGAGGACACCCCGGAGGGGACCGTCTGGAGGGTGAAGGTCGGGAGTGAATGATCAGCGGCGCAAGGCTCGGGCGGGACAGTGGCTCTGCGGCGTCAACTCGGCGAGGGAGGCGCTCCGTTCCGGAAGGGTCGTCCACGAGGTCTGTCTCTACCGCGGAAGGACGGACAGGGCGGCGGAAGAGATCGCTGCGCTGGCGGCCCGAAGGGGTGTCAGTGTAAAGAGCGTCGGCAGGCCGTTCTTCTCGGCGTTTCCAAAGGGGCACCAGGGGGTCGCGGTCAGGGTGGGGGCGGCAATAATGACGGCCAGCCTCGAAGAACTCATCGGCATCTCCGACCGGAAGGGGGAGCGGCCGTTCTATCTGATCGTCGACGGGATCGAAGACCCACGGAACCTCGGCTCGATCATCAGGACCGCGGAAGTGGCCGGGGTGCACGGAGTCATACTGCAGAAGAGGAGGGTCGCCTCTGGAGAGACCGTTGCAAAGGCGTCGGCTGGTGCGGTCGAGTACGTGCCCGTCGTGAGGGTCGCCAACATAAAGCACGCAATGAGGGAACTCAGCGAGCAGGGGATCACGATCTACAGCGCCGAGGCCGGCGCCGGACACCTGTACTGGGATGCCGACTTGACCATACCGCTTGCCCTCGTCGTGGGCTCCGAGGGTAAGGGGATAAGACCGACCGTCAGGCGGTACTGCGACCATACGGTGAGGATACCCGTCCTCGGGAGGATCAACTCGCTCAACGTCTCGGTGGCCACGGGTATCCTCGTCTACGAGGTGGTCCGCCAGAGGATGTCGTCCGCATCGCCGGACGCTCCCCGTGCGTCCATGCACACTTGATTTTTTGGTTTGACATTTCTATAATCAATGTCTTATTCTATTAAGTTACAAAAGGGTCCAACAAATCAAACATGAAACCGAGGGCCTCACTCCACGTGAAGCCACCGTAGCTCAGCC
>Ga0256830_1001920_pt1 | contig 14213 bp, 17 predicted proteins | sample 128326metaG_FD_190537 | JGI IMG/M metagenome (GOLD analysis project Ga0256830, IMG submission 190537) | Hydrothermal vent microbial communities from Lau Basin, Pacific Ocean - 128-326 | ecosystem: Environmental > Aquatic > Marine > Hydrothermal vents | place: Pacific Ocean: Lau Basin | collected... | reverse complement strand
GCGACGCCAGTGCCGACGGTGCGCCGTTGCGGCCGTTTGGATGGATTACCCATGTGCACCGGGCCCGGAGCGGATACCTGGGGCGGGCCGGGCTGCACCGGGTTCTGGCCTGGCCGTTCCTGTTCAAGAACTACAGTGTGCGCGATCTGGCGGAGTTCCTGGAGATTTACGGCCTGCCGCTGCGGCTCGGTACCTACCCCCAGGGCGCCAGCGATGCCGAGAAAGCCACTCTGCTGCGTGCCGTGGTCAACATCGGCCATGCCGCCGCAGGCATCATCCCAGAGGGCATGGCCATCGAGTTCAAGGAGGCGGCCAAGGGCGCATCGGATCCGTTCGAGGCGATGCTGGCATGGTGCGAGCGCACCCAGTCCAAGGCCATCCTGGGCGGCACGCTGACCACCAGCGCGGAGAACACCGGCCTGGGCTCTAACCTGGGCGACGTGCACAACGAGGTGCGCCACGACTTGCTGGTCTCCGATGCCCGACAGATCGCCAGCACCCTCACCCGTGATCTCATCTACCCCATCCTCGCCCTCAATGTGCCCGGTATCGACAGCCTGCGCCGCTGCCCGCGGTTCGTATTCGACACCCGCGAGCCCGAGGACATGGCGCTGTACGCCGACGCCGTGCCCAAGCTCGTCGCCGTCGGAGCCCGCATCCCGGTGCGCTGGCTGCACGAGAAACTGCGTATCCCCGAGCCGGAGGAGGACGAGGACATCCTGGCCACCGCCGGCCAGGCCCTGCCGGCCTCGCTGCGCGGACGCGCGCCGGTGACCGCCGCGGCGCTGCGCGCGCAGACCGAGCCGGACCCGGCGGATGTCATCGCCGAGAAACTGGATGCCCAGGCCCGGCCCATCATCGCCCGGTGGCTCGCGCGCATCGAGGCGATGCTCGACGAGGCCGAGAGCCTGGAGCAGTTCCGGGAGATGCTGCTGGCTGCCTTCGGGGACCTGCCCGACGACGAACTCGCCGGCATCATGGGCCAGGCCATGACCGCCGCGCGGGCCGCTGGACTCTACGATGCCGAGCAGTCGAGCGGGTGATCTGGACTACACCCTGCGCCTGACACTGTGCGGCTGGGTGGTGCGCGTGCGCGAGCGGGTGCCCGGCCCCGCGCCGGGCCTGTGGCGGTGGGGACGCTGGCGCAGCCCCCGCAACCGCGAACTCATCGAAGCCATGCGGAGGCTGACCTGTGGCGGCTAGGTATCCATCCCTGCTGTCCGGCGCCTTCAAGCGGCCGTTCGATGAGCAGGTGCGGTTCTTCCGGCGCAAGCTGGGGCGGCTCGTCCCCACCCGGCGGTGGGACGACATCCAGCGCGGGGAGCACGATGTCGCGTTCATGGTCGCCGGCGCGCAGAAGGCGGATCTGCTCGCGGACCTCGCCGCCGCGGTGGATCGCGTGATCACCGAGGGCAAGAGCATCGAGGCCTTCCGCCAGGACTTCCGGGACATCGTCGAGCGCCGGGGCTGGCACGGATGGACCGGTGAGGCGACAGCTCCCGGACGTGCCTGGCGCACACGGATCATCTACACCACCAACGCCCGCACCAGCTACGCCGCCGGCCGGCTGGAGCAGCTGCAGCGCTTCCCCTACTGGATCTACCGGCACAACGACTCGGTACGCTTTCCGCGTCCCCTGCACCAGGCCTGGGACGGGCTCACCCTGCCGCGCAACCACGAATGGTGGCGGACACACTATCCCCCGAATGGCTGGGGCTGCCGGTGTTACGTGGTGGGCACACGCCGCCCGTCCGGCGCCCGTCGCCTGGGCGGCGATCCGGAGAAGTCGCTGCCGGCCGGCTGGGATACGCGCGATCCCAGGACCGGTGCGCCGCCCGGCATCGACAAGGGATGGGACTACCGGCCCGGCCTGCGCGCACTTGGGAGGCTGCGCGACGCCGTGGTGGCGATGGCCGAAAAGGCCCCGAACTGGCCCTACGACATCGCCACCGCCTACATGCGCTCGGTCCCGGAGTCCGCGCGCGATGCCCTGGCAGTGGCCTACCGGGCCCTGCCGTCGGTCGCCGACGACCTGCGCCGGTACGCCCAGCGCATCGCCGCCCGGCGTGAGAACCTGGACATTCCCCAGCTGCGTACGCTGGGCCTGGTGACAGCCGACCAGCGCCAGGCCATCCGCGCCGCCGGTGGGCCGGACCTGGCCGAATTCGACTGGGCGGTGGACCGCAGCGGGGTATTTCACGTGTTCGCCCAGCATGGAGACGAGGCGACCGAACGGGCCCGGGGACAGCGGGCGGTGACCGCGGCGGATTTCGGCCGGCTGCCCGAGCTGCTGCTGCGGTTCGAGCCAGTGGTGGTGCCAGATGGCAGGACGGGCATAGCAATCAGGATGGAGGGCGAGCTGGACGGGGAACGCTGGGTGACCGTGTGGAGCGTCCGGGCTGGGCGCCGCCGCCTGGTGCTGACGACCATGTACGTGAAGGGCGGGCGGCGATAGGCCCGGGTCCTTAACGCCCGGAACGTTCCTGACCCCAAGTCAGGCGGCCCCATGCCATATCGCGGCCCGGACTCATATTATAGGTGCAAACGTGATCACTATCGACCTTGCCGACCGCCAGCTCCTCGATGCCCTGGGCCGCCTGGTGCGCCAGTTGGAAGACCCCAGGGAGGTCTTCGAGGAGTGGGGTGAGTACCTGCTAACATCAACCAAGGAGCGGTTCCGGGTCAAGGAGGCCCCGGACGGCTCCCCCTGGGCGCCTAATGCCCCCTCCGTGGTCCGCCGAAAGGGCCGCGACGACCCCCTCATCGGCGAGACGGGCCTCCTGGCCGACCGGATCCACTACAGGGTCACCCGCAATCACCTGGAGGTGGGCAGCCCGATGGAGTACGCCGCGACCCAGCATTTCGGGGCAAAACGTGGGGATTTTGGCACGACCTCGTCCGGGCGGCCCATCCCCTGGGGCGACATCCCGGCCCGGCCGTTTCTGGGCCTGTCCGAGGAGGACGAGGCCCAGCTGCTGGACATCCTGGAGGACCACCTGCGGGCCGCCCCCGGCGGGGCCTGATTTGGTTAAATTTTGTCCACCATCTCAGGCCGCCGGAGAGCCCCTGTGAGCGGATTTCCGGCACCCTGGCCCATACCCATATCCCAAAGGGATATCGGGGACGAGACGAAAAATTAAACGGGTGTTAAACGGGTGCACGAACTGTAGATGCGGTCGAGTTTCGCTTGATGTAGGCTTTCGCCGCGGGGAGGGGTTGAAATGGCAAAGAATTCCAGAATCGAGTGGACCGATCACACGTTCAACCCGTGGTGGGGTTGCACGAAGGTATCACCGGGGTGCACCCATTGCTACGCGGAAACTTGGGCGAACCGGGTTGGGTTGAGCGTATGGGGCCACAGAGCTGAGCGTCGCCTTCTTTCCGATCAGCATTGGAGAGAGCCATTGCGATGGGACCGGGAAGCCGCCAGAAATGGAAGGCGGCGCCGAGTATTCTGTGCATCGATGGCAGACGTGTTCGAGTACAGGGCTGAACTCAATCCATTGCGCGCGCGCCTTTGGGACCTTATAGCGAGAACGCCAAACCTCGATTGGTTGTTGCTTACCAAGCGCCCTCATCTTGTTTCAAGAATGGTTCCCTGGGGGAAGGAGTGGCCGCGAAATGTCTGGCTTGGAACTACTGCCGAGAACCAGAAATGGGCACAAAAACGGTTACCCCACCTTATTGAGCATCCAGCGGTCATTCGGTTTGTGTCCTGCGAACCCCTGCTTGGTCCCATTGATCTTGAGCAATGGCTGCCGAGCATAGACTGGGTTATCGCAGGTGGAGAGAGTGGGCCCGGTGCGAGGCCAATGAATCCCGCTTGGGCCAAGAGCTTGCGGGATCAATGCGTCAACATGGGGGTGGCGTTCCATTTTAAGCAATGGGGTCACTGGAGCCCGAACGTTCCCAGAGGCTACCGTCCGCGCCAAACAATCGAACTGACTGATGAGCTCGGGCGGACCATTGTACTGGCGAAGCTCCCCAAGAAAAGGGCCGGTCGTGTCCTGGATGGTAGAACCTGGGACGAGTTTCCACGGAAATCGGCATGATCCCAGGGCTATAGTGCACAGAGGAGGTTGGGCGATTGGTTGAACCTACGGTTGGACCCTGGGCCCGCGAGAAACTGAACATTCTCGCAAAGTATCTGAAGGCGTACACCAAAATCTTAAACACGCAGAGGCAGCGGAGCTGGCTAAAGGGATATGTTTACATCGATGCGTTCGCGGGCGCCGGCCATGCCAGGGTGCGTGGTACTGAGGAACATTCTGCTGCAGATTCGCTGTTTCCTGTAGACGACAAGGACCAAGCAGAATATCTACACGGATCTCCGAGGGTCGCTCTTGAGGTATCTCCTCCATTCACCGCCTACGTTTTCGTGGAAAAGCAGGCGGCCCGTGTGCAGATGCTAGAGAATCTGAAACAAGAGTATGGCGATGCCAGGGATATCCGTATATATCAGGGAGATTGCAACGAATACTTTTTGGAAAAAGAACGCCAAATCGACTGGTCAAGGTGGCGTGCCCTGGTATTCTTGGACCCATTTGGTATGCATGTCCCGTGGTCAACGATTGAACGTCTCGCCAACACCAGAGGTGTGGAAGTTTTCATAAATTTCCCTATGGGAATGGCCATCAGGCGACTGCTGAAACGAAATGGTGAATTCACTCCGCAGGAGCGGGCCAAGCTGGACGATTATTTTGGCACCCCCGACTGGTACTCTGTGGTCTACAGAGGAGAGGCTGATCTTTTCGGGCTCAGGGTTTGCAAGACACAAGAGACAGACCTGGTGGAGTGGTACGTGCACCGCCTTAGGGAAGCATTCGGGTACGCTTCATCGGCGCGGCTCATTCGCAATTCCAAAGGGGGACATCTGTATTACTTGATTTTTGCAGGCCCGAACAAAATTGGATGCAAGATTGCCAACCAGCTTCTGAAAGCTGGCGAGGTCGTCAGCTGATGTTCCAGTGCAAAACTAACCTGCGTTAAACCCCCACCCCGTGCCGCTGCCCTTAATGTGGCGGCATGTATTCCCATCCCGCGCACGTCGATCGCCACGCCGCCCTAGCCACGGCGGCCGCCCGCGCCGCCGCCAGAGTGGCCGTGGCCGCGTGCGTCTCCGAGCTCTCCGGCACCACCGCCCCCACTGAAATCCTGCTCATCCCCGCCGGCGAGTTTCGCGCCCGCGACGGCCGCCCGGCCGACGTGGACGCCTGGCGAATGGATGCCGCCGCCGCGGCGACCATCATCGCCCGGGCTGAGGCCGCCCGCGGCGAATTCGTCATCGACTACGAGCACCAGACCCTGAAGGCCGACGAAAACGGCCAGCCCGCGCCCGCGGCCGGGTGGTTCAAGCGTCTGGAGTGGCGCGAGGGCTCGGGCCTGTGGGCGGTGGACGTGCGCTGGACCGAGCGGGCCCGGGCGGCCATCGAGGCCGGCGAATATCGCTACATTTCCCCCGTCTTTCAGTACGACCGGCGCACCGGCAGGGTGACTGGCGTTCTGATGGCGGCCCTGACCAACTACCCGGCCCTCGATGGGCATTCCGACCTGGCCGCGCAGGCGGCCGCACGATTCCAGACCGACCAGGAGGATGACACCGTGGATCGCGAACAGCTGATCGAGCTGCTCGGGCTGGCCGCTGACGCCACCGACGAGCAGATCAACGAGGCCATCGCCGTGCTCAAGGCCAAGGCCGATGCGGCGGAGGCGACCGAGGCCGAGCTCGCTGCGCTCAAGGCCAAGGCTGGCGACAACCAGCCCGACCCTGCCAAGTGGGCGCCCGTGGAGGTGGTGCGCGAGCTCCAGGAGCAGGTCGCGGCGCTTTCCGGCGCCGTGCGCACGCGCGAGGTCGACGAGCTCATCGACCAGGCCGTGGATCAGGGCAAGCTGCTGCCCGCCCAGGTCGAGTGGGCCCGCGCCCTGGGCGCCAAGGACATCGAGGCGCTGAAGGGCTACATCGACTCGGCCCCGACCATCGCCGCACTGTCCGGCACCCAGACCGGCGGCCGGCCGCCGGAGGAGGCCGGCCAGGACGGGCTCAGTGCCGAGGAGCTGGCTGTGTGTCGCGCCACCGGCATCGATCCCGACGAGTACAAGAAAGCGAAGGAGGCCTGATCAATGGTAGCGCTGACCCAGGATCGAGACACGCCTCGCCGCGCCGGCGAGGACTTCCAGCACCCGGTGGCCGCCAGCGTCCGGATCTACGCCGGCGCCATCGTCATGCTCAACGCCACGGGCTACGCCACCCCGGGGGCTGTGGCCACAGGCCTGGTTCCGGCCGGAGTGGCCCAGGAGCAGGTGGACAACGTCAACGGCGCGGACGGCGATGTCAACGTCGCCGTGCGCCGTGGCGTGTTCCGGTTCGTCAACGACGGCACGGTGAGCCGCACCGACATCGGCGGCACCGCCTACGTCGTCGATGACCAGACTGTGGCCAACAACGACGGCACCGGCACCCGCTCGGCGCTCGGCACCATCATGGATGTCGATGCCGACGGCGTGTGGGTCCAGATTTAAGGAGGCAGCACGATGATTCTCAACCAGGCCAACCTCAAAAGCCTGTTTCTCGCCTACAAGGCGGCATTCAACACGGGCTTCCGTGAGGCGACCACCTGGTGGCAGCAGGTCGCCACCCCGGTGCCGTCGACCACGAAGGAGGAGAAGTACGGCTGGCTCGGCCAGTTCCCGCGCCTGCGCGAGTGGGTGGGTGACCGCCAGGTCAAGAACATCGCGGCGCACGACTACTCGATCCGCAACAAGAAGTTCGAGAGCACCGTTGCCGTGCCGCGTGACGACATCGAGGATGACACCTACGGCATCTACACCCCGCTGATGCAGGAGATGGGCCACGCCGCCGCGACCCATCCGGACGAGTTGGTGTTCGGGTTGCTGGCCGCAGGCTTCAATACGGTCTGCTATGACGGCCAGTATTTCTTCGACACCGACCACCCCGTGGGTGACGGCACGGTCTCCAACGTGCAGACCGGCACCGGCAACCCCTGGTTCCTGCTCGACACCCGCCGCCCGCTCAGGCCGCTCATCCTCCAGCGCCGGCGTGACTACGCATTCCGGGCGATGACCAACATGGACGATGAGCGGGTGTTCATGGCCGACGAGTTCCGCTACGGCATCGACGGCCGCCTCAACGTCGGCTTTGGGTTCTGGCAGCAGGCGTTCGGCTCGCAGGCCGTGCTCGACGCCACCAACTACGCCGCCGCACGCGAGGCGATGATGGCGTTCAAGAGCGACGAGGGCCGGCCCCTGGGCATCGTCCCCAACCTGCTGGTCTGCGGACCCAGCAACGAGTCCGAGGCCAAGCAGATCCTGCAGGCCGAGCGCGAGGCCAGCGGCGCGACCAACATCTACCGCAACACCGCGGAGCTGCTGGTGGTGCCCTGGCTGGCGTGATGCATGACCCCGTGAGCTGAAGCCGTGAGCCCGGGGCGGCGCGAGCGAGGCGCACGCCCCGGGCAGAACCCGGACAGAGGAGAGAACAGTGGCAACCAAGCAGACCAACGAACCCCAGCAGAAGACGCAGAAGAAGACCAAGGTGCTGCGCGTGCGCACCGCCCGCAACGTACCCTCGTTCTGGCGCGCCGGCTTGCGCTTCGGCCCTGAGCCGCGCGACGTGCCGCTGGCGGACCTGACCGATGAGCAGCGCAAGGCCATCGAGGCCGAGCCCATGCTGATGTCCGAGGTGGTCGAGGTCTGAGCCGGGATCCCTGATGGCTTACTGCACCCGCCAGGACATGGTCGACCGCTTCGGCGAGCAGGAGCTCATCGACCTCACCGACCGCGGCACGCCCCCGCTCGGCATCATCGACAGCGCGGTCCTGGACGGGGCCATCAGCGACGCCTCCGCCGAGATCGACGGCTACCTGGCGGGACGCTACGAGCTGCCGCTGGCCAGCGTGCCCAGCGTGCTCAAGCGGATCGCCTGTGACCTGGCCCGCTACCACCTCTACGACGACGCAGCGAGCGAGCACGTGGCCAAGCGTTACGACGACGCCATCCGGTTCCTGCGGGCTGTGGGCCGGGGCGAGATTTCGCTGGGTGTGGATGCCGCCGGCGCCGAGCCCCAGGTGGTCAACGGGGCCGAGGTCCAGTCCGGGGGGCGGGTGTTTTCGCGGGATGACGATGGCTACATCTGATGCTCGCGGACTACCTGGCGGCCGAGGAGCTCATCATCGCGCGCCTGACCGAGCGCGTGGGCTCGGTCCGGGCGGTGCTCTCGGCCGCCGACCTGGCCGGGGTGCAGGAGGCGAAGCAGACGACACCGGCGCTGCACGTGGTGTACGACGGCGACCGGTTGGGGGATTCCGCAGGCCGCGGCATCGCCAACCAGGTGTACCAGCGTTGGCTGGTCATCACGGCGGTGCGCAGTGCGCGCGGCCAGCGCACCGGCGCCGGAGCGCGCGAGGCGGCTGGGCCGATTATCTCCGCAGTGCTCCAGGCCCTGCTGGGATGGGCCCCGAGCGACGAGCACCAGCCGCTGGTGCGCACGAGCGCACCGAGACCGCATTTTTCCGCGGGCGGGTTCGCCTATTTCCCGCTCGCATTCGAGACGAGGATCGACACCGGAGGCCTGCCGTGACGACGAAGAACATCAAGGTCCTGGCCGAGCGTCATACCCACGCAGGCCGCGAGTACCGCAAGGGCGAAATCATCCGCGGCGTGGACGCCAAGACCGCCGAGTGGCTCATCGCCCAGGGCGTCGGCGTCGCAGCGCCGGTCAAACAGCCGAAAAAGGGAGGCTAAACCATGCGCCTGGTATCACTGCAGGGCAACGTCTACCTGGCCAACCGCGACGCCAATGGCAACCCGCTGGCGTTCCGGCACCTGGGCAACGTCCCCTCCATCGAGCTCCAGCTCCAGTCCCAGACCGTCGAGCACTATGAGTCGCAAAGCGGCCAGCGCCTGCAGGACGGGCGCCTCATCACCGGCAAGACCGCGACGCTGTCGATGACGCTGGACGAGTGGACGTCGAAGAACCTGGCGTTGGCTCTCTACGGGACCGACGCCGTCATCACGTCGGGCACCGTCACCGGCGAGCAGCTGCCCACCGGTCTGCAGCAGGGCGACTTCGTGCGCACCCAGCAGCAGGACATCTCCTCGGTGGTCATCAAGGACAGCGCCGGCACGCCGGCGACGCTGACGCTGGACACCGACTACGAGATCACCAGCGCCAAGCACGGCACCATCAAGTTCATCGGTGACCTGTCGGGCTTCACGCAGCCGCTGACCATCGACTACGCCTACGCCGGCGGCACCAACGTGGCGCTGTTCGATTCGGCGCCGCCGGAGCTGTGGATGATGGTCGATGGAGTCAACACCGCCGAGGCCAACAAGCCCGTGAAGGCCGAGCTCTACCGGGTGCTGTTCGATCCGGTGGGCAGCCTGCAGCTCATCCACAACGAGGGCTACGGCCCGATGGAGCTCACCGGCTCTGCGCTCTATGACATCACCAAGGCCGGCGACGCGACGTTGGGTCAGTTCGGGCGCATGATCGAGATGGCGTAATGGGCAAGGCGCGAGACAACGACGCGGCGATCCTGTTCCCCGACGAGACCATCGAGATCGATGGCGAGCAGGTCACCGTCCGCGAGTTTCGCTACCTGGAGGGCCTGCGGGCGGCTGCCCTGGCCCGCCCGCTGCTGGCTGGTCTGCGCGAGATCATCGAGACCGACGACGACATCGAACCCGAGGCGCTCGACGCGCTCATCGGCGAGCACACCGACATCTGGGTGCAGCTCATCGCCATGAGCACGGGGCTTTCGGCCGAGCGCATCGGGGAGCTGTCGGACCGTGACGGGGTGACCCTCTCGATGGCGTTTTGGCGGGTCAACGGCCCTTTTTTCACGAGGCGGCTGCTGTTGGCGTCCGCGGTGGCCAGCGGCCTGTCCGGGCGGTCGCGCTCGCGGAAATCTTCGACGAGCTCGTCCGCGCCGGCTACGGCCGCGACCACCAGGACATCGGGCACCGCCTGACCTGGCGCCAGATCCGGCGCTACTACGAGGCCGGCCTGGCTCGTGCCAGGCGCCGCCGGGCGGATCTCATCGAGGCAGTGGCGGTGGGCTTTGGAGGGCGGAATGTCGCCCGGACCATCCGCAAGCTGCGTGATAGCTAGCGGCGGGTGGCAATACGGATGGTACCCCCAATAGCGACAAGTCCACCGATGATCGAGAAAAACATCCCGATGATATGCCAACCGGTCATGGCATAAAGGCGCGAAATGGGCGGCGCGACAACGAAGAACGTAATGAGTCCACCGATGAGCAACAGGACGCCTACAGCGGTAACGATCCAGACTTTCATATTGCCTCCTTGGGGTAGTAACTGATGGCACGCGACCTAGAACTCGCACTGCTCATCCGCGCCGACGTCCGCCAGGCTCTGCGGGAGATGAAACGCATGGGCGGCGGCGTGGAGCAGCTGGGACGCCAGGGCGAGCGTGCCGGCAGCAAGCTGGACCAGGCCTTCGGCCGCCTCGGGCTGCGATCCTTTGCAACCATCCGGCGCGAGATCGCGGCCACCCGGGCGGCCTACCGGCGCCTGGCCCGCTCCGGCCGGCTGTCCTCCCGAGAGCTCAGTATAGCCCACCGCCGGATGCGCCAGCAGATCCGGGACCTGCGCCGGGAGCTGCGCGGCGCGGCCGCCGGGGGCAGGTCCCTGGGCCGGGCCCTGGGCGGCATCGGCGTGGCCTACGCCGGGGTGCGGGCCCTGCAGGGCCTGGTGCGGACCACCGACCAGTACAAGCTGCTCACCGGCCAGCTGCGCCTGGTCACCGAGTCCGAGGAGGAGCTGGTCGATGTCGAGCAGCGCCTGTTTGCCATCGCCCAGCGCACCCGGTCCGGCTACGCCGAGACGGTTCAGCTCTACGCCCGCGTCGCCCGTTCCAGCCGGGACCTCGGCGTATCGCAGCAGGAGCTGCTGGACATCACGGAAACCATCAACAAGGCCATCCAGGTCTCCGGGGCCACCGCCCAGGAAGCGGCTGCCGGCGTTATCCAGCTCTCGCAGGGCCTGGCCGCCGGCGCCCTGCGCGGCGAGGAGCTCAACTCGGTGGCCGAGCAGATGCCGCGGCTGCTGGAGGCCATCATCAAGGGCGTCAACGAGGTCAACCCGGCGCTTGGACTGACCCGCCAGAACTTCCGCGAGCTGGCCTCCGAGGGCAAGCTGACCACCGAGCTCATCGTCGCCGCGCTCCAGACGCAGGCCGGTGTCATCGACCAGGAATTCGCGCGCCTGCCGCGCACCGTGGACCAGGCGCTCACCCAGCTGTCCAACGATCTCCAGCGGGCATTTCGCGACGTGGACATGCAGCCGCTGGTGGATGCCATCGACGAGCTGCGGGAGGTGGTGACCGATCCTGCATTCGTGCAGACAGTGACGGAGCTGGCTTCTGCGCTCGTCAAACTAACGAGTGCCGCTGCAAGTGGTGTTCGGGAGCTCGGTGATTTTGGAGACCAGTTGGGGGAACTAGCTGCCTATGCCACTGGTGCACTTCATCCCCTTCAGCAGCTGGAGATCGATATAAGAGATGTCACAGCAGCGTTAAATGCGCCAACTCGTCTCGATCGCCCATTTCGGTTCTTTTTCAGCAGCCGCGAAGAATTGCTACGTCTTCGTGACCAACTCATCGCCGAACGCGATGCGCTGCTCGCTGCCAGTGGTGCGCTGCAAAGCGCCCAGCAGGCTGCCGCGCAACGCGCGGAGGGAAGCCGCGGCAGCCGCCCCGACCGCCCGCCTGTCCCGACCGGCCCGAGCGAGGATTTTCTCGCCGCGCAGGCCGACCTGGAGCGGCGCATCGCACTGCTGGGCCGGGAGAGTGCCGAGCAGCAGGTGCTGTGGGAGATCGAGCGTGGCCGGTACCGTGACCTGGCCCAGAACGAGAAGGACGCGCTGTTGGCCCTGGCCCGGCGACTGGATGCCGGGCGCGAGGCCTTGCAGGAGGCCGAGGAGCAGCGTCGCGCCCAGGAGCAGGCCCGCATCGAGCAGCAGCGTTACAACGAGGAGCTCGACCGCGCCGCCCAGGCCATCCGTGACACGCTCGATCCGATGGAGCCGTTGCGCCGTGAGCTGGAGCAGCTCAACGAGCTCCTCGCCACCGGCCGTCTCAGCTGGGAGGAGTGGTCGGAGGCCACCCTGCGGGTGCAGGAGCGCATGGACGAGCTCAACACCAAGTCCGATGAGGCCCTGAAGGAAGTCAACCAGTACGCCATCGGTGCCGCGCGCGGGATCCAGTCGGCGCTGGCCGATTTCCTGTTCGACCCGTTCGAGGACGGATTGGAGGGCATGGTCGCCGGGTTTGCGGACGTCATCAGGCGCATGCTGGCCGAGGCGGCCGCGGCCAAGCTGGCCGAAGCCCTGTTTGGTGACATCGCCGGCGGCAACCCTGGCGGGTTGGTCGGGTCGTTTCTCGTGGGCCTGTTCCACGGCGGCGGAGTGGTGGGCGAGGCGGTGCAGACGCGCGAGGTCAACCCCGCCCTGTTCCTCAACGCGCCACGACTGCACATGGGCCTGCGGGCCGACGAGTTCCCGGCCATTCTCCAGCGCGGCGAGGAGGTACTGGCCAAGGACGATCCGCGCAACAGCGCCAACGGCGCCGCGGGCCAGGCGGTACGGATCGTCAACGTCATCGATCCGTCCATGATGCAAGACTACATCGCCTCTGCCGCCGGCGAGCGCGTCATCCTCAACGTCCTGGAGCGAAACGCCGGCGCCATCCGCCAGGTGCTCGCCTGATGCCCTACGAGTCCGGCACGGCCACCGACTACCTGGACCTGCTCGACCGCATCCGTCGGTTTGCTGCAGGCTATGGCATCGCCGGCGCCCCCACACCTGGTGGATCGAACGTTGGAGACGGCACCGTCACTGGGGTCGACACCACGCCGTCGACGGTCACCGAGACCATCACGCTCACCTGTACCGCGACGGCTGCCGACGGCGGGACCTTCTCGGTCTCGGGGTCGGTCACCGGGGCGCTGCCTGACGCCACCGTCGGTGTCCCCTACACCTCCTCGGTCATCAGCTTCACCATCAACGACGGCGCCACCGACTTCGCGGTCGGCGACTCGTTCACCATCGCCACGACGCAGGGCCAGCTCGCCGCCGCCGGCGTCCCGTGGGTGGAGCAGCGCTGGACGGGCGGCAACGAGCTCATTCTCATGGGACAGGGCGATGCAGGCACCGAGCAGATTTACGTCGGCATCCAGGCCTTCGAGGACGTAGGCGCTGACTACTACAACTTCGAGCTGCGTGGGATGGTGGGGTACGTGTCGGGCTCGGCCTTCGACGCCCAGCCCGGAACGTCGGGCCCGTGCTACGTGCACCTGTGGAACAGCGCGATCCCCTACTGGCTGGTTGCAAATGGCAACCGGATCATCTGTGTAGCCAAGGTCTCCACGGTCTACGAGGTCCTTCACCTGGGGTACATCCTGCCGTTCGGCACACCCGGGCAATACCCCTATCCGCTGCTGGTTGGCGGCATGAGTTCCACGAAGACCCTGCGCTTTTCTGACACCAGCGACAGCCACTCGGCCTTTTTCAACCCCGGGGAGTTCTCCGCACGTCTCTATTGGGTTGACGGCACCTGGTACGACTTCACGAACAAATATCCCTACACCGACTCGAAGCGAAAGGTGTGGCCGTGGGTGTTTTACCGCCAGCGGGATCGGTTGACCTGGATGCGTGACAACATCGACGGCTCCTACGTGCTCATTCCGGCCACGCTGGCGATGGAGAGCGGTGCGCCCAGCGCCAACGTAATCGGGGAGATCGACGGCGTGTACTTCGTCAGCGGGTTCAACAATGGGGCCGAAAACCTCATCAACATCAGTGGCATTGACCACCTCGTGGTACAGAATGCCCACCGTACCAACATCGACGAATACATGGCATTGAGGCTCGACTGATGCCCTACCAGACCGGCACAGCCACGGACGTCGCCGACCTGTTGGACAAGCTGCGGGTGTTCGCATCTGCCAACGGCTGGACCGTCAACACCTGGCTCAACGGGTGGCTGTCGCTGCAGAGTGGATCGCTATATTTCAATTTCATGGCTGACACCGCCGTTGGCAGTGATAACAGGTATGCCGGCCCGCGGGTGCTGGTGCGCGGCGCCACGGGATTCGACAGCGCGCAGTCCTTCACCACGCAGCCTGGTACCTCGCCCGAGGCCGAGGCCAACGACATGCCGGGGCCGTTTGCGG
>Ga0256830_1001919_pt1 | contig 14222 bp, 15 predicted proteins | sample 128326metaG_FD_190537 | JGI IMG/M metagenome (GOLD analysis project Ga0256830, IMG submission 190537) | Hydrothermal vent microbial communities from Lau Basin, Pacific Ocean - 128-326 | ecosystem: Environmental > Aquatic > Marine > Hydrothermal vents | place: Pacific Ocean: Lau Basin | collected... | reverse complement strand
TTCCATGTCCTCCATTGGCAGGCGGTGAGGTTCAAAAGGACCGTGCCTTCTCATGTATTCAGCTATTTCCATCGCTTTCTGCCTTGTGTAATCATAGGCCGGGTCATCAAACAAATCTTCTGGCCCAACAAGCCTTCCGTTTGCAAGCTGGAAGCCTGCCGCTATAATCCTTGGCGGACCATCAAATCTGGTGCATTTTGAATAGCGGAATGACACGGGCATTATCGGGCCGTTGTGGCTCCCTCTCATCCAGCCGCTAACCAGATGCGGGAAGGCAAATGGCTCAAGCACTTCCCCAACTGCCGGCAAACCACTCTGCGCTCTAACAAGAGCAACCGGATCATCCTTGCCAACATACTCTCCCGCTATCTGGTAAAGCTTTTCAGTGCTTATAACCGCTACAGGCTCATCTGATGGTAGTTTTCCACCTTCCTTGGGGTATACCCTCTTTATGACAAATTTTGATTTTGCTCCGATTAAGGCGAGTATGTCATACATCTCTTCAGGAGACCTCATCATAACTTTTCTGTTCTCGTATATATCCCATATTTCGAAAACAAAGCCGTGGTGAAGGTTTGGATCGATAACTAAGCCAGCAGTGTTGAATGGATCCGCAAACATTCTGAATATCGGCAGGTTAAACGCTCCCGGCTCCGTTTTGTCCATCATGAACGCAATTACCGGTTCAGCTTTTCTTTCGGTGAACTCCATCTCAGCAACTCCAGGCCCCATACCTCTTACATTGCCTGAGAATGCATCGCTCAGCAAATCCTGTCCCGCTCCATAAAGTTTGAGCTCTTTTGCAACTTCTGTTGCCTTTTCAAACGTCTCCCATGCAAGTCTGTGTATCTCCTCGTTATCGGTACCTCTTCTGTGGGTCATGAGAAGCTCGAGGTCATCTCCGGCCCTGAAGACTCTGAAGTCTATTATAAGACCGCTATCTTTGGCCTGTGACAGGCTTTCCTCGGCTTTTGCTATAAGCTCATCGGCAACAGTTACATGTCCGGGCAAACCGCCTACATCGGCTTTTATAAGACTGACAGTAACCCTGCTCATGACCTTCTGTCTGCATGGATTAATTATAAGGTTTTAGGTTAAATTTATATAGTTGATACTCATACTAAAGGGAGGTTATCATTACTTTCATGATGAGGGGATGGTCATGCTGGAGAAGTGCCCTACAGGAATTCCTGGATTTGATGAGCTATGTGAGGGGGGGCTGATAAGGGACAGAAGCTATCTTGTTGCAGGCCCCTCAGGAAGCGGTAAAACAATATTTGCAATGCAGTTCCTTGTTGATGGTGCAGAGCAGTACAAAGAGCCCGGAATATTCATCGCAACTGAAGAGAGACCCCAGAATCTGAGGGAGAACTTTTCCGTATTTGGCTGGGATCTGGAGAAGCTCGAGGACGAGAACATGCTTGCAATCATCGATGCCACATCAGCAAAGGTCGGTTTGCCCACAGATGAGAGGTTTGTCGACGTAAGACCCTTCGATACCAGAAGCCTGATAGATCACATAATAACGATTCAGGATGAAATTGGAGCTCTGAGAGCATCTCTCGACTCCACAACAGCTTTGGGATTTGCGATTCAGGATCCTGCAAAATTCAGAGTTGAACTGCTCAAAATATCCACCACGCTTGAAATTCTCGGTCTGACAAGCATAATGACTGCTGAGGTTATAGAGAGTGGGATGATATCGAGGTTTGGTGTTGAGAATTTTGTTACAGAGGGGTCAATAGTTCTTTACTACACCAGAAGCGAGAATGTTAGAATCAGAAGCCTTGAAATTTACAAGATGAGGGGCACAAACCACAGCAAGAAGATTCATCCCTACGACATAACATCTGAGGGAATTGTTGTACATTCGAGAGAGGAGATGTTCTGAGTTACCTTCTCTTTATCGAGTACCTCTTGAATCCCAGGGAAGAAAGAGCAGTGCACCAGTATTCAATTTCCTTTTCTGCTTTGGCATTCAGAATTTTGATTCCATCATGGCTCAGTATTCCCGCAATTTCATCATCAACAAGGAAAATGATCTCCCTCTCATGAATCTCTATCTTCATCGGGCTGTCATGGATTACAACGCATCCATCCACTTCATGGCACACATCTTTCAGAATGTGCCTGATAGCGTGTTTTTTTTCGAGAATTATTTCGAGAGTCTCTTTCCAGTCCACAGGTGAGATCGGATAAAAGTATTAATAACATTTCTCTTTGCTGCATGCATGGATTACGATGTTGTGGTTGCTGGAGTTGGTGTTGCAGGAGCATTCACGCTAATGCATCTGTCAAAAAATGTCAATGCTGTTGGGATAGACAGGAGAGAAAAACTCGGGTATCCTGTGGAGTGTGGAGAGATAATACCCTCAAAAAAAGAAATGGAAATCCTTCTCCCCGATCTTGATGATCACTCGATATTTGAAATTCCTGAAAAATTTGCTGTAAATAAAACAGAAAGATTTGTTTTTGTTCTGCCGGATGGAAGGGAAATTGAGGTTGATTTTGACATGCTTGTTCTGAACAGGGATGAAATGATACAGTCTGTGGCGGAGAATTCGGGGCATGAGCTTATACTTGGAAAGAGGTTCGATTACAGTGATGGGATTGTTGTTGATGGTGAAAGGATAAGTTCTGAGGTGATCGTGGCAAGCGATGGAGCAAACTCGGTCATAAGGAGAAGGATGAATGCTGGCAGTTTTGAAATCTCTCCAGCAAAGCAGTATGTGATGGAGGGATTCGAGGGAGATGAAAAGGCAATATACATGTACGTTGGCAGGAAAATATCGGCTGGAGGTTATGCCTGGATAATCCCAAAGGGAAATGGAATCGCAAACGTTGGTGTTGGGTTCAGGCAGGAGTATGCTGAAAAAGGGGATAACATTCACATCGCGTTAGATAGATTTGTCAGAAAATGGGTCCACAGCAGTGAGATGCTGAAAAATGCAACAGTAAAATCAAAAATTGGAGCGGTGGTGCCTGTTGACAGACCAATCAGAAAAACAGTTTTTGGTAAAGTCATATTTACTGGCGATTCGGCCTCGATGGTGATAAGCCATGTTGGGGCAGGAATACCGACATCAATGGTCGCTGGCAGGATTGCTGGAGAGGTCATTTCTGAATATCTCGATGGAGAGTGCAGTCTCGATCTTTATGAGACTCTGTGGAGAAAAGCGATGCTGAAGCCAATGGAGAACGGTTACTTCATAAAGAGGATGTGGGATGAAATGGCAGTCAGGGATGAGCGGGTGGTGAGATATTTCAGACTCGTATCAAAAAAGGACATGTCGGCAATTCTCAGATCAAAACTCCCCATGAAAGTTAAAATTGCCAGATTTTTAATGCCATTCCTGAATCTGATCTTCTGATCAGCCCATTCCTATGAGATTCTTGATCCCCCTCCCAAGCTCTGAAAGTGTGTGGTTCATCACAATCGCATGTCCCGCAAGAAGGGTGTAGCATATCACTATTATACACTCCTGACTTGCTTTTGACAGAATCGCAAATCCAAAAAGGGAGATGGCGAGATTGGCGTTTATGAGCATTGGATAAAAATCAAGATGCTCAACAATCATACCTTTTCTCGCCATTCCCTGATATTTCAGTATAAGCCATATGACATACATTGCCAGAAAAATTGATATTATGAATATCCCATTAAGGCTGATAGCAATCATACTTGCAATCTGGTGAAACTTATCGTTTAAGATGTTCAGATAGAGCCAGAGAACAGCAAAACCCTGAACTATGAGGAGATTTTTCAGGTTTATCTGGGGAATTAGGTTTTTCACATTCCCATGATCCGAACCGGAAATTATCACAAATGTGCTGTATGCAGCGGGAATCAGGAAAAGTACCATGATAACCTCATTGGCGTATGTTATCACCAACCCTCCTGTCGTGAGGTACATGAAAAGGCTGTAGGACTGCATTATTGACAGAATCAAGAACACAACAGATACAAGTAGAAATATATTCAAAACAGAAATAGCCCTTCTTGAGAGTTCTTGGGATATTTTATGCCTTCTCCTATCGGATGAGCTGAGGACAGTGACATTGTAAAGCGTTATCAGAGCGAGAAGCAGTGAAACCGGTTCAAGTACCATCAGAGAATGTTTTATGGCATAGATATAATTTTTTCGGTTTTTAAAACCCCATCACGTTCAGATTTCGGTTTTGGAAAATTTATTATACCATGCTAACAGAAATTATAAACGTGGAACTTGATTTCGATCTTGGCGACATCGAGGATACGGGAGTTTCGCAAATCGACGAGTTTGACATAATGTTCATATTATCTATTATGGTTTCTCTGCTCCTGTTTGTTTATATTTTCCTGTCTTTCTGAGAGGTCACATTTCATGTTCATACTTTCAGAAACAAACGGATATTTCTCTCCATAAATTATAAATTCATGTTGTCATGAGAATTGTAGGGGGTAAGAATGAGCATGGAAAAGCTGTTTCTTCATGAGAAGGCTGTTGATATAATTGTAAATATATATCGGGCGGAGGAGAATGGAGAGAATGCATACCCTCTCAGCATTTCGAAAGAAGTTGGATCACCATACAGCTACATTTCAAAGGTGCTCGGAATATTTGAGGAAAACGCACTGATCGAGAGTGAGTTTGAGGGAAGGATAAGAAAGGTCAGGCTCACAGATGATGGCAGAAAGGTAGCCGAACTCCTCATTGAGCTTAGAAAGGTTTTGAGAAGAGATTTTGTTGCAAGGAAGAAAATAAAGATCTTGGAAAGTATTGTTGAGGGTGTTAATGGAGACAAGAGCGATTCAGCACTGAAAATCATCCTTCCCGTTAAAGCAGAGCTTGAAAGACTTGAAACAGAGGATGAGGAGGTTTTGGAAAAAGCACAGGAGCTGAAGAAGGAAATTGAGGAGATTGTTGATGGATGAATTTGGAGTGAATTCGATAGAAGATGACAAAGAGTTTGCTCTTGAAATTCTGAGCAATCTCATAGAAATAAAAGCACTTTCTCCTGACAATGGTGGAGATGGGGAGATTGATAAGGCTGAGTACATTCTTGGGCTTCTCGATTTTGCGGATGAAATCGAGAGATTTGATGCCGAAGACGGGAGAGTAAAGAAGGGAATACGGCCAAACATCGTGGCGAGGATTAAAGGCAAAAGGCGGAGAACCCTCTGGATTGTATGTCACATGGATGTTGTGCCTGAGGGAGATCTAAAGCTATGGGAGAGCGATCCATTCAGGGCGAGAGTTGCTGATGACAGAGTTTATGGGAGGGGAGCCGAGGATAACGGGCAGGCAATAGTTTCAGCAATTCTTGCAGGAAAATTTCTTTCAGAACAAAAGCCCGGGTTGAGTTTCGGGGTGATTTTTGCTTCGGATGAGGAAACGGGAAGCAGATACGGAATTCAGCATCTGCTGAAAGAAAAAAAGTTCAGCAAGGATGACCTTTTCTTGGTTCCGGACACAGGCAGTCCTGATGGAAGTTTAATCGAAATTGCTGAGAAAAATATTCTTTGGCTGAAAATCCAGATATTCGGGAAGCAGGGGCATGCCTCAAGGCCGGATATGTTCTACAACGCAAACAGAAGGGCGATGAAAATTATTCTCGAGCTTGACGAAATACTTCACAAAAAATTTAACGCAAGAAACAATCTTTTTGAACCACCCTACTCAACTTTTGAGCCAACAAAGAGAGAGAAGAATGTTGACAATCCAAACACAATTCCGGGCTTGGATGTGAGCTATTTCGACTGCAGGGTTTTGCCATCCTACTCAAATGATGAGGTTATTGAATTTGTCAGAAAGTTCCTTGATGAGAAGCAAAAGGAAGATGGATTTGAATCCAGAATGGATGTTGTTCAGAATGTAAGTTCTCCTCCAACTCCAGAAAACAGTGAGATTGTAGTAAGGCTTAAGAAAATCCTTAAAGCTCTCAGAGGTATTGAAGCAAGGCCCATTGGAATTGGGGGAAACACATGTGCATCATTCTTCAGAAAGGCTGGATACCAGACAGCAGTCTGGAGCACACTCGATGGAAAGGCTCATGAGCCAAATGAGTATGCAAAACTGAGCAATATAGTTGAGGATGCGAAGGTTTTTGCATTGCTCGCTTTAAATCCATAGGAGGTGATCCTTTGTTTTTTGACATAACAAAAAAGCCCTTCATAATTTTCTGGGAGGTTACAAGGGCGTGTATGCTTGCATGCAAGCACTGCAGAGCAAAGGCAATGAGAAAAAGACATCCGGATGAGCTCACAACAGATGAAGCATTTGGTGTTGTTGATCAGATTGCTGAATTTGGAAGGCCATACCCCCTCGTTGTTTTCACAGGCGGAGACCCGCTGATGAGAGATGACATCTTTGACATTGTTGAGTATGCAACATCAAGGGGAATGAGAACTGCCATTGCTTTCTCTGGCACGAAGCTTGCAACGAAAGAGAGACTGAAAAGACTCATGGATGCAGGGATTTCAAGAATTGCGATAAGCCTTGACGGCAGCAATTCTGAAATTCACGATTACTTTAGGGGTATAACCGGGACTTTCAGAACAAGCCTTGAAATTCTTGAGATGGCAAGGGAAATGGGTATCTCAAGACAGATAAACACTACCGTTACTAAATTCAATATCGATGACCTGCCGAACATAGCTAAAATCGGAATTGAAAATGAAATAGCTTTATGGGACGTGTTCTTTGTTGTGCCAACAGGAAGGGCAAGGAAAGAGTACATGCCAGATGCAGGGGAATTTGAGGATATACTCAACTGGCTTTACGATCTCTCAAGAAGAACCCCTCTCAATGTGAAGAGCTCTGCAGCAACGCATCTAAGGAGAATAGAGCACATGAGAGATAATGGCATTTATGACATGAAGCATGGAGAACTTTACTTCAAACTTCTTGATGCAGTGAAGGACTTCCCGTCAGGAGAAGGAAAGGATATTGTTGCTGGAGTCCATGGAAGAAGTATGGCGAGAGATGGGATACAGAGAATGATGGGCATAACAGATGGCAGGGGAATGTTTTTCATTAGCCATATCGGTGAGGTTTATCCAAGTGGATTTCTGCCCCTTGTTGCGGGAAATGTGAGGGAGACAGCTCTCAGAGATATATACATGGGGAGCAAGTTGTTTGTGGAGCTGAAACATCCAGCCAATCTGAAGGGAAAATGTGGCAGATGTGAGTACAGATACATATGTGGTGGGAGCAGGGCAAGGGCTTATGCGATGAGTGGAGATTATCTTGCAGCTGAACCAAACTGTGTGTATCAGCCGAGAGGTGGAGATGTAATCAGATAGCCCAGCCATTTTTTAAAATTTTTAAGGGAAATAGACCATGATTTTTGGTAACAGTAAACATTCACGCAAATTTAGCAAAACTTATTAATCATACTAATCCAGCACTCACCATGGACGCTGTAGTGGTGACTGTGCTTTCATTGGTGGCAATTCTCTTTGCTGTGGCTGCATGGGCCTCAAGGGACAACTTTTACTCGGCAATATACATGTCAGCGGTCATGCTCACCGTTGGGGGGATTTATGCCTTTCACGGAATTTACTCGGTTTTCATCTTAATTGCCTTCGTGTTCATCGGGGCGATTGGAATAATGACTGTGGCTCTTGCAGCAACCTACAGATCCATAAATCCAAGGAAGATAAGCGAGAACTGGCTTGTGGTGGTTGAGATCATAGCAATTGTTGTTGCTGTAACGGCCGGAATAAACACCTTTATGGTTGGAAACTTTACAGATGCGTTTGATAAGGTTCTGCCAGACTACCTGACCTTGATAGCCTTTCTTATAGTTCTGACTACACTTCTTATGCTTTCCGCAATAAGCATGTTGAGGAGGGATAGCGCATGATTGAAACAGCAGCATCTCTGGGTTTGCTTGCACTTGGTTATCTGATCGCGGTATCGGCGAAAGATGTGATCAGAATCCTGATAGCTCTCGAACTCATGTTCTCAGCAGTTTTTCTCTCTCTGATCCCCTTCTTCACGAATCCCTCTCTTGTTGTTGAGGGAAATGCCATCGCAATCCTGACAGTTTTTACCAGTGCTGGTGAACTTCTGATACTGATCTCAGCAATTATATTCCTTGACAAAAAGTTCAGAACTACCGCTATTGAAATCACAGATATGGGAGGGGATGTGCTGTGATATACGCCGTATTTATACCAGTCTTGGCAGTAATTCTGGCTCCTCTCATCAGGGGAAGAGCGGCAGCCTATTTTTCAGCTTTGACATTTGTTGCATCATTCTTTGCAATACTTTACGCATTTGTGACGAAATCAGAGTTCACTGTTAATTTGTTCACAGCATTTGAACCTGTGGGGAGGATATACCTCCTTGGGGATACAATAAGCCATGCCTTTGGCCTTACAATAGCCCTCGTTTCTGCAATGGTTGCTCTTTACTCATATCCTTACATGAAGCACAGATTTGAGGAGATGGAGCTGAACAGCGATGTGGAATTCAGAAAATACTGGTTCCTTTACAATCTCTATGCTGGTTCAATGCTCTGGCTCGTCTATGCTGGAAACCTGATTCTCCTTTACATTTTCCTTGAGATCTCCCTAATTGCTTCCTTCCTTCTCATCTATTTCTATGGTTACGGCAACAGAGTCTGGGTTGGACTGCTGTACTTTGTGTGGACAAACATAGCCGGAGTCCTTACCTTGGTTGGATTTCTGATGATAGGGTTTGACAACAAAACCCTTGCCTTGGACAGCATAGCATCTGTCAGCATGCTTGCATGGTTCTTCATTTTTATCGGGATGATTGTGAAGCTTCCTGGGCTTGGGCCGCATGTATGGCTCCCCTGGGCTCATGCTGAAGCACCAACACCTGTTAGCGCTTTGCTAAGTCCTCTCACTGTTGGACTCGCCGCCTACATTCTTTTGAGGATATACCTGATTGACCCATCATTCATCCAGACGTATAGAATGGAGATATTCCTCTACGGAGTTTTAACGAGTGTGGTTGCAGGATTTGCGGTTTTCAAGCAGAAGGATCACAAGAGGCTCCTTGCATATTCAACTGTTTCTCAAATGGGATATGTACTAATTGCCTTTACTCTCGGGAAGGCAGGAATTGTTGGGGTCATAATTCAGTATATAAGTCATGCATTCGGAAAATCAATTCTCTTCATGAGCGCTGGGGCAATAATCGCAACCTATCATGGGCTGAGAGACCTTGACGAGATGAGCGGAATGCACGAGCAGGTTCCAACAATAGCAAATGCAGCGCTGTTGGGATTCATGAACCTCAGTGGAATTCTCACCATTGGAATGATCGGAGAATTTTTCATACTCAAAGGTCTTGTTGACACCTTTGGTTTAAGCCTTGATGCAATACTTCTTGTTGTGTTTGTCTTTATACTCTCAGGGTTTTACAGCTTCTACACGATGAAGAGGATATATTATGGAAAGGTCAGAGATTACGAAAAGGCAAAGGTGAACAGACTTCTTGACACGCCCCTTTACATAATAGGTGCCATTTCAATACTCTTCCTACTACCTCCTCTTGCAACTTGGTTTGTGGGTGCGGTTGTGAACTTTCTGGGAGGTGTCTGAAATGGAAGCAGCAGCACTCATGGAGCTTGAACTGAATCCCGGAATATGGCTGGCACTGTTCTTTGTCCCGATACTGGCAAGTTTCCCCATAGCATTCATCTGGCCAAAAAGGCAGGACTCATTTGCCAGAAAACTCCCTCTTCTGAGCGTTCTTGGCCTCTTTATCTCATTTCTGATCACACTCTTCATACTTTTCAGGGTTCAGGAGGGGAGGTATGCTTACCCGTGGCTTGAATCCATTGGCATCAACTTCGTTTTTGTCGTTGATTATCTGAGCAAGTACATGGGAGCTTTAACAGGCTTTATAGCATTTACAATTGGTGTTTATGGTTTGGAATACATGAAGGATGACTATAGACTTGGCTGGTACTGGTTCTTCTTCAATTTATTTACAGCCTCAATGCTTCTTGTTGTTTACAGCGACAACCTGTTCATGCTCCTCATAGGATGGGAGGGACTTGGAATTGCCTCATGGGGACTCATAGGTCACTGGTTCAGGGATGATGATGAACTGAGCTATGTTGGAATTATTGACAGAAAGGTTGGGCCTTTGAGCATGTTCTGGAGTCCAAGCACTGGAGGATGGAGGGCAATTTCAACAATAAGAGTGGGTGACATGCCAATGTTTCTTGCGGTTGCAGCCATTTTCGCATTGACTGGAACCCTTGACATTTCCCAGATACCATGGGGTGAGCTTTTCGCCAAGATAGGTACAGCAGGGACAGTAGTTCTTCTCCTTGCTTTCCTGATGGGTCCTTTCACAAAATCTGCCCAACTGCCATTCAGCGAGTGGCTGATGACAGCCATGACAGGTCCAACAACAGTCTCGGCATTACTCCATTCTGCAACAATGGTTGCCGCTGGAACCTATCTCTTCATGAGGATAAGCTGGTACATAAAGCCATGGGAGATTCATTTAGCGGGAGTTGAGATAGTATACATTATAGTTCTCTTCCTCGGGCTTATAAGCAGTCTTTATGGAGCTTCAGTTGCTTTAGCAAGCAGAGAGAGGAAGGTTTTGTTAGCAGCCTCAACCATGTCGAGCCTCGGGCTGATGTTTGCATCATCTGCAGCAAGTTTCTGGGTAGGTGGGTTTGCGGTTACTGTGGCTTTCTGGTACCTTCTAACCCATGCTTTTGCAAAGGCAACGCTTTTCCTTGTAGCTGGGCACCTCATCCATGAAACTCACGATAGATTTCTTGGGGGTGACAGAGAGGTTTTCAGCAAGATGAAGATAACTGCCATTGTAACCCTGTTCGCGACAATAACCCTGGCAGGAATCCCGCCATTAACAGCATTCTGGGTTAAATCTGCAATGGACGAGGCTATGGAGAAGCTCATCCATGATGTCGGGATACTGCCTTTCGCCCTTCTCGTGGCAATATCGCTGCTCTATTCAGCATTCCTTGCAAAGTTCTTCACCCTTAACTTCTGGAAGGGAAAACATGTTCACCTCCATCTTCATGGTGGAGGGGTTATGAAAACGGCATATACAGCAATGGTATCAATGCTTCTCGTACTTCTTGCAGTTATATACTTTGGAATTGATCATGCTGGAGAGGAATTTGTGCATGCAGGAACAGCAGAAGTCTCGTTTACGGTAGGAATTCTTGTTCTTGTTGCATACATTGTGGGATTTGCAAAGCCTGAGCATGAAAGCGCTCTTGGAAAGGTTCTCTACGACAGAGTATATGTGATGGCTCTGAATGACCTCATCATCCCAAAAATCGGATGGGCCTTTGCATGGGTTGTTGACATCTTCAACAGATTCCTTGACTTCATAGCCCACACATTCCTTCCCGCGTTATTTGAAGGCATCTCTATTTCAATAAGATCCGTCCAGAGCGGAAGCCTTGAGAGGTATGCAAAGATAGTCGTGAGCTTTGTTCTTGTAATTCTTTTCATTGTCTCTGTGGTGGGGTGGTTCTGAATGGAGCTGGCAATTCCTGCAGTGCTGATACTGGCTTTGAGCGGGGCTTTCTCACTGAAATACAAATACATTGGATTTGCAGGAGCACTCATTGCCTCAGCATTGATGGTTGTGAACAACTCTCTTCTGCTGATGGTTTTTGCTGTGGCATTGATCAATCTTGCCTCACTTGATCTGATGAAGGGATTTCTGAGAGGAGTTGATTACACATTGGTTGGTCTGATTTTCGTTGCCACATCCTATGCCTTCTACTCTCAGAGCCTTGCATTTCTCTTGGCAATGTTTGTTGTGGCGAGCGTCCCAACCTACATGCTCGTCATGGCAAGCGATAAGGAGATAAGAATGGAGGTTGGAATAAAGTACATAACCTTCATGGTCATAGCAACGATACTCTTTCTTGTGGGAGCAATTCTGATGGTTCACGCATCCGCAACTTCAGGCACGGCTTTGTACTACATAGCCTTCACAATGCTGCTGCTGGGCTTGGCCATTGAGGTTGGAGCCGGACCCTTCCACGAGTGGGTTCCCGATGTTTTTGATTCAGCCGATCCAATTCCAATCTCTGTCATTGCAAGCATTGCAAAGTTTGTTCCCTTTGTGGTTGCCTTCAAGATAATAAGCTCCACACAGATGGGTGGGGCAAATCTGATACTGATAACTGGCGTAATTGCGGTTGCATCAATGTTCATTGGCAACATTGGCGCTCTGACGTCAAACAAGCCTGCAAGAATACTTGCCTACTCAACCGTGGCAAACATGGGCTACATGCTTGCTGCGTTGGCTGTTTCTTTCAAGAGTGAATTCATCTACCTTGCCTTTGCAGGTGTGATGCTCCAGCTCCTCACCAATTCATTTGGAAAGATAGGATTCTTCATTGGTGTGAAGGAGAACGGAATGCCAAGGGTTGAAACCTATCTGCTGTCTCTCTCCTTCATAGGCATACCACCCCTAATGGGTTTCTGGGGCAAGCTTTACATCCTTGCATCTCTCGTTTACGCCAACCTGATATGGATTGCGTTCTTCCTTGTGATAAACTCGGCAATGTCAGTGCCTTATTATATCAGGCTGATCAGGGTTTTCGAGGGCAAAAAGGATTTCAGAAGACTTGCAGGGTATCTTATCACAGTTTCAGCAGTGCTCATGCTCATCACAGTTGTTCCACCAAACTGGATAATCGAGTCAAGCAGGATGCTCATGAAGTACTTTGCAATTGGAGGTGTATGAGATGTATGAGGTTATTGTTGTTGCCTTCGTCATTGTGATCAGCATTGTTACAGATGTGGCAGTTTACGCAATATCGAGGATACTTCCAAAAAGGAATCCAACAGAGCTCAAATACCTGAGATGGGAGTCAGGAAACGTATCTGCTGGACTGCCAAAATACACACTTCCTATGCAGTATTATGGCTTTGTTGTGCTTTTCATGGCATTTGAGCCTGTTGTTGTTCTTCTCCTGCTTTTTGCTCTGTTTCCGGGAGTGGAGTATCTGGAATTCTTGGCAATATCATTCATTGCGATGCTTCCTGCATTTTACTTCGCCTATAGAATAGCAAGCATAACCTCAAACAGGAGGGATGTGTATGGATGAAATGATTGAGTTTCTGCATGACGGTCCTCTTTCGCCAATGAAGAAGTGGGGAACAAAATGGAGCATATGGCCAACCCACCTTGTCACAGCATGCTGTGGAGTTGAATTAGCTCATGCCTTTGCAAGCGGGTATGATGGTGAGAGGCTTGGAGTGCTCAATTTTGGGATGGCAAGACAGACAAACTGCATTGTTGTTGAGGGAGCAATAACGAGAAAGATGGCAAGGGTTCTGAAGATGACCTACGAGCAGATGCCAGATCCGAAGTTCGTCATTGTTATGGGTGTTTGTGGGATAAAGGGTGGCCTTTTCTGGAATGGCTATCACATGGTGAGGCCATTTGAGGTCGTGCCTGTAAAATACTTCGCCCCTGGATGCCCGCCAACTCCTGAGTCACTGCTGAGGTGCTTCAGGGCATTGCAGAATGAAATTGTTACTGGAGAGGCGAAAAACACAATTGTGTATCCAAGGATAAGAGGCAAAAAGGAAGGAAAGAAGAAAAAGCCCAAAAAAGTACCTCCAACTCCAAAATACATCGCTCTCAACCCTTCAGTTGTTGTTGATGTGCCAAAAGAGAGAAAGTGGGAGGATGGGGAAGAATACAGGGAAATGATAGCGGAGATACTAAGCGAGTTTGCAGAGAGAGTAACCGTAACTGGCAGATACAGAATTCATGTAAAGGTCAGGCCTGAGAAGTTTGTTGAAGTGGCAAGAAAGCTGAAGGATTCGGGCTTCGATCATGTCAAATCTGTCAACATAGTGGATGTTCCCAAAAACAGGAAATTCATCGTTGAATACCAGATCTCAAGCTATCTCAAGCCTGAATTTGTCAGGTTAATTCTCACAATTTTCACGGAAATTGATAGAGAGGATGCAACCTTCCCAAGCCTGATAGATGTGTGGCCATCGGCAGACTACCTTGAGAGAGAGCTTCACGATCTTTTCGGGGTTTGGTTTGAGGGAAATCCGTGGATGGGCAAGCCCTTCCTTCTCGCCCCAGATACACCTAAGAATCCGCTCAGAAAGGACTTCAAGCTACAGGAGGAGATCTACATCGGAGGTGAGGAAAAATGAAGGAATACTCACTTGACATTCAGGTAACACCACCAAAGGAGTACGAGTCATACTTCATTCCAGTTCCCAAGGA
>Ga0256830_1001918_pt1 | contig 14225 bp, 9 predicted proteins | sample 128326metaG_FD_190537 | JGI IMG/M metagenome (GOLD analysis project Ga0256830, IMG submission 190537) | Hydrothermal vent microbial communities from Lau Basin, Pacific Ocean - 128-326 | ecosystem: Environmental > Aquatic > Marine > Hydrothermal vents | place: Pacific Ocean: Lau Basin | collected... | reverse complement strand
GTCGCTTTTTCCCAGCTTTCTCTTTCGATTTTTTGTTCGGATAAATATTTGAAAAAATTTTCCTCATCCATCCCGTCCATCAAAAGGGCAATCTGGTTTGCGATTTCCGCTTCATCCACTTTAATGTGAAGGCGTTTGGCTTCCTGTAAGAGCATCTTGCGTTCAATCAGTTGCTCAAGCAAGCTCCGCCTGAGCGCCTCCATTTCACTCGCACTGATTTTTTCGTTTTCCTGAGGCTTGTTTTCTTCCTCCGGTAAGAGGGCGAACAGCTCCGCGACGGTAATGATTTCATCATTTACGAGCGCAATGGTTGCAGTCAGCGGGTCTACTTCTTTTTTCCAGCAGCCGTCCAAGAAAAAAACAAGCGGAACGAGGATTAAAATACAATAGTTCAAGCCCGATCCTCATGAGACAGGTTTTTCAAACAAAGGGCGGTTTCCAAATAAATATTTTCCCATGTATTGTTTTTGATTTCCAGTTCAAAAACATAGGGGTCGATGAATTGAATTCTGCCGGGAAATTGTTGCAGCAATGCCCCTGGATCAATCGGCGGCGCCGACCCGGAGGGCTCAAATGAAAAGCGAATGTTGTTCCCGCGCGCTTCAATTTTGCTCATTTTCAGGGTTTTGGCCATGCCTTTGAGTTGAATCACTTGCAAGAGGTGTCCCAGGGGCACGGGCAGCGGGCCGTAGCGGTCTTCCAATTCAAGGCGGATGGCTTGAATTTCGTCCAGATTTTCGCAACGTGAAAGTCGTTTGTAAGTGGAAAGTCGCTGCAAGGCATCTGTGATGTAGTCTTCCGGAATATAAGCTGAAACACGAAAATGCAGCGTGGTTTCGATCTTCTTTTCGATCGGAGTCCCTCTTAAATTTGCGACCAGTTCGTTGATCATGTCGAGATAAAGCTCGAAGCCCACGGCGGCAATCTGTCCGGATTGCTCCTGTCCCAAGAGATTGCCTGCCCCGCGAATTTCCAGATCGCGTGCGGCGACTTTAAAGCCGGAACCCAGTTCGGTGAATTCTTGAATGGCCTGCAGCCGTTGTTTGGCGTCTTCCGTTAAAATGCGATTTTCTCGAACGAGCAGGTAGGCGTAGGCCTGATCCCCGGAGCGGCCCACACGGCCCCGCAATTGATACAACTCGGAAAGGCCAAAGCGGTCGGCATCGTTGATAATAATGGTATTGGCCGAGGGAATGTCGATGCCGGACTCGATAATGGTCGTGGTCAAAAGCAGATTGTATTCTTTGTCGATAAATTTACGCATGACTTTTTCAAGCGCGTTTTCAGGCATTTGCCCGTGTGCAATGCCGATCTTGGCCTCCGGCAGTAGCTCGCCTAAAAACAGGGCGATTTTTTCAATATTGTGTACGCGGTTGTGCAGAAAAAAAACCTGCCCGCCCCGCACCAGTTCCCGAAAGACGACCTCGCGAATGATGCTGGGATCGAAGGGGGCCATGATGGTGCGAATCGCGAGTCGATCGGCTGGCGGGGTTTCGATGACGGAGAGGTCACGGACCTGTGCGAGCGACATTTGCAAAGTGCGGGGAATGGGCGTCGCGGTGAGCGTGAGCACATCGACTTCTTTCCGCATTTTTTTGAGCCATTCTTTTTGCCGCACGCCAAAACGATGTTCTTCATCCACAATAATCAGGCCCAAATCTCTGAAAACAACATCTTTTTGCAATAGCCGGTGCGTGCCGATGAGGATGTCCAGCGTTCCTTCTTTGAGAGATTTAAGGGTTTCACGCTGTCCGGCGCGTGAGAGAAAACGGCTTAAAACCGCGACATTAACCGGAAAAGGAGCGAAGCGTTCTAGAAAACTTTGATAATGCTGCTGCGCCAAAAGGGTCGTGGGCACAACCAAAGCAACCTGTTTATTATCCATCACGGCTTGAAAGGCGGCCCGCATGGCGACCTCGGTTTTGCCGTAACCGACATCGCCGCAAACCAGCCGATCCATCGGTTTGGCTTTTTCCATATCAGCCAAAACTTCTTGAATCGTGCGCAATTGGTCGGGGGTTTCTTCGTATTCAAAGGCAGCGGCAAAGGCTTCCGCATCCGAGGCGGGAGCAGAAAAGGCGTGGCCTTCCAAAACTTCACGTTCTGCGTAGAGTTCCAATAACTCCTGTGTCATTTCTTTGATTTCTTTTTTGACACGGGCCTTTGTTTTGGCCCAACGCGCGCCGCCCAGTTTGTCTATTTTGGGGACGCCGCCCGCGCCGATGTAAGGTTGCACCAGGTTAAGGGAGTCGAGCGGCACGTAAACCTTATCTTTTCCTAAATATTCCAAAACGAGAAAATCGGATTCGTAACCTGCGTCTTGTTCTCCCTGGCGGATGGTCAGGCGTTTGAGTCCGATGTATCTACCCACGCCGTGATCGAGATGCACAACATAATCTCCTGTTTTGAGGTCTTCAAAAGAGGCCAAAAAACCCGCCTGTTTTGATTTTTCAACTGACCGTTTTGCTGTGGGGTGATGTCCTCCCGATTTCCCGGCGCCCGTTAAGGCTTCTTCCGTAACAAAAATCATGTTCAGCCCGTTGAGCGCAAAGCCTTCTGAAAGATTGCCGGTTTTAATCAGGAGCGGTGCGGGCGGACTTAAGTGCTGCGTGGTATCTTTTTTCCAATTCGCCCAGGGCAGATTCTTATCGGAAAGCAGCCGCCGGAAACGTTCAGCCTGATGATCATTTCTGACGATGAGCATGATGATTTGTGTTTGTCGCAATTCATTGAGCAATTTTCCGGCTTCGGAGAAGCCCCGTCCGGGCCGGGAAAAACCGAGGGCTGCCAGTGAGCGTGCTTCAAAGGTAAAGCGTGCCCCCGTTTTTTCTGCTTTGATGAAGAAGGTTTCAATGTCGATGGCTGTACGGTTTTGTGTGGCGTCAATGAAGTGGCTGAGCGGGGCATACAGCGTTTCGACTGTCGGGTAACCGGCGTTTCGTATTGCCGCGAAGACGGAAGCGTCTTCTGCTTCTTCTAAAAAACGCTTGCCATTTTGAAGCAGTTCATTGGGTTCATCAAAAATCAAGACCGTTTCAGGGGAAAGATAGTCCGATAAGAGATATTGATGATGCTGTGCATTAAAAATATTTTCACGGCCTAAAATGACTTCGACGGATTCGATCGGGACTTCCGATCGTTGTGTTTCCGGATCAAAGGTTCGCATCGACTCGATTTCATCATCAAAAAATTCAATGCGAACGGGCTTTTCGGATGTGGGGGGAAAGAGGTCGATGATGCCGCCGCGCAAGGAAATCTCTCCCGGTGCGCTGACCGAAGTTGTCCTTTCGTATCCTGCATGAGCTAATTTTTTGACCAGGGCTTCGCGGGGCACGGTTTCTCCGGCACGAAGGGTTGTTGAGTGATTCAATAAAAGGGGTTTTGCAACGACGCGTTGCAAGAAGGCGTCGAAGGTGGTGACCACGGCACAGGCTTTTTTTAGTGCAAGGCTGTGCAGAACAGATAATCTTTGTGCAATCCAATCGGGCCGGGGCGTTGAAGGTTCGTAGGGCAAGATGTCCCAGGGGGGGAAAAAAAAGGGGTGGACCGCTTCGGCATCATGGTTTGGCTCAACTTCCATAAAAAAAGAGAGTTCTTCTAAAAGAACACGCGCCTGATCTGCCGATGAGGTTACCAGGCAAAATGGCAGACCACTGCGCGCAAGGAACGAAAGAAAGAGCGCCCGTGCGGATTGGCTTAGGCCGTTGATTTTGATTTTTTGTTGCCCTGCGGCAATCGCATCTAAAACAGGAGAAAAGGGAGTAGATGTTTGCCGGGGTGCGTTCATGCCTATTGCTGAAAACGTGCAAGGACGCGATCAATGAGTGAAGAGGTCGAGGCGTTTTTGACCATTTTGATGCGAACGACCTTTCCGCCGTGCGCCTCCACGTGTTCGCGCCCGACAATTTGATCCAAGGCCCAGTCGCCGCCTTTGACGAGAATATCGGGTGTGAGTGTTGTAATCAGACGTTTGGGGGTATGGCCTGAAAACAGGATCAGATAGTCGATAAACCAGAAAGCGGATAGCACCTCAAGCCGTTGGGCCTGAGAAACAATGGGACGTTTTTCCCCTTTGATTTTTCGCACAGAGGCATCCGAATTGACAGCCACAATCAAGACATCGCCCAGGCTTCGGGCTTCAGTGAGGTAGCGAACGTGTCCGACATGGATAAGATCAAAACAGCCGTTTGTGAAAATCACTTTTTTGCCCTTTTTTTTAAGAGTCGCAATTTCCGTTTGTAAGCGGCCGAGATTCATGATTTTGTCGGATTTCATTTTATTATTCCCGGGTGCGTTATTTATTTTAACAATGTTTTGGAGACGATCACGTGTGGCTGCGGCCAATGCGGGGTTTTGAGCGTGCGTGGAAACGGCTACGGTGAAGTCTTTTTCTGAAAACATTGCCGGAACGATAAAATCCCCCGGGGCCGAGTGATCGGCGACATTGATGCAAATCCCTGCTTTTTTTGCTTCATCGGCAACGGCTTGATTGACAGTGACATGATCTGTTGCGGTAAAAATGAGGAAAAACCCCCGAAGGTCTCCGTGTCGGTAGGACCGTTGTCTGATATTGATCCGATGCTGCTTTCCCAAATCAATCAATTTCGGCGTCAATTCAGGGCTGATGACCGTGAGCTTTGCACCGGATTGCAAAAGGGTTTGGATTTTTCGGGTCGCAACAACACCGCCTCCGATCACCAGAACCGGTCGGTCTTTCAAATTTAAAAATACGGGGTAGTGAAAAATAGGGGTGTTGTTCACGAAACCGGGTCGGTATTTTGAAGTTTTGCCTGTATTTTGATGATTTTTTTCCCAAATTCGGATTGCGGATATTTTTCCATAAATTGCCGAAAAATATTTGAGGCCTCTGCAAACGCTCCGCTTTCGAAGTGGGCCAAGCCTAAATAATAAAGGGTTTTTTCCCGAAGGGTGTCATCTGTTTCTTTCGTGAGAATTTTATTAAAACGTGCGATTGCAGCCGGGTAGGCCTCTGTTCTGTAATAAAAATGTCCGATCAAAAATTCATGTTTTAGTGCGCGTAATTTAAGTTTCGCGATTTTTTCTTGCGCTTCTTGCACGTAAAGAGACTGCGGATATTGTGAAACGACGCGTTCAAAGGCAGCCATTGCTTTTCGCATGGGGCCGGGATCCCGGTCGATGGTATTGAGTTGTTGAAAATAGCTCATGGCGAGCTTGAATTGAGAGAAGGCCGCCATGCGGTGAAAGGGATGCAGCAGAAGAAAGCGTTCAAATTCGGCAACGGCTTCAATATATTCTTCCTTGACATAGAAGGCCTCACCGCGTTTGAGCAGGGTGATGGCATCATAGGTGTCTTCAGTTTCATGATCCGTATCGACAATCTTTTCGTCCACACCGAGCAGTGAAAGTAATTCCGACTTTTCTTCGGTTCCCGAGCATCCGGCCAAAATAAGTATGGTGAAAATGGGGACTGCAAGGCGAAATAAAGCGGTTTTCATTAAGAATCCGTCGATGCAAGAAGGTTATTAAAAATATCAGATCTACGGCCGATTGGCAAGATGGTGCGTTGCACTTCGCGGGTCGATTCAATATAATCTGGAACCTGATTTTTGGAGATAAACAAATGGCGTATTGGTTAATGAAATCGGAACCGGATGCATTCAGTATTGATGATTTAAAACGTGACGGACAGACACATTGGGACGGGATTCGCAACTATCAGGCGCGCAACTATATGCGGGAGATGCAAGTCGGAGACGCGGTCCTTTTTTACCATTCCAATTGCAGGCCGCCGGGGATTGTCGGCACGATGAAAGTAATTAAAACCGTTTATCCCGATCACACCGCCTTTGATCCGAAAGATCCTCATTTTGATCCAAAAAGTAACGCCAATCAACCCCGTTGGGAAATGGTCGATTTGGCTTATGTTTCCACTTTTCCCAAAATGCTTTCGCTCGCCCAGTTGCGACTGGAACCTGCGCTCAGTACGATGTTCATTTTACGAAAGGGCAATCGGCTTTCCATTACACCCGTGACGAAAGAGGAATGGCAGGTTATTTTCAGATTGCTCGAATCCGTAGGTTGATATGAAAATAGTCAACGCATTCCATATTCATTTAAAATGAGACTTGATCAATGTTGATTGACACACATTGTCATATTGCGGATGCGGAGTTTGACGGTGATCGCGAAGCCGTGATCGCGCGCGCCATTGCGGCAGGTGTACAAAAAATGATTGTGATCGGAACAGGGCTTGAATCCAGTCGCCGTGCCGTCGCCCTGGCTGAAAAATACCCTTTCCTCCGGGCCACGGTGGGGCTTCATCCGCATGACGCAAAAGAACTTGACGACAGCCTGCTTGAGGCCCTCAGTCAACTGGCCGATCATCCCAAGGTCGCAGCCATGGGAGAGATGGGTTTTGATCTTTTTTATAATCACTCCAGTTTGGAAATGCAGCGCCACGCCTTTATCGCCCAGATCTGTCTGGCAAAAGAAAAGCAGCTTCCTCTTGTCATTCACACCCGGGATGCCTGGCCGGAAACCTTTGATCTGTTTGAGGCAGAAGGGATTCGAGAGCATGCACAAAATGTGGGTGTCGTCCTGCATTGTTTTACGGGCGACAAGGCCATCGCAGAACGCGGGGCGGCTCTGGGCTGCTATCTTTCTTTTTCCGGCATCATGACCTTTAAAAAAGCAAAGGATGTGCAAAAAGCCGCCGGCGGCGCAGCTATCAACAAAATCGTGGTCGAAACGGATGCTCCTTACCTCGCCCCGCAAGGCAAGCGCGGTAAACGCAATGAGCCGGCTTATGTCGTGACCGTGGCACAAAAATTGGCCGAACTAAGGCAGATGTCTTTTGATGCCCTCTGCAAAATTACAACACGCAATGCGGAGCGTCTCTTTCGCTTCAACCCTTAATCCGTTTTCTTAAGCACACCTCAATTACATACTCACGACAATTATTGTCATGACCGCTCGTTTTTCCATTTGTAAATAAGTAATAAAAAATTAATATATATTACTTATTTACTCTTTTCTATCCATAAGTCATTCATCTGAATAATCGGCATATTTATTGCTTTTTTTGCGGTTGAATCGTTTTTTATAAAGACCGACACCCAGAAAAGCATCTTATGAAAACAAAAAAAATCCTCACCAAGATACTGGTCGCCTTAGCACTCACCTTTATGATCCCGCAACTCGTCTTTCTTTATATGTGGGAAAATCTCTCGACACGCAGCACCTTTTTGCTGTTCGGCTCGACTATTTTGCTCATTGGCATCGGTTCTTATCTGATTTGGGACATTGTTCGTTCAATCCGTGCCGTCTTTCGAAATATTGATGAAATTACGAAAAATGAATTAAATGAGGTCGTCCCCGTTGTTTCGGATGAACTGGGCATGATGGGAAACTCCATTGAGGTCATTTCAAAAAAGATTGTTGAAAATATGGAAGACCTGCAACGTTCAACCGCCTTAATTGAAAAAACAAAAAAAGATCTCAACGACACCTTGCTTTATGTGGAGAGTGTGATGAACTCCATAGGGGATGCGCTGATTGTGATTGATTCCGAATACAAAATTAAACGCATCAACAAGACGGCGAGTGCGCTCTTGAAATACAACGAAGATGACCTGATCGGCCGCACAATCGATTCCCTTTTTGAATACCTCGACGAAAATGCTTTTTTTAAAGCGGAAGGCGTGACCGGAAAACGCATGACCTGTATCACGATGGAAAATGAAAAAATCCCCGTAGACGTTAACATCCAGTCCCTCTTGGATCTGATTGGAACACGCATCGGTCATGTTTTGGTGGTTCGGGACATGCGTGTGACGCTGGATCTGATTTCCCGTCTCGAAGCGGCGAATACCTCCCTGGAAGTCACCGTTCAAAAAAGAACCCATGAGCTTGAAGAACGCTGTCAGGAGCTCAAAATGAAAGACGCGCAAATTCTGCAACAGGAAAAAATGGCTTCTGTCGGCGTGCTGACCGCAGGCATTGCTCATGAAATTAACAATCCGGTAGGGTACATCAGCAGCAATATGGAAATGCTTCAGGACAGTTTACGGGACATCATTTCTTATACCCAGCTTTTGGAGTACGGCATTGATACCTTGACGAAGGAAAACGACGCGGAGCGGCGTGTCTTTGAAATGAATCAAATCAAGCAGGTTCAGGCACGCATGCAGATCGAAAAAACTTTTTCCGAGTCTGAAAAAATCATGAAAGAATCACGGCAAGGCCTTAAACGCATCAAACGCATCATCCACGATTTAAGGATGTTTTCTCACAGCGACGAAAATAAAATGATTTCGACCGATTTAAATCAGGAAATTCAAAATACCTTAAACATCGTGGCACATGAATTGAAAAGTAAAGCCAAGCTCAAAACTCAATTTGAATTTGTTCCGCCATTGAATTGTTACCCGCAGCAACTCAATCAAGTTTTTATGAATTTACTAATCAATGCCTCACATGCCGTGTCTGAAGGGGATGAAATCCGAATCCGCACGCAATACAAAGACGGACAAATCTACATCACGATTCAAGATACCGGTACAGGCATTTCTCCCGAAAACCTGAATAAAATATTCGATCCCTTTTTTACAACCAAACCGGTCGGCAAAGGGACCGGACTCGGACTCTATATCAGTTACGGCATTATTGAAAAACATAAAGGAACGCTCTCGGTAGAGAGCACTCCGGGAGAAGGCACGATATTTACCATTAAACTGCCTGTGGCACATTCCGAGTCAATGGTTCATCCGGCTTTGACCATTCCTGCAGTGCGCTAAGGAGTGATTTTGAAACGATATTCTATTCTGATTGTTGATGATGAGCCGAATATCCGCAGCAGCCTGGGCCGTCTTTTTCACAAAGAAGGCTATGAGACCTTCTTGGCGGAAACAGGGGAAGACGCACTTGGTATTTTAGAAGAACACGCGATTTCAATTGTGCTGACAGACTACCTGATGCCGGGACAATCGGGTGTTGAATTTTTAAGAATGGTTAAAGCGCGATATCCGCACGCCATCCGTATTGTTTTAAGCGGAAAAGCAGATATGGAATCCATCATGGCCGGGGTGCGCGAGGGGGTCGTCTCCCATTTTCTCTTGAAACCCTGGGATAACACAGTCTTGAAAGAGACCGTCCGAAAAGCCGTGATCCCAATGGAGAAAAAACAAAACCTGCTTCAAAAATGCACTCCCGCAAAAAAAAGATATGATGATGAAAACCTGGATCAGGCCTATCCGGGGATCTTGGATGTGAATGAAGCTACAAACGGTGCCATTATTATTGATGACAGTCAGTTTTGATCTTTTTTTCAAATCTGATTTTTGGCGACGCATTTAAAGTCTATAATAGATCATCGTCAGTAAGGATCCAAGATAAAAATAACAGCTTATAATACGGGCTCCCGCAAAGCCGCAAAAACGGCTTCTGCGGTTTTCGCGTTCATGGACGGTGCGTCTTCCAACTGTTTTAAGCTGGCTTCACGTATTTTTGTCAGACTCCCAAAATGCTTTAAAAGCGCCCGCCGCCGCACCGGTCCGACACCGGCTACTTTTTGAAGCGGTGTTTCCGTGATGGCCTTGCTTCGAAGTTTGCGGTGATAAGAAAGGGCAAAACGATGGGCCTCGTCCCGCACGCGCATCAGTAAGTGCGTAGCGGGATCGCCCGGCGGCAGTTCAATGGGCTCGCTTTCGTCCGGAAGAAAAACCCGCTCGAAACGTTCGCCGCGTTCTTTGGCGAGGCCGATTAAGTCAATTGCGCCCAAACCGTAATCTTCTAAAACAGGCTGCACTGACGAAAGTTGCCCTACCCCCCCGTCGATTAAAATGAGATCCGGCAGCTTTGTTTCCGAGGGGGCATCCGTGCCTTCTTTTTTTCTGAATCTGCGTGAAAGCACTTCCGCCATCATGCCGAAATCGTTTGCGCCTTCAATGGTTTTGATCTTGAAATGGCGATAGTCCGATTTCAGTTCGAGGCCGTTTTCAAAGACCACCATTGAGCCGACCGCGTATGTGCCCATGATATTTGAAATGTCGTAGCCTTCTATACGGGCGGGTAGTTTATTTAATTGCAGCAATTCTTGCAGCATCAGGAGTTCCGCTCTGCCGCCTGTGCGGACTTTTTTTCGCGCGGACAAGCTATTTTCTGCGTTCTCTCGTGCTAAGGCCAATAAATCCTTTTTTTTGCCGCGTTGTGGGAAGTGCAAACGTACGGGCCCGGCTCTCTGTCCGGCAAGCCACTCGGTCAAGAGTTCGGCTTCTTCCAAATTAAAGGGCATCAGGATTTCGCGTGGAATGAGCATGTCTTTGTGGTAAAATTGCTGAACGAATCCCGCGCAAAGGGCTTCATCGGAGATCTCGGCAACCTGTTCAAAAAAAAAGCCTTTCCGGCCAATAACCTTTCCCCCGCGCACAAAAATGACCTGAATCTCAGCCAATGCCGCATCACGCGCAAGGCCGATGACATCCTGATCTTTGGTGTTTGAGAAGGTAATCCGCTGGTATTGTAAGGCGCGCTCCACACGTCTGATTTGATCGCGTAGACGCGCCGCCGACTCAAAATCGAGTACATCGGCCCGTTGTTGCATCTGTGTTTTTAAGGCTTTGATCAGCGCTTTGTCTTTTCCTTCCAAAAAAAGGATGAGTTGATGAATCATCTCACGGTATTCGTCCTTGCGTTGATAACCCGTGCAGGGCGCCAGACAGCGTTTGATTTCGTATTCGATGCAGGGCCGGTCGAGTTTGCCGTCGATTTCAATCGTGCAGTTGGGAATCGGGAAGATACGCCGGACGAGTCCGAGGATTTCACGCAGGCCGCCACCGGGTACATACGGCCCAAAATAACGTGCGCCGTCCTGTTTCATTTTGCGTACTTTTTCGAGGCGGGGATACTCTTCTTTAATCGAAAGTCGAAGCAAAGGGTAGTTTTTATCATCCCGCAAGGTGACGTTGTATTTCGGACGGTGCCGTTTGATGAGGTTGTTTTCGAGAATCAGTGCTTCGAGTTCCGAGCCTGTGACGATAATTTCAAAATCCGTGATCCGCGCAATCATCGAGGCAATTCTGGGACTGACATCCCGGCTCGACTGAAAATAGCTGCGCACGCGGTTTGTCAGTATCTTCGCTTTGCCCACATAGAGGACTTCGCCCCGCGCACCCTTCATGAGGTAAACCCCGGGCGATTTGGGCAGAGCATCCAGTTTTTCCTTTAAGTCCATCGGCAGGCTTTCTTATGCGCGGTCCGCCTTAAATTTCCGCAAACGCAGGGCATTGCTCACGACGCTGACGGAAGAAAGTCCCATTGCGGCAGCGCCTAAAACCGGAGAGAGACGGATGCCCCAAAGCGGATAGAGCGCACCTGCGGCAACCGGAATGAGTATGATGTTGTAAATAAACGCAAAAAACAGATTTTCTTTGATATTTCCAATGGTGGCCCGTGAAAGCCGAATGGCCGCGGAGATGCCTTTGAGTTGAGCGCCCGCAAGGGCCATGTCGGCGGCGGCCAGCGCAACATCGGTCCCGGTGCCGATGGCGATGCCGACATCGGCACGCGCCAGGGCGGGGGCGTCGTTGATGCCGTCGCCGACCATCGCGACACGATGGCCTTTTTTTTGAAGCCGGACGATTTGATCGGCTTTTTGATCGGGCAAAACTTCGGCAATGACTTGGTCGATGCCGACGGTTCGTGCAATGGCCTCGGCCGTCTTGTGTTGATCGCCCGTAAGTAAAATGACTTTGAGTCCAATCCTGTGTAAGGCCGTAACGACTGCTTTTGCGTCTTCTTTTACAGTGTCGGCAACAGCGATGATGCCCAAGGCCTTGCCTTCTACGGCCACAAACATCGGTGTTTTGCCGGATTCGGCGAGTGTTTCCGCTTCTTTTTCGAGTGCTGCGATTTGAATGCCTTCGGATTGAAACCATCGAGCTGTGCCCAAAAACACGGTTTTCCCTTCAATTTCGGCACGGATGCCCTTGCCGGGCAGGGCTTCAAAATTTGTTGCATCGGACAAGGGGATGCCTTCTTTTTTTGCTGCGTTTAAGATGGCTTCCGCAAGGGGATGTTCTGAGTTTTTTTCGGCACCGGCGGCAAAAAAGAGCAATTTCCGGGGATCTCCCGAGGGCGCAATTAGGTCGGTCACAACAGGTTTTCCGTGGGTGAGTGTCCCGGTTTTATCAAAGACGACGGCGGTAATTTGATGGGCATTTTGCAGGGCTTCGCCGCTTTTAATCAAGATACCCGTCTCTGCGCCTCGGCTGATGCCGACCATCACCGATGTGGGGGTCGCCAGTCCCAGCGCGCAAGGACAGGCGACGATCAAGACCGCGACGGCGGTGAAGAGTGCGTGCGTCAATACAGGTTCCGGGCCGATGAAAAACCAGATTAAAAAAGAAATTACGGCGATGCCGATGACGGCGGGCACAAAAACGGCGGCGATTTGATCGGCCAATTTGGCAATGGGCGGTTTGCTGCCCTGGGCTTCTTCCACCATGCGGATAATTTGGGCGAGGGCCATTTCAGCCCCCACTTGTTTCGCTACAAAAACAAAACGGCCGGTCTGGTTGAGTGTGCCCCCCACGACACGATCTCCAATGCCTTTTTCAAGGGGAAGGCTTTCCCCTGTAATCATCGACTCGTTCACAGCGGAGTAACCTTCAATGATTTCGCCGTCCACCGGAATTTTTTCTCCCGGCCGCACGACAATACGATCCCCCACAGTCACATCGGCCAAGGGGACTTCTTTTTCTTCTCCGTTTTCCTGAAGAATGCGCGCGGACTTGGCTTGCACGCTCATGAGCTTTGTAATGGCGTCCGAGGTCTTTTGTTTTGCGCGATGCTCCAGGAGGCGGCCAAGTAAAATCAGTGTGATAATGGCGGCGGAGGTATCAAAATAAACTGCGGGAGTGATTCCGCCTGCGGCCAGCGTCTTAGGGAAAAAGGTCGCGACCATGCTGTAAAAATAAGCCGCGGAGGTGCCAATGGCGATGAGAGTATTCATATCGGTCGTGCGATGGCGGGCTGCGCCCCATGCCCCGCGGTAAAACGGCCCACCGGCCCAAAACTGCACGGGCGTCGCCAAAAGCCACTGTATGATACGGACGACGTTTGCATCTAAACCCAGTCGAGGCCCGGCATGCATCAATGTAAAAACCGAAACCGTCAGAAGCGAGGCCACAATCAATTTCCTTTTTAACGCCCTTTCCGCCTGTTTTTCCCGTATTTTGACCCTGTCTTCGGCATTGTTTTCTTCCGCAGTTTCAATGATTTCGTACCCTCCGGAACGGATGACCGCCTTGAGTTTTGCCGCGCCGGTCATCGTTTCAAGATAGAAGATCGTCGCTTTTTCCGTTGCCAGGTTCACGGAGGCTTCCACTACACCGGGTGTTTTTTTTATGGCCCGTTCAATACGGCCCACGCAGGCTGCGCAACTCATGCCGCCGATTTTGAGCGTGATTTCTGCTTGATGCACATCGTAGCCGGTTTGATGCACGACCGAAATCACCTGAGGCAGTCTGCCGTGTTCATTCAATTCAATCCTTGCCTTTTCGGTTGCTAAATTGACGGAAGCGTGTGCCACGCCTTCGCTTGCATTCAGTGCCTTTTCAAGCCGTGCCACACAACTCGCGCAAGTCATGCCGGTGACGGGCAAATCAATACGGTTTTTGTGTGTTAAATCGTCTTTAAAGGGAGTCATTTGGATTTTTCCGATTTGAGTCCTTTGACCGGTGCAGGCTTTCAATCATACCATTTGGCCAGCCGCTTGGGCGAGACGCCCGCAAAATAAAGGCCGAGCAGCAGCATGTTTCGGAAACTTGTGAAATAATAGCCTTGCCGCCGCCAACGGCGTGCGGAGGTGCTGACGGTTTTTTTGAGCAGCACAATACGGCCTTCTTTTTTTAAACGTCTGATTAATGCGACGTCTTCCATCAGAGGCAAATCCGGGTATCCGCCGATGGCTTCAAAAACTGTGCGCCGTACGAAGAAGGCCTGATCTCCGTAAGGCAGCTTCCAATAAACGGATCGCAGGTTGGCGATCCAGCATACCCATAATAAAAAAGGATGTTTGGAAGCGATGTGAAGCCGGAAGGCACCGCCGAGTAGGGTCCTATTTTTCATCGTTTCAAGGATCAGGGCGATGCCCTCAGCGGGCAGACGGGTATCGGCATGCAGAAAGAGCAGAATGTCTCCTGTCGCTTGCTTTGCCCCGGCGTTCATTTGCCGGGCTCTGCCGG
>Ga0256830_1001917_pt1 | contig 14228 bp, 12 predicted proteins | sample 128326metaG_FD_190537 | JGI IMG/M metagenome (GOLD analysis project Ga0256830, IMG submission 190537) | Hydrothermal vent microbial communities from Lau Basin, Pacific Ocean - 128-326 | ecosystem: Environmental > Aquatic > Marine > Hydrothermal vents | place: Pacific Ocean: Lau Basin | collected... | reverse complement strand
TCTATGCCCCGGGAGAATTCCAGGGGAGCACCGCACCTGGGACAGGCATCCCCGGGCATGGCCTTCACCAGGTCCCCCACCATGTGGGGTCTGAAGTCCCGGCCCCAGTTGGCGTTGACGTAGTGGTAGTCCTCCTCATTGGCACCCACCACCACGTTCTTCACCCCCTCCAGGAGCCTGTCGGCCACCAACTTCACCCCTTCCAGGCCAATGGGACCGGCAAAGCCCACGGGGGCACCGGTGATCTCCTCCACGTCGGCGAAGGACGCCAGCTCCAGGGTTTCCACCCCCAGGAGCCGGGCCACCTTGGTCTCGTTCACCTCCCTGTCCCCGGGGATGAGGAGGGCCACAAACCCCCTGTCCGTGTGGTAGAGGAGGGTCTTCACCAACCGGGAGGCAGGCACCCCTAGAAAGCCCGTCACCTCTTCCACCGTCTTCATGTCGGGGGTGTGGACCTTCTCCAGGGGTTTCTCCTTCTCCAGGGAAACCTCTCCTTTCACCTGAAACTCGGCCTTCTCCAGGTTGGCGGCATAGCCGCACTGGGGACAGCCTACAATCACATCCTCCCCCGTCTCGGCCCACACCATGAACTCGTGGGAGACATCCCCCCCTATGGCCCCCGTGTCGGCTTCAACGGCGGTGAACTTGAGGCCGCAACGGGCAAAGATCCGGCTGTAGGCGTCATACATATCCTGGTAGCTCCTGCTGAGCCCTTCCTCGTCGGCATCGAAGCTGTAAGCGTCCTTCATGATGAACTCCCGGGCTCTCATGAGGCCGAAGCGGGGCCGGATCTCGTCCCTGAACTTGACATGGATCTGGTACAGGTTGAGGGGTAACTGGCGGTAGGACCGGAGTTCCTTGCGCACAAGATCGGTGATCACCTCTTCGTGGGTGGGACCCAGACAGAAGTCCCGCTCCCCCCGGTCCTTGAAACGCAAAAGCTCCTTGCCGAAACGATCCCAGCGTCCCGTCTCCCTCCAGAGCTCGGCGGGTTGGACCACGGGGAGAAAAACCTCCAGGGCTCCTTTGGCGTCCATCTCCTGGCGGATGATATCCTCCACCTTGCGGATGACCCGATAACCCAGAGGCAGGAAAGAATAGATGCCCGAAGCCAGCTTCCTGATCATGCCTGCCCTGAGCATGAGCTGGTGGCTCACAATCTCCGCTTCGGCGGGCTTCTCCCTCAGGGTGGGCATGTAGTATCTGGTGAGCCTCATAGACCCCCCTCCTCCCAGTCTTCTCCCAGGTCTTCGTCTATATCTTCCACGGCGTAGATGGTGTCCAGGGTCCGGGAGAGGAGCTCTCCCATGTCTTTCAGAAGCCTGATGTGATCCATCAAGACAGAGAGGTCCTCGGGTATCCCCTCCTTCAGCATGGCTTTACAGGCCGAAACCACGTGGATGAGAGACAACTCGGAGTAGAGACCCACCGTCTCCTTCAAGAGTTTCCTGTCCAACATCAGATCCTCCTTTTAAAGAGTCGCTCCACATCTCCCCGGGAGAGCCTCACCGCCACGGGCCTCCCATGAGGACAGGTGAGATCCAGCCCTCGGGAGTCCAGGAAGGCCATGAGTCGGTCCACTTGGTCCCCCCTCAAGGCATCGCCCCCCTTCATAGCCTGGCGACAGGCCAGGGATGCCGCCCTGGCCATCAACTCATCCTCTCCCGCCGGCTCCCCCTGGGCCAGCCAGGACCGGAAGAAGGCCACGGCATCTCCCTGAAACCATTGGGGCACTCCCTTTATTTCACACAGCCCCTCTCCTTTCAATTGAATGCGAAAACCCAAGGCCTCCAGGGCATGGGCCGTTTCTTTTAGAAATTCCCCCTCCTCCCCTTCCAGTTGAAACTCCAAGGGCACCAGCAGGAGTCTCGCCTTTCCCCCCTTGTCCCAGTTCTCCCGGATGGTGTCGTAGAGCATCCTCTCGTGAAGGGCATGCTTGTCCACAAGGACCAGATCCCCATCCTGTTCCACCACCAGATAGAGCCCGGCGTACTCCCCCAGGAATCGCCAGGAAGGAAGAGAAAAGGGGATACGCTCCTCCCTCACCTCCCCACTCCAGTGAGACCCATGGACGGACGAAGGAGGATGAGGAAGTGAGGCCCCCTGCCACCTTACCCCGGGGGATGGGGCTCCCAGGGCCTTCTCCACCCCCTTCTTCACCAGGGCAGCCACCTGGTAGGGACGCCGAAACTTCACCTCCCTTTTGGAGGGATGGACATTCACGTCCACGTCCCCGGGAGGCATGTGAAGGAACAGGGCCACCATGGGGTACTCCCCCTTCACCAACCGAGAACGCATCCCTTCCATGAGGGCACCGGCCAGCAACCTGTCCCTCACGGGCCGTCCATTCACGAAGAAGAAGAGACCCCGGGAGTCCCTCCTGGCATGGGGGGGCCGGGCCAGCACTCCCGTGAGCTCCAGATCCCCTTCCCGGGCCTCCAGGGTGACGATGTCCTCCTCCTTCAGGGCCCACAGGAGGGCAGCCCTATCCCCCAGGCCACCGGGAAAGGCCTGGAGGAGGAGATCACCCTTCTCCACCAGGAGGAAGTTAACCTCGGGATAGGCCAGGATGTACTCTCTCATCACCTGGAGGATGTGGGCCCTCTCCGTGGAAGGGGACCTGAGAAACCTGCGCCGGGCCCTCAAGTTGAAGAAGAGATCCCTCACCTCCACCGTGGTACCCCTGCTCCTTGGACCCTTGGTCACCGTCTTTATGACTCCCCCCTCCACCCTGACTCCGGTGCCCAGCTCTCCGGTGCTGGTGAAGAGGGTGAATCGGGAGACGGCAGAGATGGCGTGGAGGGCTTCCCCCCTGAACCCCAGGGTGGTGATGGATGAGAGATCCTGAAGGGTGGAGATCTTGCTGGTGGAATACTCCTCCAGAGCCAGGAGGGCGTCCTCCTCCTCCATTCCCTCCCCGTCGTCCACCACCTTCACCAGGCGAAGGCCCCCGTCCTCCAGGACCACCTCCACCCGGGAGGCCCCGGCATCCAGGCTGTTCTCCACCAATTCCTTCACCACCGAGGCAGGTCTCTCCACCACCTCCCCGGCGGCGATCTTGCTCACCAGGGCGGGGGACAGAGGACGCACTTTAGCCACAACCCACCTCTAGATACAGGGGGCACTCGCGGCACAGGGGAACCCTGGACCGACAGTACCGCTTGCCCAACTCCACCAGAAGGGCGTGGAACTCCTTGAAGAGCTCCACATCGGCAGGCAACTGGTCCATGAAGAAACGTTGAATCTCCCCATACCTCTCCCTACCGGAGATCACCCCCTGGCGAGTGAGGATACGCCTGGTGTAAGCATCCACCACAAAGAAGGGTTTATCCAGGGCGTAGAGGAGAATAGAGTCCGCCGTCTCTTCTCCCACACCACGGACGGCGAGGAGTCTCTCCCTCAAAAGCCAACCCGGCTCCTTCGCCATGAGCCCCACGTCCCCCTGGTAATGTTCCATGAGGAAGGCCACCAGGGACTTCAGCCTGGATGCCTTCACCCGGAAGAAGCCCGCAGGCCGTATCAGTTCTGCCAGGGTGTCCGCGGGAAGGGCAGCCATGGACACCGGGTCCAGAACCCCCTTCTCCTTCAGGTTGGCAATGGCCCTTTCCACGTTTTTCCAGGCGGTGTTCTGGGTGAGAACGGCCCCCACCATCACCTCAAAGGGGCCCTTGGCGGGCCACCAGTGCTGAGGGCCAAAGTGCCTTAAGAGCAGGTAGAAGAGAGGCAGCAACTCAAAGCCTCCTCCACTAAAGGTATCACCCTCTCCACAGCGGCATCCAGGGAGAGATCCAGATCACACCCCGCCGCCGCCTTGTGGCCTCCTCCCCCCAGGGATGCCGCAATGGCAGCTACGTCCACCCTTCCCTTGGAGCGGAAACTCACCTTCACCCCCTCCTCCGTCTCCCTGAAGAGGAGGGCCACCTCCACCCCCCGGATGGACTTGGGGAAATTAACAAACTCCTCGGTATCCTCGGGCCCTGTGCCCGTGGTCTCCATCATCTCCCGGGTGACCACCACCCAGGCCACCCCTCCCCCGGCAGCCATGGAGAGGGTGCCCAAGGCCAGTCCCAGGAGACGCATGCGCCCCGAAGAATAGCTCTCATAGACGTTGGTGGCTATCTCGTAGGGAACGGCCCCCAGGTCTACCAGTTTATAGCAGCACAACAGGCTGGTGTCCGTGGTGTTGGAGAACCGGAACCCCCCGGTGTCGGTGAAGATGGCCGTATACAGGGCGGTAGCCACATGAGGAGTGATCTCCACCTCCCACCTCTCCAGCAGACCAAACACGATCTCTCCCGTGGCAGAAGCCTGGGGCTCCACCAGATTGAGGTCGCCCCACCGGGTGTTTGTGGGGTGATGGTCAATGTTGATCACCGTACCCGGAGGCTTGTCCCTGAGAAAAGGGAGCCTTCCCAGGTCACTAGAGTCCAGCCCCACCACCAGAGGATGAAAGACCACCTCCCCCTCCTCCTTCACCTTCCTCACCCGCTGCCATCCCGGTAGGAACCTGTAATAGTAAGGGACCCCGTCCCAGCAGTAGATCGCCGTCTCCTTACCCCTGGCCTCCAGAACCAGGGCTAGGGCCAGAGCAGACCCTATGGCGTCACCGTCGGGACTCTTGTGGATAAGAATGGTGACCCCCGGCGCTTTCTCCAGCTCGCTGATGACGGCCTGGTAAAGGTCCAACTACTTCTTCTCCCGGATCTTCTGGAGGAGTTCCCCTATCCTCAAGCTGTGCTCCAGGTTCTTGTCCACCTTGAAGCGGAGCTTGGGGATCTTCCTCACCCTGATGGTCCGGCCCATCTGGCCCTGGATGTAGCCGGCAGCCCTCTCCAGGGCCTGGAGGGTCTCCTCCCGCTCCTCTTCGGTACCCATCACGGAGAAATAGACCGTGGCGAAACTCAGGTCCCGGGTCACCTCCACCCTGGTGATGGTCACAAACCCCACCCTGGGGTCCTTGATGCGACCCTCCACCAGCATGCGGGAGATCTCCTCCCTGAAAAGCTCCTGGAGCCGCTCTATCCTGTGTCCACCCTTCATCACAGAATCTCTATCACATAGTCCACCAGATAAACGTTGCCCTCGGAATCCACGAACTCCACCACCTGGTCCATGACTTGATTGGCGTGTCGCCTGGTATTGGTCACATAGGCCACCCCCAGGACCGCCCTTCTGTGACTGTCCATGTCTTCCACCTCCGCCACGGAGACGTGGAACCTGTTTCTCAAGCGGTCCTTAAGGCTCTTCACCACCATCCTCTTCCCTTTGAGACTGCTGTTTCCGGGAATCTCCAGTACCAGTCTACAACTGCCGATAAACATAGCGCCCCTTGAGATAATTCAAAAAGAAAGCCCCCACCCCGGGAAAGCTACAGTTTTCTGGGAACCTCCTTGAGTTCGTAAGCCTCGATGATATCCCCTTCCTTGATATCGTTGAAGTCCACCAGGCCCATACCACACTCGTAGCCTGCAGCCACCTCCCTCACATCCTCCTTGAAGCGCTTCAGGGAAGCTATGCCTCCCTCATAAACCACCACCCCGTCCCGAACCAGCCTCACCTTGGCGTTCCTGGGTATAGTCCCCTCCAGAACGTAACAGCCGGCAACCCTGCCCACCTTGGGCACCTGAAAAACCTGGCGCACCTCGGCCCGTCCCAGGAGCACCTCTTCGTACTCGGGTTCCAGCATGCCTTCCATGGCCTTCTTCACATCTTCAAGGAGATCGTAAATGACCCGGTAGAGCCTGATCTCCACCCCCTCTTTCTCGGCCGCCTTCCTGGCCTGGGCGTCGGGTCTTACGTTAAAGCCCACGATGACCGCCTTTGAGGCCGAGGCCAACATAACGTCCGACTCCGTCACCCCTCCCACGCCAGCGTGGACCACGCTCACCTTCACCTCCTGGGTGGAGAGCTTCTTCAACGACTCCCTCAAAGCCTCCAGAGAACCCTGGACATCGGCCTTCAGGAGGATTCTAAACTCCTGGGTCTCTCCCTCGGCCAGCTGGCGCATGAGCTCCTCTAAAGAGACCCTGGGACGTTCCAGCTGAACCTCCCGGGCCTTCTCCTGGCGCTCCTCGCTGATCTGCCGGGCCTTCCTCTCGGTCTCCACCACCATAAAAGGCTCCCCTGCCAGGGGTACCCCCGTGAGCCCCAGGATCTCCACAGGCATGGAGGGTCCCGCCTCCTTAACAGGCCTGCCATGGTGATCGAACATGGCCCTCACCTTGCCCCAGTAGAGACCGGCCACCAGGGCATCCCCCTGCCTAAGGGTACCCTCCCTCACCAGCAAGGTGGCCACCGGGCCCCTTCTGTTGTCCAGCTTGGACTCCAACACGTTACCCGAGGCAGGCTTGTGGGGATTGGCCCTGAGCTCCAGCATCTCCGCCTGGAGGAGGATCATCTCCAGGAGCTCCTTCACATTGGTCCCCTGCTTGGCCGATACCTCCACGAAAATGGTCTCCCCTCCCCACTCTTCGGGAATGAGGCCGTACTTGGCCAGCTCCTGTTTCACCCTATCGGGGTTGGCGTTGGGCTTGTCGATCTTATTGATGGCCACAATAATGGGTACCCCGGCCGCCTTGGCATGGTTGATGGCCTCCACCGTCTGGGGCATGACCCCGTCGTCGGCCGCCACCACCAGAACCACAATATCGGTAACCTGGGCCCCCCGGGCCCTCATGGTGGTGAAGGCATGGTGTCCGGGAGTGTCAATGAAGGTGATCTCCCCATCTGGCAGGGAGACCCGGTAGGCCCCTATGTGCTGGGTGATGCCCCCCGCCTCCCTCTCGGCCACGTTGGTGCGACGGATATAATCCAGGAGGGTGGTCTTTCCGTGGTCCACGTGGCCCATAACAGTGACCACAGGGGCCCGGGGCTCCAGGTCCTCTTCATCCTCGGGAACCTCCAGCACCTCCTCCCCCTCCTTCCTGGCCTCGAAACCCAGCTCCTCACACACCACCTTGGCCAGATCGAAGGGCACCACCGCCTTGTCGTGGGCAGCCACACCCTTCTTGAGGAGAACATCCACCACCTGGTCCACATCCTCCTGGAGCAAGGCCGCCAACTCCTTCACAGAGAGGGCCTCAGGGAGATAAGCCACCCCCTCCTCCATATCCACCCTTCCAGGCAGTACCTCCTGCTCTTCCAAAAACTCCTCCTCCCTCCTCTTCCTCTTCTTCCTCTTTGGCCTCGTCCTGGGCCTGTAAATAAAGGGAGAAGAAAGGTCCCTGCCGGAAGGTTCCTTCTTCTTGGGAGGGGCCTCCCTCTTCACCTCCATGGGGGGCTCCTGGAGAATCTTCTCTTCCGTCTTGGGTTCCTCTTTGGGAGGAGCCGGAGGGGGCTCCTCTTCGGCCTTCACCCGCTTTCTCGCCGGAGGACGCCTTCTGACAGGCCTCTCCTCCTTCCTGGCGGGGACACGCTCCTTCCTGGGAGGCTCAGGCTTGGCCTTCAACGCCTTCTCCAGCCGGCGAGCCTCCTCCTGGGTCACACTACACCAGTGGTTACTCAGCTCTATGCCCAGCTCCCTGAGCTTAGCCAGGGCCTCCTTGCTCGTTATACCCAGATCCTTGGCTAACTGATAAACCCTGATCTTACCCTTGGCCATGCTCCCCGTACCCCCTTTCCAACTGGCGCAACTTTTCTGCCACAAAAAAGAGCCGACGGGCAAGGCCCTCCTCAGTGACAGCCAGGACCCCCACAGGTTTGGTGGAGAATACCTTCCCATACTCCCCCAGAGTCCCCACCTCCACGGTGGGCACCCCCCTGTTATCGAACCTGCTCCTGCTCCTGGGAGAGAGGTCCTTGGCCAAAAGGAGTAGGTAGACCCGACCCCTCTTCAACTCTCTCTCCACGGCCTCTCTACCCATTACTAGGCGCCTCATCTTCCTGCAAAAGTGCAAAAGGGAGTAGAACCTCTCCTCATGAGCATCCCTAATGGTCCTTTCCAGCAGCTCAGGGGTCACCTTCCCCACGCCCTTCCTCAAGGCCCTGGAGAGCCTCCCCTTCTTTATTGCCTCTTTCATGCAAGACCTCCCAGGACAGAGGTACGCCCCCCTGCCCCCAAGTTTATGATCCACGTCTACCACTAACACACCTTCCCGAGGAGCCACCAGCCGTACCAGCTCCCCTTTGTTGGTCTTCCTTCTACAACCCACGCAAGACCTCTCAGGACTCCTCTTCACCCTCTTGGATCCTCACCTCAGAAGCGGGCTTGATGTCTATCTTCCACCCCGTGAGCTTGGCCGCAAGCCTCACGTTCTGCCCCTTCTTACCAATGGCCAGGGAGAACTGGTCATCGTCCACTACCACCTGGGCCTCCTGGTTTTCGGGGTCCAACTCGATCTTCTTCACCTGGGCAGGCTTGAGGGCGTTGACGATAAACTTTTTGGGATCGTCGGAATACTCCACGATATCTATGTTCTCCCCCTGGAGCTCCCTCACAATGCTCTGCACCCTGGCCCCCCTGATACCCACACAGGCACCCACCCCGTCGATCTCCGGATCTTTGGAGATGACGGCCACCTTGGACCTCTCTCCCGCCTCCCGGGCCACGGCCTTCACCTCCACTAGACCGCTCATCACCTCGGGCATCTCCTTCTCGAAGAGGCGGATCAGGAGGCGGGAATGGGTCCTGGAGAGGACTACTCTGGGGCCCTTGCCCGTCTTCTTCACCTCCACCACATAGAACTTAAGGGTGTCACCCCGCCTGTATCTCTCACCCCGGACCTGCTCCTTGGGAGGCAGTACCCCCTCCCCCCGGCCCAGATCCACTATGATGTTGCCCCGCTCTTCCCTCAGTATCTGACCCGAGACAATGTCTCCTTCTTTCTTCTTATAGGTCCTGTAGACCATGTCCCTTTCGGCCTCTTTCAGCTTCTGGATCATCACCTGCTTGGCTGTCTGGGCAGCGATGCGACCAAAGTCGGCCACGGTGAAAGGCATCTTCACCACGTCCCCCACCTGGGCCTCAGGGTCCACCTCCCGGGCCTCCTCCACGGAGATCTCCTTGTCGGGGTCTTCCACCTCCTCCACCACCTTCTTGAGCTGGTAGACCTTGGCCTCTCCCTGGGACAGATCGAACTTCACCTCCAACTCTATGTCCCCTGGAACTCTCTTTCTCACCGCCGAAAGGAGGGCCGTCTCCAGGGCCTCCACCAGGACCTCCCTCTCTATCCCCTTCTCCTGCTCCAACTGCTCCATGAGATAGAGCATCTCCTTCTGCCTCATAATCCCTCCCTAAACTCCCTCTATCTCCAACTGGGCCCGGGCCACCTCACGGTACTCGATTCTCACCTCTCCCTCCCGGGTGAGAAGAGAGAAACCAGCATCATCGGCCTCCTGGAGGGTGCCCTCCAGGGTACGCCCTACAGCCCCTTCCCGTTTCAACACCACCTTCACCAGGCAACCCAGGCTCTTCTGGTAGTGGAGGGGCTTCTTCAACTCCCTGGTGAGCCCCGGAGACGAAACCTCCAGGAAGTAGCGGCTTTTAATAAGGTCCTCCACATCCAGGAGATCGCCAATCTGGTGGCTCACCCTCTCACAGTCCCCTATGGTCACCCCTCCCTCCTTGTCTATGTAGATCCTCAGGTAGCTGTAGCGACCCGCAGGGCTCCATTCCACGTCGTAGAGGTCCAGCCCCTCCTCCTCCAGGATAGGCTCCAGAAGCTCCGCTACTCTCCTCTCTATCTCTTCCTTCACGCCCATGGCCCCACCCCCAGCAAAGAAAAAAGTGGGCCAAGGCCCACTTTAGGCCCTTATATCACTTTCAGATAATCAAATTATACGAAAAGGCCTCTAGTTGCAAGGGAGTCCGAGCCTGCCTTCCCTCCCCCAAAGAGGGCAAGGTCCAAGGAACCTCCGGGCAGCTCTAAGGAGACCTCCCCCTGGCCATGGCAAGAGACTAGGCTCTACATAGTAGCGATATAGGGAGATATACCAGCGCTTTTTCTCAGAAGTTTGCACTCCTCAAGATCCGGGAATATAAATACTTTCAAGAAGTAACCAACCCTAGGAGAGAGAGATGGACCAGGACATTAGAGACCTTGCAGAGGCCATGGGCCTCACCCCAGAGGTTTATGAAAGGAAAAAGGTGCTTCTAGAAATCAGCGACAAGGATCTCCTGGAGATCCGCTCCGTGGGCAAGCCCCTCTCGGCCAGCTCCGAGAGAATGGTACAGGAGCTGGAGCGCTACCTGCTGGCCATCCCCCAGATCCAAGAGACAGCCAAAGATTACGATCTGGAAACCTTCAGAGGAAGGGTAAAAGACTACATCCAGGAACTCCTAGAAGCCGAGTACGACTACGACCACTGCCTCAAGCTCGTCAAGGCGGGCACCTACTACTATCAAGCAGGCATACCCCACCACTTAATACCCATAGGATACCGAAAACTCTCCAGCATCATTGTCTCCATGCTGCCGAAGATCCTCCCCAGGGAGCTCTGCCTCTCCATTAAGATCTCCCTAGAGAAGGTTTTCTTCCTGGAGATCATAGTGATCATGCACTCCTACTTCTATGCCGAGGAGCAGAAGCTGAGGGAGACCACGGTACGACTGGAGCGGCTGAACCATACCCACGAACTCGTAAAAGACCTCCATAAGCACATCATACGAGCAGAAGACATCCACAACCTCATCCAGGGCACACTAAAAATCTTCACCGACGAGTGCCCAAACCTGGATGGTATCGCCATCTGCACCGCCACACCCGGGGGCCTGCCCCAGATTGTGGACATGGACATCCGGAGCCAAAAGAACCAGGAGCTCTTCCAGAAGGCCTTCTGTGAGCTCTCCCAGATCGGGCTGGAACACAAGGCGGTCATCTCCCTCCACCTCACGGAAGACGAGGAGAAACTGCCCCTTCTCTCAAGACTCAAAAATAGATGCGGCATCCGCCACGCCCTGTCTCTACCCATCTCCGTGTGGGACAAAATAAAGGGGACCCTCTGCATAGTGAGTACCGCTCCCCTCAATCTCTCCCAAATGGAGTTGGATCTTCTGGCCGAAACGGTGAACGATCTGGGTCTGGTGTGGGTGTACCTGGAGAGCAAGAAGGAACTGGAGGAGTTCCACCTGAAAGACCACCTCACGGGACTGCCCAAAAGGGACCTCTTTACCGAGGGATTGGACATCATCCTGAAAGCCGAAAAGAGCGTATGCCTGGTGATTGCAGACATAAGCGACTTCTGGTCCATAAACCACGAGTACGGCTACACCGTAGGAGACACCCTGCTTCAGAAGGTCTCCCAGAGAATCAAAGAGCTCCCCCACCCCATACTCAGGGGCCGCATAGGGGCCGACGACTTCACCCTGGTTCTCCCCATGGACTTAAAGGGCACCCCGACCAGACACATAGAGGAGCTGAAACGCACCCTGGAAAAGCCCTACCGAATCCAGCAACACCAGCTCACGCCCTCCTTCACCCTGGGTTGCGCCCTCTCCCCCTACGACGGGAAGGAGGCCGATGATCTCCTGGCCAAGGCCGAGCTGGCCCGCCAGAAGGCCAAAGAGGGAAAAGGTGTTGAGGGGGTGGCCTTCTACTCCCCCGAGCTCCTGGAAGATATCCGGCGCTACAGGGAACTGGAGCGAGAGATCCAGAAGGCCCTGGAGGCCGAGGAATTCGAGCTCTTCCTCCAGCCCAGGATAGAAGTGGCATCCAGGAGGATATCGGGAGCCGAGGCCCTTCTGCGGTGGAATCACCCCCAGAAAGGCCTGATTCCCCCTTACCAATTCATCCCCTTTTTAGAAGAGAGCGGCTGGATCAGGGAGGTGGGGCTCTGGATACTGGGCCAGACCTGCGAGGTGATAAAGAGGCTGCGGGCCCTGGGGCACGACATCAACGTGTCGTGCAACGTCTCCGTGATCCAGCTGAAGCAGGCCGACTTCAAAGAAAACACCCTGAAGATCGTCAAGGAACGGGGTCTCATCCCCGGAGACCTCCATCTGGAAATCACCGAGAACGCCCTGGCAGAACCCAGGATCATCCAGGCCATCAACGAGCTCAACCGGGAGGGTTTCCATTGGGAGATCGATGACTTCGGCACGGGGTACTCTTCTCTCCTCTATCTCAAAAAGATCCCCGCCTCGGTCCTCAAGGTGGATTACTCCTTTGTCAGGGGTCTTCCCGACAGCAAGGAAGACGCGGAAATCGTGAAACTGGTTCTCTCCCTTGCTCAAAGCCTCAACTTCAAGACCGTAGCAGAAGGGGTGGAACACTTCGAACAGCTGGTATTCCTCACGGGGCTGGGCGTCCAGGAGGCCCAGGGCTACCACTTCGCCAAGCCCATGCCCATGGAAGACTTCCTCGCATACCTGGAGGACTACAACCCCAGCGACTATTTCTGGACCAAAAAGGCGTGACTGGACCGGTGGAGGGCTGGACTGCATCAGGGACTTCGGCGGGAAAGTGCCGGCCACCTGATGGCCATGGATGCCTCTATTCCTTCAGCCCCCCAGTCCCTGCTTACCACTTCGGCCTGCAAGAGAAGGGACTCAGTTCCCTCACCTGTAGGAGGTGGAAAATAAGTGGGAAAACTCCCCTGGACCCTCTGGAGGAGTTCTTGCTAAGTAGTTGATTTTTTTGGTGGAGCCGACGGGAGTCGAACCCGTGACCTCCTGAATGCCATTCAGGTGTGCTCCCAACTGCACCACGGCCCCACCAAGCTCCAATCTTTTAATACCCCCCACCTCCCTTGTCAAGGCCTTGCCCCGGCCATGGCTCCCCTGTAGAAAAGGGAGCCATGGCCCTAAAGATCGTGTTGCTGCTTCTGGTGGGCACCGTCGCCGGATTCTTGAACGTCCTGGCGGGAGGGGGCTCCTTCCTCACCCTGCCCATGCTCATTTTCATGGGCCTGCCCCCCACCGTGGCCAACGGCACCAACAGGGTGGCGATCCTGATGCAAAACGTGATGGCCGTAAAGAAGTTTCACGAGTTCAAGGTCTTTCCCCTGAAATTCAGCCTCCTGGTCACCATCCCCGCCGTACTGGGCTCCCTGGCCGGGGCCTACGCCGCCACGGTCATCCCCGACGCCACTTTCAAGAAGGCCCTGGCCATCATCATGATCGTCATCACCCTCATCACCATGCTCAACCCCACGGAGAAGCTCACTTCCCGGGAGATGGCCTGGGGAAAGGGCCGGTGGACGGCTATGGTTCTCATGTTCCTGGGCATCGGTTTCTACGGAGGCTTTGTCCAGGCGGGGGTGGGGTTCCTCATTCTGTCGGCCATGGTGGTGGCGGGTTTCGACTTGATTCACGGAAACGCGGTGAAGGTATTCGTCATCCTCATCTTCACTCTATTCGCCCTGGTCGTCTTCACCGTGCAGGGTAAGGTGAACTACCTGTGGGGAGCCGTCCTGGGTGTGGGAAACGTGACAGGGGCCTACCTGGCCACGGTGACGGCCGTGAAGAAGGGCAACAGGTTCGTCCAGCGGGTAGTCTTCGTGGCCATAGTGGTCATGGCCATAAAACTCCTCGCAGGATGACGGCATGAAAAGAGGAGACCAGATTCCCCTTTAGAACCTCTGACCACCGCCTCCAATGGCCACTCTCTTCTCGCACACATCCCCACGGCACTCCAGGCCTGCCAGGAATCCCCTTATCTTCTCATCCCTGATTCCACTCTGGGAGAGAAGGGCGAGGAGCCCATCCCTGTTCTTCACTTTCAGCAACACCCACATAGGGTTCCCACCCCTCTTCAAGGTGAGGAGCTGCATTACGCCCGCCCTGAACCGGGCAGAGAAGGAAGATCCCTGGGGAAAGTTCAGACGGGCCTCTCCCTGGACCAGAGCCGCCATGAGAGAAGGAAGACCCCTTTGAAGAAACTGGATCACAAGGGAAATCCTCTGATCCTGGGGAAGAGACTGGGTCTGCATGGTCTCCAAGAGTTCAAGGGCAGAAGCCACCAGATCCTCCGAGAGGTTGGCCAGCTCCAACTTGAACCCCCCCTTCAAGGGAAGGAGCTTCTCAGGCGTCACGTTTCCGTTTCTGTCTTTTGGAGGCAGCACCAGCCTGAGCCGGCTCAGCTCGGCCTTCATCTCCTCCCTGAAGGTGTAGGTGGTCTCCTTCTTCCCCCTGGAAAGGCCGTACCCAAGATCCACACGATCAAGAAAGGCCTCCCCCACCCCCTTTTCGTCCCCCAACTCTCTGAAGCTCACCGTCGTTCCCTTCAACGTGGTCTGGGCCTTGAACGGCTGAGCAGGGGGCGCCTCCCCCCTCATACCCAGGTTCACATTCT
>Ga0256830_1001916_pt1 | contig 14234 bp, 16 predicted proteins | sample 128326metaG_FD_190537 | JGI IMG/M metagenome (GOLD analysis project Ga0256830, IMG submission 190537) | Hydrothermal vent microbial communities from Lau Basin, Pacific Ocean - 128-326 | ecosystem: Environmental > Aquatic > Marine > Hydrothermal vents | place: Pacific Ocean: Lau Basin | collected... | reverse complement strand
CGTCCATCAGCAATACCAGGCTGAACAGCATGATGGCGAACATCAGCGGATATTCCCGCCGCAGGGTTTCGGAACGCACCATCAGCGGGGTGATCAGGGCCGTGGTGCCGAGGACCAGACCGATGTTGGTGATGTTGGATCCCAGGGCGTTGCCCACGCCCAGGGCCGGGTTGCCCTGCCAGGCGGCCATGGCCGAGACCAGGATCTCGGGGGCCGAGGTGCCGATACCGACGATGGTCAGGCCGATGATCAGCGGCGAGACGCCGAGATTGCGCGCCGTGGCCGCGGCGCCGATGACGAAGCGATCGGCGCCCCAGACGAGGATGGCGAAACCGCCGACGACGGCGGCCACGGGCAACAGGAGTTCAGGCATGGGCAGGGTACCGATGGCGGTCAGGGCGAGGCGGGTTTGGGGTTGTCGAGTTCCAGTTGCAGTTCCAGCTCGAGATCGGCATCGGTGCTGTCGTCCGGGATGAAGTCGAACCGCGGATCCGGCGGCGGGTTGCCATCATAGACCAGATTGCGTCGCCGTTGCAGATAGGCATCGCGCACGAAGGCATAGGGATCGAGCGCGGCTTCGTCCACCACCTTCGTGGCGCCCAGCAACTGGGCGCGCAGGTCGACGTAGCGCAGGCCCACGGCGCCCCAGGACACGGCCTCGTCGGTGATCAGCCCCTGGAACATCGGATGCACGTAGATGTCGCCCACCAGCCCCACCGCGTCCCGGGCGTTGCTGGGGCCGAGGAAGGGCAGCACCAGATAGGGACCGGGGGGCACGCCCCAGTAGCCGAGGGTCTGGCCGAAGTCCTCGTTGTGCTTGGGCAGGCCCATGGGGGTGGCCACGTCGATGAAGCCCAGCAGGCCGAAGGTGGTGTTGAAGACGATGCGGCTGAAGTCGGCCATGCCCTGCTCGAACTTGAGCTGCAGCAAATCGTTGACCAGCACGATCACGTCCTGCAGGTTGCCGAAGAAGTTGGCGATGCCGGTCCGGATCGGACGGGGGACGTAATCGCGGTAGCCGGTGGCCACCGGCCTGATGACCGCCCGGTCGGCGGCGTCGTTGAAGGCGTACATGGTTCGATTGAAGGATTCGAAGGGGTCCCGTTCGTCCGGCGGCCCCGACACACTGGCACAGCCGCCGAGCCCCAGTGCTGCCAGCAGGGTGAGAGTGCGTAACATGTTGGCGAGTCCTCGCATCGGCAGGTCCTGTTCCGCCTATCGGGTTTCCACCCGGGTTGCCCCGCAACGGGCGCAACGGTAACGGGTGACCAGCTTGCCGGTCTTTACGTCGAAGGGATTGCCCTTGACCACTTCCCAGCGATGGAAACCGCTGCGGCACAGGGTCTTGCCCTTGTGCCTTTCGCTGGCGGTGGGTTTGCGAAAGGGGACGACATCGCCCATGTCCGTGTTCTCGTTTGGCCGTTCCCGCCGGTAGGGACCGGCGGACAGTCAATTGGTTCACTGGCGCGGGCCGGCCTGTCGGCCACCCGGCTGTGCAGGAAGTCGGCTATTATTCCACAACCTTGAATCTCTGCAGGAGCGGCAAACCCCAATGATTCGGGACTATCCCGTGCTGATCGGCGCCGCCGGCTGGCAGCATCCGGCCTGGGAGGGCGACTTCTATCCGGACGATCTGCCCGCTGAATGGCAACCCGTCTATTACGCCAACGAGTTTCCCGTCGTGCTGATCCCGGCCCCGGATCTGGCCAGGGCCGATGTGGACGAACTGGATGCCTGGCAGGAAGCCGGAGAGACCGGTCTGCGCATGGTGGTGGAGCTGGACGCCGAGGGGGCGCTGGCGGCCAAGGCGTCGTGTCTGGGCAAACACCTGGCCGGGTGGGTCTTGCCGGCCGGCAATCCGGCAGCGCTGGAACCGCGACTCGATGCACTGGGGGCGGACTTCCCTGCCGTCATCGACTTTGGCGCGTCGGCACCGGCTGCCGTACTGGCGGAACGCCTGGCCGGGCGAGGCGTCGGCTGGTGCTGGCATGGGGAAGGCGATGCGGCGGGACTGGCGCAGGGGGAACTGGCGCTCATGCGCGTGCCCGCCACGGGCGCCGGACCACGGGATCTGCGACGCTGGCTCGAGACCGGTCTGGCCGTCCAGGACGGCCGCCGCACGGTGGTCCTGATCCTCGAAGGCGCACCCCCGGACGTCACCCTCCTGCGCCAGGCCCAGACCCTGAGCGAACTGTTGTGAACTGAGCGGCGTTTCGTCGCCCGCGCGTTGTCATTCCCCGGCGTCTGGGTCACAATGCCGCCACTTTTCCCGATTCCCTTGCCATGAACGACACGCCGCTGGTCCGCATCCGCGATCTGCATTTCGCCCGGGGTTCCCGGCCCATCTTCGATGGGGTGGACATCGACATTCGCCGTGGCAGCGTCACCGCGATCATGGGTCCGAGCGGCACCGGCAAGACCACACTGCTGCGCCTCATCGGCGGTCAGTTGCGGCCGGATCGGGGCAGCATCGAAGTGGATGGCGAACCGGTTCACCGCCTGCGGGGCACGGCCCTGTACACCCTGCGCAAGCGCATGGGCATGCTGTTCCAGAACGGGGCCCTGCTCACCGACATGAACGTGTACGACAACATCGCCTTTCCCCTGCGCGAACACACCGACCTGTCCGAGGAGCTGATCCGGATCCTGGTGCTGATGAAGCTGGAGGCCGTGGGTCTGCGTGGCGCCCGGCATCTGATGCCCAGTGAACTCTCGGGGGGCATGGCCCGCCGGGTGGCCCTGGCCCGGGCCATCGCCCTCGATCCGATGATGGTGATGTACGACGAGCCCTTTACCGGCCAGGATCCCATTTCCATGGGTGTGCTGGTGCGCCTCATTCGCTCGCTCAACGACGCGCTGGGACTGACCAGCATCATCGTCTCCCACGACATCGAGGAAACCCGGGCCATCGCCGACTACATCTATCTGCTGTCCGGCGGCAAGGTGGTGGCCGAAGGCACCTCGGCGGAACTGGAAGCCTCCGATTCGGCCTGGGCCCGCCAGTTCCTGCGTGGCGAACCGGACGGGCCGGTGCCCTTCCACTATCCGGCGCCCGACTATGCCGGGGATCTGCTGGCCGGCACGGAGGGCGTCTGATGGTGGAAGCCCTGCGCATGCTCGGCCGCCGCGGTCTGGATTTCTTCCAGCGCCTGGGCCGGGCGCATCTGCTGCTGCTGGCCGTTCTCGCCGGCGTGCCGTCCCTGGCGCTGCGCTTCTCGCTGGTGATCCGCCAGTTGCACTCGGTGGGTGTGCTGTCGCTGCTGATCATCGTGGTCTCGGGCCTGTTCGTGGGCATGGTGCTGGGGCTGCAGGGCTACAATACCCTGGTGGACTTCGGCGCCGCCGAGTCGCTGGGCGTGGTGGTGGCCCTGTCGCTGGTGCGCGAGCTGGGCCCGGTGGTCACCGCGCTGCTGTTCGCCGGGCGCGCCGGTTCGGCCCTGACCGCCGAGATTGGCCTGATGAAGGCCACCGAGCAGCTCTCGGCCATGGAGATGATGGCCGTGGACCCCATCCGCCGTGTCCTCTCGCCCCGGTTCCTGGCCGGCTTCCTGGCCATGCCGTTGCTGGCCGCCATCTTCAGCGCCGTGGGCGTGCTCGGTGGCTGGTTCGTGGGCGTGGGCCTCCTGGGCGTGGACGACGGGGCTTACTGGGCCCAGATGCAGGACAAAGTGGATCTCTACGACGACATCTGGAACGGCGTCATCAAGAGCATCGTCTTCGGCGCCGTGGTGACCTGGATCGCCATTTTCGAAGGCTACGACGCCGTGCCCACCTCGGAGGGCGTCAGCCGCGCCACCACCCGCACGGTGGTGCACTCGGCCCTGGCGGTACTGGGGCTGGATTTCATCCTTACCGCACTCATGTTCGGAGACTGAAGCCATGACATCGCGAACCGTGGAAATCGGCGTGGGCATCTTCGTTGCCCTGGGCATGGCCGCCCTGTTCATGCTGGCCATGAAGGTCAGCAACCTCGCCGCCTATCGCGGCGAACCGGGCTACGAAGTCACCGCCCGCTTCGAGGACGTCAGTGGGCTCAAGGTGCGTTCGCCGGTCACCATGGCCGGCGTGCGCATCGGCCGGGTCAAGGCCATCGAGTTCGACGACGAGGCGCTGCAGGCCGTGGTCACCCTGGAGATCGCGCAGCGCCACAATCGCCTGCCGCGGGATACCTCGGCCAGCATCTACACCGCGGGCCTGCTGGGCGAGAAGTACATCGGCCTCGAGGCCGGCGGCGAGGAGGAAAGCCTCCGGCCGGGCGATCAGATCCGCCTGACCCAGGATTCGATGGTGCTGGAGAAGCTGCTCGGCCAGTTCATCGCCAAATTCCTCGAGGACGGCGGGCAGTGACACGGCATGCCGTCCTCGTCGGCGTGTGGCTGGTGCTGATCGTCAGCCTGCCGCTGGCCGCCGAGCCGGACGATCCCCGGCAACTGGTGATCACGGTGACCGATTCGGTCCTGGCCAAGTTGCGGGCACAGCGCCCGCAACTGGAGCGGGAACCGGAGCGGGTCTTCACGCTCATCGAGCAGGACGTGCTGCCCCATTTCGATTTCGTGCGCATCTCCGCCTGGACGCTGGGCAAACACTGGCGCCACGCCACCCGGGAACAGAAGCTGCGCTTCGTGCGGGCCTTTCGGACCATTCTGGTGCGCACCTATGGCGTGGCCCTGCTCGAATACACGAATCAGAAAATCCGCTATCTTCCGCTGCGCGGCGATCCCGCCGCCGGCGATGTGACCGTGCGCACCGAGATCCTCCATGCGGGCCGCACGCCCACGGCCATCAACTACCGGCTGCATCGCCGCAATGGCCAATGGAAGGTGTACGACGTCACCGTGGACGGCGTGAGCCTGGTGGCCAACTTCCGTACGGCCTTTGCGGCCGAAATCCGCAACAACGGGCTCGATGCCCTCATCGCCCGCCTCGAGGACAGGGCGGCGCGCCAGCGCGACGGAGGCAGGCGGTGAGCCGGGTCGAGGTCGAACGCCAGGCCGACGATCGCTACCGGATCCGCGGCGAGCTGACCCTGGCCACGGTCCCCGCGCTCGAGGGCCGCGCCCTGCCGGATCAATGGCCGGCAGAGGCAACCGTGATCCTCGATCTGTCCGGTGTCACGCGCAGCGACAGTGCCGGCCTGGCCCTGTTGATCGAATGGCTGCGCCTGGCCCGTCGCCGCAACGTCCGCCTGCGCCTGGCCAATTTGCCGGTCCAGATGCGGGAAATCGCCCGGATCAGTGATCTGCTGCCCATCCTGCCCCTCGACTGAGCCACCGGCGGCACGACAAACCGCCCGGCTCGGGCTACAATAGCGCCCCGTTCCACAGCCACCCCGGATATCACGCCATGAGTCCCGAAGACGTCCAGCAACGCATCGCCGCCGGCCTGCCCGATTGCGAGATCACCGTCACCGGCGACGGCAGTCATTTCGAGGTCATCGCCGTGGGCGAAGTGTTCGCGGGGCTCACGCCCGTCAAGAAGCAGCAGCTCGTCTATGGCACGGTCAACGACCTCATCACCGGCGGCGAACTGCACGCGCTGACCATCAAGGCCTATACCCCGGCCGAATGGGAACAGGCGCGCAAGCTGCAGATTTCCTCCTGAGCCGTTCCGGCCCACCGCAACGGGACACTGCCAGCGCCATGGACAAGCTCCTGATCACCGGCGGGACGCCCCTGCATGGGGAGATCCGGATCTCCGGCGCCAAGAACGCCGCCCTGCCCATCATCGTCGCCACCCTGCTGGCCGACGAACCGGTGAGCATCGGCAACATCCCGCACCTCAACGACATCACCACCACCATGGAGCTGCTCGGGCGCATGGGGGTGTCGCTGACCATCAACGAGCGCATGAGCATCGAAGTGGATCCGTCCACCATCGAACACTTCGTGGCACCCTACGAACTGGTCAAGACCATGCGCGCCTCGATCCTGGTGCTCGGTCCGCTGCTGGCCCGTTTCGGTCAGGCCGAAGTGTCGTTGCCCGGCGGCTGCGCCATCGGTTCGCGTCCGGTCAACCTGCACATCCACGGTCTGCAGGCCATGGGCGCAGACATCAGCGTCGAGAACGGCTACATCAAGGCCCGCGCCGACCGTCTCAAGGGCGCCAAGATCGTGCTCGACGTGGTCACCGTCACCGGCACCGAGAACCTGATGATGGCCGCCACCCTTGCCGAGGGCACCACCATCATCGAGAACGCCGCCAAGGAGCCGGAAGTGACCGATCTGGCCAACTTCCTGATCGCCATGGGCGCGCAAATCGAAGGCGCGGGCACCGATACCCTGGTCATCGAGGGCGTCGAGCGCCTGCACGGCTGCAGCTACAGCGTGCTGCCCGATCGCATCGAGACCGGTACCTATCTGGTGGCCGCGGCCGTCACCGGCGGCAGGGTGCGGCTCAAGGATACCGATCCGGGGCTGCTCGATGCCGTGCTGGTCAAACTGGAAGAGGCCGGCGCGCACATCAATGCCGATTCCGACTGGATCGAGCTGGACATGCAGGGCCGGCGGCCGAAGGCCGTGGACGTGAGCACGGCGCCCTATCCGGCCTTCCCCACGGACATGCAGGCCCAGTTCTCGGTCCTCGATGCCATCGCCGAAGGGCAGGGGGTCATCACCGAGACGGTGTTCGAGAACCGCTTCATGCACATCCTCGAACTGCAGCGCATGGGCGCCGACATCACCCTCAAGGGCAACACGGCCTTCTGCAAGGGTGTCGAGTCCCTTACCGGCGCACCGGTGATGGCCACCGATCTGCGCGCCTCCGCCAGCCTGGTCCTCGCCGGCCTGGTGGCCAAGGGCCAGACCGTGGTGGAACGGATCTATCATATCGATCGCGGCTATGAATGCATCGAGGAGAAACTGCAGCAACTGGGCGCACAGATTCGGCGAATACCGAGCTAATCAGTGGCGAGGGACGAGGGACGAGGAAAAGCATTGGTGTCGGGCTCCGAAACGGCCTTTGGATTGTTCGCGCTTTTGGCTTCGAATTGCAGGTGCGGCGCCCTCGACGCGATTCCAATGTAGGGTGCGTTCGCGCAGCAACGCACCAGAACCGTCTGGCCTGTTCGCACCCGCTCCCGGATTGCACCACCGGCCCGGCCACGATATACACATACCGCAACGATCCAAATACCGGAACGCCATCATGCAGGACACACTCACCATCGCCCTCTCCAAGGGGCGCATCTTCAAGGAAACGCTGCCGCTGCTGCGTCATGCCGGCATCGAGCCGGTGGACGATCCGGAGACCAGCCGCAAGCTGATCCTCGATACCAACCGTGACGACGTGAAGCTGGTGATCATCCGCGCCACCGACGTGCCGACCTATGTCCAGTACGGCGCCGCCGACATCGGCGTGGCCGGCAAGGACGTGTTGCTGGAACACGGCGGCGAAGGGCTCTATGAACCGCTGGATCTCGGCATTGCCCGCTGTCGCATGATGGTGGCCGGGCCGGTGGGTGCGCCGCCGGTCGCGGGCCGGTTGCGCATCGCCACCAAGTACGTCAACTGCGCGCGGCGCTACTTCGCCGAGCAGGGGCAGCAGGTGGAGATCATCAAGCTCTACGGCTCCATGGAACTGGCGCCCCTGGTGGGGCTGGCCGATCGCATCGTCGATCTGGTCGATACCGGCAATACCCTCAAGGCCAATGGCCTCGAACCCCTCGAACACATGGCCGACATCAGCTCACGGCTGATCATCAACAAGGCGGCCATGAAGATGAAGACCGACCAGGTCAAGGCCTTCACGGAATGCATGGCCGAGGCCGTGGCGGCCCGCGAGGAGGCCGCATGAACATTACCCGACTGACCACCGCCGACGCCGATTTCCGGTCCCGGCTCGACGCCCTGCTGGCGTGGGAGAGCGTCTCCGACGAGCAGGTGCTCAAAACCGTGCGCGACATCCTCGACGACGTGCGCCGGCGCGGGGATGCGGCGGTGATCGAGTACACCAACCGCTTCGACCGGCTGCAGGCGAAGTCCATGGCCGATCTCACCCTGCCCGAGGACAAGCTAGAGGCGGCCCTGCAGGCGATTCCGGCCGAGCAACGCGAAGCGCTGGAGGCGGCTACCGAAAGGCTGACGGCCTATCACCGGCACCAGAAGATGGAGTCCTGGCGCTATACCGAGCCGGACGGCACCCTGCTCGGCCAGCAGGTCACGCCGCTGGATCGTGCCGGCCTGTACGTGCCGGGCGGCAAGGCCACCTATCCCTCGTCGGTACTGATGAACGCCGTGCCGGCGAAGGTTGCCGGCGTTGAGGACATCATCATGGTGGTGCCCACGCCCGATGGCGAGCTGAACGAAATGGTGCTGGCCGCGGCCCGCATTGCCGGCGTCACCCGCGTCTACACCATCGGTGGCGCCCAGGCCGTGGCGGCGCTGGCCTACGGGACCGAGACCATCCCCCAGGTGGACAAGATCACCGGCCCCGGCAACATTTATGTCGCCACGGCCAAGGCCCTGGTGTTCGGCCAGGTGGGCATCGACATGATTGCCGGCCCGTCCGAGATCCTCGTGGTCTGCGACGGCCAGACCGATCCGGACTGGGTGGCCATGGATCTGTTCTCCCAGGCAGAGCACGACGAGGACGCCCAGGCCATCCTGGTCTCTCCGGACGCCGCGTTTCTCGATGCCGTGCAGGCCAGCATCGACAAACTGCTGCCGGAGATGGAACGCCGCGCGATCATCGAAACCTCGCTGCGCGCCCGCGGCGCGCTGATCCAGGTCCGGGATCTGGACGAAGCCGTGGACGTGGCCAACCACATCGCGCCCGAACACCTGGAACTGTCGGTGGCCGATCCCGAGGCCATGGCGAAACGGATCCGCCACGCCGGGGCGATCTTCATGGGCCGCTACACCGCCGAGGCCATCGGCGACTACTGCGCCGGCCCCAACCACGTGCTGCCCACCTCGCGCACGGCCCGCTTCAGTTCGCCGCTGGGCGTATACGATTTCCAGAAACGCTCCAGCCTGATCATGTGTTCGCCGGAAGGGGCCTCGAAACTCGGCCGCATCGCCTCGATCCTGGCCCGCGGCGAAAGCCTCACCGCCCACGCCCGCTCGGCCGAATACCGGATCAAGAAGAGGTAGGTCGGACTTAAACCCGGCAGATATTCAATGACGGATAAAACCTCGTCCCTCGTTCCGCGTTCCTCGTCTCTGCGCGACCGCGTCGCGCACTGGATTCGCCCCGCGATCCGCGCCATCGATGCCTACCACGTCCCCGATGCCGAGGGCCTGGTCAAGCTCGATGCCATGGAGAACCCCTACGGCTGGCCGCCGGAGATGGTGGAGGAATGGCTGTTGCGCCTGCGCAGCGTGCCCCTGAACCGCTATCCCGATCCGGCTGCCCGCCATCTGCTGCCGGCGCTGCGCCAGGCGATGGGCGTACCGGCGGATGCCGGCATCCTCCTCGGCAACGGCTCGGACGAACTCATCCAGATCCTGATGCTGGCCGTGGCAGGGGAGGGGCGATGCGTCCTCACGGTCGAGCCCGGTTTCGTCATGTATCGCATGATCGCCACCTTCACCGGTCTCGGTTACGTGGGCGTGCCCCTGCGCGAGGATTACTCGCTGGATGCCGAAGCGATCCTGGCCGCCATCGACGCACACCAGCCGGCCCTGATCTTCCTGGCCTGTCCCAACAACCCCACCGGCAATGTCTTCGACCGCGAGGCCGTGCGGGCCATCATCGAGCGGGCGCCGGGACTGGTGATCCTCGACGAGGCCTATCACGCCTTCACCGATCACACCTGGATGCCGGAACTGCCGGCACACGACAACCTGCTGGTCATGCGCACCGTCTCCAAGATGGGCCTGGCCGGCCTGCGCCTCGGCCTGCTGGCCGGCGCGCCGGAATGGATCGCGGAACTCGACAAGCTGCGCCTGCCCTACAACATCAACGTGCTCACCCAGGAAACGGCCCGTCTGGCCCTGGAACGGCACGACGTGCTCGCCGCCCAGACCCGCCAGATCCGCGCCGATCGGCACATCCTTTACAACGGCCTCCGGGAATTTCCGGAGTTGACGGTCTATCCCTCCGAAGCCAACTTCATCCTGTTCCGCGTCCCGCCCGGCCGCGCCGACGCCATCTTCGACGGCCTCAAGGCCCAGGGGATCCTGATCAAGAACCTGTCCCATGCCCACCCCGCCCTGCAGGACTGCCTGCGCGTGACGGTGGGCACGGAAGCGGAGAACGAACGCTTCCTGACGGCATTGCGGAAGGTGTTGTAGCAAGCGAGGGACGAGGAACCAGGAACTAGGAAAAGCGTTGGTGTCCGACTTCAAATCGCTACATGTAGGAGCGGCGCCTTCGCCGCGATGCGGCGGTAGCTGGGGGCGGGTGGCTGGTAGCTGGGAAAGGCGATGCACCGGGTTTTACCCAGCTACCTGTCCCCAGCTACCTGCCACCGTTCTATTGCGGCGAGGGCGCCGCTCCTACAGTTAAGGCTATCCCTTTTTCAACGCCGGTCATCTGATTCCCTCGTCCCTCGCCACTGGCAACTCGCCCCTGCCGTGCCGGCGCTACTGCGCCGGCACGGCCTGCGGCCGTTCGCCCACCGTCGCGATCACTTTTAACGGCCGGCCGTTGCGGATCCCCTCGATGGTGATGGTCGTTCCCGGCGGATTGTCGCTGATCAGGTTCAGCGCGGTGCGCACATTGTCCACGGGCCGGCTGTCGATGCGGGTGATGACGTCACCCGGCTGCAGGCCGGCCCGTTCGGCGGGGCCCTCGGCCATGATGCCCGAGATGATCACGCCCTCGGTGGAGGCCAGGTCGAAGGACCGCGCCAGGGCCGGCGTGAGGTTCTGGATGGCGACCCCCAGCCAGCCGCGCACCACGTGTCCTTTTTCGATGATCTGCGCCAGCACCTTGCGCGCCAGATCCACGGGGATGGCGAAACCGATCCCTTCCGAGCCCCCGCTCTGGGAAAAGATGGCGGTGTTGATGCCCACCAGGTTGCCGTCGGTGGTGATCAGCGCGCCACCCGAATTGCCCGGATTGATGGCGGCATCGGTCTGGATGAAGTTCTCGAAGGTGTTGATGCCGAGCATGTCCCGGCCGGTGGCGCTGACGATGCCGGAGGTGACCGTCTGGCCCACGCCGAAGGGATTGCCGATGGCCAGCACCACGTCGCCCACCCGCAGCGTGCGCGAATGGCCGAGGACCATGGCCTTGAGATCCGGCAACTGGATGCGCAGCACGGCCAGATCCGTCTCCGGATCGGTGCCGACCACGTTGGCGGTGGTGGTGCGGCCGTCGCGCAGGGCCACCTCGATGGCATCGGCGCCGGCCACCACGTGATGGTTGGTGAGGATGTAGCCCTCGGTGCTGATGATGACGCCGGAACCCAGGCTGGTCTCGAGCCGTTGTCGCGGCGTCTCGCCCGGCAGGCCCCGGAAGCGGGGGGAGAGGGCGTGCTCCGGTGTCTCGGTGACCACCTTGCGGGTGAAGATGTTCACCACCGCCGGCGCGGCCTTTTCCACGGCATCGGCGTAGGACGTGACACCGGCGACCAGCGGCGGGGCGTTCAGCGGCGCTTCCTGGACCTCCACCACCTGCGGCGCCTGGGCGAATTCGGGCCGGAACCGGGGGAACAGATAGAGGATCACGAACGCCACCGCCAGGCCGATGGTGGCGAACTGGAAGACGAAGACGATGATTCGGGAGAGTCGCATGGCCGTCGGTCGGTTACAATCGGCCCGCATCGGGCAACGGACCCATCATAACAGACCGGATGAACCCGCCATGATCGAACTGAAGACCTTGCAGGCCTACTGCCACGATCTGCTCGAAGTGGATCGCTTCCAGGACTATTGCCCCAACGGCCTGCAGGTGGCCGGGCGCGAGACCGTGCAGCGGCTGATCACCGGGGTTACGGCCTCCCAGGCCCTCATCGACGCGGCCGTCGAGCGCCGGGCCGATGCCATTCTGGTTCATCATGGGTGGTTCTGGCGCGGCGAGGATCCGTGCATCGTCGGCATGAAGCATCGCCGGCTGGCCACCCTGCTGCAGCACGGGATCAGCCTGCTGGCCTACCATCTGCCCCTGGATGCCCACCCGGTCCACGGCAACAACGCCCAGCTCGCGTTGCGGCTGGGATTGAGCGTGGAAGGCCGCTTCGGCCCGGAGACCCCCCAGCTTGGCCTGTATGGCGGCTTGCCCGAAGCCGAGACGGGCGACGAATTCGCCGTGCGCATCGAAAGGGCGCTCGATCGGGAACCGCTGCATGTGGCCGCCAGCGATCGGCCGGTGCAGACCGTGGCCTGGTGCAGCGGCGCGGCCCAGTCCTACATCGAGGCTGCGGTGGCGCTCGGCGTCGATGCCTTCCTCACCGGCGAGGCGTCGGAGCAGACCGTGCACGTGGCGCGGGAGTGCGGCATCCACTTCTATGCCGCCGGGCATCACGCCACCGAGCGGGATGGCGCACGGGCCCTCGGCGAGCATCTGGCGGCGGAATTCGGCCTCGAGGTGGAATTCGTCGATATTCCAAACCCCGTATAAGGACTTGAAAAAACGGGAAAAATCAACTTCACGGTTGATAATGTCGCGCGCTTGCCGCAAACTATGCGCGCTCGAAATTCCTGTTTAACAATTAATTAAATTCTAATGATTTGGTTTTGATCCAGATCATCCTGAAAACAGAACGGGAATGATAAGGTCCGCGCGACCCAAAAAACCATCCGAAAATCGGGAGATCGTTGAATGAGTACAGATGGCGTTGATACCAGCCGACGCCGGTTTCTGACGGCCGCCACCACCGTGGTCGGCGCCGTCGGAGCCGTGGGTGCGGCCGTCCCCTTTGTCGCCTCCATGTGGCCCAGTGCCCGCGCCCAGGCCGCCGGTGCCCCCGTCGAGGCGGACATCAGCAAGCTCGAACCGGGCGCGATGATGACCGTGGAATGGCGGGGCAAGCCCGTCTGGATCGTCCATCGCACCCAGCAGAACATCGACGATCTGCCCAAGAACGATCCCTTCCTGCGCGATCCCGAGTCGGAAGTGGAATCCCAGCAGCCGGCGTACTGCAAGAACGCATACCGTGCCATCAAGCCCGAATACGCGGTCATCGTCGGCATCTGCACCCATCTCGGCTGCTCGCCCACCTATCGCCCGGAAATCGCCCCGGCGGATCTGGGCGAGAACTGGCTCGGCGGTTTCTTCTGCCCCTGCCACGGCTCCCGTTTCGACCTGGCCGGCCGTGTCTTCCAGGGCGTGCCCGCCCCCATCAACCTGCTGGTGCCGCCGCACATGTATCTCAGCGACACCCGCATCCTGATCGGTAAAGATGAAGGAGCCGCATGATGAGCAAATCGCAGGATTTCATGGCCTGGATTGATGCGCGCTTCCCGCTCACCAAGATGTGGGAGGAGCACCTTTCCAAGTACTATGCCCCCAAGAACTTCAACTTCTGGTATTTCTTCGGCTCCCTGGCCCTGCTGGTACTGGTCATCCAGATCGTCACCGGCATCTTCCTCACCATGAACTACAAGCCGGACGCGGATCTCGCCTTCGCCTCCGTCGAGTACATCATGCGTGACGTGTATGGCGGCTGGATTATCCGTTACATGCACTCCACCGGGGCCTCGGCCTTCTTCATCGTCGTCTATCTGCACATGTTCCGCGGTCTGATGTATGGCTCCTTCAAGCAGCCCCGCGAGCTGGTGTGGATCTTCGGCATGTTGATCTACCTGGCCCTGATGGCCGAAGCCTTCATGGGTTACCTGCTGCCCTGGGGCCAGATGTCCTACTGGGGCGCCCAGGTGATCGTCAACCTGTTCGGCGCCATTCCGGTCATCGGCGAGGATCTGTCCATCTGGATCCGTGGCGATTACGTCATCTCCGATGCCACCTTGAACCGTTTCTTCGCCTTCCACGTCATTGCCGTGCCGCTGGTGCTGCTGGCCCTGGTGGTGGCCCACATCATCGCCCTGCACGAAGTGGGCTCCAACAACCCCGACGGCGTGGAGATCAAGAAGAACAAGGGCCCGGACGGCGTCCCGCTGGACGGCATTCCCTTCCATCCGTACTACACAGTCAAGGACATCGTCGGCGTGGTCGTGTTCCTGATGTTCTTTGCCGCGGTGATGTTCTTCATGCCGGAGATGGGTGGCTACTTCCTGGAGCACGCCAACTTCGTCCCGGCCGATCCGCTGAAGACGCCGGAACACATTGCCCCGGTCTGGTACTTCACGCCCTTCTATACCATGCTGCGGGCCGTGCCCGATCCGTTCCTC
>Ga0256830_1001915_pt1 | contig 14234 bp, 8 predicted proteins | sample 128326metaG_FD_190537 | JGI IMG/M metagenome (GOLD analysis project Ga0256830, IMG submission 190537) | Hydrothermal vent microbial communities from Lau Basin, Pacific Ocean - 128-326 | ecosystem: Environmental > Aquatic > Marine > Hydrothermal vents | place: Pacific Ocean: Lau Basin | collected... | reverse complement strand
AAGCGAATTGAGGAATATCAGACCATAATTCATAAAGACTTTTCTGTTCTCGATTTTGATGATCTTGTTGATCTTGTTGAAAAGATGACAAATTAAAAAGAGATGATGATGACGAGGATGGTGTGGTTGAAGATGGTTGTGAGGGTGATGATGGTGGTGGTGATATAATTGGTGGTATAATTAGTTCTGATGATGATGAATTACACGGTTGTTGCAATTGTGCTAAATTTTGAGACATCGAGTTATGAATTGCATGACGTAAAAAATACTCAAGAATTTTCTCGGGTTTAGAATTAGCCAAAGAAGGAGACGATTTGTGAGGAAGAATTCGATGTTTCACAAGCTCATTCATCTTCTTTAAAGCAGATCCTTGATCACGAAGCCAAGGCGGAAAAAACGTTGATAATGGAATCCACGTTTGAGAAAATGGTTCAAGAATATAAATGTCTGTCCATCGAATATTTTCTGGTTCCTTTTTTAGGAGTAAAGAATAATCTTCAGGTAGAGAAAGTTTAATTTTCCGATAAAATTCAGAAATAGAAGAGTATGACCTAGCGAAATTGTCAATACCATTCTTCAATTTAATAAGTAAAGGATTGTCCGTATTTAAGGATAGTTCTAAACCAGTAAGATCATCGGTCAACTCGATGACGTGGCCCAAACAGAAATCGACTTCCTTCGGATTTAAGAGAGTGTCTTTAAATTGAAATTGTTTTGTAATAAAGGATTTTACTGTAACCGCGAATTTTTTTGTTCCATACTTCTTCCTGTTTTCCAATTGATATTGATCATAGATATCACGAAGAGTTGGTGTAACGAATTGATAGTCTTGCCAATAAGGATTATTCTTAGAAGTTTCATGTTGAAAAGAGGGAGATTGTTGTTGCTGTTGTTGAGACACCGATGATGTTGTTGATGCTGCTAATGATGATGCTGCTGCTGATGTTATTGACATGGGAGATGGAAGATGAAGCAACTGAGCATTTTGAGGAGATGATGATGTTGATAGAACATTTTGTTCTGATCTTGTTTGAAAAAATTCTGGAAATGGAGAAGAAGCGTTGTTCGTAATTGAGAAAAAAGAAGAAGATGATGATGATGATACTGAATTATTAGATTGTTGTTTTTTTTTCTGCTCTTCTTCTTCTTCTTCTTCTTCTTCTTCTTTAGCAGCTCTGATTAACATAGATAGAGAATTCGAAAATTTTTCTGCATCTGTCAATAAATTTTCTTGTTCTGATAAACTGATTCTTTCCATTTCCGATAAATTCATCCCTTCTAATTCTGAGAGACTCATCTTTTTTAGAAATTAAAAATAAAAAAAAAATTTTAACGTGTCGTTTTTTCCTTTTATTTTTTCTTATTTTTTTTTTTAAAATAACGTAAAAAAAATTAGGAAAAAAAGAGTAAACATATTTTTTACAAAATAAAATAGAATTAAAATTTAAAAATAAATACTTTATGTGTATTTGTATAAATTCAAAATATTCGAATTTATTCCTTAGAAAAAAGATACAAAAAATATTAAATACTTTAATATATGTTTTTCAATTCAAAAAAAAAAAATCGATTTTATTCCTTAGAAAAAAGATACAAAAAACATATATATAAAAAGAGAATATATATATATAAAAAGAGTAAATTTAAAATGATTTTATACATTTTTTTTCCAATAAATTTTGACTAATGGTAAAATAGTGCTTTGTCCTAGTGGGGAGAAAAAGACAAAAGATTAAAAGGGAATGTAGCTCAGTTCGGTAGAGCGTCTGGCTTTTAACCAGATGGTCACGGGTTCAAGTCCCGTCATTCCCTTTTTTATCTAAATTAATAGGATGCGTGGTCTAATGGATAAGACAACAGACTTCTAATCTGTGAATTGCGGGTTCGAGTCCCGTCGCATCCTTTTTTTTTTCTTTTTTTTTTTATTTTTATAATTCAAAAAAAATATATGTAATATTATAATTTAGTTATATAAATATTTATAAAAAAATTATAAAATTTTTGTAAATTTATATTTATAATGTAATATTTTTATTGTAAATATTTTTTTTTTGAATATATATTGTATAAATGTAAAAATTTGTAAATAAATAGTAGTTATGAACAAAAATATCTATTAGTACATATATACAATATAATTGTAATATATATAATAAAAAAAATAAAACATGATTGAGGAAATTGTTGAATTAGATAAAATAATTCAAAATATCTATTTTCGTAATCGAAATTAAATTCATTTTCATTATTTAATTCATTTATATAAAGATTTTCTAAAAATAAAAAAGAAAAAACCATTTAAAATTCTAATTAATTTTCCGTTTATAAAAAAAAAATAAAAAGAAAAAAATAATTAAATTTTTTTTAAGTTTTTTTATTCCTTTCATTTAAATTTTTTTAAACAATTAAAAAAAAATGAATGTTCTTTCGAATGAGATATTAATTAATATTTTCAAATATATTAATGATAATAATTTGAAGGAATTAACACTAATAGATAAAAGTATTTTCAATCTTGCAGAAGTGATATGGGAAGAAAGAAGTAAAAAAAAGTTTTCTGAAGCATATTTGAAATATAAAGAAAAAATAAGTTTATATTGGTCATCATGGAATAATTTTTATCATACATATTCTATTGTTCGTGGAAAAGTAAAGGAATTTGATATTGTAAAACTAGTTGAATATAATCAATTGAATATTTTGAAAAATATAGAATTAACAATATTTGACGCTTGTTGGATTACAATACATGGAGTAAAATTAGCTATTGAAAATGGAAATATAGATATTGCTAATTGGATCATGAATAATGCCGCAATAATAGTAAACAATTGTAATAATTATAATCATAAATATGATTTTATTATAAAAAATAATGATTATGATAATTTTGATTTTGTACTTAACATGATAAATTTTGAAAAAATATTAAAACGAAACGATTTTAAAACTTTACAATGGATTAAAAAGAAATTTGATAAAAAATCATTTTATTATAATTTATTATGTCAATCAGATACTGCTATATGTGCTTATGGTCATGTTAATCTTTTGAATCATTTATATGAAAAATATAATGTTTTTCCTAATCACAGAAGAGGAATCCATGTAGCGATTGAAAATGGACATGATAATATTTTAGAGTGGTTAGAAAAAAAGTTTCATTATTTTAGTAATGAAAAATATGGTTATCAAGATTATCAAGATTCTATAGAAAAAGCTATTATTAAAGGTCATACAAATATTCTTGAATGGTTTAAAAAACACAATTTAAATAATTATTTATTTATTTCAGAAAATTTAATTAATAAATTAGCTGAAAATGGATTACTAAATGTTATTCAATGGTATTATGATAATGATTTTATTAATTCAAAAGGAGATATTAAATATAAGGAAATAGGTTATATAAATCATTCATGGAAAATAACTGCAGAAATAGCAGCGGAAAATGGATATTTAAATATTTTAGAATGGATAGAAATTCATAATTTTGAATATATAACTAATGAATTGGCTAATTTAGCAGCAAAAAGTAATAGCATTCATATTTTAAATTGGCTAAAAATTCGTAATTGTTATCCTTGTTTTAATGGAATTAATTTGGCAGCAGAATTTGGAAGTTTAGAAGCTTTTATATGGATAAAAGACAATTGTGAATTTTTTCCACCTTTATATGAAGTCTTAAACAAGGAAACAGTAAATAAAATAGCTGGAAATGGTTATGTTTCTATTCTTGATTTGATAGATTGCGAAATGAATGAATTATGTAGTCTTTCACAAGACGAAAAATTAAATCATCTTCCTAATCATAAAGGTGCAGATCTTGCAGCTGAAAATGGTCATGTAAATGTTCTTGAATGGATGAAACGTCATAATTTGGATTCTCCTACTATGAGAGGAATTGATTATGTAATTAGAAATGGTCATGATCAAGTTATTAAATGGGCTTTTGATAACTTTTTAATATTACCTGATAAACTTAATAGAGATAGTATTTATTATGCTTTTTTACATAATAAATTTACAATACTTAAATTATTAGAAGAATATAATGTGATAAGACATTATTCTCAATTTGTATTAATTGATATTAATTTATTATTAGAAAATAATTATGTAGAAGCTCTAGATTATTACTTTAGTACAGGAAAAAAATCTATTCCTTATTTATCATCTAATTCATTATATAAACTCATTGATAAAGGATTTCTAGATATGATTGAATTATTTAGTAAACATTCTGTTTTACATATATTATTAGGTTATTAAATTTAAGAATTTAAAAATTTAAATAAAAATATTTATTTTTTAATTTTTTAAGAATTTAAAAAAAAATAAAAATAAAAATAAATGAATTCATTTGTAAATAGTGAAAATAACATTACAAGTATATCTTTTATTGATGAGAATAATGATGTTTCGATCCCAGGATTATGGTCACAAATAATTCATAATATGTTTTTATTTTTACTTCTATTAGCATTTGTAATGGTGATAAATTTTTTGTTTTTTATTCTGTGTTTGAAATGTCATCAATACTATATAGAAGATGATTTGGAAGCAAAAAGGAAAAAATACGTTTCATTAATTTTATTACTTTCTAGTCAAAAAAACCAAGAAAACCGAAAAAATCAAAAAAATATTCAAAAAGAACAAGATAAAGATAAAGAACAAGAACACAATAAAGAAAACGATAAAGAAAACGAAAATGAATTAGAATAACGAAAAAAGAATATAAAAAAGAAAAAACAAAGAAAAAAATAAAATTAAATTATGTGTATGTAAAAAAAAATTAAATTGTTAATCAATTAATTAATTAATGTAATTATAATGTAAAATAAATTGAATTTTTTTTTTTGTTAATTGTTGAGTTAGAAGTTTATTCTTCTTAGTCTTCGTCTTCATCGGGATCACGATCTTCACTTTCTTCTTCTTCTTCTTCGCTTTCAGTAATATTAAGTTCAGGAATGTCTTCCCTTTTTATGTTGAAAAATTCACAGATTCCATCAATTGATCTTCCGTTAATTATTTCGCCAGCAGTTTTGCAAAGAAGAGTAAGAAGAAGATCACTGTCCAAATAATTTATGAGTTGTAACATAGCAACGAGTAAGCAGTCGTCAGTTTGTAGTTTTTCACAGAATTTTTCTGTCCACTTGTCTATTGGAGGTAGATTTGTATTTTCAGCTAGTGATTTGTCGTCGTCACGTATCACTTCTGATAACATTGTTGATTTCATACGACTAAGGTCGTTTGTAACAGAAGATGAATCTGTTTCAGAAGACATAAGATAGTAGTAATAGTGATTACACCACTTGATAATTTCTTGAAAAGCGCGTTTGGTAAGATGAGAATCTTCGTTACCGTCTTTTTTGTTTTTCACAAGAAAAGGAAGATGAAGATAAAAAATTTTTTGATTACTTGAAGAATCTTCTTCAGTTTCCATTAGAATATCATCATTAATCATATTTGAAATAGTTTTGAGAGTGGTCATGATTACTTCCTTATTCACGTCAAAGAATTCTTCTTTAGCTTCTTTTTTTTCATCTTCGTTTTCAGATGGGAAAGTAATTCTAATTATTTCAGAACTTTTTGGATAGTTTTCTTCCAAACCGTTTGAAAGTGAAAAAGAAGAAATTCCATTTTCTTCTATTCCAGCTTCCTTTTTTTTTTTCTTTTTTATATTGTTTTTTTGTTTTTTTTTTTCAAAAATTTTCACTTTAAAGCACTAAATTTTTTTTGCTTACTTAGATTTTTTGGGATTGATAAAAATTTAAAAATTAACGTAAAATTTTATTAGTATTTCAAACTATATTTTATTATTAATTTTAATTCTTTTTTTAAAATGAACATGAATATAAATAAAAATATATTAAAATGAAAAATAGAATTATAAAATAAATTATACTAATTATAATATAAAAATGTTGATTATAAAAATTTGAAATTTCATCATTTTCATGATGATAATAAGAATTAATATTTCTAAGATGTTGATCTATATTTTGATAATTTCCAGTTATATAATAAAAAGCTATTATTATTACAATTAATAAAGGAGTAAAATTAAGAATCATCATCAAAAATTATTGTTAATAATTGATAATTGATAATATTTAATAGTTTCTATATTTTATCTAATAACAATTTGTATGAAAAAAAAACAATTTTATTTTAATATTCAAAGAATATAATTTTAAAGTTAAATTCTTTTTTTATTCTAATGTAAATTATCGGTTTTTTTGTAAAAAATTTATTTACTCTTTTTTTTATTTATTTTTTTAATTAAAACTATTAACAAAAAAAAAAGAAAGAAAAAAACTGAAAGAGAGTTTCGAGAATACTATTGAGAAAAAGGAATTGAAATTGAAGGGAAAAAAAAAAGAAAAAGAAAAGAGTGATGATGATGATGATGAACATGAATGAGGATGTGAACGTGGGTGGGGTGGATGTGGTGGATGTGGATGTGGATGTGGATGTGATGGACGTTGAAAGAGAAAAGAAGTTGCTGAAATTGTTAGATGAAGCTGAAGATCCTGAAAAAGTGATTGAAGATGTGGGAAGAAATTTTTCGTCTGTTAATGAACAGATGATAGTGAAGAGTTTATATCGCAATCCATTTATTAATGTGACGATAGTAAAAACGTCATCAGCTCCATTTTCTCTCAAGCTACATCATCATATATTTGAACAAGAAGATGACGATGATGAAGATGGAGAAAACGAAGGAGTGATAGTTTTAATCTCTCCTGTGATCAATGCCTTTTCGAAACCAGGACTTCTTTTTCATTTTGACAACGAAATTTCTGGAGAAGACGCGGAAAAGATGAAGAACTTCGAAGCAGTATGGTATATGAACACTCATCCATACTTTGAAATGAAAGAAGACAACATTTGCATCGTGAAGAGAGAGAAAATACTCATTTCTTTGGAATCTTCTCCAATTTATCATTATGGTTTCGAAGCAAGCGCTGATTTTGCTGGTTGGATTAGGAAAAATGGTTACTTCTTTCTGCTGAATTCTGGATGTGTTCTTCCTTCGCAAAACTACTTCGAACAACTCATCAAGGCCACTACTACCATCGCTGCCGCTGCCGCTACTACTACTATCACTGCTATTGATCGCATGACAGACAGTATAGGTTATCCTTACAACTGGGATTATTGTGTTCTTAGATCAAGCTATGAGACTTTTCTTCGTGACGTCCAGAAAGTATCGCCGCAATCAGTTATAGAAAAGCTGAAGCCTCTTAAGAAGAATCTTAATCGTAAAGAGCTCGAAGATCGTATTGCAAAAGAATTATATTCACCACTATTATTATCATCATCATCGTTGTCTCCTTCTATTGATTCATCCGTGGTGAATTTATCATCATTATCACCGCTGATGAATCCGCCAAGAGCTTCTCCAACAAATGAACAGGTAAATTCACGTATTCGAAAACAGCGATCTCAGTCTCAGTCATCTCAGTTACATAAGCAACAACAGCAGCTTTCGTATGGTCAAACATCGAAAAAACATCGTCAGTCTCAAATAAGAGCTCATCAAGTAGCCCAACAAATGAAAACTAAGAAACAAAAGTATCGAAACAACAATCAAGAACAACAACAACGTCAGCAAACACGTCAGCAACAACAATCAGAACGTCAGCTGAAACAACAAAATATGACTCCTTATGGAATTTCTTCGAAAGTCCCGCAGAAATGGAAAAGGGCGAACGAAATAGATCCACTAGTTCTTGATCTGGATGAAATGATCGATTTGAAGAAGCTGCTTTTGCCTGAAAATGAGAAGGAGATCAAAACTCAGCAGGAACTGAGTTACTTCATTAAAGATCTTATGAAGATAAAGGATGTTACGACAGAAGAAATCGAAAACGGCAAGATTCCGTTATACAAGCTTTTATTCAATGAATGGAACCCGAGACAAAAAATCAAAGATTGTATCTCGCATGGAACGGTGGCGAAAATTGATTTGCCGCGACTTCAGATTTGCTTGCAGTCTTTATCATCGCAGCTGATTGACGAGAATGGAGGTCCAAAAACTTATCTGATTGCTGTGGTCTCTAAAGTTAGCTTCAGTGAAAAAAATTGGAAATTCTCTAGGTTTCGTTCTGAATGCCCAGAAGCAGATGCCGAGGGATTTAAAGCTCTAGATGCTACTTTTTCACGTCTTTTTGAGGAATGCATGATTTCTCTGAACGAGAAGAAAAAGGAACTTGAAAGTTATCGCAGTATTCGAAACATTGATGAACTCAAAAAGAAAAATCTTTTGGTGCCATACAGATTCTCTCGTGAAAAACAAGATGAAGAAGCTAAACCTGATGACATGAATGACATTGATGATGATGATGATGCGTATATTGATTTGTACGCTTTTCAGACTGGCGCTGATACGCTCTCTTTCAATGTTAGAGGAAATCCTAAGAAACAACTTTCTAATGTTGTCGCACTTGAATTTGAAGCTTCGACTCGTTCAGTACCAACATCATCTATTCTATCTTCATCATCATCATATTCATCTATGCCGAAAACGACAACGACAATGTCGTTACTTCGTCTAATTGGATTTGGACATGGATACGATCTTCAAACTCAAGATTTTCGGGGAATTATACCGTTTTTCCGAAAACTTTCTTTGCTTAACAAGAAAATGTTCTTCGTGAAGAAAAAGGGACGACATCACAATTATTCCGCCTACGAAGAGAAAGGATCATTTAAAATGCCTACTAGTCAAGAAATGAAAGATTTTCTACTGGTGCTCTGCCGCATTAACGGAGAAATTCGTTTTCTTCCCTACAGCAAAATTTTCCCTACATGCTTGTTCTATGAAAAAATTTTTCTAGGCGGACTTAAAAAGAGAACTCGCAACATCGTATCAGAAGAGGATGATGATGATGATAATGAATTTCATACTACTACTGCAAATGATGATGGTGAAGAAGAAGACGAAGAAGATGATGATGATGAAGAAAATTATTCGATCAGCCATCATAAGAAGAAAAAACCAAAACATGATGTTCCTGTTCCTGTTTCATCTACTACTTCTACTTCTACTTCTGCCCAAAAATTTCATCACGAAGAATATAGTAGTAGTAGTAATGAAGACGAAGATGAAGACGAAGACGACATCAACATTGTCAATAATATTTATGAAAATGAAGAAGAAGACTCATCCTCATCCTCATCAACAATTATATCGTCTTCATCTGATTTTTCAACTTCCTCTTCTGAAGAAGATTTCGCATCTTTACCGACTGAAAGATTGGAAATTCTGGTAAATGATCGTCACTATCTTGAATCTTTATCTCGCAGACAAACTCGTAAGTTTTTTGAAGAATGCGCGAAAAGGCTTACGAAATAAGCAAAGCATTTCAAAAAAAAACACATTTCCATTTTATTTTGATTTTCGAAAAACAAAAAAAAAACAAAACATTAAAAAAAAAAGGTTAGGGATAGATGGAATGAATGGAATTGAGTGATTGGGTGGAGTGGGTGATTGACTGATTGGATTGGTAATGGGATTTATTTTCTTTTTCTTTTTCTTTAATTTTTTAATTTCATTTTTTTTAATTCTTTTAATTTCTTTTTCTTATGAACTTTTTAAATTCGATTTTTTCTTTGAAATAAACGTTATTTTTTTTTATTTAAAAATAATATGAGAAATGTGAGTGAGTGAGTAATAAGAAGAAAGGGAAGGAAAAAAAAGAAGAAGATTAAAAAAAAAGAAGATGAATCATGAAATTGAATTATTTCCAGAAAAAAAGAGCTTTCAGGATAATGAAAAATGCCATTTCTGTAGTAATTTTTTAAAAAATATGATTGATGGAACTATATGTTATGTGAGATGTTCATCATGCTCATGTGTAATTTGTAAGAATTGTGAAAAAGAATTCGTAACGGAAAGTAAATGCTATTCATGTTATAAAAGACTCGAAAAATTAAAGCAACCAGAAAATCTTAAATTATGTTACGAATGCGTATCAGAATCATTTAATTGCGAATTTTGTAATAAAGAAATATGTCTTCGTGATGACCCTTCTCATTTGGCTTTCTGGAAATCTTGTACTGAATGTTCACTATGTCGTTTATATGATAATTATCTAATTCATCTATGTGAACTACGTGAAAAAGAAAAATTTTATAAGTCGTTAAATTTACCTTTATCATTGAAATTTTATGATCTTCTTCCTTCTTCTTCTTGCTTTAATTTAGATCCTGAATGTAACTCATTGGAAAAATGGCTTGAAGAATGTGAAAAATGGTCAAAATCCTGGAATTCTGAATGGAAAACTCAATGGAAAGTTTGTTTTCAACCAAGCGCTCCTTTAGATCATAAAGATATTTCAAATTTAATTTGGAATTATTTTCCAGAAGAATTTCATTCATTTTTTCATCTTAAAGAAATTTTTCTATCTTCTTATCCATTACATCCCTCATCTCGATCATTATATTTGTCGACATCAATTATTGGATTTTCTTTTGTTAATCTGAAAAAAGTTCCAACTTCTCTTAGTCAATCAACACTTCTAATTTTTAATAAACGCTATTGTCTTGAATGTTTACCACGAATATGTTCACTTCGTTCATTCTATTCTGAAAAAGAAAAAGAAAATAATAGAAAAAATAGTGAAAATGAAAATGAATCAGAAAACGAAAGTAGTAGTAGTAAAGAAAATGAAAATGAAAACGAAAATGATTATTTGGAAAATGAAGAAGAAGATGATGATAATGATGATGAAAATGAACAAAGTGATGATGATCAACAGGAAGAAAATGATGATGATGAAGAAGAAAAAATTTTAAAACAAGAAGGGCAAAAACTTTGTGAACAGGCATGTGAATTAAATTCTTTATCACAGGTTCAAGAATTTATTAAAGAACTGAAAAACAAATTTATTTTACCAAAAACGAGAACTTGTTCGGGAACATGTAATCTTTCTTATTTCTGCACATCTAAAAATATTACTACTACTACTACTACTACTACTACTACTACTACTACTACTGATAATGACAATGATGATGAATATCATGAAAATGATAATGATAAAAATATAGAAACAATAAGAATAACAAAGGAAAAAGAAAATGATCAAGAGAAAGAAGAAGAGTTTATTTTTGGAAATATTGTTCCTTCTTATTTCTGTGATAATTACCACACCAGAGATTGCATTTTATGTGGAGAAACTTATTGTGGAGATTGTGTTCGATCTATGTTATTCTTTCCTGAACCATATAATTATCCACTTGTTTGTGTTTGGTGTGCTGGTTATTTGAAAAACCTGATACAAACAATTCAGAAAGATTATTCATTTTCTTCTGATATGTCTTTTTCATCTCAATTAGAAAATTCATCTTGTTCTTCTGAAATACCAAAATGTTTCTTAAAAATTCGAGATTTCTTTATTAATGAAGCTGGTTTTAAAAATTTCTTAAAAGAAGCTCATGATGAAATTCAAAAAGAACATATGTTACTATTACGAGTTAACGAATACAATTTAGCTACCATTATGAATAATCCATCTATTATATGGCTTTTCAAGAAACTTTCTCCACTTATTTCTAAAAAAGTAGAATGGCTTTATAGTCGCAAAGCTTTAGAATGGGAAAAACAAACTACTCAAAAATGGCGTGATTCTTCAAAAGAACTTAAGAAAAAATGGAATGAATGGGTCCAAGAACATTTTTGTCTTATTTGTAAATCTCATCTTTCTTCATTTAACAATACTAATATTCAACAAAACAATATTCAACAAAACGACAATCAACAAAGTAATAATAAACGCAAACGTTCTTTACTTTGAAACTAAAAAAAAAATCAAATTATTATATTTTGATACTTTTCTTAATTTTTATTTTTAAAAATGATCAAAAAAAAACAATAAAATTGAAATTCAAAATAAGATAAAAAATGATAAAGAAAAGAATGAAAAATGATAAAGAAAAGAAAAGATTTTTAAAAATTAAAACAAAACAAAAAAAAATGATTAAAAAAAAACAGGAATTTTAGTCTAAAATATGAGAAGAGTCTAAAATATGAGAAGAAAAAGTTTGAACGAGAAATTCGAGTAAGTCAAGATAGCTGCCTTCAAGATAGCTGCTTTCAAAACAGATGACAACAGCATCGTGGATAGTACTGTTAGAAATCAAAGGAAAATTTCCATGCTTAAGAAGCCAGTCAAGAGCATCGATACAATTATTTCTTACTAGATGAAGTAAGAAATCTTGAGATTTAATTCGAGAATCTACTAGAGCATCATCGGGAATGTTTTTACTGATCCATTTTATACATTTGATTTGATTGTTTGCAGCAGCAGCTTCTATCATTATTTTTTTAGCGGAATTTGGAAGGAGTCCATTTTTTTTCATCCAGTGTAACATATGAATATGGCCAGATTTAGCAGCGTGAATTGCTCCAAGACGGGAAGGTCGAGGAAAAGGTTTGTCTGGATTTTCCAAAGAATAAAGCATTTTAAGTAGTTGGAGATGTCCATTTCCAGCGGCCATTTCAATAGCTGTTTTCAGTCTGGAAGAAAATTCATTATGAGGAGATTTTTGACACCGAGCTATTTCGTAATGTTCTTGAAAAAGTTCGTTGAATTCCGGAGTAAGTAGCAAAATTCGAACAACATCAATATGACCATTAATAATAGCTTGAGAAATGGAAACTGCATCAGGTAGTGGAAGACGGTTTTTGAATAACCAATTAATAACTTCGTAATGACCGTTTATAGCAGCTTGATTAGCTCCTTTTTGATCGGGAAGTGGGAAATTATGAATCTTTAACCAATCCAAAATATGGACATGTCCATTAGCGGCGGCGGCGTTAGCAGCTGAAGTAGTAGGAAAAATATGCGGATCAGTGCAATTCTTAAGAATCCATTCAAGAGATTGTAGTTGTCCATTCGCTGCAGCTGATTTTGTAGTATTGGGAAGCAAAAGGAAGAAATTAGGATCAAGACTGCGTTTCTCTTTGATCCAGTCGAGGATATGGATATGACCATTTTCAGCAGCTGCATTTGCAACCTCATTTCGTTGAGTATCGTAACTGGAAAGAGTGTAACTATCAACAAAATATCCGTCACATCCGTCACAATAATAATGATTTCGGCAGCATTGTAGAACGCAATAGCGATCGCACATCAGTTTTAAAATGTTTAGGTATCCGTTGGCAGCGACTGATTTCATGCATGAAAAAGAAGGATAAGGAAAACGAATAGAAGGATCAACTTCAGCATCATCATCATAAGATTGTCTAACGTGACATTTGTGACCTGGTTCTAAATTCCTGCGTTTGCACCACCAACAAAAAATTTTTTCATCTTCTATTCGCTTTTCATGAACCCATTCGAGAATGTGCTCATGTCCATTTTTTGCAGCATCATTCACACCATCTTCGCTTGGAGTGAAACCGTATTTTTCATTCATGTACTTCAATAAGTCTAGATGACCGTATCTGGCGATTATATCGATGCGACAATTGAACCTATGCTTAAGTTCTTCAGGCCATGGGAAATGAGTTTCTAGCCACTGAATCATTTGAAGGTCACCTTTTTTAAAGAACTCGATAATAGACACAATAATGGAAAAATCAGCATACTCTGAAGGTTTGTGGTGTATAAGATTGTTTTCGATCATCCATTCCATTATTGGAATATGACCGTTGGGGATTAGAATAGAAGTTCCATAATTTTTTAGACACAAACGATCAACTTCAGAATAATTCCGACGTTTGAGAAACTCAAATCGGCCATGTTGTAATAGATAAATAAGATTTAGGTCTCTGATTTTTCCTTGTAGTCGAGGAATAGTAAAATAGAACTGTTTCCACGTTTCACATTTTTCTTTTCCATAAGAAAGCCTAGGATATTTATGCTGCACAAGATTTCGCCAGAAATTTGGATCATCATAAATGATTTCGCGTATTTTTCTGATACTACGAAAAAGCTCATTCTGAGAATTTTGCGGATGATCTTGTTGTAGAGGATTTTCTATCAAGACATTGATAATCGATTCTTTGAGATAGCTTAGGATCAAAGCTAGAATGTGATACTGCTTATTCAAAGCTAGAAAAAGCAGTATACTTATTCCTTTCTCGAAATTCTCATTTGTTTTTTCCATTTTTACTTTCTTTTTTTTCTCTCTTCTTTTTGCATTCCTGTTTTTGTTTCTTTTCTTTGAAAATTCTTCTGATGCTTCCATTTTTTAATGTCCTTTCTATCTTCTTTTCT
>Ga0256830_1001914_pt1 | contig 14237 bp, 11 predicted proteins | sample 128326metaG_FD_190537 | JGI IMG/M metagenome (GOLD analysis project Ga0256830, IMG submission 190537) | Hydrothermal vent microbial communities from Lau Basin, Pacific Ocean - 128-326 | ecosystem: Environmental > Aquatic > Marine > Hydrothermal vents | place: Pacific Ocean: Lau Basin | collected... | reverse complement strand
GGGGGAAGTGGCCGCCGACGGGGGAGGCGGTCGAAGGGGGTGGGGGCCGCGCGGGGCGGGCGGAGCCGTGTGGCAGGTGGGAGGCGCGTGCGCCATGCCCCCCTCCCCCGGCGGCTCCGCCGTCGGGTACGAGTTCTTCCCCCTCTTGAGGGGGAAGTGGCCGCCGACGGAGGAGGCGGTCGAAGGGGGTGGAGCAGTGGTCACCCCAGTTCGACTGCCTCCAGGCGGTCGAACACGACGTCGGCGTTGCGCAGGTACCGGGCGGGGTCGAACAGGTCGTCGAGCCGGTCCGGGGAGAGTCCGACGTCGGGGTCCTTCGCCACGAGGTCACGGAGGGGGATACCCTCGTCCCAGGCGGCCATGGCGTTGCGCTGGACGATCCGGTAGGCCTCTTCTCGGCTCAGTCCCTGCTCGTCGATGAGGGCGAGCAGCACCCCCTGGGAGTAGACGAGACCCCGGGTCGCCTCCAGGTTGGCGCGCATCCGGTCGACGTCGACGACGAGATGTTCCACCAGGTCGGCGAACTTCGTCAGCATGTAGTGGAGGACGGTGGTGGCGTCGGGGAGGACCACCCGCTCCGCCGACGAGTGGCTGATGTCCCGCTCGTGCCACAGAGCCACGTTCTCCAGGCCCACCTGGGCGTAGCCCCGCAGCAGCCGGGCCATGCCGGTCATCCGTTCCGACAGGATCGGGTTGCGTTTGTGGGGCATCGCCGACGAACCCTTCTGGCCCTTGCCGAACGCCTCCCGCACCTCACCGACCTCGGAACGCTGCAGGTGGCGGATCTCGGTGGCGAAACGTTCGATCGACGCCCCGCAGAGTGCCACCGTCTGGAGGAACTCGGCGTGACGGTCCCGCATCGTCACCTGCGACGAGGCCGGTTCGACACCCAACCCGAGCCGGTCACACACGAACCGTTCCACCTCGGGGGGACAGTGGGCGTAGGTGCCGACCGCCCCGCTGATCTTGCCCACCGCCACCGCCTCCCGGGCTCGGCGCAGCCGTTCGTGGTCGCGGGCCAACTCGAAGGCCCACGTGGCGAGTTTGAGGCCGAAGCTGGTCGGCTCCGCCCAGATCCCGTGGGTCCGTCCCAACATCACCGTCTTCCGATGCTCCAAGGCCCGTCGCCGAACCACGTCGAACAGCGCGACGAGGGCGTCGAGGAGCAGGTCGGCGGCGTCGCGCATCCGGACGGCACCGGCCGTGTCGAGAACATCCGAGGAGGTGAGGCCGTAGTGGATCCATTCGCCGCCGGTGGAGACGGAGGCAGCCAGCACGTCGACGAAGGCGGCGACGTCGTGGTTGGTGACCCGTTCCCGTTCGGCGACCGCTTCTGGGGTGGGGGTCGGGGCGGCAGCCGCCGCCTCAGCCGCTTCGGGAGGCGCCACCCCCAGTTCGGCCCAGGCGGCGACCACCAGGGCCTCCACCTGTTTCCAGATCTCCAGTTTCCGTCGCTCCGACCACAGGCCGGCCATCTCGGGGGTCGTGTACCGGGGGATCATCGCCGCAGGCAGGGTACCCAACCAGGCTCACCGGTCGTCGGCGGCCAGCCAGCGGCGGCGACCGTGGGTCCACGGCCGGGCCGGGTCGGCGAGGAGGAGCTGGAACACGCCGATGGTGCCCCGTTCGAACGCCACCGCCGACCCTGCCATGTAGAGGCGCCAGATCCGGTAGATCTCCTCGGACGCCGTCTGCTGCGCCTGTTCGTGGTGACGCTCCAGGTTGGCGACCCAGTGCCGGAGGGTGAGGGCGTAGTTCATCCTCAACGCTTCGGCGTCCCGGAGTTCGAACCCGGCGTCTTCGGCCCGGGCGATCGCCTCGTCGACGGGGACCAACTCCCCATCGGGGAACACGTAGGTGTTGACGAAGGTGGGGCGGATCCGTCCCCGTTTCCGGGACCGGGTGACGATCCCATGGTTGAGGAGCCGCCCTCGCGGGGAGAGGAGCTCACGAAGGCGGTCGAAATAGCGGCCGAGCTGATCGCGGCCGACGTGTTCGAACATCCCCACCGAGGCGACGGCGTCGAAGGTGCCGTCCAGCTCTCGGTAGTCGCGCTGGAGGATGGTGACTCGATCTTCGACACCGGCTTCCTTGGCCCGCCGTTCCGCCAGGTGGGCCTGTTCGGCGGACAGGGTGATGCCGGTGGCTTCGACGCCGTAGTTGGCGGCGGCGTGGATGACGAGGGATCCCCATCCACATCCGACGTCGAGGAGTCGCTCCCCCGGGGCCAGCTCCAGCTTGCGACAGATCAGGTCCAGTTTGCGTCGCTGGGCGACTTCGAGGGGCTCGGTTGGATCGAGGAAATACGCGCACGAGTAGACGAGGCCGGGGTCGAGGAAGAGGGCGAAGAAGTCGTTTCCGGTGTCGTAGTGGTGGCTCACCGCCTGACGGTCCCGTCGGAGGGAGTGGCGGCGGCCCCTGATGCGGGGCCTCTCCGCCTGCGCCTTGCGGGTGTCCGTCGGCAGGCGCCTGATCAGGCGGAGCAGGGGAAGGGCGTAGCGGACCCGGGTGGCTTCGGCGAGGTGTTCGCCGAACTCGACGATCGAGAAGATGTTCCCTTCGAAGTCGACGTCGTCGAAGACGTAGGCCTCTCCGGCGGCGAGGTCCCTGGGGGGCAGCAGAAGGGCTCGTAGGGAGCCGGGATGGTTGAGGACGACGGTGGCGTCGGCGTCGTCCGGACCCCATTCGGTGCCGTCCCAGGCTCGTACCCGAGGGCCGGGTACGCCGGCCATCTCCACGAGGGTCTCCCAGATACGGCGAGAGACACGGACGGCCTCCATGGGATTCAATCTATTCCGAGTCGCGACGCAATGTCGGAGGAAGTTCCGGCTTCGGTCTTCCCGTCTGTCCTCTTCGGTCGTTACGGTTCGGGGATGCCCCCTCGCATCTCGCTCGACCGTGCCCGGCGCATCGCCTTGGGTGCCCAGGGTTTCGGGCGGCCTCGCCCGTCCGGTCGGGTCGATGTTCGCCACTTCCGCCGGGTGCTGCGCACCGTGAACCTGATCCAGCTCGACTCGGTGAACGTCTTCGCCCGGGCCCACTACCTCCCGTTCTTCTCGCGGCTCGGCAGCTACGACCGCGGGGCCCTCGACCGGTGGCTGTGGCGCTCGGGGGAGGTGTTCGAATACTGGGGACACGAGGCGTCGCTGCTACCGGTCGACGACCGCCGGCTGATGCACTGGAGGATGGAACGTGGCTTGGGGTGGTCACGGGTGAGGAGCCTGGAGTCCGAAGACCCCGGATACATCCGCGCCGTCTACGAGGAGCTGGCTCGGCGGGGACCCCTTCAGGCTCGCGACCTTCCCGACCCGGGGGTGCGTGACCCACGGTCCATGTGGGGATGGTCGAAGGGGAAGGTGGCGTTGGAGTCGCTGTTCGCCCGGGGCCGGATCACCGTCGCCGACCGACGCAACTTCACCCGACGCTACGACCTCACGGAACGGGTGATCCCCGTCTTCGACGGTGAGCCACCCACCCGTGAGCAAGCCCAGACGCGGCTGCTGATGCAGGCCGCCCGTAGTTTGGGGGTCGCCACGGCCGACGACCTCGCCGACTACTACCGGATCGGGATGACGGAGGCTCGACCCCTCGTCCGTCGACTCGTCGCCGAGGGGGAGCTGGTCGAGGTGGAGGTGGAGGGCTGGTCGAAACGCGCCTACCTCCATCCGGAGGCGGTGACTCCCCGCCGGGTGGAGGGTGCGGCGCTCGTCTCGCCGTTCGACAGTCTGGTCTGGTACCGCCCGCGGGTCGAACGGCTCTGGGGCTTCTCCTACCGGCTCGAGATCTACGTTCCGGCCGAGCGGCGGGTCCACGGCTACTACGTGCTTCCGTTCCTCCTCGACGGCCACCTGGTGGCACGGGTGGACCTCAAAGCCGAACGGAAGGCCGGGGCGTTGTGCGTCAGGGCGGCTTTCGTGGAGGACGGCCACGATCCGGTCCGGGTCGCTCGGGCGCTCGGGGCCGAGTTGGAGCGGGCCGCCTCCTGGCTGGGCCTCGGTCGGATCGAGATCGGAGACCGGGGCAACCTGGTGTCGTGTCTCCGCCGGTGACGCCGCTCAGCCCGCCAAGGTCTTCTCCGCCAGTTCCCGTCGGTACTCCTCCAGCTTCGCCGTGAGTTCGGGATTCCCCACCGCCAGGATCGCCACGGCCAGCAGAGCGGCGTTGGCGGCGCCGTCGACGGCGACGGTCGCCACCGGGATCCCGGTGGGCATCTGCACGGTGGCGAGCAGGGCGTCGAATCCCTGAAGCGATGCCGAGATGGGGACGCCGACGACGGGGAGGGTGGTCTTGGCGGCCATCACGCCGGCCAGGTGCGCGGCTTTGCCCGCTCCGGCGATGATGACGCCGTATCCGGCCTCCCGTGCCCGGGAGGCGAACTCGAAGGCGGCGTCGGGGGTCTTGTGTGCGGACAGGACCTGGAGGTCGTGGTCGATCCCGAACCGTTCGAGGACGTCGGAGGCTTTCTGCATGACGGGCCGGTCCGACCCCGACCCCATGACGATGGCGACACGCATGGGCGGGAGGGTAGACCCACCCGGCACCGTATCGGCGCGGGTTCCGTCGCCGTCACCGACGTCTGTCTCGCCGTGGTCGACGGCCCGGGCTCAGCGGGCGGGCGGCGGTGCCGCGATGTCGGTCCGGTACTGCATGCCGGGCCAACGGATCCGCTCTGCGGCCTCGTAGGCCCGCGACCTCGCCTGGGCCAGGTCGTCACCGAGACCGACGACGCTGAGCACCCGTCCGCCGGCGGTGACGAGACGACCGTTCTCGTCCCGGGCGGTGCCGGCGTGGAACACGAGGACGTCGTCGAGGGAGGTGGCCGCCTCCAACCCGCCGATGACGTCTCCCCGCCGTGGAGCGTCCGGGTAGCCGGCGGCTGCGAGTACCACGTTGACGGCGGCCCGTGGCGACCAGCCGAGGGATGCGGAGCTGAGCCTGTTCTCGAGGGCCGCGACGATCACACCCAGCAGGTCCGTCTCCAGGCGGGGTAGCACCACCTGGGTTTCGGGGTCACCCAGCCGCACGTTGAACTCGATCACCTTCGGGCCTTCCCGGGTGAGCGCCAGTCCGGCGTAGAGGAAACCGAGGTAGGGGGAGCCGTCGGCGGCGAGTCGGCGGAGGGTCGGGCGAATCACCGTTTCCTCCACTTCGGTCACCAGCCCTTCCGGCAGATCCACCGGTGAGTAGCTGCCCATCCCCCCCGTGTTGGGGCCACGATCCCCGTCGGCGAGCCGTTTGTAGTCCCGGGCAGGCTCCAGCACCAGGGCGTCTTCGCCCGAGCAGACGGCGAAGACGCTCAGTTCGGGGCCTTCCAGATACTCTTCGATCACCACCCGGGCGCCGGCCTCCCCGAATCCGCCACCGAAACAGCGGACGACCCAGGCGACGGCGGCGTCCCGATCTTCGGTCACCAGCACCCCTTTGCCGGCGGCGAGTCCGTCGGCTTTCACCACGTAGGGGCCGTCGAACGACCGGAGATGGGCACAGGCGGCGTCGGGGTCTTCGAAGGTCTCGGCGGCGGCGGTGGGCACCCCGGCAGCCGCCATCACCTCCTTGGCGAAGGTCTTCGAGGCCTCCAGTCGGGCCGCTGCCCGGGAAGGGCCGAAGGCGGGGATCCCGGTTCGTGTGAGGGCGTCCACCACTCCGGCGGCGAGGGGCGCCTCGGGGCCTACCACCACCAGGTCGACCCGGTGGAGCCGGGCAACGGCGGCGACCGCCCCGGGGTCGGTCGGGTCGACGCCGGTGATGACCGGTCCCAGCTCCGCCAGACCCGGGTTGCCGGGAAGCGACAGGAGCTCGTCCAGTTCCCGGCTCCGGCACAGAGCCCAGCCGAGGGCGTGCTCGCGGGCTCCCGAGCCGACCAGCAGGACCTTCATGTCCGGGTGATGAGCTGGTGGCGCTCGGGTCCCACCGAGATCCACGAGACGGGGACTCCGACCCGGTCCTCGATGAACTCGATGTAGGCGCGGGCTTCTTTGGGGAGGTCGTCGTATTCGCGGACGTCGCTGATGTCCGTCGCCCAGCCCGGCAGGGTCTCGTAGACGGGGGTGCAGTTGTAGAGGACACGCTGCTGGCGGGGAAACTCGTCGTAGGCCTGCCCGAGGGACTGGTAGGCGACGGCCACCTTGATCGTGTCGAAGGCGGAGAGGATGTCGAGTTTGGTGAGGAAGATCTCGGTGAGACTGTTCACCCGGACGGCGTAGCGGAGGGCGACCAGGTCCAACCACCCGCAACGGCGTCTCCGTCCGGTGACGGTTCCGTATTCGCCACCCAGTTCGATCATCCGATCCCCGGTCTCGTCGTGGAGTTCGGTGGGGAACGGTCCGGTTCCCACCCGGGAGATGTAGGCCTTGGCGACACCGATGATCCGGTCGATCGCCTTGGGTCCGATCCCCGACCCGATGATCGCCCCACCGGCGGTGGGATTGGACGAGGTGACGAACGGGTAGGTGCCGTGGTCAATGTCCAGCAGGGTTCCTTGGGCCCCTTCGAACAGGACCTCTTCACCGCGGGCGAGACCTTCGGCGAGGAGCAGTGACGTGTCGGTGACATAGGGGAGGAGCCGGTCGGCGTAGCCGAGGTATTCGTCGATGATCTTCTGGGGGTCCATCGGGAGCTGGTTGTACACCCGGGTGAGGATCTTGTTCTTCTCCTCCAGGGCGACCTCGACCTTGTCGGCGAAGATGCGGGGGTCGAACAGATCTTGGACACGGATGCCCTGACGGGCGTACTTGTCGGTGTAGGCGGGCCCGATGCCCTTCTTCGTGGTGCCGATCTTGTTTCGTCCCAGGTACCGCTCCATCACCGCGTCGAGTTTGCGGTGGTACGGCATGATCAGATGGGCGTTGGAGGAGACCCGGAGCCGGGACGGGTCGAGGTTCCGGGCGGTGAGCATGTCGATCTCGTCCAACAGGACCTTCGGATCCACGACGAGTCCCGACGCGATCACCGGCGTGCAGTGGGGATACATGACCCCCGACGGGATCAGCGACAGGGCGAAACGCTGCTCGCCGACGACGATGGTGTGCCCGGCGTTGTTCCCGCCCTGGTAGCGGACGACGTAGTCGGCGGACTCGGCGAAATAGTCCACCACCCGACCTTTGCCCTCGTCGCCCCATTGGGCGCCCAACACGATCGTCGCCGGCATGGTGTCGATGCTAGGACGGCCCGACGGGTCCCGTTCCCTTCGCCCGGCTCGGGCGCGCGTCGGAGGTGTCGGACGCAGCGGGAGACGCCTGTCCCCGATAGGGTCGGGTCGACGCTGGCTGCGACCAGGCGGAGGTTCCATGGGCGGCAGGCTCGTTCTCATGGGTTCAGGAGAGCTGGCTCCGACGATGGTGCCGATCCACCGGCAGGGGTTGGCCGCGGCCGGGACCGACCTGGTGACGGTCCTCGACTCGCCCTACGGGTTCCAGGAGAACGCCGACGAGCTCACCGAGCGGATCCGATCGTTCTTCGCCACCAGTCTGGGCGCCCGGGTGACGGTGGCGAGCCTGCGGCGGGCCGACGCATCCCCCGGTGTCCGGGCACGGGCCGTCGCCGCGGTGGAGGAGGCCGACTACCTCTTCGCCGGGCCGGGATCACCGTCGTACGCCCTCGGGGTGTGGTCGACCACCGGCGTCGGTGACGCGCTCCGGCGCCGCCTCTCGGCAGGCGCCACGGTGACGCTGGCTTCGGCCGCGGCCCTCACCGCCGGGGTGAAGACCATCCCCGTGTACGAGATCTACAAGGTGGGAGCGGACCCGTTCTGGCTGGACGGCCTCGACCTCACCGGCCCGTTGGGTCTGGCGATGGTGGTCGTCCCCCATTGGAACAACACCGAAGGCGGCACCCACGATACGAGCCGCTGCTACATCGGGCGGCGAAGGTTCGACCTCCTCGCTTCCCGCATCGACACGGGCGTGGTGGGGATCGACGAACACACGGCGGCGATCTTCGACTTCGGGGCGGGGACCCTGCGAGTCGCCGGCCGGGGGACGGTGACGTTGCTCGCCACCGAAGAGGTCGTCCTCTCGGACGGGGAAGAGACACCCCTCGACGAGGTGGCGGCGCTCCTCGGGTCGATTCGGCGGACACCGGAGACGCCCCCGTCGGACGACCATGGGCCGTCGCCGCTGTGGGAGGCGCTGGGCGCCGGGGACGTGGCGGGTGCCGTCGATGCCCTGGTGGCCGCCGTCGAGGCGGCGGATTCGACCAGGGCGCGTCGCGAGCTGGAGGCGACCTTCGTTCGTCTGGTGGGCCTGGCGGTGGAAGGGTCGGTCGGACCCCGGCGGAGGATCGGCGGTCTCGTCGACCTGATCGTCGAGGTGCGGGAACGGCTGCGGAAGGACCGTCGATGGGAACTGGCCGACCTGATCCGGGACCGGCTGGGCGAACTGGGGGTGGAGGTGCAGGACCGCAGAGAGGGTCCGGTTTGGAGGATCGGGGGAGGCGAAGGGGGACTTTGGTCCCAAGACGGTGCCGAATACCATGACGTATCGTTCGAATGACGGCGGGTAGCGTGCGACGTGTCGACGCCGCCCGCCGGGCCCGAACCCACGGTGGTGGACGTGACGGATTCGAGCATGCGTATCGGAGTGCTGAGCACGTACCCGCCGACCCAATGCGGCCTGGCGACGTACACCCGCGCCCTGGTCGACGGGCTCGCCGACGCCCGGGGGAGCCTCGACGGCATCGGTGTGGTGCGGGTCGTGGACCGAATCGACGACATCCCCGACGACGACCGACCCGAGGTGGTGGGAGCGGCGGTGCCGGCCGGTCCGGGCTGGGAGCTGGCCGCCGACGTGCTGTCCACCTTCGATGTCGTGTCGGTGCAGCACGAATACGGGATCTACGGGCCCGACGACGGTGAGGCAGTCGTCGACATCCTGCAGCGGATCTCGGCTCCGGTGGTCACCACCCTCCACACCGTCCAGGACGGGCCCAGCTCACATCGGATGGCCCTGCTCCGCCAGATCGCCTCTCTCTCCGACGCCGTCGCGGTCACCTCCGAGTCGGCGAGGCGTCGACTCCTCAGCGACTTCGGTATGGACCCGTCGAAGGTGTTCGTCGTCCCCCACGGCGCCCACCTGTTCCCGTCGGTCGCCCCGCCCGACGACCGCCCGCGTCTCCTCACCTGGGGTCTGATCCGCCCGGGCAAAGGCATCGAATGGATGATCCTGGCCATGAAGCGGCTGCGGGACCTCGACCCACCTCCCCTGTACGTGATCGCCGGAGTCACCCACCCGCACACGGTCGACCAGGAAGGTGAGAGCTACCGCCGCTACCTGGAAGGGCTGGTGCACCGGGCCAGCCTCGGCGACGTCGTCGAGTTCCGGGACGAATACCTCGACGACGAGTCCCTGGCCCGCCTCGTCGGCGAGGCGACGGTGGTGGTGATCCCCTACGACACCACCGACCAGGTGTCGTCGGGGGTGCTGATCGAGGCGATCGGCGCCGGCAAGCCGGTGGTGGCGACCGACTTCCCCCACGCCCGGGAGATGCTGGCGTCGGGGGCGGGGGTGATCGTGCCCCACGCCGAGCCGGCAGCCCTCGCCGATGCGGTGGCCCGTCTGTTGGCCGACCCGAAGGCGTACGCCGAAGCCGCCGCCGCCGCTCGGCGGCTGTCGTCGCATCTGTCGTGGCCGGAGGTGGGACGCCGGTTCCTGGACGTCCTGGAACAGGTTCGGGTACGCGTGGTCGACGGGCCCGGGGCGATGCCGGTGCTCGACCAGCGCTCCGCCCAGGCTTGAAGGCCACCGTCAGGGGGATCTGAGGGCGGCGAGGAGGGCCTCCTCGGAGACGACGGCAGCCCCGATGGCACGGTCGGCGGCGCCGTACGTCAGGTAGATGTCCCCGCCGTCGAGGCGATGGGCCCCCTGCACGAACACGACGTCGTTCACGTCGCCGGTCCGTTCCCAGCCGAGCTCAGGCACGAGGAGCGGCTCGGGGAGCCGGGCGAGGGCTCGGCCGGTGTCGGGGTCGAGGAGTGCCACCTCGGTCGTGTAGACGCCTTCGAGGTCCCGTTCGTGGAAGAACAGCAAGAGCCCGTCGTCGGTGGGGATCGGTGGGGCTCCGGCCCCGACCTTGTGGCCTCGCCGTCGGGGGCGGATCACCACGTGGTCGTCGAGGTGGGCGAGATGGTCGTCCCAGTATCCGTCGGGGGGTTCGATGAGGTCGCCGACGGAGTCGAACACGGCGAGCTGGATGTCGGGGGCGATTCGGTGGAGCATGGCGAGTCGGCCGTCGGTGAGTTGGAAGAGCACGGCGTCTTTGTTGGGCAGGCCTTCGGGTCCGACGACGACGGCGTCGTCTTCGGAGAACTCGAACCCGTTTCCGTCGAAGGTGAGCGGGGCCAGGCCGATCTGCCATGGCCGGCCGGTGACCGGGTCGGGTAGGTCGGTGTACGTCATCCAGTGGACACCGTCGACGAGCTGCACCCGGGGGTCTTCGAACCCGTGACGGCCGTCGGACACGGCGGCGAGGATCTTGTCGAATCGGTACCGGCGGCCGTCCTCGGAGACGAACACGAGGATGTCGGACCGGTAGTCGGTGAACCGGGGACCGCTGCGGTCCGGGTTCGGTGCGTAGCCTTCCCGCACTCCCCGGGCGAACAGGTGGAACCGGCCGTCGACGACCGCCAGGCCCGGGTTGAAGATCGGGCCGTACCCGGGGACCGCCCCCGGTTCGACGAGCGGTTCGACGCTGATCCGTTGTGCGAGCATGGCTGCGGAGGACGATCTTGGCGGAAACGGCGGCCGATCCCTGGTATTCCGGTCGGCCACCAGACGATCCGATTCACCGGCGGTTCCGTCTTCGGGCCGGAGGGGGCCGGCCCGGCGGTCGACGGGACCCCGTCGTGGACGCCCCGTTGCCCCCTTCACGTGCGATCATGGGTTCGGACGGCTGTGTCGACAACCAGACTCGTCTGTTGTCTCTTCGACGATGGGAGGCTCAGAGGATGTCGAGACCGGTACTGTTCGAACGTCACGTCGCCAACCCGATCCTCACCGCGTCGGACTGGCCGTATCCGGTCAACACCGTGTTCAACCCGGGGGCGACGGTGGGCCCCGACGGTGAGACCGTCCTGTTGGTGCGGGTCGAGGACCGAAGCGGCGTGTCCCATTTCGGGGTGGCCAGGTCCCAGGACGGATACACCCGCTGGAAGATCGAGCCCGAGCCGGTGTTCACCCCGGAACGAGACGGAACCCATGAGACGTGGGGAGTGGAGGACCCGCGGATCACCAAGGTCGGGGACCGATACCTGATCGCCTACACCGCGTTCTCGTCGGGCGGTCCCCTCGTGGCGCTGGCCGAGACACGGGACTTCCGGACCTTCGAGCGTCTCGGGCCGGTGATGGTCCCCGAGGACAAAGACGCCGCCCTGTTCCCCACCAAGTTCGGTGACCGCTGGGCCCTCATCCACCGCCCCGTGATCTCCCCTGCCACCCGGGTGGTCGGTCACATCTGGCTCTCCTACAGCCCCGACCTGTTGCATTGGGGCGAACATCGGGTCGTCATCCCGGCCCGGTCGGGAGCCCACTGGGACGCCGAGAAGGTGGGGATCGGGCCGCCGCCCCTCGAGATCCCCGAAGGATGGCTGGTGCTCTTCCACGGGGTCAAGGTCACCGCCGCTGGGGGTGTCTACCGGGTCGGCACGGCCCTCCTCGACCGGAACGACCCGTTGCGGCTCCTCGGCCGGTCCGACGAATGGGTGTTCGGCCCGTTGACGGAGTACGAACGTTCCGGTGACGTCCCCGACGTGGTCTTCCCCACCGGATGGATCCTCGAGGACGACGGTGACACCCTCCGGGTCTACTACGGCGCCGCCGACACGTGCGTGGCGGTGGCGACCACCCGGGTGTCGACCCTCCTCGAACACATGGCGGAGACCTGCGCATGTGGGACCCGCCACGAACTGGACGACGGATGCCCCTGCACCGTCGAGGCGAAAGCTTCGCAGTCGGGCTCCGTCACGTAGACTGACCGCATGCCCCGTATCCGCGCCGAGAACATCGAAGCCCACAAGGAACTCCAACGCCGGGAGATCCTGGAGGCCACCCACAGCCTGCTCGCCGAGGCCGGCACCGCCGAGATCCCCCTGGGGGACGTCGCCGCGAGGGTGGGGATCGGTCGCACGACCCTCTACGAGTATTTCCGCGACAAGGACGACCTGATCGCCTCCCTGGTCGAAGAGACCCTCCCTTCGGTGATCGCCGACCTGATCGCCGGGATCCCCCAGGGGTCCGACACCGAAGAACGGCTACGTCGGCTCGTCCGGGCCACCGTCGAGTTCGTCGTCGCCGACCCGGTGTTGGGGTTGATCCTGCACCGGGAGCTCCCCAGGCTCTCCGCCGAGGCCCAGGAGCGGATCCGGGTCGCCCACGCCGACCTGTCTCGGGAGATGAGCTCGCTGTACATGGCGGGTGTCACCGAAGGCCGCTTCCGGGCGATGGCCCCCGACGTGGCGGGCCGGTTCATCCACGAGACGATCATGGCGGCGGCGCGGATCATCATCGACGCCCCCGACCCGGAGTCGCGTCTGGCCGAGGTGCTCGACGCCACCGAAGCCTTCCTGATGGGAGGGCTGTCCGCCCCGTGACCGCTGCGGCCCGCGCCCGTCGCGGGGGAGCGCCGTCGGAAGGAGTGAGACCATGACCGCCTCGGTTCGGTACCTGAACCGCGAGCTGTCCTGGCTCGACTTCAACGGCCGCGTGCTGGCCCTCGCCGAGGACGCTTCGGTGCCGCTGCTCGAACGGGCCCGGTTCTTGGCGATCTGGGCCGGCAACCTGGACGAGTTCTTCCAGGTCCGGGTGGCCGGTCTCGCCGAACAGGTCGCCCACGGTGTCCGCGCCACCACCCCCGACGGTCGGACCCCGGCCGAGCAGCTCGCCGGCATCCGGGCGGTGGTCGAAGAGCACTACCGGCGGGTGTCGAAGCTGTTCCTCGACGACCTCGCCCCCCGCCTCGCCGAAGCCGGTGTCGCGTTCAGCGACTACGAGACCCTCGACGACGAAGACCGGGCGTTCCTCGACAGGCAGTTCCGGGAACGGGTCTTCCCGGTGCTCACCCCTCTGGCGGTCGACCCGGCCCACCCGTTCCCCTACATCTCCAACCTGTCCCTGAACCTGGCGGTGATCGTGCGCAACACCGAGTCCGACGTCACCCGGTTCGCCCGGGTGAAGGTGCCGCCGATCCTCCCCCGGTTCGTGGTGATGCCCGACGGCCGGCGGTTCGTCCCCCTCGAGCAGGTGATCGCCACCCACCTGGAGGAGCTGTTCCCGGGGATGGAGATCCTCGAACACCACGTGTTCCGGGTCACACGCAACGCCGACTTCGAGATCGAAGAGGACCAGGCCGAAGACCTGCTGGAGGCGATCGAGTCGGAGCTCAACCGTCGACGGTTCGGCCGTGCCGTGCGACTCGAAGTGCAACCGACCATCTCGGCCGAGGTCCTCGACCTCCTCATGCGTGAGCTGGGTCTGGGCGAGGATGACGTCTACGTGGTGGAGGGCCCCCTCGACATGGCCGGGCTGGGGGTGCTGACCGAGGTCGACCGGCCCGACCTCCGGTACGAACCGTGGAGCTGGGTCACCCAACCTCGCCTCGCCGCGTCGGGAGGCGAGCAGCCCGACCTGTTCGCCGTGATCCGCGACGGCGACGTCCTGGTCCACCACCCCTACGACTCGTTCACCACGTCGGTGGAGGCGTTCATCGAGGCCGCCGCCCACGATCCCGACGTGCTGGCCATCAAACAGACCCTGTACCGGACGTCCAGGAACAGCCCGATCATGAGGGCGCTGATGGAAGCGGCCCAACAGGGCAAACAGGTGGTGGCCCTGGTGGAGCTGAAAGCCCGGTTCGACGAGGAGCGGAACATCGAATGGGCGCAGCGTCTGGAGGATGCCGGAGTGCACGTCGTGTACGGCGTCGTCGGACTGAAGACCCACACCAAGACGGCACTGGTCGTCCGGCGTGAAGGTGACGTGGTGCGGCGATACGCCCACATCGGGACGGGCAACTACAACGAGGCAACCGCTCGCATCTACGAGGACCTGGGGCTGTTCACCGCCGACCCGGAGGTGGGAGCCGACCTCACCGACCTGTTCAACTTCCTCACCGGCTACAGCCGGCAGCGTTCCTACCGGAAGCTGCTGGTGTCGCCCCTCGGTGCCCGTCGCCGCCTGGAGGAGCTGATCGAGGCGGAGATGCGTCGTCCGGGCGGTGGTCACATCACGATGAAGATGAACTCCCTCGTC
>Ga0256830_1001913_pt1 | contig 14248 bp, 14 predicted proteins | sample 128326metaG_FD_190537 | JGI IMG/M metagenome (GOLD analysis project Ga0256830, IMG submission 190537) | Hydrothermal vent microbial communities from Lau Basin, Pacific Ocean - 128-326 | ecosystem: Environmental > Aquatic > Marine > Hydrothermal vents | place: Pacific Ocean: Lau Basin | collected... | reverse complement strand
AAAGGGTGGGTCGCCGGGCTGTGCTCACGGTGACCCGTCATTCGGGCTCGCGCTGGAACGGCCGATCACCGCGGCGTTCGGGTCATCGGCTGCGGCGCTCGAAGAGCGCGACTAGAATTCCGCCATGCGCAGATCCGCCAGGTACTTGCGGGTGAGTACCTTGCTTTCCTCCACCGCGGGCTGGTCGAAGGCGTTGATGCCCATCAGTTCGGCCACCACCACCGTTTCCATTTCCAGCAGCATGATCAGCTCGCCGATGGCATAGGCGTCGCGGTCGTGCAGGGTGATGGTGCGGTTCGGGCGGCCATGGCGGGTCAGGGTCTCGCGGGTGCCCTTGAGTTCGGAGATGAACAGCTCGCCGATGGTGTGGCCGGACAGCGGCGCCACCGCGGGCAGTTCCTGAAAACGCATCGGCACGCGCCGGCCCAGGTGACGCACGCCGGGGTCGGCGAGGAAGGTGACCTGCTTGTCGTCCGGACCCTCCAGCATCAGTTGCAGCTGCGAGTGCTGGTCGGTGACGCCGTGGTTCTCCACCGGCGACATGCCCCGGTGCCTGCCCTCGGCATCGATCTTGCCCAGGCTTTCCGCCCACAGCTGGCGGTACCAGTTGACCACCAGGCGCAGATTGTCGGCATAGGGCATGAACACGCTGATGTCGCGACCCTTCTCTGCGTGCAGGTACTGGGCGCCGCCATTGAGAAAGGCCGGGTTGTCGAGCATGCCGTCCTTTTCGCAACGCCGGGCCATGGCGCGGGCCCCCTCCAGCACGCCGCTGATGTCCACGCCGGAAATGTACGCGGGCAGCAGCCCCACCACGGACAACACCGAGAAACGCCCGCCCACCGACGGATGCGGCACCACGTCGATGCCCAGTTGCTGGGCGATCTTGTACAACGCGCCTTCGGTGTCCTCGGTGATGATGATGGTGTGCTCGCGCACACCCTCCTCGCCGAGATAACGCTCCATGCGCGGCAGCACGGTGAGGAACTGGCTGAGGGTCTCGGCGGTGTTGCCGGATTTGGAGATCACCAGGCACAGGGTCTCGTTCCATTTGATGTCGTTGACCTCGTCGAAGGTGTTCGGGTCCACGTTGTCGTAGAAATGCACGCGGTTGCGCGGGCTGCGATGCCCCAGCGTGCGCGACAGCATCTCGCCGCCCAGCGACGAGCCGCCGATGCCGAACACCACGGTCTGCTTGAAGCTGCGGGCCGCGTCCCGTCCCAGTCGCTCGATGAAGGCCAGGTCGGTCCTGTCCGGCAGGTTGAAGAAATTCACAGTTTCGCTGTCGCGCCACTGCGTGATGCGTCGGCGCAACTCGTCCAGCCGCGGAGACAGCGCCTCCACGTCCGCCCTGCTGATCTCGCCATCGCCCAGCACGTCCTGAAAGAAGGCATCGCTGTTCAGCGAAAGTCGGGAAATGGTCATCGGCGGGCTCCTGTGAATCGGGGTGGCGTGGCTGTGATTTCAGCTCAACACTAACTGGAAAAATCCGGCCCTGGCAAGGCTTGTCGGCAACCCTGCCGATCAGCGACAGGGATAAGCCGCGTCGAGGGCGCGGAATACCAACTCATGGGCCGGGCCCTGCACGTGTTCCGGGTGCCGGCGCGCGTAGGCGATCAGCAGCCTCGCCAACTCGTGGTGTTTCAGCTGCCAGTCGATGCAGTACAGGTTGAAGTCGCGCTGGTCGCCCCGCCCGGCGCTGCTCTGCGCGTAACGCAGCTTGGCCAGCCGGGTGGCATGGTGGGTGGCGCCCATGATGCCGCCCAGGTAGGCCATGCACAGGAAGGCGTCGTTCTGTTGCCCGGGCGTGAGTTTGTCGAAGTCGTCGTCCAGCCCCTTTAGCGCATGGTGGCAGGCGGTCAGCAGGCTGGGGCCGTCGGTGATGGTATCGACGGCCGCCGCCGCGCCGCCCGGAAGCAGCAGGCTTGTCAGCAGGCACAGTGGGAGCAGGGCGGGATATCGCATGGCGTGGTCCTTGGCGTCGGGGGTGAGCGGAAGATGAGTCCGGCAGGCTCACGATCGTAGTGGCTTGCCCGGCCGGGCACAATCGGTGGTGTTACTCAGGCCGTCCATGCAGCCGCTGACCGGAGCCACAAAAAAACCGCGCGACCGAAACCGCGCGGGGTCTTCGTGGCGTCGCGGACGGGCCGCGATTGCCTGGTTCATGACAACTGGGAAAAAGTGGTACCGAGGGTCGGAATCGAACCGACACTCCCGTGAGGGAACCGGATTTTGAATCCGGCGCGTCTACCAGTTCCGCCACCCCGGCACTGACCGTTCTGCAGAAGCTGCCGGCTGGCAGCAGGTCGAGCGCGGAATGATATTGGGTTTTGCGATCCCGGGCAATACCGGGTCGGGATCCGGGGCGCGATGGCGGCGCGGTTTTTGCTACACTCCCGCGCCATGCGCCGTACCGACTTTCATTTTGACCTGCCCCCCGAACTCATCGCCCAGCACCCGCTGCCCGAACGCACCGCCAGCCGGTTGCTGACCCTGTGCGGTGACAGTGGCGAACACGCGGACCGGCTGTTCGCGGACCTGCCCGGGCTGCTGCAGCCCGGCGACCTGCTGGTGCTGAACGACACCCGCGTGATCCCGGCCCGGCTGTTTGGTCGCAAGGAGAGCGGTGGCAGGGTCGAGGTGCTGGTGGAGCGGGTGCTGGACGAGCATCGCGTACTCGCCCATGTGCGCGCCAGTAAATCGCCGAAGGCCGGCAGTACGCTGAACCTGGAAGGGGGGATCGAGGCGCAGGTGGAGGGACGTGGCGGGCCGGATGATGCGCTGTTCCGGCTGTATTTCCCCGGCGAGCAGACCGCGGTGGCGTTGCTGGAGGAGCACGGCCACATGCCGCTGCCGCCGTACATCGTGCGCGCGGATGCCGAGGCCGACCGCGAGCGCTACCAGACCGTGTTTGGCCAGCGCCAGGGCGCGGTGGCGGCGCCGACCGCCGGCCTGCACTTCGACCGGGCGATGCTGGACCGGCTGGCGGACATGGGGGTGCGCAGCAGCTTCGTGACCCTGCACGTCGGCGCCGGCACCTTTCAGCCGGTGCGCGCGGACGACATCGCCGACCACCGGATGCACGCCGAGTACATCGAGGTCGGGGCGTCGACGGTGGCCGAGGTGCAGGCCGCCCGCGCCCGTGGCGGGCGGGTGGTCGCGGTGGGCACCACCAGCGTGCGGGCGCTGGAGAGCGCCGCGCGTGGCGGCGAGCTGTGCCCGTTCAGCGGCGACACCGATATCTTCATCACCCCGGGCTATCGTTTTCGCGTGGTGGATGCGCTGATCACCAATTTTCACCTGCCCGAGTCCACGCTGCTGATGCTGGTTTGCGCGTTTGCCGGATACCGGCCGGTGATGGCGGCCTATGCCCACGCGGTGGCCGCCGGCTACCGCTTCTTCAGCTACGGCGACGCAATGTGGCTGACGCGCCGCGACGCGGACGCCGACGCACCATGAGCGGGACCGCCTTCCCGGCCTCGCCGCTGCGCGATGGCGAGACCGCCTGCACCCTGGTGGTCCCCGGCCTGCTGGCGGTGGGGGATCCGAAATGGCTGGTCGGCGGCGAGCGCCTGCGGCCGTGGGAGAATTTCCTCGCGCGGGCCGGCTGCGCGGACTACTCGGCCCCGGACCTCTCCGCGCTGCTGTTCGACCTGTTCGGGGTGGACACACCCGCCCACCAGGACCTGCCGGTGGCCGCGGTCGGCTACCGGGCCGACGCGGGCCGGCCGGCGCCGGGCTGGTGCCTGCGGGCCGACCCGGTGCACCTGGTGGCGGACCGCGACAAGCTGGTGATGTTGGGGCCGGAGCGGCTGTCCCTGTGCACCGCCGAGGTCGACGCGCTGGCCGCGGAATTCAACGGCGTGTTCGCGCAGGACGGCTGGCGTCTCGAAGCCTGCGCGCCGACGCGCTGGTACCTGCACCTGCCCGACGACCCGCAACTGCGCAGCCACGAACTGGCCCGGGTAAGCGGCCGTGCCATCGGCGAATACCTGCCCCGGGGTGTGCAGGGCAAGCAGTGGCAGCGGGTGCTGAACGAGGTGCAGATGCTGTTTCATGCCAGCCCGGTGAACAGGGAGCGCCAGGCGCGTGGCGAGCCCACGGTGAACAGCCTGTGGTTCTGGGGCAGCGGCCGCACACCGTCACCGGGCGCGGCCGCTTGGCACCAGCTGTGGAGCAACGATGCGCTGGCCGCGGGGCTGGCGCAGTTGGGCGATATCCCGCGGGCGGCGGCGCCGCAGAGCGCGCAGGATTGGCTGGCGCGGCTGCCGTCGGCGGGGGAGCACCTGCTGGTGCTGGATGGATTCGCGGAATCCGGTGACGATCCGCAGGCCTGGTACGCGGCGATGGCCCGCTGGCAGTCGCAGTGGCTGGAGCCGTTGCTGGATGCGCTGGCGCGGCGCGATATCGCCCGCTTGAGCCTGTGCCCGGCTGATGGCCGCTGCTTCCATCTGACCCGCGCCGCGCTGAAACGCTGGTGGCGTCGCCGCCGTCCGCTGGCCGGCTTCCTGTCCCGGCGCTGAGCCGGATCATCCCATTTCTGCGCGGGCGTCCAGCGATATCTGCTGCAACTGCTTCCAGTCGGCGCGGGCCTGCTCGTCCACCGGGCCGGGATGGTTCAGCCACTGGGCCAGGTCGGCCTTCAGCCGGTCGATGCTGCTGACCCGCGCCGGGATGCCCTTCGGGAAATCGCCGGCATTGTCGAATACCACCCAGCCGTGGACCCGCTCCCGGTTGGCATCCCCGTCGCCGGGGTGCAGCGCGGAGAGGTTCCACAGCACCGCCTGGCAGTGGGTCTGGTTCGCGTACAGCGGGTTCGGGAACTTGTAGGTCTTGTTGTCCACCACCTGCGACCACTGGTCCACGGTCTCGCCGCCGAACAGGTGGCCCCGGCAATGCTCCACGTCCAGCACGATCAGGCCGGCCGGGGTCAGCAGCAGATAGTCGATGAAGGCCAGCCCGTCGATGCCGTCCGGCAGCACGATGTCCCGGTGGTAGTCCACCCCCAGCCTGTCGATCACCCTCTCCACGTGCCGCTGGTGCCGGGTCTGCCGCGCCTGCTGGCGGAAATACCAGACCGTGCCCAGCAACAACAGCGTGGCGACGCCGGCCAGCGCGTAGAATTGCGCATCCGCGCCGGTGATGCCCACTAGGCCTCCTTGAGTCGCGGGATCAGCATGGCCAGGTTGCAGGGGCTGGTGCGATGGTCCAGCTGTTCGCTGATGACCTTGTCCCAGCCGGTCATGCAGGCGCCGGAGGAGCCGGGCAGGCAGAACAGGTAGGTGCCGTTGGCGACCCCGGCCAGCGCGCGGGATTGCAGCGACGAGGTCTTGATCTCCTGGTAGGAGATCATGCGGAAGATCTCGCCGAAGCCCTCGATCTCCTTGTCCAGCAGCGGCTGAAAGGCCTCCGGCGTGCCGTCGCGGCCGGTGACGCCGGGTCGGCGATCCAGCGCGAGACCACGGCGCGGATCTGGTAGATGTCGTCCGCGACGATGGCCTTTTCCGCCAGCCGGTGACCGGCCTGCCGCAGACGTGCGACCAGCACCTGGCCGGACTTGTCGTCGGCCTCGGTACGGGTGTCGGAAACGGTGAGGACGGCAATATTGAGGGGGATGAATTCGCGTGTTGTGCTCATCGTGGGCTCTGTTGGGGGTTTGGATGGGGGACGGCGCATGGCCGCGCCATTTGAGAAACGACCGCGGATTATAGCCCGCATCGCGCGGTGTCGAAAATGGCGGTGGTTACCCATTGAACTGCGGTGACCGGAAACGCGTATAATCCTGTGCCTCGATCACATGTTTTCAGCGTTTCACCAACAGGCCATTTCATGAGTGTTTCCATTGTCCGTCGCACTTCCGGCGCCAGCCCGGCGTTCGATACGACGGATTTTCACCCGGTTTTGGCCCGGGTCTACGCCCAGCGCGGTATCGATTCCCTGCAGGAACTGGAACGCGGTCTCGGCCACCTGCTGCCGGTGGAGTTGCTGAAGGGCATCGAGCCGGCGGCGGAGCTGCTGGCGGAGGCGGTGACCAGCGGGCAGCGGGTGTTGGTGGTGGGTGACTTCGACTGCGACGGTGCCACCAGCACTGCGCTGGCGGTGCGGGCACTGCGGCTGATGGGCGCGCGGCAGGTGGACTACCTGGTGCCCAATCGTTTCAAGTACGGCTACGGCCTGACCCCGGAGATCGTCGAGGTCGCCGCGCAGCGCCGGCCGGAACTGATCGTCACCGTGGACAACGGCATCTCCAGCATCGACGGCGTCGCCGCGGCCAATGCCCTCGGGATCGCGGTGCTGGTCACCGACCACCACCTGCCGGGCAGCGAGCTGCCGGCGGCCCGGGCCATCGTCAACCCCAACCAACCGGGCGACGACTTCCCCAGCAAGAACCTGGCCGGCGTCGGGGTGATCTTCTACGTGATGCTGGCGCTGCGCGCGGTGCTGCGGGAGACGGGCTGGTTCGAGGAGCAGGGACAGCGCGAGCCGAACCTGGCCGCACTGCTGGACCTGGTCGCGCTGGGCACGGTGGCGGACGTGGTACGGCTGGATCACAACAACCGCATCCTGGTGGCACAGGGGCTGGCCCGCATCCGGGCCGGTAAGTGTGCCCCCGGCATCGCCGCGTTGATCGCCGTGAGCCGGCGCAACCAGCGGGAACTGGCGGCCTCGGACCTGGGTTTCGCGCTGGGCCCGCGGCTCAACGCCGCCGGCCGGCTGAAGGACATGTCGGTGGGCATCGAGTGCCTGCTCACCGAGGACCCGGAGCAGGCCGCGCGACTGGCCGCCCGGCTGGACGGCCTGAACCGCGAGCGCCGCCAGATCGAGGACGAGATGAAAGGGGAGGCCATGCAGATCCTCGACGCGATGGAACTGGACGAGTCCAGCGAGCTGCCGGTGGGGCTGTGCCTGTTCGAACCCCACTGGCACCAGGGGGTCATCGGCATCCTCGCGTCACGCATCAAGGACCGCCTGCACCGGCCGGTGATCGTGTTCGCCCAGTCCGGCGACAACGAGATCAAGGGCTCGGCGCGCTCGGTGCCCGGTGTGCACATCCGCGACGCGCTGGACGCGGTGGCCGCCACCCACCCCGGACTGCTGAGTAAGTTCGGCGGGCATGCGATGGCTGCCGGCCTGACCCTGGCGCTGGACGATCTCGACCGCTTCTGCGAGGCATTCGCCACCGAGGTACGCCGCCACCTGGCGCCGGAGGACCTGAAACGCGAGATCCTCAGTGACGGCCCGTTGCAACCCGCGGAGCTGACCCTGCCGGTGGCCGAGGCCCTGCGCTACGGCGGCCCGTGGGGGCAGGGGTTTCCGGAGCCGCTGTTCGACGGCGTGTTCGAACTGGTGAGCCGGCGCATCGTCGGCGAGCGCCACCTCAAGCTGTTGCTGCGCCCGCCGGGCGGGGCGCAGGCCATCGACGGCATCGCGTTCAATACCGTGGACGACGACTGGCCGGCGGGGGTCGAACAGGTGGAGCTGGCCTACCGGCTGGACGTGAACGAGTACAACGGCCGGCGCAGCGCACAACTGCTGGTGGAGCACATCGTGCCGCTGTGAGGCACCCCGGAGCCCGCGCCGATAATACGGAAGAAAACATGGAAGAAAACCGACGTTCACCCCGGCCCCCGCCTGCGGTAGAATAGCCCGCTTTTCGTCGCCGCAAACAAAGGTTTTCCCAATGCTCGAAGTCAGCCCCATCGTCTCCCGCATCAAAGACATGCAAGGACGCGCCGACGTCCTGAGGGGGTATCTTTGACTACGAAACCAAGCGTGAACGGCTGGACGAGGTAGTCCGCGAGCTGGAGCAGCCCGAGGTTTGGAACGACCCCGAGCGCGCCCAGGCCCTGGGCAAGGAACGCTCGTCGCTGGAACTGGTGGTCAACACCATCCGCAACATGGACAGCAATCTCGGCGAGGCCGCCGAGCTGCTGGAGATGGCCGCCGAGGAAGACGATCAGGATACCGTGGACACCGTGGTGGCCGACCTCGACGAGCTGGAAACGCAGCTGGCCAAGCTGGAATTCCGCCGCATGTTCTCCAACGAGATGGACCCCAACAACGCCTATCTCGACATCCAGGCCGGCTCCGGCGGCACCGAGGCCCAGGACTGGGCCGAGATGCTGCTGCGCATGTACCTGCGCTGGGGCGAGGCCCACGGGTTCAAGACCGAGTTGGTGGAGGCCTCCGACGGCGACGTGGCCGGCATCAAGAGCGCCACCATCCATTTCGAGGGTGAATACGCGTTCGGCTGGCTGCGCACCGAGACCGGTGTGCACCGGCTGGTGCGCAAGTCGCCGTTCGACTCCGGCGGCCGTCGCCATACCTCGTTTGCATCGGTGTTCGTATCACCGGAAATAGACGACGATATCGACATCGACATCAATCCCGCCGATCTGCGCATCGACGTGTACCGCGCCTCCGGCGCCGGTGGTCAGCACGTCAACCGTACCGAGTCCGCGGTGCGTATCACCCACAACCCCACCGGCATCGTGGTGCAGTGTCAGAACGACCGCTCCCAGCACAAGAACAAGGCCTCGGCGATGAAACAGCTCAAGGCCAAGCTGTACGAATATGAAATGCAGAAACGCAGCGCCGACCAGCAGGCGGTGGAGGACACCAAGGCCGACATCGGCTGGGGCAGCCAGATTCGTTCCTACGTGCTGGACCAGTCGCGCATCAAGGACCTGCGCACCGGCGTGGAAACCGGCAATACCCAGGCGGTGCTGGACGGTGACCTGGACCAGTTTATCGAGGCGAGTTTGAAGTCGGGGCTTTAATCACCGGCGATTAAGATTTCCATTCCCTCTCCCTCAGGGAGTACCCAGAGGGCATAAAAGGGCCAAGACGCGGGTGAGGGTGGTCCTGGTGCAGTCCTCCCCCCCTCACCCCAACCCTCTCCCCCAAGGGGGAGAGGGGGTAACCCATAAAAGCAGCGAGAAGTAGGCAATGCCAGAGCAAAACAACAACGAGCAGAAAAGCGAAACCGTAGAAGACACCAATGCCCTGATCGAACAGCGCCGCGCCAAGCTGGCTGCGCTGCGCGAAAACGGCAACGCCTTCCCCAACGACTTTCGCCGCAACGTGATGGCCGGTGAGCTGCACGCGGAATACGGCGAAAAGTCTAACGAAGAGTTGGAGGCCAACCCGGTGCGCGTGAAGGTGGCCGGGCGCATGATGAGCCGGCGCATCATGGGCAAGGCGAGCTTCGCGCACCTGCGCGACATGTCGGGGCAGATCCAGTTGTTCGTCACCCGCGACGAGCTGGCCGAGGGTTTCTACAACCAGCAATTCAAGAAATGGGACATCGGCGACATCATCGGCGCCGAGGGCGTACTGTTCCGCACCAAGACTGGCGAGTTGTCGGTGAAGGTGGACGACATTCGTCTGCTGACCAAATCGCTGCGACCGCTGCCGGAGAAGTGGCACGGGCTGGCCGATCAGGAAACCAAGTACCGCCAGCGCTACGTAGACCTGATCATGAACGAGGTCACCCGCAACACCTTCCGCGTGCGCTCGCAGGTGGTGGACTACATGCGACGCTTTCTGCTGGAGCGTGGCTTCATGGAGGTGGAGACACCGATGATGCACGTGATCCCCGGCGGCGCCACCGCGCGGCCGTTCGTCACCTATCACAACACGCTGGACATGGACCTGTACCTGCGCGTGGCGCCGGAGCTGTATCTGAAGCGCCTGGTGGTGGGCGGCTTCGAGCGCGTGTTCGAGATCAATCGCAACTTCCGCAACGAGGGCCTGTCCACCCGCCACAATCCGGAATTCACCATGGTGGAGTTCTACCAGGCCTATGCCGATTACCGCGATCTGATGGACCTCACCGAGGACATGCTGCGCGGCATGGCGCAGGAGATTCATGGCACCACCGTGCTGCCGTATCAGGGCGAGGAATTCGATTTTGGCAAGCCCTTTGCGCGCATGACGGTTCTGGAATCCATTCTTCATTTCAACCCCAATTTGCAGTTAGACGATCTGCAGACCCTGGAGGCCGCGCGCAAGGTGGCCGAAGCGTTGAACATCCCGTTGAAGGACAGCTACGGTCTCGGCAAGGTGCAGATCGAGATTTTCGAAAAGACCGTCGAGCACCGGCTCAAGGACCCGACCTTCATCACCGCGTATCCCACCGAGGTATCGCCGCTGGCGCGCCGCAACGACGACGATCCGTTCGTCACCGACCGCTTCGAATTCTTCGTCGGTGGCCGCGAGATCGCCAACGGCTTCTCCGAGCTCAACGACGCCGAAGACCAGGCCGAGCGCTTCCGCCAGCAGGTGGAAGAAAAAGAGGCCGGCGACGACGAGGCCATGCATTACGACGAGGACTACATCACCGCGCTGGAACACGGCATGCCGCCCACCGCCGGGCAGGGCATCGGCATCGACCGGCTGGTGATGCTGTTTACCGACTCGCCGTCCATCCGCGATGTGTTGCTGTTCCCGCACATGCGGCCGAAGAAACTGTCGTAGCGGGAGCGAGGTCTGGACCCTGGCGACCTGGGAGAGAAGACATGACAGAGCCTGATATTCGCTGGAAACAACGCTTTCAGAATTTTTCCAATGCCCTGGCGCAGCTCACCGAGGCCGTTGAGCTGCAACGCACGCGCCCGCTGTCGAAACTCGAAAAACAGGGCCTTGTGAAGGCCTTCGAGTTTACCCACGAACTGGCGTGGAATGTGATGAAGGATTATTTCTATTTTCAGGGAAATACCAGCATCATGGGCTCCAGGGATGCGACACGGGAGGCCTTCCAGAAAGGAATGATCGCCGAGGGCGACGGCTGGATGGACATGATCGCCATGCGCAACAAGGCGGTTCACACCTACGATGAGGCAACGGTGAATGATGTCGTTCAAGCGACCTGTTCGGTCTACCACCCGCTGTTCCTGACTTTTCAGCGCAAGATGCAGAACCTGCTCGATGAAGAGTAGGCTGGCATCCACCACCGGGCTGCCCGCCGAGACCATCGAACGGATTCAGCAGGTATTTGCAGCCCACCCCGAGATCGAACGGGTCTGTCTGTATGGTTCACGGGCCAAGGGTGACTATCGCGACGGTTCCGATATCGACCTGGCGATCATGGGGGACGCCCTGAGCCCTGGCAGCCTGCCAGGGATAGTCAACGAACTCGATGACCTGTTGTTGCCATACAAGATCGATCTCTGCCTGTTTCATCAGATTGAGAATGCCGATCTCGTCGCTCATATTCAGCGCGTCGGCGTTGATTTCTTCAGGCGCAAGCCCTGATTGCGTCTTCGCCCCATAAGCTCGCCAGTCACTGGCAAAGGCGAGGCCCGCTGAAAAACACACGTTTGCTCTTCCGGTACTCCGGGTTGTAATGTTGGTGTGTGCTCAAAACAACAAACAAGAACGTACGCTGACATGCCGCAGCCGGGGGAGGTGGACGAGTATCGCCACGCGCTGGAGCTAGACGGGCTGGACTGGTGGTTCAACATGGAGATACCGCGTATCGCCATGCACCTGCAGCCCCTGCTGGAACACGATGGAGCCGAAGCCGCCGGCGGCTCGCTGCGGCTGGATTTCCTCGCCCGGGTCATCGGTAACGAGATTTCCGAGCCGGTCATGGCGGCCTTGTTCGAACGTTGTCTGGGCGACGGTGATCGGGAGGCGGCCTGTGCGGTGGCGGGTGCCGGCACCGCGGCGGTGTGGGACAGTGGCTACGATTTTCGCCGCTTCGATCCGTGGCTCCAGCGCATCGACGGCCTGTTGGCCGAGGGGGCGCGTTCGGCCTCCCAGCGCATCGACTACGACAGCTTTGGTCGCGTGCTCGCCGACAGCAACCCCGGCTTCCAGCCCTTTGGCTTCGCCGGTGGCCTGTACGATCCGGACACCGGCCTGGTGCGCTTCGGTGCGCGTGACTACGACCCCGAGACCGGCCGCTGGACGGCGAAGGATCCGCTGCTGTTCCGCGGCGGCGCGGCCAACCTGTACAGCTACGTGCTGAACGATCCGGTCAACCGCATCGATCCCGACGGGCTGCTGACGGCGGCCGACCTGCCGGGCACGGTGACGGTGGATGGCGTGATCGACCTGTTCGATCCCAATACCGGACAGAACGCCAGCAACCCGGCCAACGGTCCGGTGGTCCCCGGTGTGCCCAATGGCGAGCTGACGCCCATCGGTCCCACCATCCTGCCGCCACTGGCGCCGCTGGAGCCCGGCATCGACCTGACGGACGCCTTCAACCAGCTCTACCGCTCTCCGTGCTGACTGCTGCGGACAAGTGCAGCGGCCATGCGCGGGATGCATGACTGGCGGAGCGGTGGTTCGCGGGGGATGGGCCGACACGCGCCGGAGTGACAACGGGTACCCGGGTGTTCCTCGATGGCGATCGACGGCAATGCGCGCCGTGATCAGTTGGTCAGCAGTTTCACGATGTCGGCGATCTCGTCGTGCGCGGCTTCCAGCGTCGCGATGCTGTCTTCCGGGGTGAGTCCCAGTTTCCTGAACGCGGGAACATCGGCCCAGCCGGCCTGGGTGTGGCGGTGTTGCTTGCCGGCGTAGCTGAGCAGGTTGGCAACGGTGACCACGTCGGTGATGTCCAGGGACTCAGAGTCCCGTCGCAGGTCTTCGTGTTCCGCGACCGCGCAGACCAGCTCCGGGGTGAAGTGCCAGGTCTGCACGATGACCTTGCCGAGTGTGGTGTGCAGTTTCTCGGCCAGCTGGTCCATCAGTTTTTCGTTGGTGGCCAGCCCGGGCAGGTCCTCGGCCTTGGCGATCAGCGGCAGCTTGCCGATGTCGTGCAACAGGCCGGCGAGCATGGCCTCGTCGGGTTTCAGCCTGGTGTGGCGGCTGGCCAGCACATGGCTGATGGCGGCCACGTGGGCGCTGTGGTTCCACAGGGTGACGATGCGCTGCCTGAGCGACTCGTGCTTGGTGTGGAACAACTGGTTCACCATGAATGCGGTGACCACGTTGCGCACCATCTGCATGCCCATGCGGGTGACGGCGGCCTGCACGTTGTCCACCGCGCCGCTGCCTCGTACCAGCGGGCTGTTGGCGATCTGCAGAATGCGCGCCGAAAGTGCGGTGTCGGTACTCATCACCTTGGCGACCTTCTGCGCGGTGGAGTCGGGGCTGTCGATGATCGCGTTGATCTTCAACGCCACCTGCGGCAGCGTTGGCAACTTGAGCCGGTTGGCCTTCAGATCGGCCAGTATCTCACTGATCAGTTGGTCCACTTTCATTGTTCTTTTTACCGTCCTGTGGTCTGCGTCCTGCGGTCTGAATGGAAGGTTACTCCAGACTATACGGCAGCTCCCGCAGAATCATTAGCGGCCCGTGGGCGTCACCCACATGCAGTTGGCGCTGTTCGGCGCTGCTGATCTCGATCACCGCCAGCAGGTCCACGCCGCCGTCGGGGGCGGGCTGGGCGCTGACCACCTTGCCCACCCCCTGGGCGGAGTCCGAGCCTTCCGCGAACAGCGACGCGCCGGCCGCGGGCAGCTCGTCGCCGTCGATGTGGGCGAGGAACATGCGGCGCTTGAGCTTGCCCAGGTAGTGCATGCGGGCGACGATCTCCTGGCCGGGATAACAGCCCTTCTTGAAACTCAGCGCGTCGATGGCCTGCAGGTTGATCATCTGCGGCACGAAGGCCTCCTGCGTGTCCGTCACGATCTCGGGAATGCCGGCGCGGATGTCCTGCAGCGCCCAGTCACGGTGGCCCACCGGCGTGGCCAGTGCGGCCAGTTGTTGCCACAGCGCCTGCAGCGCGGCCTCGGTGCCGTAGATCTCGAAACGGGGCCGGGCGCCGGGCACGCGCACCACGCTCAGTTCGCCGCTGCGGCTGACCTGCTCCGCCTCGACGGGCGCATCGCCCAGGCAGTTGCGAAGGTGCTGCTCGGCGTCGGGGCCGCCGAAGCCGATGCGCTGCAGCCGCTCGCTGGCGTCCTCCAGCGTGACCTTGGTCATCAGCACGAACATGCGCAGCCGGTTCAGCGTGGGGTCGAGGATCTCGCGCGGTAACCGCAAATAGTAGTCGCCGTCGCGCAGCAATACGCGGAACATCGCCAGCACCCGGCCCTTGGGATTGCAGTAGGCATTGAGCTGGCTGTGGGTTTCGCTGACCTTGCGCAGGTCGTTGCAGAACTGGTTTTGCAGAAAGCCCTGGGCTTCCTCGCCGCTGGCGCGGATCAGTCCGTAGTGGGACAGGTCGCAGAGCTGGTGATCGCGCCGGGTGTCGTCGCTGCTGGTATCACTGAATCCGGTTACACGGCTT
>Ga0256830_1001912_pt1 | contig 14248 bp, 11 predicted proteins | sample 128326metaG_FD_190537 | JGI IMG/M metagenome (GOLD analysis project Ga0256830, IMG submission 190537) | Hydrothermal vent microbial communities from Lau Basin, Pacific Ocean - 128-326 | ecosystem: Environmental > Aquatic > Marine > Hydrothermal vents | place: Pacific Ocean: Lau Basin | collected... | reverse complement strand
TTTCCGTCGCCGCCGTCAGCATCGGCGTCTCTATGGCTCTTGGGGGAGAGCTTCACCGGACGCCGAGGCAGCGGTCTTCACAATGGTCGCCTGAGTCACCCGCTCCAACCGTTTTTGGTCACGCTCCAATAAATTGAGGAAGCTAGACTTTTTCAACAAGCATGTTTCCTGGGGACCACCAGAGACGCTATTGCCTCAAACATCCTCGCTCGGTGAGATCTATGCAGGGTTCTTGCTTCTCCCCGACGGGGCACCTGTCCCGCCGAACGTCAAGTATCCTGAACGTGGGATGCCCACCTTTTGTGGCGTGGGAGCCGGGCGTGATGGCCCTGTGCCGACAGCAATCAACCAATCGTTCAGCACCGCTGCAGAGCTGGCAAAAGAGGTGGATTTCCCTGTCTACACATTCAGCAAGTTGCCCGAAAGGCTGCGACAGGCCGGAGCAACTCTCATCAGATATGAGACAGGCGAGGTGTTCGCTGCTTTGGTTGACTTTCAGTCGCATAACGAACGCTCTGGAGATTTAGAAACCAAGGTGAGTATCTGGGCACAACCGGAGTTCCCAAAACCATTCCCTCTCTGGTCGAGTGATCCTGTTGAGCCTGGTGGTCCTGCAGTAGTTCCAGAAAAGGTGGACTTTCTTCCATCACCTGGCGTCATGGTAGCCACTCGACAAGGGGCAGTCTTTCATTGGATCAGAAATGACGTTCTTATACACTGATAGCAGAACTTGGTCCATCCCGCGAAGAGGCGTTGGCTCTCGCGTCTTTATTGACATTGGCCGCAAACCACAACTAACAACTATATATGGTAAAGGAAGGGTTGCTATGCCTTACGTTTATGTCTATGCACCGGTCACAGGGCAAAACTGGGGCCAGGCTACATACTGCAGTAATGGTCAGCCACATCCAGTGGTAAGCGTGTTAGGCGGGTGTTGCCCGATTGACATCAGTGGCTCGGCAGGTAACTCCCTGTACTTTTACGGAAGCTCGGTAATCCAAAGCATTAGGACAAGGCGGGTCTCCGGAGTTTGTCGAGTGGATCCTGCTCCGTGGACCGATGGGGTTGTGGTAGATTTCTTCGCTAAACCCAATGGGCAATGTTACATCGGCAGTGTGGGATACGGTCATGTGAGAAATCGAGTCAGCGACGGTGTACGCAATGTGCGCACCCTGAAGATCGGTGAGCTTCCCCCTGATTGCGCCTGCAGTTGTTCGAGAGGCGTACACGTGCATATACAATTCACCGGGAGCCAGATCTATGTACCCAGTTTCGCCTGCTATCAATGGTTGTATGCTGGTTCGACATGGATTTGCCGTTGGTATTGGAATGAAGGCTGGTGTTGAGCTAGAGACAACTTGCTGGCCAGCGGTATGCCCTATAAAGTAAGAGCGTTGGACGGCATTAAGCCCTGGCGGTTCTTACGAGGGAGGCGCTGCCAACCAGCGCTTGCACCTGACGTCGCTCCGCGGCCCAGGTGAAGCGCAAACCGTTATCATTGAAGGAGCTTGCGGACAAGAGGTCACCGGCGCATCGTGGCGGGTGAGAGAGAAGCTGAGAAGATCGGAAAGAGGCGGAAAACAGTACACCACATAGGTTGAAGATGGGCCTCTTGGCGCTTGCCGTGCTGACCGCCGTGCTGGTGACAGGTGCAGGCCGGGACCCCGGCAAGGTGTCCCGAGGGGATCTCACAATCAGCCACGGGAGGTGGCGGGCTCCCCCAGAAAGTTCGCAGGAAATCGGAACCCCCACGCCCGGAGCGCGGGAGACCGAATCCCGCCGTTTCATCGCCACCTGTGAAGTTATCAGACCATCCGGACGCTCCATCGCAAGGGTCTGGTATATGCCTCCTCGTCGGATGCGCATTGAGGAGCGGGGAGTCGGCGACCGGGGGGAACCGTCCCTCATCCTCGTCTTCAACGGGCAGATGGAGGCCCCTTACGTCCGGGCCTCCAACCACCTGCATATCTACGAAGGCGAGTTCCCGCCTCGCCCCCACGCGGGCGAGGGCTCTTTCCCCCGTTGGCTGGGCCTGTCCAGCGTCCCCTTCCTGGCCCCGGCCGAACTGGAGCGCAGGGTACACGCCAACCAGGCCATCATCGTGGGGGAGGGGCGTGTCGGCCGGCGTCCGGCCTTCATCGCGAAAACCGGCCTGGAGGGCAACGGCGGGTCTCCAGCGTTCAGCTCGAGATCGTCATCTACGGGCAGGGGGGAAGTGAAGCCTGGATCCTGTCCATCCCCAAGTCGCTGTCCCCTGGACCGCGCTTCCCCAGTAGTTAGCCGGTAGAATGGGCAGCACCGGCACTGTGCTTCAAGCCCTGACGCTCCTCCGGCTCCGGGTACTTCACCCGAGGGTGATAGACCCCCCGTAGCGTTTCCACGAAGGACTGGGCCACCTGCTTCAGCTCCCGCAGCGTCAGGTCGCACTCGTCCAGTTGCCCATCGGCCAGGCGGGCTTCCACGATCTTGCGCACGATCTTCTCAATCTCCTCCACCGAGGTGGGACGGGCAGCCCGCACCGCCGACTCACAACCATCGGCCAGCATCAGGATGGCCGTCTCCTTGCTCTGAGGCTTCGGCCCCGGATAGCGGAAGCGGGCTTCGTCCACCTTCGAGGGATCGCCCCCGGCCTCCTGAAGGGCCTTCTGGTACATAAAGCTCACCCGCATCGTGCCGTGGTGCTCCGGGATGAAGGCCCGCACCCGGCTGGGCAACCGGTACTTCTTCGCCAGCTCCAGCCCATCGGTGACGTGGCTGATGAGGATCTCGGCACTGGTGTAGGGATCCAGCCGGTCGTGGATGTTGACCCCATCCATCTGGTTCTCGCTGAAGAAGTGGGGGCGCACGATCTTGCCAATATCGTGGTAGAAGGCCCCCACCCGGGTGAGCAAGGGGTTGGCCCCGATGCGCTCGGCGGCCTGCTCGGCCAGGTTGGCGACCATCACCGTGTGGTGGTAGGTGGCCGGCGCCTTGTGCAGCAGCTCGCTGAGCAAGGGGTGGGAGGGGCGGGCCAGTTCCAACAGCTGCAGCGACGTGGTGATGTCGAAGAGGTTGCCGACGACGAAGAGGCCGGCCAGGGTCAGGCTGGCCGAGAGCGCCCCGTTGAGCACCCCTACCGCCACCAGCGTTACCATCCCCACCGTATCCGTCGCCCCCTCCGGCAGCCGAAAGGCGAGGACGACGGCGATGTTGGTCAGGGCCACGTAGATGCCGGCCCAGAAGAAGGCGTTGACCCGCTCCACCCGCTCCAACACCAGGGCGGCCACCAGGCTGCCCAGGGCCACGTAGGCGGCCAACTCCAACGACCCCTGGGTGATGAAGCCGACGATGGCCCCCAACAGGATGCCGACGATGACGGCCAGCGCCGGCCCCAACAGCACCGAGACGAAGATCGCCAGGGCTGCCGCCGGGAAGAGGTAGGGCAACACCGTCCGCCCCGGCATCATCACCTTGGCGACGAGGACGAAAAAGACGAAGAGAAAGGCCACCAGCGCCAGGTTTCGCTCCCGCTGCCAGACGTGGGGGTGAAAGCGACGGATGGAGAGGCCCATGCTCACCGTAGTCAGCAGGACCAGCAGGGCCGTCCCCCCGATCTCCCCCCAGCGGGCCGTCCGCTGGCGGAGCCCTACCGCCTCCAACGCCTCCAGGTCCAGGTCGGTGACGATCTCGCCGCTGCGCAGGATCACTTCACCGGGTAGCAAGGTGTGCTCGACGGGAGCGACTCCCTCGCGGGCCGCCTGACGGGCCGCTTCCGTCGCCTCGGCGTCGTAGAAGGTGTTGGGCACCAGCAGCCCCCGCACCAGCCCCTCCACCACCATTGCCTCCTGGTCGCTCAGGGCGAGGGAGATGAGGCTGGAGACCTGCCGGTAGGCCTCGTCCATCGCGTCCTCCCGGATCGGCCGGCGCATCATCTGGTCCAAGACGTTGATCGTCTCCTGGCGCACCCGCTTCCACGAAGCGTCGCTCAGGGCCAGCAGAGCGCTGACCACCTCGGGTGGCAGTTCCAGGTCCACGATGGCCGCGATGGCCTGCCGTTTCTGGTAGGCGGTGGCATACGAATCGGCCCGCACCGAGGTCAGGAAGTCGAGGACCTGATAGGCGCGGGCCACTTGCTGGCGGGCGATCCGGGTTTCCGGCGGCCCGTAGATGGGCTGGACGGCCGCGGCGGCTCGCTCCTCCTCCTGCGCCGTCTCGATCTTGCTGATGTAGGTGACCCGGCGGGGGGCGCGGATGTCCGTGGGGGCCACATCCCCCACCTCCAGCGTCACCCGGTTGGAGGGGAGCAGGGGGACGATGAGGATGGCGGCCATGGCCAGGCTGAAGGCCAGCCCCAGGGCCAGCAGGCGCAGCCGCCGCCACCGCTCTCTTCGCTTGCCGGGGGGAGAAGTTGTCCCTTGAGCGATCATACCGTTGACATACCTGGTGCCAGGTCCAAGGGCCAGCCTCTTCCTCGGCTACCCCAAGAGCTCTCGGACGACCTGGTTGACCAGCCGGCCATCGGCCCGGCCCCGCAGCTGGGCCATCAGCGGCCCCATCACCTTGCCGATGTCGCGCGGACCGCTGGCTCCGACCTGGGCGATCACCTCCCGGGCTGCCGCTTCGATCTCCTCCCGGCTGAGCTGGCGGGGCAGGTAGCTGCGCAGCACCTCCAACTCCGCCCGCTCCTGGACCACCAGATCGGGCCGGTCCGCGCCGGCCAGGGCCTCCAGCGTCTCCTCTCGCTTCTTCGCCTCCTTCTGCAAGAGGGTCAGGATCTGATCCTCGGTCAGCTCGCCCCTGGCCTCAACCTCAGCGTTTTTGATGGCGGTCAGCGCCATACGCAGCACCCGCTTGCGCACCTCATCGCGCTGACGCAACGCCTCCTTGAGGTCCTGTTGCAGCTTCGCCTTCAGGCTCATCGTTGCCTCCTATGTTTCGCGAACCTTGGGATCAACCGCCTTCCAGAGGCCAATACCTCACGTACTGCCCTCCTACCTAACCGGCTCGACCTCCTCACCCAGTTGCCGGCGCAGTTCGAAGATCTGGTCCCGCAGCAACGCCGCCTTCTCGAACTCCAGGGCACGGGCGGCCTCGTGCATCTGCTCCTCCAAGTCACGGATCAGGTGGCGGACCTCCTCGGCAGGCAACTGGCGGGGCACCCGGTAGAGGGCCCGTTCCTCCTTGACCCCCCGCTCGGCCGCCAGCCGCTCCGTCAGGGCGTAGACCGCCTTGACGATGGTGCGGGGCTCGATGCCGTGGGCCTCGTTGTAGGCCATCTGCTTCTTCCGACGGCGTTCCGTCTCCTCGATGGCCCGCCGCATCGAGTCGGTCACCCGGTCGGCGTACATGATCACCGTACCGTCCACGTGACGGGCCGCCCGCCCGATGGTCTGGATCAGCGCCGTCTCGCTGCGCAGGAAACCCTCTTTATCGGCGTCCAGGATGGCCACCAGCGACACCTCCGGCAGGTCCAGCCCCTCCCGCAACAGGTTCACCCCCACCACCACGTCGTACTCGCCCAGCCGCAGGTCCCGCAGGATCTCCACCCGCTCCAGGGTCTCGACCTCGCTGTGCAGGTAGTGGACCTTGATGCCCAGGTCGGCCAGGTAGTCGGAGAGGTCCTCGGCCATCCGCTTGGTCAGCGTCGTCACCAGAGCCCGCTCCCCCCGGGCCACCCGCTTCTGGACCTCCCCCACCAGGTCCTCCACCTGCCCCTTGACGGGCCGGACGTGGATCACCGGGTCCAGGATACCGGTGGGGCGGATGACCTGCTCGACGATCTGCTGGGACTTCTCCCGCTCGTAGGGGCCGGGCGTCGCCGAGGTGAAGATGACCTGGTTCAGCCGGGCCTCGAACTCCTCGAAGTTGAGGGGACGGTTGTCCAGGGCGCTGGGCAAGCGGAAACCGTACTCGACCAGCACCCGCTTACGGCTGCGGTCGCCGTGGTACATCCCCCGGACCTGGGGGATGGTCATATGGGATTCGTCCACGATGAGCAGGAAGTCATCGGGGAAGTAATCCAGAAGCGTCCAGGGAGGCGAACCGGGAGGCCGTCCATCCAGGTGACGGGAGTAGTTCTCGATGCCGGTGCAGTAGCCCATCTCCCGCAGCATCTCCAGGTCGTAGCGGGTTCGCTGCTCCAGCCGCTGGGCCTCCAGCAGCTTGCCTTGGGCTTTCAGCTCGGCCAGCCGCTCCTCCAGCTCCTGCTCGATGGCGACGATGGCCCGCTGAAGCTTCTCCTCCGGAGTGATGAAGTGCTTGGCCGGGTAGATTTCGATGGCCTCGGGCCGGCTCAGCACCTCCCCGGTCAGCGGGTCCACCTCGCCGATCCGCTCCACCTCGTCGCCCCAGAACTCGACGCGGTAGGCGGTCTTGGCGTAGGCGGGGAAGACCTCCAGTGTGTCTCCCCGCACCCGGAAGACGCCCGGCTTCAACTCGTAGTCGTTGCGGGCGTAGTGGATGTGGACAAGGGAGCGCAGGAGCACTTCGCGCCGACGCACCTCCCCCTGCCGGATGGAGACGACGAAGCGCCCGTAGTCCTCCGGGTTGCCGATGCCGTAGATGGCGGAGACGGAGGCCACGATGATGACGTCGCGCCGGGAGAGGAGGGCCGAGGTGGCAGCCAGCCGCAGCCGGTCAATCTCCTCGTTGATCTGAGCATCCTTCTCGATGTAGAGGTCCTCGCGAGGGAGGTAGGCCTCGGGCTGGTAGTAGTCGTAGTAGGAGACGAAGTACTCGACGGCGTTGTGAGGGAAGAACTCCCGAAACTCGGCGTAGAGCTGGGCTGCCAACGTCTTGTTGTGGGCCAGGACTAGCGTCGGGCGCTGGACCCGCTCGATGACTTTGGCAACGGTGTAGGTTTTCCCCGTTCCCGTCGCGCCCAACAGCGTCTGGAAACGGTAGCCCTTCTCGACGCCCTCGACCAGCTTCTCGATGGCCTGGGGCTGGTCGCCGGTAGGTTGGAAGTCAGAGATGAGTTGGAACTTGGACATCCTCCGCCCTTCCCCATCAAGGAGAGGTCTTCTGAGAAGCCTCCCCGTGCTCTATCAACGCTTCGATCTCCCGGATGATAACCGGCAAGTTGGGCCGAGTAAAGCTCATCTCCGGCGCCGGAATGCGATGGCGCTTGATGTCGGGGGGAATGTGCTTGTGATGGGGATAGGTTGACGCTAACGCCGGATCATCGGGATGTGGAAAGTCATCGTACCAGTACAGCCGCTCCTGGCCTCGGTACACCTCATATCCATACGAAGTAATCAAGCCCGCATCAAAATCTAGCTCCTCCCTCATCCGCAGCCGGAATTCTCCCGAGAAGAAGACCTCCCCCTCAGCAACTCCCGTGTAAGGACTGGTAGACCAGACCACCACGGTGGAGCGCTCGATTGTAGGCCGATCAAGCCAATGCGCCACGAAACGGCTGTAATCGGCAAGCGATCGCAGAGGAGACATATCCACACTCAGTAAGCAGGTTGAAAGCGTAGGACCTCGGCCAGGTCGTGTTGTTGAATTTGAGCGGTGTAGGCCTCCTTACGACGCAGCCACGTCTCGTAGATGCCCTTCCAGCGGCTGAAATCGGCGCGTGTTTCATCAAACTCGTCATATCGGGCCAGCTTGCCCGACATCAAAGCCGCGTAGAAATCCTCGCTGAGGATACCGTACTTTTCCTCGTAGAGGGTCAAACGACGCTCCAGAAGCTTCATCTCAATGACCAATTCGTGGAGTTCCATCGCTGATTCTCCTTGTGCGTAGTACCTTACACAATCTCTATCCCTTCCCCCTCGACCACTTCGCCGACTACCCAGAGGGGCTGGTCCACGGCCTTGGCCCGGGCCAGGAAGCGATCCAGCCGGTCGGGGGGCACGGCCAGCAGCAGCCCCCCGGAGGTCTGGGCGTCGAAGAGGAGCATCTGCTGCCACTCCACCAGCCCGTTAGCGAAGGTGACGAAGGGGCTGTAGAAGGCACGATTGTTCTGGGAACCGCCGGGGAAGACCCACTCCTGAGCCAGGCGCGTCGCCCCCTCCATCCAAGGGATGGCCTCATAGTGAAATCGGAAGCGAACATCGCTGGCCACGGCCATCTCCATCGCGTGGCCCAGGAAGCCAAAGCCGGTGATGTCGGTGGCCGCCCGCAGGTGGAACTCGACGGCCAGCTCAGCAGCCCGCCGGTTGAGACGCGCCATCCAGGCAACCGCCGCGGCAACCTCCTCGGTTCGGGCAACGCCCCGCTTGACCGCCGTCGTGATCACCCCGGAACCCAGGGGCTTGGTGAGGACGAGGAGGTCACCGACCTGAGCACCGGCCTTGGTCAGCAGACGGTCCGGGTGGGCGTCGCCCACCACCACCAACCCATACTTGGGCTCTGGGTCAGTGATGGAGTGACCGCCGGCCAAGATTGCGCCGGCCTCCCGCACCTTCTCCGCCCCTCCCCGCATCACCTCGGCCAGGACCTCGGAGGGCAGGTCGGCGGGGAAGGCCACGACGTTCAGGGCGAGCAAAGGCCGTCCTCCCATCGCGTAGACGTCGCTCAGGGCGTTGGCCGCGGCGATGGCCCCGTACTCGTAGGGCTCGTCCACGATGGGCGTGAAGAAGTCGGTGGTGACGATGAGCGCCCGATCCCGGTCCATCCGGTAGACGGCTGCGTCGTCGGGGCTCCCTAACCCCACCAGCAGGTCCGGGTAGTCCTGAGGATCGAACAGGTCTTGTAGAGGGCGCAGAACCTGCGCCAGGGCCTCGGGGGCCATTTTCGACGCTCAGCCGGCACACGAAGCCAGCGTTGTCAAGCGCACTTGCCGTCCTGGTGCCATCGCTCCCTTCTCTCCGTGCGTCCTCACGTTTCACGCCTCACGCTTCACGCCTCACGCTTCACGCCTCACGCCTCACGCCTCACGCCTCACGTTTCACGCTTCACGCCTCACGCCTCACGTTTCACGCCTCACGCCTCACGCCAGAAGTATAGCACACCCCTCCATTACCGCCCAACCCGATTGTCCCCTGGGGACCGCCCGCTACGCCGGACGCAACCAGACGGTGAAGGTGCTGCCCTCTCCCGGCCTGCTCTGCACCGTGATCCGTCCGCCGTGGCGGTCGGCGATCTCCTGGCAGATGGCCAATCCCAACCCGGTGCCTGGAGCCCCTGTCTGACGGGCGGCTTCGCCCCGGAAGAAACGCTCGAAGAGGTGAGGCAACTCCTCGGAGGGAATCCCTAAGCCGGTATCGGTCACCGAGACCGTCACCCATCGCTCCCCCTCCTGCTCCACCAGCGCCGTACCCAGGACGATCTCGCCGCCCGACGGCGTGTAGCGCATCGCGTTCGTCAACAGATTGGTCAACACCTGCCCGAGCAACCGCTCATCGCCCAACACCAGGGGGAGCGGCTCCTGTAACTCCATCCGCAAAACCAGCCCCTTCTGCCCCGCCAGCATCGTGCGGTCTTCCACCAGCACCTGGACCAATCGGTTGAGGTCCATAGGACGCAGGTGGACCTCCTCGCCCTCCAATTCCAGCCGGGAAAGGTAGAGCAGGTCCTCGATGAGGCGGTGGAGCCGATCGGCTTCTCGGTGCAGGGTCTCTAGGTAATCGGCCCGCCGATCGGGCTTTCCCTGCTCCAACAGCCGAAGGTAGAGCTTCAGGTTGGTCAGAGGCGTGCGCAGTTCGTGGGAAACGTTGGAGATCAGTTGGGTGCGCAGCCGGTCCAGCTCCTTCAGGTGGGTAATCTCCTGCTGCACACCCACGAAGCCGGTGATCTCTCCCCGCTCATCTTGGATGGGGGCCAGGGTCAGCAGAGCGTCGTAGTAGGTGCCATCCTTGCGCCGGTTCACCGTCTCCCCCCGCCAGAGATGGCCCTGACGCAGGGTCTCCCACATCGCCTTGCGGCGCGTCTGGGCATCCTGGTCATCCTGCCACAACTGCAACGTCCGCCCGACGATCTCTTCCAGCGCGTATCCGGTCAGCCGGGTGGTCGCCGGGTTGGCGTAGAGGATGGTGCCCTCCCGATCGGTGAAGAAGATGCTCTCGCCCGCCGCATCCAGGATGGCCTGGACGCGGGCCTGCTGATCCCGCAGAGCCTGGGTGCGTTCCTGGACCATCTCCTCCAGATGGGTGCTATACTGCCTCAACTCCTGGTAGAGCCGGGCGTTTTCCAAGGCGATGGCCACCTGATTGGCGAACGCTTGCAGGCGGCGGGCGTGGGCAATGGTGAAGAAGCCTGGGGTCGCGCTGTCCACGTTGAGGAACCCCAGCACACGATCCCGCAAGCAGATGGGCGCAGCAGCGTAAGAGCGCAGCCACTCCATCCCAGGGAGACAAACCCATCCGGGATAACGGGTCGTATCGGGAATGACCATCGGCTGGCGGGTCTCCAGCATCCAGCGCATGTTGGTCGTCCGCGTGAGAGAGAACGTCGCTGAAGCCACGATCTCCTCGACGCCGAAGCGCTCATACCCCCGCCAGCGCACGACCCGCACCCAGTCCCCCTCGACGAGCATCACGTTGGCCACATCGTTGGGGACGACCCGGCTGACCTGCTCCAGGATGCGGTCCAGGACTTCCTCGAAGTCCAGGGTGCTGCTGACCGCGGCCGTCGCTTCGTGCAGGGCCTCGGCCAGAAGGCGAGCCTTCCGCTCGTCCTCGTACAACTGCAGGTTCTCCAGGGCGACGGCTAGGTGATCGCCCACCTCCCGGATGATGTCCAACTGCCTTGCGGTAAAGGCTCGAGGCTCCTTCCGGCCCAGATTGAGGGACCCCAGCAGACGCCCCCGGGCCGTAAGGGGGAAGACCAGGAGCGAGCGGACGCCCTCGGCCATCAGTTGGCGCTCCGTGGGGCTGAGCAGTTCCTGGGCAGCGAGGTCCGTCACCTGATAGACCTGCCGGGCTTGCAAGGTTTCTAGGGCGTGGATCTTCTGCAAGGGGATCCGCAGTCCGGCGTCGAGCTCGGTCACCCCGTTGACGTCCACCGTCATCACCTCAGCTTCGCCGGCCAAGAAGTCAAAGAGGAGAAGACTGGCCCGGTCGCAGGGGACCAGCCGACGGATATGGGTCAGGACCGCCTGGGCGATCTCCTGGGGAGAACGAGCAGCCAGGATGGCGTGATCAACCTCGTGCAGGGTCTCCAATCGGGCGATGTACTGCTGCTGTGCCTCAACGGCCTCCAGGTGGTCCAGAGCCAGCCCCAGGTCGCCGGCCAGCTCGTGCAGCAGGGCCACCTCTTCGTCGTCAAAGGCGTGCGGATGGTCGGCGTACACCGTGAGCGCTCCCCAGGTGCGGTCACGCCGGCGGATGGGTAGGCTCAACGCCGAGGCGAGGTGGTGGCGTCGGGCCGCTTCCCACCAGGGAGCGGCCCGAGGGTCCCGGATGAAGTCGGAGAACAGGGAAGGCTGACCGGTACGGATAGCGGTGCCGGTGGGACCATGGCCCAGGGGCGACAGGTCCCAGCGGACCTCGATCTCCTCGACGTACCCAGGAACCTCACCGGCAACGGCCACCGGTCGAACGACGGGATCCCCCTCGGCGATCAGGCCGATCCAGACCAGACGGTATCGTCCGGCCTCCACCAGACGGTGACAGGCTTCGGTGAGAAGCTGCTGGGGGGTTTCGGCCCGGACGATGAGTTGGTTGATGGTGCTGATGGTGCGAAGCATTCGGTTGAGCCACGCCAGCCGCGCTTCCGTCTCCCTGCGCCAGCCGATCTCCCGGGCCGCGCCCAGAAGCGCCGGCTTGCCCTGATAGGTGATGCGACTCACGCTCAGCTCGATGGTCAGCACCTCCCCCGTTTTGGTGCGGATCTTGGTCTCCTGAACCCCCCCACCCTGAGCCAGCAGCGTGCGCAGCCGCTCTTCTGCACCCGGACGCATCTCCGGGGCCAGTAGGTCCATAACACGCATCGCCAGCAGTTCTTCCCGGCTGTACCCTGTCAGAGACAGAGCTGCAGCGTTGACCTCGCGATAGCGCCCTTCCTCATCCACAATGAACAGCGCATCACGGCTCCTCTCGAAGACCTGCCGATAAGCTGTCTCGTGATCGTTCATCTCCCCTCCGAATCAACCGGGGCCCTCGTGACCTGGTATGTGCATTGTACCTTTGAGAGGCCGCTTCGTCAACGTCTCTTTGCCCCTCTCGCCCTTTTGGAGTACAATAAGGACCGGTCCTGGAGACCCAGACCACCCGACCACCCGACCACTCGACTACCTGACCACCCGACCACCTGACCAACGGACCAACCGACCAACGGACCACACACGACAAGATGGACCTCACGATGAAACGTCTCTGGACCCCCTGGCGCATGCCCTACCTGCGCGGCGAAGACCGTCAGGCCGGCGAGGACCTCCCAAGCGGCTGCATCTTCTGCGCCAAGCCCCAGGCTTCCGACGAAGCCGAGCACATCCTCTGCCGGGGTCAGCACTGCTACGTCACCCTCAACAAGTACCCCTACAACAACGGTCACCTGATGGTCATCCCCTATCGCCACGTTGCCAGCACCGAAGAGTTGGAAACGCCAGCCCTGACGGAGATGATGGTCCTGGCCAACCTGAGCCTGGCCGTCCTGCGCCGGGCCTACAATCCCCACGGCTTCAACCTGGGCATCAACCTGGGTGAAGCGGCCGGCGCAGGGATCGCCGAACACGTCCACCTGCACATCGTGCCCCGCTGGCGGGCCGACACCAACTTTATGCCCATCATCGGCGAGACGCGGGTGATCCCGGAGATGCTGGAGGAGACCTACCGGCGGCTGCGCCCCATCTTCGACGAACTGTGGGGCGACGGGACCGCAGGGTCATAGGCCCGCCGAATCGAAGACTCGGAAGTTCGGAGAGTCGTGGGGATGCATGCTCGCAGTGCCTTCCGCTACTGCCCTCTCTGCGGTGCAACGCTGACCGTTGGGGAGATCGAAGCACGCAGGCGCTCCATCTGTCCTGAGTGCGGCTGGATCCACTACGCCCAGTTGAAGGTAGGTGCCGGCGCCCTCATCGAGCAGGACGGCAAGCTGCTCCTCCTCCAACGGGCGCGCCCTCCCTTCCAGGGATGCTGGAACCTGCCGGCCGGCTACGTGGAGGCCGACGAGCACCCCGCCGAGGCAGCGCGGCGAGAGGTACAGGAAGAGACGGGCTTGCAAGTGGATGTGGGCGGCCTGGTCAACGTCTACTACTTCGACGACGACCCCCGGGGCAACGGTATCCTCCTCGTCTATCGGTGCCGCATCCTGGGGGGCGAGCCGAAGGCTAGCGACGAAGGGCTCACACCGACCTTCTTCCCGCCCCAGAGGCTCCCTTCGGACCTGGCCGGCGGCGGCCACGACCAGGCCGTCCACGAGTGGCGCGTCGCCCGCCTGGCCGCGTCCGAAGGCGAAGGTTCGAGCTAGCGGGGCTCTAGCCGGGCCATCCGTGCAATCCGTGATTCCCAACAACCAAGCGCGAAGCTGGAGGGAGAACGATGAAGATCCAAACCGTGGGTGTGGTTGGCTGCGGCCTGATGGGCTCAGGCATCGTCGAGGTCTGCGCCCGGGCCGGCTATGACGTCGTCGTGCGGGAGATCAACGACGAGCTGCTCCAGAAGGGGCTGGACCGCATTCACCGCTCGATGAGCAAAGGGGTCAGCCGGGGGAAGCTGACCCAGGAGGAGATGGACGCTGCGCTGGCCCGCATCACCGGCACCGTCAGCCTGGAGGCGTTCTCCCAAGCAGACATCGTCATCGAAGCCGTCATCGAGAACGCCGAGACGAAGAAAGAGGTCTTCGCCGCCCTGGACGACATCTGCCCGCCCCACGCCATCCTGGCCAGCAACACCTCCTCCATCCCCATCATCACGATGGCGGCCGTCACTGGCCGGCCCAACCAGGTGCTGGGGCTCCACTTCTTCAACCCGGTGCCTGTGATGCCCCTGCTGGAGATCGTGCGCACCATCCTGACCGACGAGGCGACGATGAACGTGGCCCGTCAGTTCGGCGAGTCCTTGGGCAAGACGATGGTCGTCTCCAAGGATATGCCCGGCTTCATCGTCAACCGGCTGCTGGTCCCCTACCTGCTCGACGCCGTCCGCCTGCTCCAGGACGGCCTGGCGACCCGCGAGGACATTGACACGGCCATCAAGCTGGGGCTGAACCACCCGATGGGACCGCTCACGCTGCTGGACTTCGTGGGCCTGGACACGGCGCTCTTCATCGCCGACGCGATGTACGAAGAGTTCCGCGATCCCCGCTACGCCGCGCCGCCCCTGCTGCGCCAGATGGTGACCGCCGGCTACCTGGGACGCAAGAGCGGACGGGGATTTTACGA
>Ga0256830_1001911_pt1 | contig 14249 bp, 16 predicted proteins | sample 128326metaG_FD_190537 | JGI IMG/M metagenome (GOLD analysis project Ga0256830, IMG submission 190537) | Hydrothermal vent microbial communities from Lau Basin, Pacific Ocean - 128-326 | ecosystem: Environmental > Aquatic > Marine > Hydrothermal vents | place: Pacific Ocean: Lau Basin | collected... | reverse complement strand
GGGGGTGGCGGTGGGGGCGGCTCGACGGATGGCGACGGTGCCCGAGCTCCTGCGGTGGCGATGGCCGAAACGGATGCCTCCGGCCTTCCTGGTCCCCGGCTAGAACATGGATCGGGGCCAGTTTCCGTTCAGGCGCCCGGCCGCAGCACGGTCGCGCTGACCAGGTAGGCCGCGCCGGCCACCGCAACCACGGAGACCACGAACACGAGCGTGCGCCGGACCGCTCCGCGGAGGAGCGCGCGGGGCTCGTCCTCGCGGTAGGCCGAGAGGACCACGCCGAAGGTCGCTCCGTAGTAGAGGAGCAGGAGCGCCATCACCCAGGGCGAGGTCACGGGGTCGCCTCCGGAACCGGGGACACGGTGGGCGACGGGGCAGCCGCCGCGGCGGGGCCGACTTCGCGGACCCAGTCGTCCTCCACCCGCTGCCAGGCGTCGAGGGCGGCGACGACGTTGAAGAAGCCGGCCGAGGTGGTGAACAGGAGACCGGCGTCCTGGTAGGCCAGGACTTCGGTGAAGGTGCGGTGGCGCGCCAGCCAGCCGACCAGCCAGCCCGGCGCGCCGAGGAACATCTGACCCGCCCAGTACCACGGGTGGCGGTGGCGCTGGAAGTCGGCGAAGTCGCCGAGGGCCATGCCGAGGAGGAACAGCGAACCGATGGCGGCGGCGAACAGGACCGCCTTCAGGCGGCGGCCGCTCGCCCAGTGCCCCAGCCCCGGGAGGAGCAGCGTCAGGAAGGCGGCGTCGCCCGGGCCGAGGGCGCGCTCGGGGCGACGCCAGGCGCGGCGCAGCGCCTCGCCCGCGGCATGCGCGGCGACGAAGGCGGCGAGCACGCCGGCGGCGCCGGAGAGGAACCAACCGGTCTCGCGCCACGGCAGGTATTCGGGGAAACGACCGCCGAGGTCGGCGCTGGTCAGCAGGTGACCGGCGAGCTGGGTGGCGACGAAGTTGCCGACCTCGGGCGCCAGGAACCAGACCCAGGCGGCGCCGCCGAGGCCGATCGGACGCGCGAACTCGAGCTGGGTGTTGCCGGCGAGGACGAAACCCAGGAAGAAGGGCACCTGGACCGCCAGGAAGAGGAGGACGGCGCGGCGGCGCTGGCCGAGGCGCCAGTGCCCGAGGCCGGGCAGGGCGAGCGAGGCGAGGACGATGCCGCCGAGCCGCGGCCGCTCCGGGAGTTCCGGCAGGGTGGGGCGCGCCTCGGACATGGCCGGGATTGTCCCATCGCGCGGCCCCGCGTCCAGCGGCCCCTATCATGCGCCCCATGACCGCACGTCGCGCCGTGCCCGATGGCGGCGAGGCGCCCCGAGGGCCCGTCGTCGAGAGCCGCTGCCGCATCCTCTACCGCGACGTGGACCGGATGGGCGTCGTCTACTACGCGCGCTACCTCGAGCTCTTCGAGATGGGGCGCACCGAGTGGGCGCGGGCCCACGGAATCCGCTACCGCGACGTCGAGGACGTCCACCAGCGGGTGATGCCGGTGGTCGAGGCCCGCTGCCGCTACCTGGCCTCGCTCGAGTTCGACGAGGTCGCCCTGGTGCGGACCTGGGTCGCGGCCTGGACGGGGAGCACCATCCGCTACGGCTACCAGGTCCTCGCCGAGGAGGCCGGACGCCTCTGCGCCGTCGGCGAGGCCGAACTGGCCTGCGTCCGGCGCGACGACCTGCGGCCGACCCGGCTGCCCGAGCCCTTCCTGACGGTGCTCGCCGAGGTGGTCCCGGAGGCCCGGGGACGACGGCGGGGTTGATATAGCACTATTTTGGTGCTAATATGCGGGCGTGCTGCGACTCACCCGCCGCTTCGAGTACGGCCTGATGGCCCTCGCCGCCCTCGCCGGCCGCCCCGACGAGCGGGTCAGCGTGCGCGAACTGGGTGAGGAGCTGTCGGTCCCGCGGCGCCTCCTCGCCGAGGTCCTCAAGGACCTGGCCCGCGCCGAGGTCGTCGAGTCGGCGCGCGGACCGCAGGGCGGCTACCGCCTCGCGGTCGCCCCCGACGAACTCACCCTGGGCCGCGTCCTCGCCGCGCTGGAGGGCGGCCCGGTGCGGGTCGCCGGCTGCTCCGACGCCGGCGGCTGCGAACACCTCCCCCACTGCGGCATCCAATCCGGGGTGCAGCGCGTGGCCGAGCGCATCCACGACGTCCTCGAGCGCTCCACGCTCGCCGAACTCATCGCGCCGCCGGCCGCGACCGCCCCTCCCCTCTCCGTCTGAACCCGCCGACGCCATGACCGAGCCCACCGAGAACCGCCGCGTCTACATGGACCACCAGGCCACCACGCCGGTGGACCCGCGCGTGCTCGACGCCATGCTGCCCTACTTCACCGAGAAGTTCGGCAACGCGGCCTCGCGCAGCCACGCCTGGGGCTGGGAGGCCGAGAAGGCGGTGGACGACGCGCGCCAGCGCCTCGCCGCCGCGATCGGAGCCAAGCCGCGCGAGATCGTGTTCACCAGCGGCTCCACCGAGTCCGACAACCTCGCCATCCTCGGGGTGGCGCGGATGTACCGCGAGCGCGGCCGCCACCTCGTCACCTGCGCCACCGAGCACAAGGCGGTGCTCGACCCGATGAAGTCGCTGGAACGCGACGGCTTCGAGGTCACCGTGCTCGGCGTGGACCGCCGGGGACGTCTCGACCTCGACGAGCTGCGCGCCGCCCTCCGTGACGACACCATCCTGGTGTCGGTCATGCACGCCAACAACGAGATCGGGACCATCCATCCCATCGCCGAGATCGGCCGCATCTGCAAGGAGAAGGGCGTCCTGTTCCACACCGACGCCACCCAGACGCTCGGCAAGGAGCCGATCGACGTCGAGGAGATGGGCGTGGACCTGCTCTCGGCGAACGCCCACAAGGTCTACGGCCCCAAGGGCGTCGGCCTGCTCTACCGACGGCGGCGGCGCCCCCGGGTGCGGCTCGAACCCCTGCAGTACGGCGGCGGGCACGAGTTCGGCCTGCGCAGCGGCACCCTCGACGTGCCGGGCATCGTCGGTTTCGCAGCGGCCGTGGACCTCGCCCTGGCCGAGCGCGAAACGGAACGGGCCCGGATCGCCGCCCTGCGCGACCGGCTGCAGGAGCGCCTCACCTCGGCGCTGACCCACGTCCACGTCAACGGCGACCCCGAGGCGCGACTGGCCTGCAACCTCAACGTCAGCTTCGAGTTCGTGGAAGGCGAATCGCTGCTCATGGGGCTGGAGGGCATCGCGGTCAGCTCGGGCTCGGCCTGCACCTCGGCCAGCCTGGAGCCGAGCTACGTCCTCCATGCGCTCGGCGTCGGCGACGCGCTCGCCCACTCGTCCATCCGCTTCAGCCTCGGGCGCTGGAACACCGAGGAAGAGGTGGACTACGTCGCCGAGCGCACCATCGAAGCGGTCCAACGCCTGCGTGAACTGTCGCCGCTCTACGAGATGGCGATGGAAGGCATCGACCTCGAATCCATCCAGTGGGACGCCCACTAACCCGAACGGAACCATGGTCTACAGCGAAAAGGTCATCGACCACTACAAGAACCCGCGCAACGTCGGCTCGCTCCCCAAGGACGCGCCCGACGTCGGCACCGGCGTCGTCGGCGCACCCGAATGCGGCGACGTCATGAAGCTCCAGATCCGGGTCGAGGACGGGGTCATCGTGGATGCCCGGTTCAAGACCTTCGGCTGCGGCTCGGCCATCGCTTCGTCCAGCCTCGCCACCGAGTGGCTCAAGGGGCGCACGGTGGAGGAGGCCCAGCAGATCCGCAACGTGGACATCGTCGAGGAACTGGCGCTGCCCCCGGTGAAGATCCACTGTTCGGTGCTCGCCGAGGACGCCATCAAGCAGGCGCTCGCCGACTTCCGCCGGAAGCAGGGCGAGGGCCCCGAGGCGGCCGCCCCCGAGGCCGGGAACGGAGAGGAGGCGGAACGATGAGTCCGAACGACACCAGCGCGCCCGCGATCCAGGTCACCGAGGCCGCGCGGGCCGAGATCCGTCGCTTGATGGAACAGGAGGGCCTGCCCGCCGAAGCCGGGGTCCGCGTCGCCGTCAAGGGCGGCGGCTGCTCGGGCTTCACCTACTCGTTGAACTTCGACCCCAAGCCGGCGAGCGGGGACGAGGTCTTCGACTTCGACGGCGTGCGCCTGTTCGTGGACCCGAAGTCGCTGCTCTACCTGCGCGGCACCACCCTGGACTACTCGTCGGGGCTGCAGGGCAAGGGGTTCCAGTTCCAGAACCCGAACGCGACCGGCACCTGCGGCTGCGGCGAATCGTTCGCCGTCTGAACCCGGACCGAGGAGCGATGCGACCCACGGGCAGCGACCCCTTCGAGGTGCTCGGTCTCGAACCGCGCTTCGACCTGGACGCCGAGGAGCTGCGCCGGGCGCTGCTCGAGGCCAGCCGTCGCTGGCACCCCGACCAGTGGGTGCTGGCATCGGCGGCCGAACAGCACGCGGCCGAACGCCGCATGTCGGAGGTGAACGAGGCCTTCGCCCGCCTCGCCGACCCGATCGAGCGGGCCGCGGCCCTGCTGGAACGCTTCGGGCACCCGCTCCGCCCGGACCGGCGCCCCGACCCCGACCTGCTGGCCGAGGTCTTCGAGCTGCGCGAAGAGGCCGACGAGGCGGCGCACGAAGGCGGTGAGCGCCTCCGCCGGGCCCTGGACCGCATCGCCGCAGCCCTGGCCGACGCCGAGCGCGCACTCGCCGACGCCTTCGCGCGCTGGGCGGCCGCCGGACACCCCGATGCGGACGTGCCCGACGTGCTCCGCGCCCTCGACCGCGTCCAGTACCTGCGACGCACCCTCGCTGCGCTCCAGGAGACCAGGGAGAACCCCGCCGCCTGATGGAACTCCCCGTCATCCAGGGCATCGGCCGGCCCGGCGCCGCGGACGATGCGCCGATCCTCGGCATCGACCTCGGCACGACCCACTCGCTGGTCGCGGTGTATCGCGACGGGCGTCCCGAGGTCCTCCGCGACGAGGACGGCGAGGCGCTCCTGCCGTCGGTCGTCTCCTTCCCCGCCGACGGCGGGGCGCCGGTGGTCGGCGCCGAAGCCCGGCGCCGCGCCGAGCTCGAACCCGAGCGCACCGTGCACTCGGCCAAGCGCCTGGTCGGGCGCAGCGCGGCCGACCTCCGGGAGACCCTGGCGTCGCTCCCCTACCGGGTGGTGGACGCCGAGGGGGAGATGGCGGTGGTGGACCTCGGCGAGCGCACCGTGTCGCCGCAGGAAGTCGCCGCCCACGTGCTGCGCGCGTGCCGGCGCCGCGCCGCCCGCGCCCTCGGCCTGGACGAGGCGAAACTCACCCGCGCCGTCGTCACCGTGCCCGCCTACTTCGACGACGCCCAGCGCCAGGCGACCCGGGTCGCGGCCCGCCTGGCCGGGCTCGAGGTGGTGCGGATGGTCAACGAACCGACCGCCGCGGCCCTGGCCTACGGGCTCGACCGCAAGGGCGCCAGTCGGGTCGCGGTCTACGACCTCGGCGGCGGCACCTTCGACGTCAGCGTACTGGAGCTCGAGGACGGCACCTTCCGCGTGGTCGCCACCGCCGGCGACACCCACCTGGGCGGCGACGACTTCGACCGCGCCATCGTCGAGCGCATCGCCGCGGAGGTGCGCGAGGAACACGGGGTGGACCTGCTGGCCGAACCCGCGGCCCGCATCGCGCTGCTCCGCGTCGCCGAGGAGGTCAAGAAGGAGCTGTCCCGGAACGACGTCGCCGAGTTCCGCTTCCACGACCCGGCGAGCGGCCTGTTGGTACGGCGGCCCATCGGCGTGATCGAGTTCCAGAACTGGATCGCTCCGCTGGTGCAGCGCACCCTGGACCTCGCGGCGCGCGCCCTGGCCGACGCGGGCATGACGACGAGCGACCTCGACGAGGTCGTCCTGGTCGGCGGCTCGACCCGGGTGCCCCTGGTGCGCGCCGCGGTAGAGCAGTGGTTCGGCCGCGTCCCCCACGCCCGCCTCGACCCCGACCAGGTGGTGGCGCTCGGCGCCGCCGTCCAGGCCGGCATCCTCGGCGGCAAGGTGCCGGGCGCGCTCCTGCTCGACGTCACGCCGCTGACCCTGGGCATCGAAACCGCCGACGGCGCGGTGGCGGCGCTGATCCCCCGCAACTCGCCGATTCCGACCAGCGCCGGCGAGACCTTCACCACCTTCGTGGACGGGCAGACCGCCATCGCCCTCACCGTGGTCCAGGGCGAACGCGAGATGGCGCGCGACAACCGCGTCCTCGGGCGCTTCCAGCTGCGCGGCCTCCCGCCGCTGCCGGCCGGCCTGCCCCGCGTCGAGGTCCGCTTCCAGCTCGACGCCGACGGGGTGCTGCGGGTGCACGCCCGCGAGGCCCACAGCGGCGTGGAAGCCGAGATCACGGTCGAGCCGCGCCACGGACTCACCGACGAAGCGGTGGAGCGGATGCTGGAAGAGGCCTGGGCCCACGCCGAGGAGGACCTGGAGGCGCGGCGGCGCGCCGACGCCCTGTTGCGGCTGCGGACCGACGTGCGCTCGGTGGAGAAGCACCTCGGCGAGGCCCGCCGCGGGCTCGACAAGGACGCGCTGATCCGACTCGAGGAAGCCCTCGAGGACGCCCAGGACCTGCTCGAGGAGACCGCGGCGGGCGAGGTCCCGCCGCCGCAGCGGGTGCAGGGCGTGGTGGACGAACTGGAAGGGGCGGCCCTGCCGCTGGCCGAGCTGCTCATGGACCGGGTCGTCACCAGCGCGGTGCGGGGACGCACGGTCGAGGAGGTCGCCGCCTCGCCCGCGCCGCGCACGCCGCAGGACGAAGGCAACGCATCATGAGCCGCATCGAAGTCACCTTCCTGCCCGAAGGGCGCACCGTCGAGGTCGACACCGAACGCCCCATCGAGCGCCACGACGGCAAGCCGGGGTCCATCCTGCAGATCGCCCTGGAGCACGGCGTGGACATCGACCATGCCTGCGGCGGGGTGTGCGCCTGCTCGACCTGCCACGTCGTCGTGCGCGAGGGCTTCGAGGACCTGTCCGAGCCCTGCGAGGACGAGGAGGACCTCATCGACAGCGCCCCGGGCCACACCCTGACCAGCCGACTGGCGTGCCAGGCGGTGCCCCAGGGTCACCGCGACGTCGTCGTCGAGGTGCCGAACTGGAACCGCAACTTCGTCAAGGAGTCGCACGGATGACGCCGGAACCCCCGCTCGACTGGACCGAGGCCGAGGAGATCGGCTATCGGTTGTCGGAGGCCCACCCCGACCTCGACCCGCTCACGGTGCGCTTCACCGACCTGCGCGACATGGTGGTGGCGCTGCCCGGCTTCGTCGGCGACCCGAAGGGGTGCAACGAGAAGATCCTCGAAGCCATCCAGATGGCGTGGCTCGAGGAGTACCGCGACGCCCGCGAATGACCTCCCGGCCGCCCGGGGTCAAGACACCGGGCTCCTCGAGGCGGCCTCGGCGGCGAGGACCTCCTCGGCCATGGTCCGCGCCGCGGCCAGCGGGGGCACGCCGTCGCGAGCGGCCCGCTCCAGCACGCGGCGCGTCGTGTCGCCGATGCGGCGGAGCTCACGGCTCCAGTCGGTCCGCCCGGTCCGCGCGTGACCCTCGCCCTCGATCAGCGCTCCGGCGTTGAGGACGAAGTCGGGCAGGTAGAGGATGCCCCGCCGCGCCAGCTGCACCGCCTGGTCGTCGCGCGAGAGAGCGTTGTTCGCCAAGGCCGCGACCACTCGGGTGCGCAGCCTCGAGATGGTGAGGTCGTGCAGCGAACCGCCGAGGGCGCACGGCGCCCAGACCTCGCAGGGCACGTCGGGCAGGGCCTCGGGCTCGACCAGTTCGACGCCGAGGCGTTCGCCGGCGGCCGCGGCCGCGGGGTCGGGATCGGCGGCGACGACGCGCGCGCCCGCCTCGAGCAGCCGCCGCGCCAGGGCGCAGCCGACCGCGCCGAGCCCCTGGACCGCGACCGTGATGCCGGCGAGGTCGGTGACGCCGAGCGACTCGAGCCCGGCGCGGATGCCCCACAGCGCGCCCTCGGCGGTGGCCTCCCCCGCCGGGCGCAGACCGGAGTGCCCACCGCCGAAGCAGGCCAGGTGACGGGTCGCGCGCTCGACCTCGAAGGCGTCGGCGGGGCCGAAACCGACGTCGGGCCCGGCGTGGTAGACGCCGCCGAGGGCCTCGATCTCCTCGCCCAGCCGCCGCATCGCGGCGGCGCGGTCGCGCAGCGCATCGGCGTGGACCACGGTCTTCCCACCGCCGCCCTGGACCCCGGCGAGCACGCACTTGTAGGTCATGGCCCGGGCCAGACGCAAGGCGTCGGCCACCGCCTCGGCCTCGTTGCGGTAGGTCCAGATGCGGATGCCGCCGATCGCCGGACCGCGGTCGAGGTGGTGGAGGGCGATCCAGGCGCGCAGCCCCGAATCGCGGTCCACGACCGCGATCAGGCGGCGGTGGCCGCCGCGCTCCATCAATTCGTGGAGACCCATGGGAAGACCGGCCCCAGGGAGGCCGGTCCTATAGTGTACGCCAGGATCCATGCCGTCCCGTCTCCCCCTGCTCTTCGCCCTGTGCGGCGCCGTCGGCGCGGCCTGCTCCTCGTCCCCGCCGGAGCCGGTCCCCGGCTTCGAGGGCCTCGACGCCACGGCCGCCCGCGCCGCCGCGCCGACCCGGGTCGGCGACGACCCCGCCGCCCGAGCCGCCGCCGCGACGCGCGGCGACGCGCTGCCCCCGATTCCCCGGATGGACCTGGGGGACGAGGCCATCGGCAGCCTGATCCGCGACCTCGACCTCGGACTGCGCACCTGGTCGTCGCTCATGGCCAGGCCGCGCACCGAAGAGACGCGGCACCAGATCGACCTCGCCACCTCGGCGTTGGCGCTGAAGGTGGTCAACCGCCGCGACGCGGTGGAGACGCAGCTCCTGTCCGGGCCGCCGCGCAACCGGGGCATCGCCGCCGCCGCCCTCGGCTTCTCCGGCGACCCGCGGGTGGTGCCGCTCCTGGCCGCGGCCACCGCCGACGAGGACGTCACCGTCGCCGCACACGCCCTCCTCGGCCTCGGCGTCCTGGCCGCCGCCGACACCCCGCTCGACCCGGTCGCCCAGGCGCTGCGCCGGCCCGACGCGACCCCGACGCTCGAGCGCAACGCAGCCTTCCTGTTGCTGCAGCTCGCCTCCACCGGACGCATCGGCCCGGACGGCGCGGGCGCCGACCTGCTCATGGAGCTGGTGCGCCGTCCCGACGCCAAGGTGCGGGCCCAGGCGGCGCTCGCGCTGGGCCTGTCGCGCGCGGCGGCCGCGGCACCGGTGCTGACGGACCTCCTCGCCGCCGATCCGTCGCCCGAGGTCCGCACCGCCGCGGCCTGGTCGCTCGGCCGCCTCGGCGCCGCGTCGTCCTCCGCCGCCCTGGTCGCCGCCCTCGACGACCCCAACCCGGTGGCGGCCGGGGCGGCGCGGGCCGCGCTGGCCCGCATCCACGGCCGCGACCTCGGCCCCGACCCGTCGGCCTGGACCCCGGTCCTCGGCGGCTGACGTGGCCGACCGCACCCTGCACCGCCGCGGCTCGGAGCGCGCCTCGCGCTTCACCGAGTCGGTGATCCGCGAGATGACCCGGGTCGCGAACCGGCACGGCGCGGTCAACCTGGCCCAGGGCTTCCCCGACTTCCCGGCGCCGGAAGCGCTCAAGGAAGCGGCCAGGCGCTGGATCGACGCCGACCTCAACCAGTACGCGACGACCTGGGGCAGCGACCGGCTGCGCGCCGCGCTCGGCCGCTGGATGGAGGAGCATCGCGGCGTCGCCATCGACCCCGACGCCCAGGTCACGGTGTGCTGCGGGGCCACCGAGGGGATGATGGCCGCGCTCATGGGCGTGCTCGACCCGGGCGACGAGGTGTTGGTGCCCGAGCCGTTCTACGAGAACTACGGCCCCGACGCGGTCCTGGCCGGGGCCGCGGCGCGCTTCGTTCCCCTCGGCCCCGGTTTCCAACTCGACGTGGATGCGATGCGGCTCGCCGACACGCCGAAGACGCGGGCGGTCGTCCTGAACACGCCCCACAACCCGACCGGGCGGGTGTTCTCGCGCGAGGAGATCGCCGAGCTGTGCCGCTACGTCCTCGAGCGCGACCTCCTGCTGATCACCGACGAGATCTACGAGGAGATCCTCTACGTCGGCGCGCACCATTCACCGCTGGCCGAGCCGGAGATGGCCGAGCGCACCATCGTCGTCAGCGGCGCCTCCAAGACCTTCAGCGTCACCGGCTGGCGGGTCGGATGGGTGATCGCGCCGCCGGACCTGACCGCCGGCATCCGCAAGGTGCACGACTTCCTGACCGTCGGCGCGCCGGCGCCCCTGCAGGAGGCGGTGGCCGAGGCCCTGCTCTGGCCCGACGCCTACTTCGAGGAGCTGCGGCGCGACTACCGCGAGCGGCGCGACCTCCTCGTCGGCGGGCTCCAGGAACTCGGCTTCGCCTGCGAGACGCCCGAGGGCGCCTATTACGTGATGACCGACGTCGGCGCGATGCAGGAGGACGGCGAAGACGACGTCGCCTTCGCGATGCGGCTGGTGCGCGAAGCCGGGGTCGCCACGGTGCCCGGGTCGTCGTTCTTCCACCGCCCCGAGGACGGGCGCCGCCTGGTCCGCTTCTGCTACGCCAAGACCAGCGCGACGCTGACCGACGCATTGCAGCGGCTGCGCACCTGGCGCGGGCGCTAGCCCAGGAACGGGCTCGTCCTGTGCCCCCACGACCGCGCCTGCGACACGGACGTCCTGCTCGTCGCCCCCAAGGGGCGCATCCACGCGGACGGGGAGCGCATCGCCGGCCCCAGGGACACCTGACCAGGAGTCCTCCAACACACGGCCTCTGCAGCCGCCCACGCCCTGCTCGGCTTCGAAGGGAGTCCACTGCAACCCCGCTTCCCGAGCCGCCGACCGGGCCCCGAGTTCCTCCGGCTGCGGTGGGAGGATCGGCTGGGAGCCTAGTGGCAATGGCCTCTACTCAATGCTTGTAGAGTCGGACCGGAATCATCAGGTCATGCGAATCCTCTTCGGGCACCACGAAGTCGAAGACGAGCGGACGAATGCCGACGAGCTCAGCACCAGGGGGAAGCCCCATCAGACGAAAACGCCCTGACGGATCGAAGAGTACTTGGATGGTCGCCGTGCTGGCATCTGCTGTAGATGGCTCTGGGAGCAGAGGATCGCGGATCGCAGCGAGGGTGGAACCGCCACCGCTTCGCCATGTCGGCAAAGTGTCACGCTCCACGGGGACGAATCGGCCCTCGACAGTGACCCCCTCACGAAGCCCCACCGGTGCCGGCTCCCCTTCGTCCGGAATGTAGATGGTCCCAACGAAGAAGCCGCCCCCTTCACCCGGCTCTGGCACGACGCATGCTACGACTTCGCCGGGGAGCAACGGGCACAGGACTTCCAACTTGGCATCCCGCAGAGGATGGCTCCCCAATGCTGGCCGGACAGGCCGCCCTTCCTGCCAGAGGAAGACCCGGTAGTGTCGTGCCCAATCGGCGTCACCTTCCGCGAGGAAGGTGAGGCGAACTTCCCGGGCACCGATCCCATCCAACTCCACCGGCAATTCGACCTCCAAGTCGCGATCTTCCCGCAAATCGAATGTCACCGAAGGTCTCGAGCGATGATGGACGAGACGCAGCGAAGCGGAAGGGCTTCGTCCCTCCGGCAACCTCTCCTCGGCGAGCACGGCACGCCACCTTGCGATCGGCAACCCAACGAGACGAACAGGAGTGCCAGCAGGAACGAGAATGGGGAAGTCCACGCTCACGTCGTCCTCGTCGTCGAGGAGCGAATGCAATTGGACGAGGAAGTCGAGGCTCCAGTAATCGAGCGGAACCCTCCCATCTCCCTGGCTGATCCTGGTTCCCGTTGCCGCATCGATCGGCATGACCGTCAAGGTGATCGCCCCTTCTCCCCATGGCGACAGCTCACCCAGATCCAGGTTCTCTCCAGGATCGACCTCGAATCGCTCGCCTACGAGATGCACCTCTCCGGTGGACGCAGAGTAGGACGCCACGAGTGATTTCCATCCTGGAATCACATCCCGAAAGATGATCTCACGATCCCACTTGGTGAAGACTTCACCCTCGAGTCGTAGTGCCCTTGCCGCCTTGTAGCGACCGATACCCGCAAGAGTAGCATGGGCCGTTGTCGTCCCGTCCGCCGGAAAAGAAGTCGGCAACCTGGCGCGCACCTCACTCCGCCCCAACAGGTGGATGCGGCCATGAGCCTCCCGCCCCTCCTGCAGACCGATGGGCGCAGAAAAGTTCACGACCACACGCTCATCGTCACGAGAGATGGGATAGCGCTCCACCCCAATGGACGACCACGGATAGGGGTCGGGCAACATGGGAACATCGGGAGCACAGTAGAAACGAGCCTCTCGTCCAGCGGGCAGGCCCCGCCATACCACGACTCCCTGGGAAGACGAAGACCGTCCACCCGGGGGGCCAGCATATGGGTATCCCACCCATCGCCGTCCGCGCATGACAGCCCGCCACGAAGCCAGGAATCCCTGCCTGGCGGCTACGTCGAGGTCGTCCCAGCGTCCGATGAGAGTCTCCAGCTGCTCCTCCGTCGTGGGGCGACCTTCCTCCCCCACTGCAGCCATCAACTTGTCCAGAAAGGTTCGCCAGCGTCTCTCGATCGCACCATAGGCCTCCCCTGCTCCACGAGGACGGAAGTCTCCCGCATCCTCGTCGTACAGCTCCACTGCGACCTGGACCGGAAGGCCCGCGACGGGATTGCCCTGACCGTCGAGTACCGTGACCACGAGCGAACCTGCGGCGTGCAGTGAGATTTCGATGGGACCCGTCTCCATCGATCCGACGAATGCCATTTGGCGGGCGAGGCCTTGACGCTCGTCTACGTACAAGAAGCAGTCCCCTGGGGGCAAGCCCACCATGCCTTCTTCGTCTGCATGGACGAGGTGGACCCCATCGACCGCCAGCAAACCCACTCCGACACCCGCGAGAGGTGCCCCGGAGAGCCCACGGCACACGAGGACACGCGAAACCGACGGATCGACTCTGGACCGTTCGAGCCCATTCCCTTCATGTCCCACGGAAGAGAAGCTCGTTTCGGATCCCTGGACCACCTCGCCTCTCTCTCCCTGAAACGCTGTGGACTGAACGGGCAACCGAGAAACCGCCCAAGGAAGGAGGAACAGGGCTGCCAGGAGCAGCCCTGCAAGGATCCACGGCCTACGTGCCGGTGGGGAGCTCGACATCACATGTATGGGCTATCCACCTCGCGGTTTGTCGGCAAGGGTGACCGTCCCCTGGATATAACTGAATCCATCAGCGCGTGCACGACTGTTGGGAATGCCAGGAGATCCACCATCCGCCCAGGACCAGTTGTCGATCTTGTGGTTGGTGGCGAGGAACCAGTCCCCTATTTCGGCGTACCCGTCTCCCATCGTACCGAGTCCGGTGTTCTTTCGCCGATGACCACTGGTCTCTTGCCAATTGACTTCGTACCCTCCGCTCAACCCGATGGTGATGCCTTTCCATGTGGCACCGATGCTCAATGACAGTGAACCACTCCCCGCCTCTCTGGCGGTCGCCTCCACAGCAGCCGACAATTCGGCCACGATGGTGCCCTGGCTCAGTGTGTTCGAAGAATAGGCGACCGCACCGATCAGGTGAGTGCGGCATAGACCGGAGACGGTCTCGGCGTAGCCTTCCATCTTGACCTCGGCATGTTCTTCGACATCCGGGATCTCGGTGCCATCGTACTGCCATGCCTGTGAGCTCGAGGCATAGGGGATGATGGAAGCTGATGCTTCCGCACCGTCTCGCGTATCAAACACCTCGGTGTACGCCAAGAGGTCGTAGGGAGCGGCAATCCATTCGTAGTAGGCCCCCGTCTTTTCTCCGCCATTGGAGTTCCAATCGCGATGAGCCTCCCACTGCTCTCCCGAGGCGCCGGTCTGACTGTTCACCGTGCTGAAGACGTAAGGAGTCTCGAAGACCTTGTGCCACCCTCGCGGATTGACGTCCACCACGTGTCCCGCCCAGTTCGGCGCACCAGGATCACCGTACTGGCTCCCGGGATTGGGCGGGCCATCCTGCGCCAAACCGAGCGGCGGGAAGACGATGCCAGCCAAGGCAACGAAGAGGAATCGGCAGAGAACACTGCCGGACTTGCGGGTTGCGTCTTTCATGTCCACAAGCTACCCCCCCCCCAACCATGCGTCAAGCCCACACGGAGGCACTCCCCACCTCGCGGCGATCCCACTTGCAAACCGTTGGGCATCCACGGTTTGCACCTCCATGGCCCCATCGGCTCTCTCGGCCGGGAGAGTG
>Ga0256830_1001910_pt1 | contig 14251 bp, 11 predicted proteins | sample 128326metaG_FD_190537 | JGI IMG/M metagenome (GOLD analysis project Ga0256830, IMG submission 190537) | Hydrothermal vent microbial communities from Lau Basin, Pacific Ocean - 128-326 | ecosystem: Environmental > Aquatic > Marine > Hydrothermal vents | place: Pacific Ocean: Lau Basin | collected... | reverse complement strand
CAGACTTAAGGGGTTAATGGAATATTTGAAGCTTCAAGATTAGTTTCTCTGAACCTGTATTGAGAGACAGGACAACCTGGATGATATTTACACTGTACAGGAGCAGAGAGGTGGTTCATTCACTCATCTACTCATCAACCCATCTACCCATCAACTCATTAACTCTTTCTTCCAGTTTATGGTATACTTTCTGGAAAGTTGGTAACAGTTAATTGGTTCTCAAAATCCAGCGATGAAGTTTATAGTAGTGGTATGGTAGAGTCTTACACCTCATTCTCGACGTGCATCCGTGCACGTCTCCGAGGGAATTTTGCGATTTGCCATCCAGGCAAATCTTATGCAAAATTCAAAACCGTTCAGACTCTACCATACCACTACTTTCAGTTATTCGTTGATTCTTACAGCTATATTTGGGTTGTTATTAGTTATTGGTCAATTGCTATTTTGCCTGCCCTGCAGGATCTTTTTAATGGTAAATCAGGCAATCAAGGGGGTTGAGAATGAAGATACTTGTTACAGGAGGGGCTGGATTCATAGGCTCACACGTGGTGGATGGCTATATCAGGGAAGGCCATGATGTGGTGGTGGTTGATAATCTCTATACCGGAAAGATGGAGAACCTTAATCCTGCTGCAAGGTTCTATCTGCTTGATGTGAGAAGTAGAGAGCTTGAGAAGGTATTTGAACTTGAAAGACCCGATGTAGTTAATCATCATGCAGCACAGATGTCTGTGCCTGTATCCGTGGAAGACCCTGACTTTGATGCAAGGGTGAATATACTGGGCCTCATAAACCTTCTTGAAAACTCGGTAAAATACGGGGTAAAGAAGGTCATATTCATATCAACAGGTGGCGCTGTATATGGCGAAACAGAGAATATTCCCACATCGGAAGGAGAAACCCCCAGACCGCTTTCACCCTATGCAATAACAAAATACACCTCTGAGCAGTATCTCCGTTTCTACAGGCATCAGCACGGGCTTGACTACACTGTTTTGAGATATGCAAACATATATGGGCCAAGACAGATACCTCACGGTGAGGCTGGCGTGGTGGCCATATTCATAGATAAATTGATAAAAGGGGAGATTCCCACAATATACCATTATCCGGAAGAAAGAGATGGCATGACCAGGGATTACTGTTTTGTAGAGGATGTTGTCAGGGCAAATCTCCTTGCCCTCAGCGAGGGCTCTGAAGAGGTTATCAATATCGGAACATCCCTTGAGACAACTACAGGACAGCTGTACCGGGAGATACTCTCCTTGTTGAGAGAGGAGGGATATGCAAAGGATAGCCGCTTTGATAATCCCTCAAGGGGCCCTGCAAGGCCAGGGGATCTGCATCGGAGTGCCCTTTCATATAGAAAGGCGGAAGAACTCCTTGGCTGGGTGCCTGAGTATGACCTCAGGAAGGGGCTTCGTGAAACTGTACTCTGGGAGATAAAGAGGAGGAGATAAAGGTGGGCGAAAGAGAGCGCCTCATTGAGCTGATAAAGGAAAAGGCTTTCAAATACAGCGATACAGCATCTTTCAGACTCTCCTCAGGTGCATCAAGCAAATACTACTTCAACCTGAAGATGGTAAACTACACACCTGAAGGACAATACCTGGTGGGGAAGCTGGTATACGAACTGATGAAACAGCACAATCTCAGGCCAAAGGCTGTGGGAGGGCTAACCCTTGGTGCTGATCCCATTGCCACAGCAGTGGCACGCTATTCCTATGATGTGAATGACCCGATAAATGCCTTTGTGATCAGAAAGGAACCAAAGGGGCACGGCACAGGTCAACAGATAGAGGGAGATGTAAAAGAGGGTGATGAAGTTGTTATAATAGAGGATGTTGTTACCACAGGTGGCTCAACAGTAAAGGCGATTGAGGCTGCTGAAAGGGCAGGGCTGAAGATTCTGGCTGTGGTTGCCATTATAGACAGATGTGAGCTCAATGGAAGAGAAAATATAGAGAAGAAAGGCTATCCTTTCTATTCTTTGCTGACAATAGATGATTTTATTCAGTCATGATTGACCTTCATACCCATAGCATCTTCAGTGATGGCGAACTCATACCTGCTGAACTGGTCAGAAGGGCAGAGAGTTCCGGCTACAGGGCCATAGCAATCACAGACCATATGGATTCCTCCAATATGGACTTTATAATCCCCAGGATCGTCAGAATAGCCGAGGAACTGAACAGGGTGCAGCCTGTAAAGGTGATTCCTGGTGCCGAGCTGACCCATGTTCCTCCAGAGCTAATCCCTGAAAAGATAGAGTATGCAAGACAGTTAGGTGCAAAGATCGTGATTGTTCATGGCGAGACCCTTGTTGAACCTGTAAAAGTGGGTACCAACAGGGCTGCCATTGATGGAGGGGCAGATATAATCGCCCATCCGGGCCTGATCAGCGAGGCTGAGGTAAGGCTGGCTGCTGAAAAGGGGATCTTCCTTGAGATAAGCGCTCGCAAGGGACACAGCCTTGCCAATGGTCATGTTGCACGCCTTGCTGTCAAGTATAATGCACCACTTGTCATAAACACTGATGCACACGGACCTGATGACCTTATTACAAGAGGTTTTGCGGAAAAGATCCTTCTTGCAAGTGGACTTGATAAAGAAATTATAAAAGATGTATTCTTAAATGCTGAAAGCCTGATTAAGCAGGGATAAGATAAAATTCATAAAGATACTGGCAAGCGAGGTAGTTCATGCCCAGACCGATCAAAAAGAGGAAAAAAAAGAAAGAGATTACAGAGGAAAGGGTCTTTTCAGTATTTGAAACACTCCAGAACTACTATGAAAACAACAGGCGATTTGTACATCTCCTTGCCATTCTGGCGGTGGGTTTAATCCTGGTTATCTCCTTTTCAATATATTACCTGAAGAACAGAACCCAGAAGGCCTATACCCTCACGTACGAGGGATACAAATACTACTACAGGCTCTATGACGCATCATCCCTTCCTGATGATGAGGCACTGAAGAGGGCACTTGAGAAGTTCCAGGAGGCCTATAAAAACAGACCCCAGGCCCGATCGCTTTATTATATAGCCCTTATCCAGATGAGGAAAGGCCAGTATGATGATGCGCTGAAGAACTTCAAAACCCTTGTGAAAAAGTTCTCCAGGGAAGAGGAGTTCCTCTCCCTGGGCCTGTACAATATCGCCCAGATTCAGCTGAAACAGGGCAACAGGGAAGCAGCTCTCAAAACACTTGATGAACTCTACTCCACTGCAAAAGGGTATTTCAAGGACCTTGCCCTTTTTGAATCAGCCCGCATCCTTGAAGAGACAGGCAAAAAAGAGGAGGCTCAAAGGAAATACTCCCTGATTGTTGAGAAATACCCTTCCTCCCCCTTCTACTCAATAGCCAGCTCAAAGATTGAGAAGAAGAAGGACAAAGAAAAGAAAAAATAAAAGTATTTTTTTCTTTTTATATAAAAAGAATCTATCTGTAAAGTCCAAAAAGGGAGGTCATTATGGGAAAATCCATTCTTGTGGGGTTAGGAAAAACCATCTTTTCAGTTGTCATCCTATTTGTTTTTGTTACTGCTTACAATGAATATGCAGAGGCTGCAGGTTTTGCAATAGTTGAGCAGAGCGTGAGTGGTCTTGGGAATGCCTATGCAGGAGGCTCTGCAGGTGCCGAGGATGCCACAACGCTGTTCTTCAACCCAGCAGGTATTACAAGGCTAAAGAACGCCCAGCTTATCCTGGCAGGTCATGTGATCATTCCCGAGGCAAAATTCAAAAACCAGGGCTCAACCCATGTACTGCAGGGCATTACAGGCATCGGGCTCCTTGGTAATAATGGTGGTGATGGTGGTGTGACTGTATATGTACCCAATTTTTATTATGCAAGAGCCATCACTGAAAAGATCTGTCTCGGATTTGCGGTAAACTCTCCCTTTGGCCTTGCTACAGAATACGACAAGGACTGGGTTGGCCGCTACCATGCTATAAAATCAGAGATGCTCACAATAAACATAAATCCATCCATTGCATACAAAGTGACTGACAGATTAAGCATTGCGGCAGGCTTCAATCTTCAATACCTCAAGGCAGAACTGAGCAGTGCCATTGATTTCGGAACACTTGATGCCACAGGATACTTCGCACCCACCCTTCCTGCGGGAGCCCTGGGGCTGACACCCCAGCTGTCAGACGGCTATGTAACACTGAAGGGTGATAGCTGGGGATACGGGTTTAACATTGGACTCCTTTATGAACTGAGTAATAAAACCCGCTTTGGCCTTTCCTACAGGTCAAGGATAACCCATCGTGTAAAGGGTGATGCAGACTTCTCCAATGTGCCATCGGGCCTGTCACTCCTGCCGGTGTTCAAAGATACAAATGCCTCAATCAAGATCACGCTACCTGATACCCTGTCTGTTGGCTTCTATCATCTCCTGACTCCAGAGATTGCGATAATGGGGGATGTTACTCTCACACGCTGGAGTGTACTTGATGAATTGAGGTTTCATTTTGACAACCCCAACCAGCCTGACAGTGTAACCACAACACGCTGGGATGACAGCTTCCGTTACTCCCTTGGCCTTAGCTACTATGCGTCAAAGGCTCTCACTATCAGAACCGGCATCGCCTACGATGAAACCCCCATTCAGGAGGCACGCTACAGAACCCCAAGGATACCGGACGGTGATCGCCTCTGGCTGGCAGCTGGGGTTGGTTATACCATCAGCAGAGATTTCACGGTTGACCTCGGCTATGCCCATCTCTTCGTGAACGACCCCGAGATAAACAAGAACCCAACAGGTGAAAATGCCTTAAAAGGTGGCCTTAAAGGTACCTATGATGCAAATGTTAATATAATAAGTGCACAGGTTACCTGGAGGTTTTAGATCAGACAATGCCGCAGCTACACCAGATATTTATTGAACAGGCAAAAAGGTATCCCGGAAAGCTGGCCTTTATTGATAGAACCACAAACAGGCGTATCACCTATGAGAAGGCGCTGATTGGTGCATTAATACTTTCGGGAAGGTTTAAATCCTTAAGGGATGGATATCTTGGTATAATGCTTCCCACCTCGGCAGGATGTGCCCTCTCAATCATTGCCGCTCTTTTCAGCGGGAAAATCCCTGTAATGATAAACTACTCAACAGGTGCAAAGGACAACGTTGAGTACGCAAAAAGAAAGTGTGATTTTGAAACTGTCATTACCTCAAGGAGGCTTCTTGAGAAGATAAACTGCCCGCAGGTGAAGGGGATGGTCTATATTGAGGATATAATGGATGATATCAAAAAGACGGAGAAGATAAAGGCCCTGCTCCTCTCCAGACTGCCTCTGGCACTGATTAAAAAGGTGGTGCATTCAGGTGGTATGGATGAGGAATGTGTAATCCTCTTCACAAGCGGTAGCGAAAGAGACCCCAAGGCGGTACAGCTCACCCACAGGAATATACTCTCAAATATAGAAGGGTTCAGCCAGTTGATACATCTCTCCCATGAAGACAGGATGTTAGCCAGCCTGCCCTACTTCCATGTCTTTGGGCTCACCGTGAACCTCTGGGCTCCCCTGTACCATGGCATGACCATAATAAGCTATGCAAACCCCCTGGATTATAAAAAGATATGCGAGATAATAAAAGAGGAAAAACCGACCATGCTTGTGGGAACACCAAGCTTTCTCTGGGGCTACCTCAGAAGATCCGAGCCAGGTGATTTCAGAAGTATCAGGCTTGCTGTATGCGGGGCTGACAAGTGTCCAGACAGTCTGCGCGAGGGGTTTCTTGAAAAGCATGGTATTACACTGCTTGAGGGCTACGGAACCACAGAGACATCACCTGTGATCTCTGTTAACACCCCTGATGCGAACAAGCCGGGAAGTGTGGGCAGGGTTATTCCAGGTGTACAGATAAGGATTGAAGACTATGAGACCGGTGAGGAATGCCCTCCAGGCAAGGTGGGCAGGATACTTGTAAAGGGCGACCTTGTTATGAAGGGTTACCTTGATGACCTTGAGGAGACCTCCCTGAGGTTACGTAAGGGCTGGTATGACACAGGAGACATGGGATACCTTGACGAAGAGGGCTTCCTCTGGCATGCAGGCAGACTCAAACGTTTTGTCAAGATCGGGGGAGAGATGGTCTCTCTGGTAAGGGTGGAGAATGTAATTGAAAGGTATCTGCCGCCGGATGTGGAATGCTGTGTGGTGGAATTGCCAGATCCCATAAAAGGGGCAAGGATAGTGGTGGCTGTTACAAAACCCATCAATGAAAAGGAGATTCTCAAAAAGATAGCCAATGAACTGCCCAATATAGCACTACCAAGACATTTCATTGTAATAGAGGACCTGCCCAAGATGGGCAGCGGAAAGATAGACTTTCGCAAGACAACAGAGCTTGTTCAGGAAAGGCTGCACTGATCTTTATCTCAGTTTTTAACCTTTTGTCTTTTTCTTCATGTTTGATGAATAAGCATAAGTAGTTCCCATTACAATGGAGAACATGATTGCATTTGAAGGGATGTGGAGATTGAAATCAACCAGACTGTGAATCATGATATAGGTGATGGATGCAACCAGCCCTGCCATGATTATGGACGTGCCATTTCTGTAGAATCTTATGACCTTTACAAAGATCCCGATGAATGACACAAGCAGTAGTGCAAACCCTACAAGCCCTGTCTCAAGCAATAACTGCAGATAGTCATTGTGTGCATAATGGAAATTCAGGTTGCCAATATCCGCTGGCTGGTAGAGGGGGAATATGTATCTGAATGTACCGGCGCCTGTACCGAAGAGGGGAAAGTCCTTGATAGCATTCCATGTCCCCAACCAGACATGAGGGCGACCCTCCAGTGAGATACCTTCCTTCGCAAACCGTTCAATAACCGGTGAAAAGCCAAGATAAAAGAAATAAAAGAGAAAGGCTGATGCGAAGACAATCAAATATCCTGTGAGACGCCTCCTGCTCATATGCCTTGAAACAAGCGAGAGAAATACAACGGTGCTGAAAAGAAAGCTTATTATCCCACCTCTTGACAGTGAGAAGACAAGGCTGAAGCTCATTATAACAGAGGCGAGGAGAAAGAAGTAGCGTTTCTCATTCCTGTATGCAAGCGTCATGGACATGGAAAGGGGTATTATCATACCAATAAACCCTGCATAGTGGTTTCTGTTCACAAAAGGACCGAACACATTAGTGTTGACAGAGACCTCTTTGAACCAGTAAATCTTCCCGTTCCAGGTGGCCTTCTGAAGGATGGCAAAACAGCTCAGAACAAAGCCAAAGGCTATGATACCGACAAAGAGTCTTCTCAGTGACTCCTTGTCCTTTATCCTTGTTGCCAGGAGAAATATGATCAGATAGACAAGCAATTTTATACTCTCCTGTACAGTTGCAAATGCATAGATGCTTATGGTATCAAGTAGCCCATGCCCAATAATGAAGTCTTTGAGTACACTGTATTTTGCGGGATTTATTAATTCTAACAATAGTTCAGGAAGGGGTAGCCATTGCAGAAAATTATAGATTAAAAATCCAAGCAGGGAAAAGAATACAGCCCTGTCCCATCTTTCCTCTGGCAGCTTCAGCGTCTGTCTGTTCCTATAAAACCATATGGAAAAGAACACAAAGGTGGATATGCCGATTAACGAAAAAGCCCATGTTTCAACAGCACCAAAAAATAGCGTGGATATTATTAGAATTAAAACAAGGAACCTAATTTCTGTCATAGTCAAGCCTTTTTATGAGAAATACCTTCCCTTCCTTTTTGAACTCCCATTGCATCTTTCCTTCATACCTCTTGTATTCAATATTCTTTATGTCAAACCGGTTGAGTGAATAATCAGCAGATACGAGCACATTATCTTTACTGTTAATCCTGATGAAAATGTTGCTGAGCGTGAGTTTGTTCCTCACATCATCAAAGGAGGCCCTGTAGGTCTCCACAAGTTCCCGAACAGGTTCTCCATTCTCCATAGCATCTGTGCTGAAAAGGGAAAGATATTTTTCTAAATCCCCCTCCTCATAATAATCAACAAAGCTATAAAGCCTGTGGTTTATCTCTTCAATTATCTCTTCGTCAGAGAAGTATCTTGGCTTGCTCTTTACCGGCGCTGACTCCCGCACAGCAGCAGGCTTCATATCTCCGCTATCCAATGATGCGGGCAGCTTGGCTGTCTCAACCTTCTCCTCTGCAGGAGGCATCTGGCTTTCCTTTTCCGTCTTTCCGGGGGGCTTCGGTGTAATGTTGACATCTTCTTCTGTCACTGTGTTCGCCTTGCTGATCTTATCCGTTGAGGCATCTCCTGACAGGTTTGTGGCTGGAGGTCTTTTGATCCCGGAGGCAAGAAGATCTTCACTCCCGGTCTTTTCTGCAGACGCAGGTATTCCGGCATCCTGAGAAGGATTCCCTGGAGGACTCTTGTCAAAGGATGCAACGCTGAATGTCTCAAGTTCTGTTATGTTAAAGTCAGCCTTTGCCTCTGCAGGCTCCCTTAACAGGGGTTTCTGCCTTTCTGTAACAGTCTTTTTCTTTTCATTGCCCTCAATAACCCTGGTTTGTTCAGATGAAGGATATGATACGGAGACGTCTATGTCCTGGCTGGAATTGCTTCTTATCCTGATCACGAAAAGTGTGATTGTAATGATTGAAATAACCAGGGATAGGGAGATTACAATTAAAGGCAAATGTCTGAAGATGTTTTCTCTGCCGCTTGCACCCTTACTCGCAGGTCTCGTTCCTGCCCTTGAATACTGATACTGTCGCCATCTGCCCGAATCAAAGTTCCGGTATTGGGCTGAACCATCTCTGGAAGGCTTCTTAAAGTCTGACAACTCCCTGTACGCCTCGTTTATCCTCTTAGACCTCTCCTCATAAACAGCCTGGTTCTGATACTTGTCAGGATGAAAGAGTGTGATCAGTCTTTTCCAGCGTTCTTTTGCAGTGGTTTTGTCAGCATATTCAGGCAGTCCGAGTGAGACATAGGGGTTACCCATGTTGTTGAATAGAAGGATGTCTATAATATCTTCAATCCTGCCTATCAATTCTACCCTCTCTTTATTGGCAATAGCAGCCGCCCTCTCAGCAAAGGACTCGTCTTCAAGTATACGCAGCATTAGATCATAGAGATCAAGCACAAGTTCATGGAGTTTCCCCGGATCCCGCAGATCCCGATGATTATCCAGGAACCGTGAAAGATGCCTTAATCCCTTCTCCGTGTCTATTTCACCTTTGTAAGCCTTACGCTGTCCACCCATGCTGTACCCTTTATCTTGTTATTGAATTTGTGTGATTTAGCCCTTCTCAGAGCAACAACTATAGCACTACATCCAGATGGAACCTCAAAGGTTCTGTGCATCTCTGTCCAGTCATTGGTACCTCTGACCGTACGTGTTCTTACATTCAGGCCATCACATCTGAATCCGTAGACCTGCAGGAACAGGCCATTGGTTGTGGTTATATTGTCTGTCTTGATCATGGCAGAAAGGTTATACCTGCTACCAGGTTCAACAAGTACAAACTGTCTCAAGGCAAAGATGTCTGTATTATGTCTTCCGTCAAAACTTATCTCAAATGATAGGTCACCCTCATACTGGTTCCTCCTGCTTCTTCCTATGAGAACACCTTCCTTTTTACGGGCAATCCAGCCAAGACACCCGTTGACAAGAGGGGCCTCAAAACCACCATTATAAAGCAGGTTGTCAGATGGTGTCATCTCGCTGTTGGATACAACCTCCTTCCACACAGACAGGGCATTATTGTATCTTTCACTAAAAAGAAGACTGTTACAGAAGCGGATCTTTGTCTTCCTGTCAAAGGAATCGGGATCTACCAGATTCCAGTAATCCATTGCTCTTTCAAGGTCATTGAGCCTGACAAGATACCGAAGGTATTCAGAATAAAACCGCTTGTTTACTGAAATTATGTTTGACAAGATATCTTCATTACCCACATCACTCAATACCAGCAGGTTAAACACCCTGTTTATCTCGTCAGGATAGATGGAAACAAGTCTTTTCAAATATTGAAGAGATGTATCTATTTTATTCGTCTGGATGTAATAGAAGAGGGCAGTGTTCCATATGCCTTCAGGCTTATAGTGACTGAGTCTATAGTAGTTTTCAATAGAAGAGAATGCCCCGTCTTTATCACCTCTCTGTATGTAGGCATGGGCAAGGTCATACCAGACATTGGGATAAAGGGGGTTCTTAAGGAGCGCCTCTTTGTAGAGCTGTACAGCATTTCCAAGATCCATATTCTCACGATCATAGTGTTTTATAAGACCAAGATAATAATAGTTTGTTGCATTGAGGGGATTAAGTTTTGCTGCAGTGACAACTTCTTCAGGGGCTCTGCCTTCCTTAAAGACATCGGATAAGGTAGCTATGGCAAGCCATAAAGAACAGATTATTGACAGTATTAATACTCCTGCAAATAAACCTTTTTTTGTCATCATTAATCATATCATGGTCAGTTGATTTTAGGTTTCCTATGAAGGCAATCACTCTTCCTTGAAGTAAGATGAATAATAGTTTGAATAGTAGCCGTATTTAATATCATCCTTTCTTATACCATTCAGGACAACACCAAGGACCTTGGCATTTATATTTCTCAGGATCTTCTTGGTCTCTTTCAGGACATTCTTCTGTGTGTGTCCTGATTTGACAACCAGCACGGTTCCATCCACAATACTGCTCAGGTAGACGCTGTCAGGCATTCCCATGATTGGTGGCGAGTCAATAATGATAAAGTTGTATTGTTCTGAAAGTGACTCTATGAGCTCACGCATCCTTTTTGAAACAAGGAGTTCCGATGGATTTGGAGGTATAGGACCTGAGGGTATTACATGCAGTCCTTTGATATCCGTATTCTTTATCAGACCGTTGCCAAGATGGGTATTGCCACTCAGAAATGTGGAGAGTCCAACCCTGTTATCAACTCCAAATGTACGGTGGAGTTTGGGCCGTCTCATGTCTGCATCAATCAGTATGCCGTCACCAAGGGTCTCCCTGAGGGCCATGGCAGTATTAGTTGATACGGTTGTCTTGCCCTCCTGTTCTCCTGCGCTTGTAATTAATATGCTCTTTGGAGGTTTATCCGCTGAAGACAGGAGGATGAAGGTACTAATGGAACGAAAGGCCTCGGCAACGGGGTTGGGGTTATCCTTGAAGGGGATCATGGGTACGTCATCCTTTACATCCCTGGATGCAGGAGAGCCGTATTTTTTGTTATAAGGGATTATTCCAAGCATGGGTAGATTTGCCTTTCTCTCAATCTCGTCCACATCCTTTATTGTGTTGTCAAAGTATTCAACAAAGAAGGCAAGCCCGATTCCACCCATCAGCCCCATGACTATTGCAAGAAGTAGGTTTCTCACCTTATTTGGTTTGAAAGGTCTCTTTGGCAGTTCAGCCCTGTCAAGTATCTGTATATTGGTAGCGGTCTTTGTGGCTGAAACCCTGATCTCTTTTAGCCTCTGGAGCAAGCTATTGTATAGTTCCTTGTTTGCATCAACCTCACGTTTCAGTATCTGGTACTGTACCGTCTTGTTCTGGAACTCAAGGAGTTTCTTTTTATAGGCTTCAAATGACTCCTTCAGATAATTCTCTCTCTTCAGTGCAGCTCTGTAATCAGACTCAATGGATTTGATCAGTTTGGCCTTTTCTTCTTTAATCTTTGCCCTGATTGCATCCATCTGGCTCATGAGCCGCTTCATCTTGGGATAGTCAGGTTTAAAGATGTTCAGCAGATTATAATAATCTGCCTCCAGGTTGGATAATTGTTTCTTCAGACCTAAAATCAGGGCATTATTCAGAATTATAGGATTTTCTGTACCAGACTCCTTTATCTCTCTGAACAGCGCCTCCTTCTGAATCCTGTCCGCAGTTGCCTTGTTAAGTGCACTTGACAGCTGGGAGAGCTTCTGGATCAGCACGCTATTACGGGAGTTTTCCTTGTCAAGGAATATTATCTGGTTCTTTGAGGCATATGCATTAAGCGCCTCCTCGGACTCCTCCACTTTTGCCTTCATATTATCTATCTGCTTCTGAAGGAACTTCTGCGCCTCAACAGAGGCATTCAGTTTGCTTTCAAGATTGAAGTCAATGTATGCCTCTGCCACTGCATTGGCCACTTTCTGGGACAGACGCGGATCATGAGATATGAAGCTTACCTCCACAAGACGTGACTTCTTGATGGGTACCACCTCAAGCCTGCTCAGAAGAGAATTCACATAGTAGCTCTTGATATTCAGTTCATTGAATTTGTTATTGATATCGTTGATCTCGTAACTGTCCTTGGCTGCTGTATTATTGTCTTGTCTGGTGGATCTTCTTTGTGTTCTGTTTACAAGATTATAGATACTATCAAGTGCACCTGTAAAGAATCTTTTGACCCTGCTGACTGCCTTGTCAATCTCGCTCTTAACAGGCAGATAGTTGGGGTCCTTATCAAGATTGTATTTCCAGATTACCCTCTTTGCAATGGCCCTGCTCTTCAGGATCTTGTATTGTGTCTCATAATAATCAGCATCCGGCCTGTCAATCTCAACATCAGCAAAGGAGAGTATCCTGGGAGCCTCCTTATCAATCTTGATTACCGTGGTAGCCTTGTATTGAGGGATTGCCATAAAAGTAAAAAGGGTAACGGTAACAAAAACGGAAAGAAGAAAGATTATCACAATCCACTTTCTTCTTCTTATAACATTCAGGTAATCCCTGAGATGAACCTCTTCCTCTTCCTGGAAATCAAAATACCTCAGATCCGGAGAGATTGCATACTCCTGCCTTTCATATGGACCAACTGGATAGTTTTTTCTGTCTTCATTATGTCCATCTCTCTTGAATCGCAATTTTCCGTACCTCCTTTAAAAACCTGCTCCCAATCTGAACATCCCAAGACTGAAGCTTGTTGTGAGCCTTCGTACAAATCTCTTGAATCCACTGTTTGAGACAAGTATTATATCCTTATCCTTGATTGGGATATCAGGGCTTTCACCGTCAAGGATGGAGTCATAGTCAACTGATATAACCTCACGTTCTTTTTTGCCTGTATCCCTGTATATCTTGATGTCTGAACGGATTGCATCATAGGTCAGTCCTTTGGCCATGCTGAGTGCCTGGGTAAGTGTTATCTTGCCTTTCAACTGGAATGATCCAGGATTTGCCACAGCTCCGTCAACAAAGAAGACCCCAGCCTGGGGAACATGGATGATATCACCTGCTTCAACGGGAAGATTTAACTCAGCCCTGCCATTTATCAGCAACTGGTTAAGGTCAATAACTATCTTCTCGTATCTTACACCCTTGCCAGCCTCTTTCACAGGCCGCTGGATTATACAGACATCCCCTGCATTGCTACTGAGGCCGCCTGCAAGGGATATCATGTCAAGGAGATATCTCTGCCCCTGTACATAATAGACCTGGGGCTTTTTTACCGAACCGATCACGGTTATGGGCTGGCTGCGGTACTCCTTCACAAATACGCTAACCACAGGCTCTGTCAGATACTTCTCCAGCCTCTTGGCTATTAAGGCTTCAAGCTCGGCCACGGTCAGGCCATCCACCTTGATTGCACCAATAAGAGGCAGCTTTATATACCCGCTTGCACTAACCCTTACCACATTGTTCAATTCCTTGACCTCAAAGACGTTTATCTCAAGGAGGTCTTCAGGGCCCACTTTGTAATCAGAGGTATTCAGCTCTGTCCTGAATAGTTGCTGCTTCTGCGATAGCTCAAGGTTGAGTTTCTCGGCCTTACTTGAAGACTCCAGCGGTGACAGCCCCTCGTCCTTGTTGGTAGTAGCCACTGGAGTAACGGCCATCCCCTGGGATTCTACAGCTGTGGAATGGCTCTGTGCCTCTACCTCGTACCTTTTCAGCAGCGTTTCATTAGTCCGGCTGTTGTCGGTAGCACAGGATAACAGGGACACCCCTATTAATAATATCAATATTGCTGGCAGACCTCTTATTGACCCTCTGATTTTAACTCTCACCTTTAGCTCCTGGGTTATGTTTTTGCACTATTGTCGGATTTCCTTTATCCAGTATTTTCTTGTTTTTATAGTATCCTGACAGGTATTATCCAGAAGATATCCTTATCCCTGCATCATCAGAGAATGGTAACAGTGCCGGAATATTTTTTACCTGTATGGGCTTGCTGACTGTTTTGTCTCATACTCGTCCTTTAACATCTGATAGCTTGCACCCTGGGCAACGGGTATCATAGATAGCACCCCAGCGGCAGCCTCTCCACCAGCTGCGCCACCGGATGCTGCAGCAGCTATAGTA
>Ga0256830_1001909_pt1 | contig 14264 bp, 9 predicted proteins | sample 128326metaG_FD_190537 | JGI IMG/M metagenome (GOLD analysis project Ga0256830, IMG submission 190537) | Hydrothermal vent microbial communities from Lau Basin, Pacific Ocean - 128-326 | ecosystem: Environmental > Aquatic > Marine > Hydrothermal vents | place: Pacific Ocean: Lau Basin | collected... | reverse complement strand
GGCTAATGCAAACTACGCAGGTAGCCCTTGTGAAGGATCCGGCCACGCACCAGGCGTTCGTAGTCGCGCCGCGCGCCCTTGCCGTAGATCAGCAGCCAGCCCAGCAGGCCGGGAACGAGGAAGGCGAGCAGGAGGTAGAACAGGGCCTCGTCGGCCTGGAACAGGCCCGCGCCGAGGAGAAGAAAGAACGGCCAGGTGAGCATGAGGCCGTGGAGAAAATGCCGCCCATAGAGGTACAGCGCCGCCAGCCTGCGCCGCCGCCGTTGCTCGCGCGAGGCATACACGGCATCGAAGACGGCGCGTTGCAGGCCGTTCATGCCGACCTGCTCCTAGTGGGCGTCCGGCACGACGCCCACCTGCGGCATCTCGGCGAGATGGGCCTCCCGCGCGTGTTCGGCAAAACCCTGGTTGCGCCAGAAGAAGGCCCCCGGCATGGTGGTGGGCACCACCAGCACGTAGAACAGGGCGCGCCCCACCAGGGCGGTGGCAACCACCAGCAGCGAAAGACCCAGCCACAGCGCCGCCCCCGTCCAGCCCGTCGCCGGAACCACGGCAAACACCACCGACAAGACCAGCGCAAGGCCGAGGCCGGTGTTGCGCGCCAGCCAGGTCCAGCCAAAGCGCGTGGTCTGGATATGGTGGGATGCCGCGCCCTCGCCGCCGCCGCGTTGCAGATCATGCGCGTGGTAGTACAGGCCGACACCCTCCATGGCGAGCCCCGTGGCCAGGATCAGGGCCAGCAGGCGAAACAGCTCGGCGCTCGCCCCGCCCTGTGCGGCCAGCACGGCGCCATAGACCAGCCCCACGCTCACCGCGCCCAGCGCCAGCATGTTGCCGTAGAAACTGGTCAACACCTGCCAGTGGTTCCAGAACGGCCGCGCCGCGATGCGATAGATGGCGTGCATGAAATACAGCGCCACCGGCCCGGCAAGGACGGCGAGCCAGCCTGCGCCGCGCGTCACGGCGGTGGCCGTCTCCCCCGGCAGCCAGGCGAGCAGACCGGGAAAGGTCACCAGTACAGTATAGACACCAAGGAGGTTGTAGAACACGGCGATCCCCGCCACCTCGCGGCTCACCGGCGAGTAACGCAGGTTGTTGAAGGCGCGGTAGAAGCGGTGCGGCTTGCCAAGATGCAGGGTGGACAGCGCGAGGGCGAAGGTCTCCGCGCCCAGCAGACCGAACAACAGCGCCGGGTAGGCCACCGGATGCGCCTCGGGCGAGAGCACCTCGAATCCCATCAGCGGGCCGAGGAAAAGGATCAGGAAGGCGCCGATCACCGCCTGCGACACCAGCGTGAAGATCACCAGCGGATCCTCGCGCGAGCGCAGCTTGCGCAGGTTCCATGCGCGCTTTTCTCCCTGTTTCCTGACGCGCGGCGCGTGCTCGCCCGCGCCCGGCTCGTCGCGCACGTACTGCAGGGGCATGGCGTCGGTGCGCGTCATCTCGCGCGGCAGGGTGGCGGTCTGCTGGAAGCGAATATTGGGATGGGTGATCTCGGGTGTGGGAAAACCCGGGATCCGGGTCTTCAACTGCTCACGGTTCTCCGGCGTCGTCTCGATGACGCCGAAGTCCAGCGCGCCGGCGAGGCAGGCCGCCGCGCAGGCGGGCTTGAGACCCACTTCGAGGCGATCCACGCACATGTTGCACTTCTGCACCTGGCCCTTGACCGGATCCAGCTGCGGCGCATTGTAGGGACACACCCAGGTACAGTAGCCGCAACCGAAACAGATGTCGGGATCCTGGAGCACCGCGCCGTACTCGGCGAACTTGGTGTAGGCCCGCGTGGGACAGCCCTTGAGGCACACCGGATCGTCACAGTGATTGCAGGCCATGGAAATGTTGATGCGCCGGTAATTGGGCCAGGTGCCGCCCTCCACGTAGCCCACCGCGCGATAGGCCAGGTGCGGCGGCAGATCGTTCTTTTCGCTACAGGCGGATTCGCAGGCATGGCAGGCGATACAGTTGTCCGCGGTGAAATAGAAGCCGTGCTGCCTGTAGCGGTTGGGATTCTGCCCCACGGCGCCGTCACCGTTGATATTGAGGCTCTGGCCCGCGAGGGGATCGTCCTCCTCCACCAGCTGGATGGGTTTGCCGTAGCGGTTTGTCTCCGGTGCCTTCCTGTCGGGGATGAAGGCGTATGCCGGTTCGTCGTCGCGTACCTTGTACATGGATTACCTGCCTAGTAGCTTCTTGCCGCGCGGTTGCGCACCGCCGCCGCAGTCTGATCTTCGATGGCCTCGACCCGCACCGCGCACTGCTTGAAGGCTGGCTGGCGCGAGTGGGGATCCAGCAGGCCCAGCGACACGCGGTTGACGCATTCGTGGAAATGGAACGGCACGAAGACCATGTCCGGCGGCACGCGCTGGGTCAGCTGCACCAGCACCACGGCGTCGCCGCGGCGCGATACCAGGCGCGCATACTTGCCGTGCTCGACGCCGAGCTTGCGTGCCGCGTCCGGGTTCATCTCCATGTAGGGCGTGGGACTGAACTTGTTGAGGTTGCCGATCTTGCCCGTACGCGTGCGGGTGTGGAAATGCTCCACCACGCGCCCGCTGTTGAGCCACAGGGGATAGTCGTCGTCGGGACGCTCGTTGTTGTCCACGAAGGGCAGCGGGATCAGCTTCGCACGGCCGTCCGGGTGCTGAAATTTTCCATCGGTGTAAAGACGCGGCGCGCCGATCTCCTCGCCTTCGCGACAGGGCCATTGCAGACCACGGTTCTTTTCAATCTTCTCGTAGCTCATGCCGGAGTAGTCCAGCATGCGCCCCTTCGAGAGCTGCTTCATTTCCTCGAAGGCGCCCTCTGTGGTTTCGGGGAAACGGATCCTGCTGCCGTTCTCGAATCGCTTCGCCATCTGATTGAAGATCCAGAAGTCGGGCTTCGAGTCGGCATAGGGGGGCTGCACGTTGCGCACCAGATTGACGCGCCGCTCGGTGTTGGTAAAGCAGCCCTGCTTCTCTGCCCACACGGCGGCGGGCAGATAGACATGGCTGTATTCATTGGTCTCCACGTCTTCGTAGGCGTCCTGCACCACCAGGAAGTCCAGCTTCTCCAGGATGCGACGGATGCGCGCGGTATTGGTCATGGAGGTCATGGGGTTGGTGCCGATAATCCAAAGCCCCCGGATCTGCCCGCTCTCGATGGCGGGGAAGATGTCGGTCTGAAACAGGCCACGTTTCTTTGGAAAGAATTCCGGATCGATACCCCAGAAGGCGGCGATCTCCTTGCGGTGTTCCGGGTTCTCCAGCTGCCGATAGCCGGGCAGGCCCGAGCAGGAAGACCATTCGCGCGTGCCCATGGCGTTGGCCTGCCCGGTAATGGACAGGCTGGTGCCGCCGGGCTTGCCGATGTTGCCGGTAATGAGGTTGAGGTTGTTGATCCCCACCACGCCGTCGGAGCCGTGGGTGCTCTGATTGATGCCCATGGTCCAGATGGTCATGGCGGCGCCGGCGCGCGCATAGGTGCGCGCCACGTTGCGAATGGTGTCGGCATCGATGCCGCAGATCCGCGCAGCCCTGTCCGGATCCCACTTCGCCACTTCGGCCTCGAAGGTCTCGATGTCGCTGGTGTGGGCCTCCATGTAGGCGCGATCTTCCAGTCCCTCGTCGAGGATCACGTGGGCCAGGGCGTTGAGCAGCACCACGTCGGTGCCGGGGGAGATGGGCAGGTGAATGTCGGCCATCTGCGCAAACATGGTGACGCGGGGATCGACGACGATCACCGGAAACCTGCGCTTCTCCAGCGCCTGGCGCAGGCGCCAGTAAATGATGGGATGCTGCTCCGGCAGGTTGGAGCCGATGGCCAGCAGGCACTCGGTATGCTCGAAGTCCTCGTAGCAGCCTGGCGGGCCGTCCGAGCCGAAGGAGCGCTTGTAGCCCGACACCGCCGAGGACATGCACAGGGTGGTATTGCCGTCGTAGTTGTTGGTGCCGATGACGCCCCGCGCCAGCTTGCCGAGGGTATAGAACTCCTCGGTCATGATCTGCCCGGTGGAGACGATGGCGAAGGCATCGCGGCCATGCTCGGCCTGGATACGCTGGATCTCCCCGGCGACGCGATCCAGCGCCGTGTCCCAGTCGGTCTCGCGGAAGTCCTCGTGGTGGTGTTCACGCATCAGCGGCACGCGGCCACGCCCGGCGCTGCGAAACAGCTCGTGTTCGAAGATCCCCTTGAGGCACAGCTTGCCCTGGTTGACATGGGCGCCGCCCACCCCGCGGCTGGTCACCGCCTCGCCCCTGTCGTTGAGGCCCACCTCGATGGAACATCCGGTGGAGCAATACCCGCAGGTAGTATAGCGCCACTCCACCACGCCCTTGTCGGGGATCTTTATGGGATTTTTCTGTTTACGCCCGAATAGCATGTTTTCCAACCTGTATGACTACAAACCAGCAGCAAACGAACCGACCTGCACGATGTAAAGGACGTGACGAACAGTTGTTACCGGCGAGTAACGTGTTCCGAATCCCCGATCACCTGATGAAGAACGGGATTAGATCACCTCCCTGCCTCTCACCGGGCGGCGAGAGCCTGATGTCTCCAAACCGTCGTGGAAGTCGGAACACGTATTTAGCGGCTGGTACCTATTTGTCAGGGCAACCTTCGTTGGGGGTCAGGCTGAGATAGATGGTGCCCTCTTCCACCCGCACCGGGAAACTCGCCGCGCAGCCCTCGTCGGGGGCGACGGCCTCGCCGGAGTCCAGCTGGATCTTCCAGTCGTGCAGGGGACAGGCCACCCGCTTGCCGTGCACGATGCCCTGTGACAGCGGCCCGCCCTTGTGCGGACACTTGTCGCGCAGGGCAAAGACCTCGTCGTCCGCGGTACGGAACACGGCGATATCCCCATCGCTGACCCGGACCACCCGGGAACCCAGTTGCGGGATGTCGTCGAGCTTGCCCACTTCGACCCAGTCACCCGCGGCGGAAACGTTTTTGGTGCTCGCTTGCATGAATAGTTCTCCTCGCTCAGCCGATGACTTTCAGCGGCGTAAATTCGTGTTGATCGGCGCCCTCGGCCCGCTCGGCCCAGGGATCGGTCTGCGCGTACTTCTGCGACTCGCGGAAACGCTCGGCATATTCCTTGCGCGCCTTGTCGTCCTCGACGATGCGCTCCTTGATGTAGGTCAGGCCGACACGCTCCACCCACGGCGCGGTGCGCTCCAGGTAGTGGGCCTCCTCGCGGTAGAGCTGCATGAAGGCCGCGGCGTACTCCAGCACTTCATCGGCGGTGGCCACGTTGCACAGCAGATCCGTGGCGCGAACCTTGACGCCGCCGTTGCCGCCGATGTGCAACTCGTAGCCCGAGTCCACGCACACCACGCCGAAGTCCTTGATGGTGGCCTCGGCGCAGTTACGCGGACAACCCGAGGCCGCCATCTTGAACTTGTGTGGCGTCCAGGAACCCCAGGTGAGTTTTTCGAGATCGATGCCGAGCTGGGTGGAGTCCTGGGTGCCGAAGCGACACCACTCCTTGCCGACACAGGTCTTCACCGTGCGCAACGCCTTGCCGTAGGCATGGCCCGAGACCAGCCCGGCCGCATTGAGCTCGCGCCAGATCCCGGGCAACTCCTCTTTCTTGAGTCCGTAGAGGGCGATACGCTGCCCGCCGGTGACGTGCACGGTCTTGACCTTGTACTTCTCCGCCACCTCGGCGATGGCGCGCAGTTCCTGCGGCGTGGTGCCGCCACCCCACATGCGCGGGATCACGGAGTAGGTGCCGTCCTTCTGGATGTTGGCATGCACGCGCTCGTTGATAAAACGCGACTGGGCGTGATCCGTGTGGGCCTCGGGGAAGGCGCACAGCACGTAGTAGTTCAGGGCCGGGCGACACTTGCTGCACCCGTCGGGAGTCTTCCATTCCATGAAGTCCATCACCGCGCGCACCGACTTCAGTTGCTCGCGCTTGATGGTGGCGCGCACTTCGTCGTGGGTGTGTTCGGTGCAGGGACACAGGGGCTTGAGGTGCGGCGCGGTGGAGTAGTCGCCACCCACGGTGTGCGCCAGCAGGGCTTCCACCAGGCCGGTGCAGGAACCGCAGGAGCTGGACGCCTTGGTGTGGGCGCGCACGTCTTCCAGAGTAAAGAGTTTCTTCTCGGTGATGGCCTTGACGATGTCGCCCTTGCACACGCCGTTACAACCGCAGATCTCGGCGCTGTCGGACATGGCCGCCACGCGGTTGTCGTCGCCGTGGCCCGAGTCACCGAGGTGGGCCTGGCCGAACAGGATGCTGTCGCGAAAATCGCTGATGTCGGTCTGGTCACGCATGAGATCGAAGTACCAGGTACCGTCGATGGTGTCACCATACATGACGGTGCCCTTGATGCGATTGTCCTGCACGACGATCTTGCGATACACGCCGCGCGCGGCGTCCTGGAACACCAGTTCCTCGGTATTCTCGTCACCGATGAAGTCGCCGGCGGAGAACAGATCGATGCCGGTAACCTTGAGCTTGGTAGAGGTCACCGAGCCCTCGTAGCGGCCGATGCCGTACTGGGCAAGGTGGTTGGCGCAGACCTTGGCCATTTCGAACAGCGGCGCGACGAGGCCATAGGTGACGCCGCGATGCTGCACGCACTCGCCCACGGCATAAATGCGCGCGTCGAAGGTCTGCAGGGTATCGTTGACGACGATGCCGCGCTCGCAGTGGATACCAGCCTTCTGCGCCAGTTCGATGTTGGGGCGAATGCCCACGGCCATGACCACGAGATCGGCGTAGATCTCCGAGCCGTCCTTGAAGTGCACCTTCTCCACACGATCCTTGCCCACGATGGCCGAGGTCTCGGTACCCATGAGAAAATGCAGGCCGCGTTCCTCCAGCGATTTCTTCAGCATCTCGGCGGCGGGCCGGTCGAGCTGGCGTTCCATGAGGGTATCCATGAGATGCACCACGGTGACACTCATGCCCTGCTCCTTGAGGCCGTTGGCGGCTTCCAGGCCCAGCAGGCCACCGCCGATGACCACGGCGTGCTTCCTGTTCTTCGCCGCCTCCAGCATCTTGTCCACGTCGTGGATGTCGCGGAAGCCGATGACGCCGTCGAGATCGTTGCCGGGCACCGGCAGGATGAAGGGCAGCGAACCGGTGGCGAGCAGAAGACGATCATAGGACTCGGTGGTGCCGTCGGCGGCGATGACCTCCCTGCGCGCACGGTTGATCTCCACCACTTCCTTGCCCTTGTGCAGGGTGATGCCGTTGTCCGCGTACCATTGCTCGTCGTTGAGCATGATATCGTCGATGGTCTTCTCGCCGGCGAGGACCGGCGAGAGCATGATGCGGTTGTAGTTGCCGTAGGGCTCCGCGCCGAATACGGTGATGTCGTACAGATCCGGGGCGATCTTCAAAAGTTCCTCGACTGTACGCATGCCGGCCATGCCGTTACCGATCACTACGAGTTTCTCTTTCATTCTCTGCTCCTGGCGGTCTCCGGCCCGCGCCGGGGCGGGGAAACCTGTGGGTTCATCTTGCGCTGCCCGCCATAGAGCAACTTGCGTGCCAATATTAGAAATCACTGAAACAACGGCGTAAGTCACGGTTTGACCGAGTAATTTTCCCGCGATGTGAAATCACGCCCCATTCTGGTGCATATTTTATGCACCAGAATGGGGCGCTCCGGCGAGGCACGCATCAATGGGAGGCGGCAGAGGTTTTCCCCGTAAAAACCGCCACTTGCAACTGTTTTCGCAGGCGCCGGGAACCCGCACCGTAATGATCCACCCTGCCCCTGCCGCCGGGCTCCTACGCACCCGGCCCGTGCATCCCCGGCCGCCGCGGGCGGGCCGGGACGCCGGGAAGGCTTGTTTTATAAGCATTTATTAATATTGGCACGCAAGTTGCTCCCGCGTGGGCAACGTTCGTTTCATTCGCTTTGTCAGACAGGGATCTTTCACGACATGACCGACGAGAGCCGATTCAAGCTGCTGTCCTTTCGCGGCAAGTACCGCATCCTGCACCTCACCTGGTTCGCCTTCTTCATGAGCTTCGTGGTGTGGCTGGGACTCGGGCCCATCATGCCCTTCATTCGCGAGTCGCTTGGCCTGACGGATCAACAGGCCAAGGTGCTACTGATCCTCAACGTCGCCATGACCATCCCGGCGCGCATCATCGTCGGCATGCTGGTGGACAAGCTGGGGCCGCGCATCATGTACACCAGCATCCTCGTCCTCGGCGGCGCCATCAGCATTGCCTTCGCCTGGGCCGACAGCTATGAAAAACTGGCCATCATGCGCTTCCTGTCCGGCTTCATCGGTGCCGGCTTCGTCGTCGGCATCCGCATGATCGGCGAGTGGTTCCCGGCGCGCGAGACCGGTTTCGCCCAGGGGATCTACGGCGGCTGGGGCAATTTCGGCGCCGCCGGCGCCGCCGGCACCCTGCCCTTCATCGCCGCCAGTATCGGCGGCGACGATGGCTGGCGCATCGCGGTGACGGCGGCAAGCCTCGTGGCCATGATCTACGGCGTCATCTATTATTTCAGCGTCAGCAATACGCCCAAAGGTTCCACCTATTTCAAGCCGAAGAAGACCGGCGCCATGGAAGTCACCAACGGCGCGGATCTCCTGCTCTACATCGTCATGAACATTCCCCTCTTCCTGGCGCTGGGCCTGCTCACCTGGAAGCTCTCGCCGGCCGCCATGGGGCTCATCGACGAGGCCACCACCTGGAGCATCTACCTCGTGCTGGGCGGGATCTACCTGCTGCAGGTGTGGAAGATCTGGCACATCAACGGTCACGTGCTGAAGACGCCGGTGCCGGCGATCCAGCGCTACAAGTTCAAGCAGGTGGCCATCCTCGATTTCGCCTACTTCGTCACCTTCGGCACCGAGCTGGCGGTGGTTTCCATGCTCGCCATGTTCTACGTCAACTGGTTCGACATCCCCAAGGTCACCGCCGCGCTGCTCGCCGGGATCTATCCCTTCATCAACCTGGTGGCGCGCCCCGGCGGCGGCTGGATCAGCGATCGCATCGGCCGCAAGCGCACCCTGGCCATCGTCTTTGCCGGTATCGCGGCGAGCTTCCTCCTGCTGGGTCTGGTCGATCAGTCCTGGCCGGTGGGGCTGGTGGTGGCCATGACCATCATCGGCGGGATCTTTTCCAAGGCCGGCTCCGGCGCCGTGTATGCCATGGTGCCGCTGGTGCAGCGCCGCATGACCGGGCAGATCGCCGGCATGGTGGGCGCCTTCGGCAACGTCGGCGGCGTGCTCTTTCTGACCATGAACTCACTGGTGCCCTACGACCAGTTCTTCCTGTTCATCGGCATCGTCGCCGCGTGCGTCCTGCTGCTGGTGCTGGCCTTCCTCGAAGAGCCCCGGGGCCAGACCGCGGAGATCATGCCCGATGGCACGGTGCAGATGATTGATGTAAGTTAGGCGCTTCCCCGGCCCGAACCCGGAAAGCACCTTCATGCCACTCGCCATCCAGCACGCGCAATACAGCATTGCCGGCGCCAAGCCGGTCAACGAGGACGCCTGCGGCATCCAGGTGCCCGAGGAGCCCCAGCTCACCACCAAGGGCATCGCCGCGGTGCTGGCGGACGGCATGAGCGCCAGCGAGGCCGGGCGCGAGGCCAGCGAGGCCTGCGTGCGCGGCTTCATCTCCGACTACTATTCCACCCCCGAGTCCTGGACCGCGCGCACCTCGGTGCACAAGATCCTCAGCGCCCTCAACCGCTGGCTGTTCGGCCAGGGGATCCGCGTGCACAACACGCACAAGGGCATGGTCACCACCATCAGTATCATCATCCTCAAGTCCAGCTCGGCGCACATCTTCCACGTGGGCGACACGCGCATCTACCGCCTGCGCGACGACGCGCTGGAACTGCTGACCAACGACCACCGCGTGGAAGTGGCGGACAACCGATCCTACCTGACGCGCGCGCTGGGCATCGATCTCAGCCTCGAAGTGGACTACCGGCGGGAAATCACCGAGGTGGGCGACCTTTTTCTCTCCGTCACCGACGGCATCTACGACTTTCTCGGTGACGAGCAGATCCACCGGACACTGCGCGAGCACGGCGACGATCTCGAGACTGCCTGCCGCGAGCTTGCCGAGAGGGCGCTGGCCAACGGCTCGGACGACAACCTCTCCTGCCAGTTGCTGGCCATCACCGACCTGCCCGGCGAGAGCCAGAACGAGTTCTACCAGAAACTCACCGAGCTGCCCTTCCCGCCCCCGCTGGATGCCGGCATGGTGCTGGACGGGTTCCGCATCGTCCGCCCGCTGTTCTCCAACAAGCGCACCGAGATCTACCTTGCCCATGACACCATCAACGACCGGGAGGTGGTCATCAAGGCGCCGTCGGTGAACTATGCCGACGATCCCGACTACATCAACCAGTTCCTGCACGAAGAATGGGCCGGGCGACGCATCAACAACCCGCATGTGCTGAGGACGCTGGACATCGACCGTAAGCGGCAGTTCATCTACTACGTCACCGAACACATCGAAGGCCAGACCCTGCGCCAGTGGCAACAGGACCACCCGCAACCACAGCTGCATACGGTGCGCGACTTCGCCGAGCAGATCGCCAACGGCCTGCGCGCCTTCCACCGTCTGGAAATGATCCACCTGGATCTGAAGCCCGAGAACATCGTCATCGACCGGGACGGCACCCTGAAGATCATCGACTTCGGCTCCACCCGCATCGCCGGCATCGAGGAGATCGAAACCCCCTTCGATACCGACAACATACCGGGCACGGTCAACTACACCGCACCGGAACTGATCCTCGGGCAGCCGCCGAGCAACCGTTCCGATATCTACTCCCTCGGCGTCATCATCTATGAACTGCTCACCGGCAAGCTGCCCTATCACAAGCCGGTCACGCTGCGTAACTACCGCCAGCTACGCTACATCTCCGCCCGCGAGCGCAACGAGGCCGTCCCCGTGTGGATGGACCGCGCCCTCGAAAAGGCGGTGAAGATCGATCCCGACCTGCGCTACGGCCTGCTCTCCGAATTCGTCCACGACATCAAGCAGCCCAACCCCGCCTTCCTGCGCAAGGACTTCGTGCCCCTGGCCCAGCGCGATCCCCTGCGCTTCTGGAAAGGCTTCTCGCTGCTCATGGCGATCCTCAACCTTCTGCTGGTGCTCGCCCTGCTGCGGTAAACCCACCTGCGGGCGGTCGCCCCCCTCACCCCGGCGCGATACTCATCGCGCCGTCATTCCCGCGAAAGCGGGAATCCATCGATCAACAGCCTGGATTCCGGGTCTCGCTCCGCTCGCCCGGTATAATCAGTATCTAGTAACGAGGTGCGAGGGCCGAGGAGCGGGCTTTCTGCAATCCCGATGATTGCTGTCATTCCCGCGAAAGCGGGAATCCAGTGAAATATCCCTCTGGATTCCGGGTCTTCGCCATGCGAGGCACGGCTCAGCCCGGAATGACCCCGCAAGGCAGCAGTACAGGCTCTCGCCGCTGTTCTTCAGAACGACACCGATCCCGAAATAGCCGTCCCCTCTCCCTGAGGGAGAGGGACAGGGTGAGGGGATCAAATCCTCGGCCCTCGCACCTCGCACCTCGCCCCTTCCCCGGGGCAGGGATCAAATCCTGGACCCTCGACCCTCGCCACTCGCCCCTTCCCCGGGGCGGGGATCACACTCCTCGACCCTCCCCTGCCCCGGCACGATTCACCCACGAAAAGCAGGTAAACCCAGGCAAAACTGACACAAACAGCACGGGTATTCACCCCGCCCATCCGACCAACGGGAACTTGCCGCCCCATTTAGTGACTATACTCCTGAGTGAAGCAGTCAGAAATCGACCAACCGAATCCAACGTGTTTGGAAGGAGGGTGTCATGAGAAGACGGCTGTACTTTGTTCTCCCCGACGTGACCACCGCGAAGACCGTCCACGACGAGCTGCTGCTCGCCCGCATCGAAGAACGTCACATGCACTTCCTCGCTCGTGACGACCAGGATCTGCGGGGGCTTCCCGCCGCGGGCCTGTTGCAGAAGACCGACGTGGTACACGGTACGCAGATGGGCTTTACCATTGGCGGCGTCACCGGCATCATCATGGGGATCCTGACCACGATATTCTTTTTCGCCGAGTACAACATCAGCGGCCTTGTCGTCCTGTGGATGGCGGCGGCCGGCGCCATCATCGGCGCCTGGTCATCCAGCATGATCGCGGTCAACGTGCCCAACTCGCGACTGCGCGCCTTCCAGAAGGACATCGAAGCGGGCCACGTGCTGCTGATGGTGGATGTCCCGGCCTCGCGAACCGAGGAGATCAGCGACGCCATCCGCAAGCACCACCCCGAGGCCGACATGCATGGCGTCGAACCCACCATCCCGGCATTTCCCTGATCCGGCGGCGGTCAGCCCCGGCTGACCGCCCCGCCCAACTCCAACACCGCACTTTTCGGTATTTCTCCCTTATTTCAGCAGCTTAGCGCTCCCACCGAGGCTTTCGGGCTTTCCCGGGCGCGCCACTCAACCTTTGCCCCGCCCTGCCGATTAAAGGATGGTAAACAGCGGGGAAATACCCTGCTAACCCGGCACAGGCCGTCAGAACGAGAACCATGCCGACGCAAATCCTGATATGTGACGATTCCAGTTTCGCGCGCAAGCAGATCGCCCGGTCGCTGCCCAGCGACCGGGATCTGGAGATCGCCTACGCGCGCAATGGCGTGGAAGGCCTGGAGGCCCTGCGCGCCGGCAAGGGCCAGTTGCTGTTTCTTGATCTCAACATGCCGGAGATGGACGGCTACCAGGTCTTGCAGACCATCCGCGAACAGAACATCCACACGGCCGTGGTGGTGGTCTCCGGCGACGTCCAGGCCGAGGCCCAACAACGCGCCCGAACCCTGGGCGCCCTGGAGTTCATCAAGAAACCCGTGCGGCCCGAAGCAATCCGGCAGATCCTCGATGACCCGCGCATCCGCGCGCACCTCGAAGCCCGCAACGACAGCGACTTCGGCCCGGAACAGCGCGATGCCTTCCAGGAGATCACCAACATCGCAATAGGCCAGGCCGCCGCCATGCTGGGTGACGTGCTGGGCGAATTCGTCATCATGCCCATTCCCAACGTCAATATGCTGGAAGTCAGCGAACTGGCCATGACACTGGCCAACGTCGCCGAGGACGAATCCGTGTCGGCAGTCTGCCAGGGCTTCATGGGCGACCGCATCACCGGCGAGGCATTGGTGATCTTCAATGACTCGAGTATTGCCGATATGCGCCACCTGTTGCAGTACGAGGAAATCGGCAGCAACAATGTGGAGGTGGAAGTACTCATGGACGTCTCCTCCATGCTCTGCGGCGCCTGTCTGAAGGGGATCTCGGATCAGCTCGACGTCAACTTCAGCCAGGGGCATCCCGGCATCCTCGGACAGCATATCAAGATGGATCGCCTATTCGAGAAGAACCACAAGAAATGGAAAAAAACCCTGGCGGTGGAAATGGCCATCTCCATCGAGAACCGGGACATCCACTGCCACATCCTGCTGCTCTTCACCGAGGACTCCGTGCCGCGCCTGGCGAAGGTCCTCTCCTTTCTGGACGACTGACCATGAGCGAAAGCACCAGCGGACTCAACGACCTGTACTGGATGATGGGCATGATCGACTCCATCAACGTCGGACTGGCCGTCATTGACGACAACTACACGGTCAAGGTCTGGAACCGCTTCATGGAAAACCGTAGCGGGAGGCACCCCGCCGATGTCATCGGCAACAAGCTCTTTGATCTCTTCGAGGAAATCCCGCAGCAATGGTTCAAGCGCAAGATCCTGCCGGTATTCAAGATGCAGACGCGCTCATTCATTACCTGGGAACAGCGCCCCTACCTCTTTCGCTTCAACACCAACCGCCCCATCACCGGCTCAAGCGATGTGATGTACCAGAACATCACCATCATCCCGCTGCCCTCCACGGACGGCAGCGTGCGCCAGATCGGCATCATCGTCTACGACGTCACGGAAACCGCCATCGGCAAAATGGAACTCAAGGCCGCCAACGAGGAACTACAGAAACTCAGCCGAACAGACGGCCTCACCCAGCTAAACAACCGCGCCTACTGGGAAGAATGCCTGCAACGGGAATTTTTGCGTGTCAAGCGTACCGGCCAGATCGCCACGGCAATCATGTTCGACATCGACCACTTCAAGAAGGTCAATGATACCTACGGTCACCAGGCCGGTGATGAAGTCATTCGCCAGACTTCTAACGTACTGCGCAAGGCCATCCGCGCCACCGATATCGCCGGGCGCTATGGCGGTGAAGAGTTCGGCGTCATCCTCATCGACACCCGCGCCCAGGACGCGCGCATCTTTGC
>Ga0256830_1001908_pt1 | contig 14265 bp, 11 predicted proteins | sample 128326metaG_FD_190537 | JGI IMG/M metagenome (GOLD analysis project Ga0256830, IMG submission 190537) | Hydrothermal vent microbial communities from Lau Basin, Pacific Ocean - 128-326 | ecosystem: Environmental > Aquatic > Marine > Hydrothermal vents | place: Pacific Ocean: Lau Basin | collected... | reverse complement strand
CTTTATTGATTACCAACCTTATCGCGCTCAGCAAGATTCGCTCGCCGGTCACCGCCGCGTTAAACCGGCCTTTGACATCAAGGCTGACCCCGTCGACGCTCCGGTACCTGAAGACAAGCCTTACCCGTCCACCGCGTTCGGCCGCCAGGTCGTCGGCGTCCAGCGCCAGGCCGGAAATCCTGTGATGTGCCCCCGATTGGTAGTCATGGTACTCGAGAGCCGCCCTTGTCAACTCAAGTTGACGCAGCGTCCATACAACCCCAGGCGTGGCTCCGGTTTTAGATCCCGGTGGTGTTTTATTTCCACGGCGTACTGCAGTGCCTGGATTGTGCCAGTTGGTCCGCCCGAACCTGTCCCGCACCAGGTTCAGCGTCACACCCCGCAATACCATTTTTTCCACTTCGATGCGCTTGGAAAACAATGGCAGCAGCCGTGCACGCAGATCGACATACTTGACCGACAGCAAGGGCTTGTCAGCAATCCCCGGCACGCCGCCGAGCGCCGCATCCGAGATCCGGATTCCGACCCATGGAAACAGCGACAGGCTGATCCTGCCGTTGATTTTCAACACATGGCCGGTGCTATCCTTGACGAGGGATTCGATATCACTCCTGTAGTCATTGGGATCGACGATGACCAGCAACAAAACCGCGATGACTACCAGTACGGCGATCAAGCCAACCAGCGCTTTGGCGAGTAATTTGACTGCGTTCATAAGAATCGAGCGACGTGCCTGTAAGGATGATCAAAACCCGGCCACCTGAACGAGCACCGCAATCATTCAGGACTTCCTTAACTTTAGCCGCAGAACCGTCATCCCGCCACAGGCATCTACAGCAAAAAGCCCTCCCGATACAATCGTTTCGACTAGCCTGCATCGCTTACCACCGTTCGTAGCGAGACGGAGCAAGGGTGCGAACACATTACACCGCTGCCATCTCGGCCCGCAACCGCCTTGCCGCATCGACCATATTGCGCAACGCTGCCTCGGCTTCCGGCCAAGTCCTGGTCTTCAGCCCGCAGTCGGGGTTGACCCACAGGCGCTCAACGGGAATATACCTGGCGCCGGCTTTCAACAAACCGACTATCTCCTGCTGTGTCGGAATACGCGGCGAATGGATATCGAAGGTTCCCGGGCCTATGTCGTTTGGATAAGCATACTCGCGGAATGCCTCGAGCAGCTCCATCTGTGATCGCGATGTCTCGATCGTGATCACGTCGGCGTCCAACCTGGCGATCCAGTCGATGATATCATTGAATTCAGAATAACACATATGCGTATGGATCTGCGTCCGGTCCTCGACACCACCGGCACAAAGCCGGAAGCTTTCCACCGCCCAGCGCAGGTAGCTATCCCATTGCGTCCGCCGCAGCGGCAGCCCCTCACGCAATGCCGCCTCGTCGATCTGGATAATCCCAATACCGGCGGACTCCAGGTCATTGACCTCGTCACGCAGTGCCAGTGCGATCTGCCTGCAAGTGGTCTCCAGTGGCTGGTCGTCACGCACGAACGACCATTGCAGCATCGTCACCGGGCCGGTCAACATCCCCTTGACCGGTTTGTCGGTCAGTGACTGTGCATAACTGATCCACGGCACAGTCATCGGTTCGACACGGGCCACATCGCCATAGATGATCGGCGGCTTGACACAACGACTGCCATAGCTTTGGACCCAGCCATTATCGGTGATCGCAAACCCCTGCAGCAACTCACCAAAATATTCGACCATGTCGTTTCGTTCCGCTTCGCCGTGCACCAGCACATCCAGCCCCAATGCCAGTTGTTTTTCGACCGTCTGCTCTATCTGCTGCCTGATCAGCTTTTCATACTGTGCCGGCTCCAGCTCACCATCGCGGTACCGGCGCCGTGCCTGGCGAATTTCCGCTGTCTGTGGAAACGAACCAATCGTCGTGGTCGGCAGTACCGGCAGGTTCAGCCGTTGCTGCTGTATTTTACGGCGCTGCGTATACGGACTGCGGCGCTGTGCCATTTCCGCAGTCAACGACTCCATTCGTGCTCTGACTGCCGGATCACAGGTTCTGTCACTGCCGCGCCGGGCTGCGACGATCCGCTGGTTGTGCCGCAACGTACTGTACGCCGCCTCCACAGCGGCTGTGTCACGATCCTCCAACAGTGACCTGAGTACCTGCAGCTCATCGAGCTTTTGCAGCGCAAAACTCAACCACGGCTTGATCTCAGGATCCAGGCGCTGCTCCGCTTCCAGGTCCACCGGACAATGCAACAACGAACAGGATGGTGCAATCCATAAACGCTCACCCAGTTGGCGGTAAACCGGGCGTAACTGCTGCCACACCCTGTGCAGGTCCGCAGCCCAGACATTCCTGCCGTCGATCACCCCAACAGACAGAACCTTGTAGCCCGGCAACTGGTCGGCTGCCATCTGCAGCTGCGCCGGCGCACTGACTGCATCGATATGCAGGCCTTCGACCGGCAGTTCAAGTACCAGGTGCAGATTGTCCTCCAGTGCGCCGAAATAACTTGCCAGCAGCCGGTTCAGGCCCGGCACCGTCAACTGCCGGTAGCAGGTCTCAAATGCCCGGCGCCATGGCGCCGGCAGATCGAGTACCAGGACCGGCTCATCGATCTGCACCCAGCTCACGCCACTGGACGCCATCTGCTGCAGTAGTTCGACGTAACAGGCGGTCAGTTCGGGCAGCAGGGCAAGTTTGTCGAACTGCCGTGCCTGACACTTGCCAAGCCACAGGTAGCTCAAAGGGCCAAGCACCACCGGCTTGACACGGTAACCCAATGCACCGGCTTCTTCGATTTCCTGTATCAGCCTGTGTGCATACAGGCTGAAAGACTGCGTTGGTGAAAACTCCGGTACGATATAGTGATAATTAGTGTCAAACCATTTAGTCATTTCACAGGCCGTCACATCCTCCCCCGCCGGTGCACGCCCGCGCGCCATCCTGAAATAGTCGTCCAGATCCGCCTGGTTGCCACATCGATAACGTTCTGGAATCACACCAAACATCACCGAGGTATCGAGCACATGGTCATACAGGGAAAAGTCACCGACAGTGACCAGGTCCTGGCCACGCTGCTGTTGCTGACGCCAATGCTGCTGGCGCAGCCTGCGGCATTGCTGCAGTAATTGCTGCGGCGAAGACTCACCCCGCCAATAGCGCTCAAGCGCCCATTTCAGTTCACGCCCGGCACCGATACGTGGAAACCCGAGGTTGTGTGTTGTCACCATGATCTACTCCATAGGAATTTCGACTTGCCGGCAGTATGCAGTTGGAATAAACTTGAATCAATCTCATTTTATTCATTTTTTACATTAATTTTTCTCATCTATTGAAATACCATGGCAGCGCCGGAACTCAAACATTTTCGTACGCTGGTTGCGCTGCGCGACAGCGGCAGTCTTGCTGCCGCCGCCCGGCGGCTGCACCTGACTCAGTCTGCGCTGTCACACCAGATCAAAGACCTCGAAAACCGGTTGCAGACAGCACTCTACTACCGCCATGGCCGCCAACTGGTGCCAACCCAGGCAGGACTGCACCTGCTGGACATGGCAGACCAGATTCTGCCGGTGGTCGACAATGGCCTGCGCAAGCTGCGCCAGAAGGCCAAAGGCGAAGCCGGCAGGCTGCACATCGCCATCGAGTGCCACAGCTGTTTCGAATGGTTGATGCCAACGCTGGACGGCTACCGTGACCTGTGTCCTGATGTCGAGGTAGACCTGACGCTGGCGCACAGTTTTAAACCGATCGCCGCGCTGCTGCATGGGCAGATCGACATGGTCATCACGTCGGACCCGCAGTCCCGCCCGGAACTGCGTTTTATCCCCTTGTTTCATTTTGAGGCGTTACTGGTCATGGCGCTGACACATCCACTGCGAAAACAAAAATACATCCGCCCACAGGACCTGCACGACCAGACATTGATTACCTATCCAGTCTCTACCGACAGGCTGGACATCTTTCGCCATTTTCTCGATCCTGCAGGCGTCAGCCCGGCCAGGATCAGGCATGTCGAACTGACCGCGATGATTCTGCAGCTGGTAGCCAGTGGCCGCGGTGTGGCCGCCCTCCCCAACTGGGCAGTGCATGAAGCACGAAAAAACAAAAAACTGCTCAGCAAGCCGATCGGCACCAATGGCAGCTGGACACAACTCTACTGCGGTCTGCGTCACGACGAAGCGGATTACCCTTATATAGAAAAATTTGTCCGACTGGCCAAAAAAGTATCCAGACAGACATTGAAAGGCATCAGGCTGTCTAAATAGCACCACTTGCCTTTTTTCGTTTTATACTCTATCTTGTATTTGTACGCCGGTACATCAACTAGATATTGATGTGTCAACAGGGAACCTGGTGAGAATCCAGGACTGTCGCGCAGCGGTATTGGGGAACGAGAACGGCACACAGGCACTGTTGTCAGGCCACATCGCCGACAATGGGAAGCCGCCGTTCAAGGCCGGACAGCAATGTCATGCCCCTGAGTCCGAAGACCTGCCGGCGTCGATCCGGGGAACCAGCCGTCACAGGCCGGACTGACACCCCGTTGCACCGTCCCTGCGCGTAACAGGAGAATGGGCACAGCACTGCCGGGCGCGGCTGCGTCGGGCAACCTGCCTCCTTGCTTCTGTCCGTCTCAGGGTCATTGACTATAACCATTGCGCTGATCCGCTTACGCGTAAACAGATCAACGCATGCTAGCCCGCATTTCTCACCACCGTTCGTCGCGAGACGGTGCAAGGGTGGTGAGAAATGCGGACTAGACACTGACAAGCCGGAGGCCCCGTGGAAACCACGTCCGTCGATCAACCACAACCAACCACGCCGCTGCCGCCAGCGGTTCCCGGTTCAACCGATACGACCCGCGATTTTACCGCCTACCAGGTGATCCGCCGCAACGGCAAGCTCACCGGTTTTGACCGCAGTAAGATCAGCCTGGCGATGACCAAGGCCTTTCTGGCCGTCGAGGGCCGCCAGGCTGCCGGCTCACGCCGTATCCACGAGTCAGTACAGGCGCTGACCGGACAGGTACTCAAGGCGCTGTTCCGCCGGCTGCCGGATGGCGGTGTCATCAATATCGAGGACATCCAGGACCAAGTGGAACTGGCACTGATGCGTGCCGGGCATCACAAAGTCGCACGCGCCTATGTACTTTACCGTGAAGAACGCAAACGCCAGCGTGAGTCTGCCGATAACGGCGATACCACGGCAGACGACAGCCCTGGTATCCAGGTTTCACTGCCTGACGGCAGCACGACCGCACTCGATACCGAGGCGCTGCGCTCGACGGTCTACCAGGCCTGTGAAGGACTGGAAGACATAGACCCAGAACTGATCATCAGCGACACACTGCAAAGCCTGTACGACGGGATCAGCACCCGGGAACTGGACCTGGCCATGGTGATCAGCGCGCGCACGTTTATCGAACGTGACCCGGCCTATTCCTATGCCGCGGCCAACCTGCTGCACCGGATCCTGGTGGCACAGGCCGGGCAGAAGCTCTTCGGCGGACCTGCCACCGGCACTGACGCAGAACTGGCGTATCCCGATTATTTTGCAGAATACATACGCTATGCGACAGCGCACGAACTGCTCGACCCCGAATTGTTACGCTTCGACCTCAAGCAGCTTGCTTCCGCGCTGCAACCGCGGCGCGACAGGCAGTTCACCTATCTCGGGCTGCAGACACTGTATGACCGTTACTTTATCAGACACGACGAACAGTGCATCGAGCTGCCACAGGCGTTTTTTATGCGCGTCGCGATGGGCCTGGCGATCAACGAGATCGATCGCGAGTCGCGTGCGATCGAATTCTACCAGCTGCTGTCGGCATTCGATTTCATGAGCTCGACACCGACACTGTTCAACGCCGGGACCCTGCGGCCGCAACTGTCTTCCTGTTACCTGACCACCGTACCCGACGACCTCGATGGGATCTTCAAGGCGATCAGGGATGATGCGTTACTGTCCAAGTATGCCGGCGGCCTGGGCAACGATTGGACCCGGGTCCGTGGCCTGGGTGCATTGATCAAAGGCACACAAGGCAAATCCCAGGGGGTGGTGCCTTTCCTCAAGGTAGTCAACGATACCGCCGTCGCGGTCAACCAGGGCGGCAAACGCAAGGGGGCGATCTGTTCGTATCTTGAAACCTGGCACATCGATATCGAGGAGTTCCTGGACCTGCGTAAAAACACCGGCGACGAGCGCCGGCGCACGCATGACATGAACACCGCCAACTGGATTCCCGACCTGTTTATGCAGCGGGTCGCCGAACAGGCGGACTGGACGCTGTTTTCGCCGGATGAAGTACCGGAGCTGCACGAGCTGTATGGACCTGCATTCAAACAGAAATACGAGGAATACGAGCGCGCCGCCGAACGTGGTGAGATCCGCATCTGGCGCCGCGTACCGGCCGTCGGATTGTGGCGTAAAATGCTCGGGCAACTGTTCGAGACCGGCCACCCATGGCTCACCTTCAAAGACCCGTGCAACCTGCGCTACACCAACCAGCATGCCGGGGTGGTACACAGCTCGAACCTGTGCACCGAAATTACACTGCACACCAACGAGCGCGAGATCGCCGTATGCAATCTCGGCTCGGTCAACCTCGCGACCCATATCGACGCACAAGGACTGAACGTCGCCAAGCTGCAGCGCACCATCACCACTGCGATGCGAATGCTCGACAATGTGATCGAGTACAACTACTATGCAGTACCCGAAGCACGTAATGCCAACCTGCGTCACCGCCCGGTCGGCCTCGGGCTGATGGGCTTTCAGGATGCGCTGTACCAGCTGGATATCGCCTACGCCTCCAAACAGGCAGTCGAGTTTGCCGACGAATCGATGGAGCTGATCTCCTACTATGCAATCCAGGCCTCGGCAGACCTGGCCAGGGAACGTGGTGCCTATTCCAGCTTCCCCGGCTCCCTTTGGAGCCAGGGCATCCTGCCGATCGATTCGATACGCCTGCTGCGTGATGCACGGGAAGGCTATCTTGACATGGATGACTCGAGCCGGCTCGACTGGGAAAGCCTGCGCCAGCAGATCATGCAAACCGGGATACGCAACTCAAACTGCCTGGCCATTGCACCCACCGCAACGATCTCGAACATCTGCGGCGTCTCGCAATCTATCGAACCGGCCTACCAGAACCTGTTCGTCAAATCCAACCTGTCAGGCGAGTTTACCGTGGTCAATCCTTACCTGGTAAAAGAATTGAAAGCACTGAACAAGTGGGACGAAGTGATGATCAACGATCTGAAATACTTCGACGGTGCGCTGCAACCGATCGACCGCATCCCTGAAACACTGAAAACCAAGTATGCTACTGCGTTCGAAATCGATTCACGCTGGCTGGTCGAAGCGGCAAGCCGGCGCCAGAAGTGGATCGACCAGGGACAGTCACTGAATCTCTATATCGCCGAGCCTGATGGCCACAAGCTGGATACCTTGTACAAGCTCGCCTGGGTCAAAGGACTGAAAACCACCTATTATCTGCGTACGCTGGGCGCCACCCACGTCGAAAAGAGCACCGCCGGTGAACAACAAGAACCGGTTGCCGTCGCTGAAACCGACAGTGCGGGCGCCATGTGCAGTATCCTGGACCCTGATTGCGAAGCCTGCCAATAACACGGTTTTACTGCCAAACACCATAGGAGCAAGAAACATCATGTTGAACTGGGATGCACCACTGGATATCGCGGCGAAAAACAAACCTGCCGCTGCCGTCCCCGGCACTGAACACCGCCAGGCTGCCGCAGCACGACCGACTGCTGCAGACACAGCCGCCCCGGCATTGGCCCCGGTATCCGTACACGACAAACGGGTAGTCAATGGTGAAACCGACATCAACCAGCTGCTGCCGTTCAAGTACGCCTGGGCCTGGAAATATTTTTTGAATGCCAACAAGAATCACTGGACACCGCTGGATATCAACATGACACAGGATATCCAGGACTACCAGGCCAGGCTCAGCGATGCCGAAAAACATGTCTACGAAAACGTGCTCGCCTACCTGACCACCTCGGACATCCTCGCCATGCGCAATATCGGCCTTGCAGTGATGGAAAAAATGAGTGCACCGGAACTGCAGATCTACCAGGCACGCCAGGTTTACGAGGAGGCATTACATACCTGGGCCTACCAGCACTGTATCGAGACGATCGGGCTCGACCAAGGTGAAATCTACAACCGCTACCGGGTGGTACCGGCGATCCAGCATAAGATCACCATCGCCAACCGGCGTCTCAACGCGGTGCTGCGGCCGGACATCGACCTGCGCACCGCTGCAGGCCTGAACGAGTTCCTGATGTCCTATATCTTCTTCGCCGCCGTGTTTGAAGGCTGTTGGTTCTATAACGGCTTCAGTCCGATCTTTTCGCTGCAGCGCCGCGGGCTGATGAAAGGGACTGCCGAGCAACTGCAATACATCATGCGCGATGAAGTCATGCATTGCGGCTTCGGGCTGCGTACGGTCAAGCAGATCATTGCGGAAAACCAGCTTACTGTCGATGAAAAAGCACTGTCGTCCATGTGGAACGAGGCATTGGAGGCCGAAACCGCCTACGCCGACTACCTGCTGCCGGAACCGATCCTGGGGTACTCGGCTGCCAGCCACATTGAACAGTTCCGCTATATCGCCAACCGGCGCGCGCGCCAGTTGGGGACCGCCGAACCCTTTCCAGGCGCCGAGTGTGCGTTACCGTGGCTGGACGAACAGGCCAACATACGTAAAGAAAAAAACTTTTTTGAAACCCGGGTCACCGAGTACCAGACTGGTGGTGGGTTGGTCTGGGATTAAGGGGCGTGGTGTGGGTGGTGCGTATGGCGTGTGGTGCGTATGGCGTGTGGTGCGTATGGCGTGTGGTGCGTACAACGCACCCTACTTTGGTGCATGATATTGCTTTACCGTAAATCCTTTGGTGTGCTGTGCACACCGTCACCATGGGGCGTGCGTTGTACGCACCAACTCCACGGCATCCCGCGTCGCATCACATGGGGCGATCCTCCCACGCTCAGCGCTGACATACGATATAATGGAACGACTTGCACTGGGCACCACGGCAGACCTGCTGGCCACGCAGGTTGACCGTACGCGTTACCTTGTCACGCATCTGGTAACTTTGGGCATACCGGTAGCCCTTGCCGCGGCAGAACTTGTCAGCCACGCTCAAACCGCAGTTGGTGTTTCTACTCTGGCACCAGTCGAGTGGCACGGCATTGACAGCAGGAAGCTCGAACCTGGATGTTGAAACGGCTGTCTTGACCCGCTTGCCCGGACTGGAAGTCCCCGGCGCTGCCTGGGTGGTGGGCTTTCTGGGTGACAATGGGTTGGTGTAGACAAAACCTTTCGGTACGCAACGAATAAACTGAAAACCATCACACTTGGGGCCTGAGCAGACCTTGCCTGTACCCAGCACGCGTGTATGTCCTGCCTTGACAAAACGCTTATAGGCCGTGGTCTTGTGAAACCCCTTCAATTGGCAAAATTTGTCTGCCGCTGGCCGTCCACAGTTCTGTTTCAGCGACAGGCAATAATGAACATAGGCACCGTCGAGCTTCGGCAGCCTGAAAGTCCCCGTGTCTTCGGCATGCAGGCTGGTCAGAACCGAAAAAACGAGGCTGAATAATAAAAGCCGGATAGTGCTGACATTGATCATAGTTACTCCATCAGACATTGAATAAGCCGCAGATCCCGCTACCGGGCTGCTCCCGGACCGCTGTGTCGGGATTTGTCTATACTACTATAGAGGTAGTTAGATAGTATCTCAATCATACCGGGATGAAAAGCCGCAAATAAGCGGGAATACCGCTAAAATCCAGGCCCACAGGCTTTCTGGCCCGCCTCGCTGCAAACGACGGCGAGGAATCCGGATCAACGCTACGAAAATATTCCCACGGTGGTATGCCGGGGCAGGCCGGTCAGGTAGAATACGAGGTTTTCACGGGCCGGCGGGCCTATAGCCCGCCTTTCTTACCACCGTTCGTCGCGAGACGGAGCAAGGGTGCGGCCTGGGTGGCTTTCGCGACCCGAGGAGCGCACAGGCAAGGGGCGCGCCAATATATTGGTACGGAAGAATCGTGTGTAGAAGAATCAACACGTGATACCATTTGAGTTGCCTTGATGTTGGTGCGTACAAAGCACCCTACCTCGTGGTGACGGTGCACGCAGTGCACCAAAGGATTTACACCAAGAAAATGTCATGCTCCAAAGTAGGGTGCGTTGTACGCACCACCACGACAAATCGCATCACGCGAAGATGCTTTGCTGGCTCACCGACAGAGCGAAAGCCAGCCAGGGTGGTGAGAAATGCGGGCTAAACGGAGGACGAAGATGTACATTGCAATGAACCGGTTCAGAATCGCCAGCGGGCGCGAGGATGAATTCATCACGATCTGGAAAAACCGCGAGACCCACCTCGACCAGGTGCCCGGATTCAAGAGTTTTCACCTGTTGCGCGGTCCGTCGAGCGAAACCAGTACGCTGTTTGCCTCCCACTCGACCTGGGAATCGAAACAGCATTTTGAAGACTGGACGCGTTCGGAAGCCTTTCGAAAGGCACACGCACAGGCTGGCACCGCGAAGGGCATCTATCTCGGGCCACCCGAATTCGAAGGTTTCGAGGCGGTGCTTTAATCGCACAGCACTTGATCCTAGCCCGCATTTCTCACCACCGTTCGTAGCGAGACGGTGCAAGGGTGCGGCATGGCTGGCTTTCGCGACCGAAGAGCCAGGCAAGGTAGGGTGCGTTTACGCACCGCCACCACGACAGGTCGCACCGTGTAACGTGAAGGGGCTTTTACACGCTGGCTCGCCGACCGAGCGAAAGCCAGCCAGGGCGCCCCATTGTGCTGTCGCAGTAGAAGGGTGGTGAGACGGAGCAAGGGTGCGTTGTACGCACCACACGTTGTACACACCACACCGGTTACGCACGCCGCCTTACATCCCGTTGGAAAAGCGGTCGTCGTGAACCGGCGTGGAAGCACGCACCTGCTTCAGTGCCTGGCCATATGCGAGCAGAATCTTCAGCGCCCAGTCGATGCGTGCACGAAAATAGCTGTCTGCATCCGTATCGTTCTGCTGCGGATCGTCATTCAGCACGTGCTCGGCATCGCGGATGATCACCTGCTCTGGAATATAACAGAGACGATTGTTTTTATAACTGCTCATCCGTAACTCGGCAACCGGGTAAGCACCCCCAGTCCCCGCAGAGACAGCGACGATCAATGCCGGCTTGTGGCCCAGTTCATAGCGGTTGAACAGCAGAAAGAAATTCTTCAACCCGGCGGGCACCTGGCCGTGCCACTCCGGGCTGACAATGACGAACGCGTCGCTGTCACTGAGCTGTCGCCTGAGCGGTGCGAGACGCTGCTCCCAGCGCTCGTCACCCTCCCACACCGACTGGTCCCACAAAGGCAGCGGGTTGCCGGCCAATGAAAACACAAAGGGCTCGATCCCGGGATGATTCTGCTGCAGCGTCGTTTCGATATAGCGTGCAACCTTTTCACTTTGCGACGCGTTTCTGTGACTGCCACTGACGATAGTAATCTTCATCATTTTTATCCTTTTCTCAACCAGTAAACTCAAGACCCGACGCGGTGCATTATCCGGGGCATCAACCTGGCGATATTGCGTGCATCGTCGATACCGCGGTGATGCGTCCCTTCGAGCGCGAGGCCTGCCAAGGCCAGCGCCTGCGCCATCCCACACGGCTTTTTCCTGCCCAACGCATCGCAAAAAGCCCTTTTTATGTTCCAATGCGCATCGGCGAACGGATACGCGATACCATGGTACTGACAATCCTGCCTGAGCTGGTTCCGGTCATATTCACCCCACGAACAGAACAACAACGGCTGCCGGTTTTTGAACCACTCTTGGAACTCACCAAGCACCTGCGGAAACAGCGCAGCCTGGTCCAGGTCCGCCTGCGTGATACTGGTCAACCGGGTACAGAACTCTGTCAGCCGTGGATGACGCACCGGCCTGACGAAACGGTCGAATTCGTCGACCGTCACCAATGAATCCACCGCCAGCATCACCGCACCGATCTCGATCGTCTCCATTTCCTGCCGCGGGATAGAACCCTGGTCACAACAAGTAGCCTCCAGGTCAACGATCAGCAAGTGGCGGTATTGGCCTATCTCCATCAACAAACCTCTTTCAGCACATGCAGCGTCCGTGGCCGACAGTATACAGGTTCAGGCCGACAGCATGGCTTCGACCACCGCGTTCCATCCCCTGGCGATATTGGCAAGATTGTAGCCGCCGCCACCCATCGCCAGCACACGGTCATGGCCATAGTCCATGGCCAGCCGGCACAGGCGTTCGGCAGCATAAGCATGCGCTTTCTCGGAATATTCCAGGTCGGTAATCGGATCACCGGCAAGGCTGTCGACACCGCACTGCAGCAGGATAAATTCCGGTCTGAACTGGTTCAGCAACGCCTCGACGCTGTCCCAGCGAGCCTTCATCTGCGCGTCGTCTGCGCCCGGCGGCATTGGAATATTGAGTTTTTTCCCTTTGCCTGCTCCGCTCCCCTGCTCTGACTCCCGGCCTGTGCCAGGGTACAGGAAACGCCCGTCTTCATGCAGATCCGCAAACACCAGGCAGGGGTCCGACTCGAACTCATAGTAGACACCATCACCGTGGTGTGCATCGATATCGACATAGGCCAGGCATTGTATACCATAGTGCTTTTTTAAATGCTCGATCACCACCCCGCAGTCATTGAACACACAAAAACCACCTGCGCTGTCACGCCTGGCATGGTGCAGACCCGCAATCGGAATAAACACCCTGGAAAAATCGCCGGCCATGATCCTGTCCACCGCCTCCAGCGCCGTACCAACCACGCAACAGGCTGCCTCGTAGATACCCTGTACCGCCGGTGTATCCCCACAGTCCAGGTAACCCTCACCTGTCTTCGACTGCTGCACTACCCGCTCGATGTACGGCTGCGTATGAAACAAGGCAAGTTGCTGCCGGCTCGCAGCACCGGCCGGTGCGCTGATCCGGACCTGCTCATCCAGTCCGCGGCGGCTGAATTCGTCATAAAATGCATCGTGGCGCTGCGGGCCGAAGGGATGCGCCACACCAAAATGATACGCGGCCAACCCCTCTCCTGCATACACCAACAGCTTGTCCGATCTCACCGTTCTCAGCCCCCTTTCGCTGTCCTCAATAACGCAAATCGAGAGAAAACGCGATAAATTCCAGTAACGGACTGATGGCCCTGAAGACCTTGTCGACCTCGCTGATCAGCGCGGGGGATTTTGCCACCTGCACCGTCGACTTGTGCATGGCGAAAAAACTTTTGCGTTTCAAATCCTCGCTGTGCGGATGATCGACTGGATACCCTCTCGGTACCCGGACCAGGCTGTCGCCTTCGATACCATTGGTCAGAGTCCTAAACGCCTTGCGTTTCTTTATATTGCCCCAGGTATTCGCGTTGTCGACGATCGAATGGCGCAGCGTTGCCAGTGCCGCACTGTCCGGCCTCCAGATGCCTCCACCGAACAACACTTCGCCCGGCGCAAACTGCACATAGAACCCCGGCGCATGCGCATCCCGCCCCGCCTCATGCCGGAAATGGCAGGCCACGTGTTCCTTGTAGGGTGTTTTGTCCTTGGAAAACCGGGTATCACGGTAGATCCGGAACAGCGAACCATTGTGCGCCCTGGGTTTGACCAGGATATACGGACTGATCCGTGCGATCTTCGGCTGCAGCGCCAACATGAACTCGATCATTGGTGTGACGACATGCTTGTGATAACGTTCCTTGTTCTCCAGGAACCAATCACGATCGTTGTTTTTCTTCAGGTCCGACAGAAACCTGAACAAGCTGTTTGGTAACCCTGGAAATCGGTTCGGCATCCGCCGATTATAAACCAACCGCGAGCCTGAATCTATTCAGGTTGTCCCGCCTGCCACACGCAGCAGGTCAGGCAGACAAAGCACTAGCCCGCACTGCTCACCACCCTTCTACTGCGACGGCGCCGTGGCACGCCCTGGTTGGCGTTCGCTCGGTCGGTGAGCCAGCGTGTAAAGCCCTCTTCGCGTGGTGCGATGCGAGCTGTCGTGGTGGCGGTGCGTACAACGCACCCTTGCCTGCGCGCGCCTCGGTCGCGAAAGCCACCCATGCCGCACCCTTGCCCCGTCTCGCGACGAACGGTGGTGAGCAATACGGGCCAGGTGGTCATTCTATCACCTCCAACTGCGGTCCCATGATGCATGCATGGCAAAAATGCTGCATTTCTGCCATTTTGGTGTACACT
>Ga0256830_1001907_pt1 | contig 14266 bp, 7 predicted proteins | sample 128326metaG_FD_190537 | JGI IMG/M metagenome (GOLD analysis project Ga0256830, IMG submission 190537) | Hydrothermal vent microbial communities from Lau Basin, Pacific Ocean - 128-326 | ecosystem: Environmental > Aquatic > Marine > Hydrothermal vents | place: Pacific Ocean: Lau Basin | collected... | reverse complement strand
GGAGATTTGTTTTAAAAGGTGATTGCGGTTGGCCGGCTAAAAGAGCGGCGCGGGCCTATATCGCGCGGCTTCGGAAAGGGAATTTTTTTGAAGTTTATTTATTGTTTTATTTGTCCCGGCTTTTCAAGGTCCAATTCTTGCGGATTTTGAAAATGTTTATTATAATGGGGCTAGTCATTGTTTTTGCCGTGTTTAATGAAGCCGGCGGAAGCATGCAGGGCAGGGGAAGCGAATATTTTTTAATTACTCTCTCCTTAAATTATGTTTGCTTTCCGCTAAACGCCCTGCATGCTCCCGCCGGTTTTTGTTTTTTGCCGGCGGCCGTTTAATTGGACGCCGCTTGATTTTCGCGAGGTAAAAATGATAAAGTAAACACATAGCGAAAAATTTTCAAGACAAATCGGCAAAAAGACTGAAATCTCCGCCGCGGCGGTATTCGGCGGCAGTCCCGTTAATAACGTTTAATAATATGCCGGGCAAAATATACTCAAAAGACTTGGGCATAAACCTGGAATCAGGCGAGGAAAAAGAGGTTTTTAAGTGGTTTTTGGCTTGTGTTTTATTCGGCAAGCCGATTCAGCAGAATGTGGCCCGTTTAACTTATTTTGAGTTCGTGAAAAACGGTCTTGTTTCTCCGGACAAAATCTTGAAAGCGGGGTGGGAAAAGCTGGTTAAGGCCTTGGACAAAGGGCATTATGTCCGGTATGATTATTCAACCGCCGACAAGTTGCTGGAAATATGCCGGACGCTTAAAAAGGAATATGGCGGCGTTATGAATTTAATCAAGTCTTCAAAAGATTTAAATGATTTAAGAAAGCGTTTGGAAGAATTGAAGGGAGTCGGGCCGGTTACTTCCGGGATATTTATAAGGGACATTAAGATGTATTTTAATAAATATAAAAAAATTAAACGAATTTTTGTCGCCGTTAAGTCTTCGGCAAAAATTCAGTCTTTGGCGTTTGAATGGAGCAAGGATAAAAGGGATTGGCCGGTCAGATGGGTTCCGAACGAGAATTTGCACGTTACCTTGGCGCCGCCGTGGGACGAAGGCGATATTGGCGCCGTTGAGGATAAGTTGGGCGGGGTTTCAAGGGAAATCAAACCGTTTAATTTGTCGTTTGAGAGAATAGTTTACGGGCCGCGGTCGGGACGATACAGGTTAATTTGGGCCGAAGGCGGTCATTCGCCCGAGCTGGAAGAGTTGAAAAAAATTATTGAAAAATCATTGGGCGTTGGCGGGAAAAAAAGGGAACTGTTGCCGCACGTAACCTTGGCAAGGTTCGGGCCGGAAAGTTTTTTAAAATTAAAAAACAAAAATTTAAACGAGAAGATAGACTGGACGGAGAGCGTTCAATCTTTTGAGCTTATTGAATCTGTTTTGCTCCCGGCGGGAGCTCAATATAAAGTGTTAAAAAGTTTTATGCTCGGGCCTTATGAATAAAATCATCACTTCCGAAAAGATACCCATAAAGCTATGGCTTGACGACATAGAGGAGGGGGCTTTGACGCAGGCGAAAAACATAGCAAACCATCCTTACGCTTTTCATCATATCGCCATTATGCCCGACGCCCATACGGGATACGGTATGCCGATCGGGGGAGTGTTGGCCACCAAGGAGGTTATAATTCCCAACGCGGTCGGAGTGGATATCGGCTGCGGAGTTTGCGCGCAGAAAACGCTTTTAAAGGAGATTGACGCGAGCGCTTTCAAGAAGGTAATCGGCGGAATAAGGAACATAATTCCCACGGGCTTTAACAGGCATAAAACAAAACAGGACGAAAGCCTAATGCCGGAATTGCCTCGCGGCGCGACTTGCGTCAACAAAGAATGGGATATGGCGCGCAAATCGCTTGGCACGCTCGGGGGAGGAAACCATTTCATTGAAATCCAAAAGGACGATAAGGGATATGTCTGGATTATGATTCATTCCGGCAGCAGAAACTTGGGGAAAAAGGTCGCGGATTATTACAATAAACAAGCGGTTGAGTATTGCAAGAAAAAGAATGACGTGAACTCAATAAAGAATGAGCTTGCTTATTTTCCGTTAGATTCCGAAATAGGAAAGAAATACTTTAAGGAAATGAGTTTTTGCCTTGAATACGCCCTTGCCAACAGGAAGGTTATGATGGAAAGGGTAAAGGATGTTTTTACCGAGGTTTTCCCGGGAGTGGAGTTTAAAGAGTTTGTAAATATCGCGCATAATTACGCTTCACGAGAAAAACATTTTAACGAGGAAGTAATAGTGCACAGGAAAGGCGCCACAAAAGCGGAGGTGGGGCGGATTGGAATTGTGCCGGGATCGCAAGGGACAAAAAGTTACATTGTGGAAGGACTGGGAAACAGCGAGAGCTTTAACTCATGTTCCCACGGCGCCGGAAGAAAAATAGGCAGGAAACGGGCGATCAGGGAGCTGAATCTTGAAGATGAAATAGAAAAGCTAAACCGTCTCGGCGTAATCCATGCCATCAGGTCAAAGAGAGACTTGGACGAAGCGAGCGGCGCGTATAAGGACATTGACACGGTTATGAAAAACCAGAGTGATTTGGTTAAGATAATCACGGCCCTTACTCCGATCGCGGTTGTGAAAGGTTAGACGCGCGCCGCATCCGCTAAATTATTCCAATCTTCTTTTCGCGCCAAGGGGGAATTGTTAAAATTATGAGCCGCGAACTTTTTTTCTTGTTTTTTTGCGCGTCTTATTTTATTGGCTTTTATTCGGTTTAGGTGTATAATAATAATAGATTATGTGGAAAAGTATTGATTTTATTGCGTTTTTTAATAATTTATTAATTAAAGAGATTTTATCTATTTATTAATTTTATTTAATATTAGCTAAAATATCGGATATTAGACGGCAGATAGGATGTTCTTTGCCGTTTGCCGTTTAGCATTCGTTTTTTAGTTATCAATATGTTAATTAAATAGATAATAATTTCAACAAAATTTATGGCTAAGATGACCAAATCTCAAATCATCGCCTCTCTTTCGGAGAGCACGGGTTTAAGTAAAAAAGATGTGGCCAATTTAATGGAAAAATTGGTTGAATTGGCTTACGCCGAAGTAAAATCAAGCGGTGAATTCGTAATCCAAGGAATCGGCAAATTGGTAAAGCAAGAAAGGAAGGCAAGGCAGGGAAGAAATCCGGCCACCGGCGAAACAATTCAGATTCCCGCCAAGACCGTTGTTAAATTCAGAGTGGCCAAAGCCGCGAAAGAAGCGGTATTATAAATACGAAAACAGTAAAGTATAAAATAAAAACAATCCCAATATTCGGGATTGTTTTTATGTCGCGTGATTTTCAGTAAATTAAAATCTAAAACGCAAAAATCAAAATGACAAATTAAAATTAAAAATTATTTTTTAGATACCGTGAAGCTTAGCTTCGGGTACCCGAAGCTAAGCTTCATTAAGGCTTCATTATAATCCCAAATAATCCCAAGCTACCGCGTTGCCCCGGAATAAGCGATTGCCCTCACTATGTCCCATGCAGTGGCCGAGGACGGGTTATAGCCGTATATCGCCTTAAATATTCTGATAGCGGTTTTTTCGCTGTCTAGATTTCTGTCGGCGGGCCTCAGGCCGTATGAGATTACCATTACGGCGGCATCGTCATTGGGGTTGTTTCTGTCGGGAGCCCTTAGATAAATTTTCTTAAACGCTTCGGTGGCGTTGGCTTCCGATATATTGTTTCTTTCGGACGGCCATCTGCCGTTGGCTATTTTAATCACATCGTTCCATTCCGCCTCTGAAGCGGGGAGCTTGCCAAAGGCCGATTTGTATGAATTCACCACGCCGGCCCTTTCGCCTTCGCCGAGCCTAAGGGTGGTCGGCGTGCCGTAGGTTACGAAATTCGTGAGCGCGTAGCGCGTCTCCGCGGTAACGGCCTTTATGCCGGATGTTAACGCGCGGACATATTTGCCGGCCGCTTCCGCCTCCGAATTTATGTCTCTTTTTAAGCCGACCAATAACAATAAGCTGTTTACCCTGGCTTTGACCACTTCGGCCGCGTCAACGGCCATTGCCGTTATTTTTTGGGCGAATTCCGCCGCGGCTCCTTTGGCGTTATTAACAATCTCTTTTACGGCTTTTTCGGTTTCCGTTATTATGTTTTTTGATTCTTCAATCGTTTCGGTTGTTTCCGTTTTCGTTTCGCATTTCTTTTTTCTTTGATTTTTTTGCGCGGTTGTCAGCGAACAATTGCTCGGTGATCGTGATTTCACGTTTCTGTATTGCCATCCGTCGGCGCATGTTGTTTGCCAATCGTCGTAAGTAACGTCAGAACAAGGGACGACGGTAACAACACCGCCGCTTTCCGTCGCGCCGGAGTATACGCAGCTGTTTCCGCTCAAAGAGTATCCGGAGTCGCAAGTAATGGAGCAGGCGCTGTCTATGGTGCCGTTTGAGACGGATGAGGTGGAACATACGCGCAGGGGCGCGGAATAAGCCGACTCCAGATCGTCGTCGTCTCCGGCCGTAATTTTGTAATAGTAACTGGTAAACGCGCTGGTTGTTGAGTCGGTATAATTTTCGGTTCCGGCCGGTATGACGGAAGCGTTGACTTGCGAATAAGAAGATCCGTCGGTTGAGCGGTACACGGAGTAGCCGTACAAATCGGAAATGGAGGAGTTATCGGCGTTCGTGGTGACGGCGTTCCAAGAAAGCCCGACCGAAGTTCCGTTGCCGGCGGTTTGCGCCACGCCGGTCGGAGCGGCCGGAGCCAGACCGTCCGGTGTGGTTCCGAGAGCGAATACGGTCAAATGGTTCACGGAGCCCTTGAATTCCAATTTATAGTCGTCATAATCCACTCCCTCCACGAATGTCGGATTGGCGCTCAGGGCGTCGTCAATAAATTTTTCAAAGCCGCTTTGCGTGGCCGTGCCGGCGTACATTGTCCATTCGGTGTCGCCGTCTGATTTGTAGTAGGCGGTCTTGGCGGTCGCCAAATTATTCCACTCATTCAAGGTATCGTCCCAATAGCCGATTTTCATTGTTTTCAATTTTGACTTGTCGCTTGTGTTCGTGGATGAAGCGATGTCGCTTTTATACAGCACCATTTCAAGGTCAATGTAGTTGTCCAGGCTGGTTATCGGCTGTCCGGAGTTATCGGTGGCGGAGATTGATTTGCCTTTGCCGGAAAACGGTTTCATTGAATTCGTGGCCGACACGGCGGATGTTTCTTGAGAGCTTACGGTGCTGTTTGAGCTTTCGCTTCCCAATGCGTTTGGCGGAACGGTAATCTTTACTCCGGTGCCGGCCGTTTTGCCGGTGCTCGTGTTTTGTGCGGTATCGTCCAGGCTGCCGCCGGCCGACGGCTTTATCGGCTTTGATTTGTTTTTATTTTCCCAACCGGCGTCGGCCGTGAGTTTGATGTTCTTGCCGGTGGCGGCGCCGGACACGGTAATCAAGGCGGGGATGCCGTTTACGCTGTATTGCGACTCCATATATCCGTTTGCCGAGCCGAACACCTTCCATTCCCCATCCGTTACGCTTAGGGAGTAAGAGCCCGCGCCGTCCACCGGAGCGTTGGTTTGGGCGCCGGTGGAAGCGTTTTCGGCGTGCACCCATCCGTTCGGAATTTCTTCTCCCGAATCGTAAGAATTATTGTTGTTGGCGTCAGCGTATATTTTGCCGGAAACGGTTGACGCGGCGGCGGTAAGCGTAAAGTCAATCGTGGAACTGGCCGTGCCGTCAATGGTTGTCGGTTCGGCCGAAATATAACCCGGCTTGTCGGCTCCCACCATATAGCTTCCCGTTGAAAGCGTCGGCACGGTTAACGAGTACGCGCCGGTGGTGGAGGACGCTTGCTTTCCCGTGTGAAATCCGGTTTCGGGATTCCCTATCCATACCCAAGCGTCTCGTTGTCCCGATGACGGGCCGCTTACGGTTCCGGAAATCGTAATCACGCTTCCTCCGGTCATGTCCGGCAGGGCGAATCGGACGATGTCGTTCGTTCCGTCTATGGTAATCGCTCCTTTGGCGGCGTCAAACGCCGGACTGTCGGTCGCGGGTATGAAAAATCCGCTTCCCGGAACATCCGCGGAAAAGAAATAATCTCCGCTTTTCAGCGATACGGTGGCGTCGGCCCCCGATATGTCGCTTACTCTGATTGACTTAAAGAATCCGGTCGGGGTGGGAATGTTATTGCCGTCAAACACCACGCCGTCAATATTAATGAAGGCGTCTTTGCCTGAGTAGCCGGATTTGTTGGTAAATTGGATTGTCGTCGTGTTCAGATTCGCGCTCGCGATGGCAATGTCCGCGGTCGTGGTGCCGGTAGTGGATATTTTTAAATTAGCCGGACTATTGGGCACATCGTCATAGTTTAGTTCAACTTCTCCGTAGTCGGGAGTCCAAATATCAACGCGATAATAATTATATCCGGTGTCGGTTCCCGGCACTGAAATGGAGTATTGCCCGTTAGAATCGGTTAAGCCGCCGAATTCGCGCCCTTCATAGTTGCCGTTAGCGTCATATTTGACCGCGCGAATGGGCATATTGGCTTGAGCGGTGTCATTAATGGAAACGGTTCCGGAAATAGTTTTCCAGGAAGTATTCGCGGACGGGCTTAAATCAATTCCGGATACGGACGCGCCGTTAATCACCACCGCGGAATCGTATTGCATCCAACCGGCTCCGGGCGCGTCGGATTCAACCGTCCATGAGCCGTTGTCAACGTACAGTATGTATTTGCCGGCGGCATCGGTCATTGTTTCGGATCGCCCTATGCCGTTTTGCTCATAAGCCCAGACCGGAGTGTAGGGCATAGCTCGGGAGTTGGCGTTGAAAACTTGCCCGGAGATAGTGTAGGCCGGTTTTTGCATTTTAATGGTTACTCCCTCCACGTTCGCCCGCACGTCAACAACCATTTCTTTCGCCTGCGGCAGTCCGGGCTTGAACGCGCCCACCTTGTACGTTCCCAAGACGGGAATCTTCAAAGTGAAAGTCCCGTCAGTCGCCGTGTTGGCGTTCGCTCCGCCAAACCCGCCGGTTGGCTGGTAAGCGAAGACCTCGGCGTCGGCGATGGGATTGCCGGAGCCGTCAACCACGGTTCCGGTGATTGTCGTGGATACCTGATTGGATATATCAAACGTGATTATTCCGTCATCGGCCGTGCCGTTATTTTCAAAAATATTTGAATTTGAGGCGATTACGTCAATATTCGCCGGAGGCATCCAGTCGGGCATTGGCGGAGGTCCGGCCATCGGCCCTTTCGGCATAGCCGGCCTGATTCCCACCATCCATTCCCCGTCAGGCAGATAAAGCGTGTAGCTTGTTGATCCGTCCTCAACTCCGACGCCGCTCAAGGTCTTTACCCTGAAGCCGGAAGGGGAGCCGGCGAAAATATCCACGTCATCGGCCGCGCCGCCGGTGGAGAAATCGCCTATCAGCTTGACCGTCAAGGCCGTGCCCGATGTTCCTTCCTCTTCTATCGTAATGTTTTTCGTCGTGCTGGCGCTGAGCCATATCGGCTCCGGCATCGGGTTGCCGAAATAAGTCGCTCCGTTTATGTTTATTACCGGATCGGTAAACAAGAAATATTCTCCGTCCGGAAGATTGGTGAACGAATAGCTGGAAGTGGCGTTAGCGAAAACCGAGGTTGTCGTTTGCATAAATCCGGTCATCGGAGAGTCAAGGTAGACGGACATGGTGCCGCCGTTCGCCGACGCGGTGGCGGTTATGACGCCGGAGATGGTATTGTTTCCGCCGCCGGAGATAAAGAACGGCATGGAAGTTAAGGCCTCAAGCAGGACGCCGGAAGCGTTTTTGGTTTTTATCTCAACTTGGTAGCCGTCCGTGTCAAATCCCTTGGGAACGCTTGAGTTCCGTATGCCGTCAAGGTCAATATGCAAAAAGTCGTTTGCCTGCGTGGCCGCGCTCAATTTAATGACAACCGTTCTGTCTCCGACAACTCCCAGCCCGTCATTGCTTACTCCGTTGCTGTTCGTATCGGCCGGATCGGTATTGGCGAAAGTGACGACTCCCGTTCCCGGGCCGTTAAAGTCGCTGTTTAGCGGGCTTTGCGCGTCTTGCGTTACCGAGGTGACGTTAAATCCCGCCGGAAACTTTAATTCAATAACGCCGTCCGACGGAATGGCCGAACTTACGGGAATGTCGATAAAGTACTTGGTGGTTATGCCGGCCATATTGCTCATCGGCCAAACGCCTATCGGGGCCATGCCCATATCCGCCATATTAAAGTCTTCCATACCGATATTGTCCATATTGAACATTCCGCCGTTTCCGGCAAAAAGGGAAGCGTCCATAACAATGCCCGTTTTAACATTGGCTCCGCCGGTGTCGTCAAGCGCGTTGCCGGACAAGTCCGTAATGCTGGTGGAGGCGGTAAGCCGGAACTGATCTCCCGCGGTAAGCGTAAGCCCGTCCATCATAATTATGTTTTCATCCGGCTTGTAGCGCAGATTGGCGCTGGTTAAGCTCACGGTCGTGGTGCTTACCCAATTGTCAGAGCTTGTCAGTAGAGTATAGTTTTGTTTGTTTTCGGCCGATGCCCGGTTAAGCAGTTCCGAAAATTCAATGAATAACCCGTAGTTATCGGCGTCCGCGAAGTATATTTGCGGTTTGGTCGTGTCGACCGCGTCGGTGGTGGTGAATGTTTGGGTTGAAGTGGCAATCGCGTTTCCGGTTATGCTGCGCACGTCGGCGCTGATCTGAAAAGTGTAAGCGGTGCCGGTGGCCAATACCGCGGTCGGAACAAAATTAATCATATTCGCTTGCGCGTCATAGCTTACGTTGCCAGGAACGGGGCCGCCGCCGACAAGAGTTACCGTCGTCGTGCTTACGGTTATCGGGTTTAAAGGGTTGTCAAAAGCGGCGCTAATCATTATGCCCGTCGGCACGTTCACTATGTTGGTTCCGTCCGAGTATTGATTCAGGTTCGTCCCCATAAACGAGGCGGTTATGTCGCCCCCGGCGCCGCCGGTGTAAAAGTTGTAATAAAAAGGGCCGTTATTGCCAGAACCGTCGTTTAGGGGCAGTCCGGCCAAAAATTGCCCGTTGACATCCTTAACGTCGCGAGTGACGTACACTCTGTAATGGCTGTCAGCGTCCAAGGTGAAGTTTTGAATGGTTGCCACTCCGCTTTGTCCGGTGTTTGGCGACACGGTGGTGCCGGAGACAACGGTCGGTGTTCCGTTTACTATTTTGGTTAAATAGATGTTGGCGGCGGTAAAAGTGGAGGCGTCCATATCCGGACGATCAAAATTAACGGTTATGGAGCTTAAACTTGTGGGCACTTGCTGCATTTCTTCGGTGGGATAGCCGGCCATGGCGATTGGCAGAAAAGCGCCGCCCAAATCGGTGCCGTCGCCGGTGGTTATGGTAAACGAATAAGCGGAGCCGTCATAACTCAAGTTTGGCATTTCCGGCGGAGTGCTGGTCGCTATGGTGTCGCCATCCATTGTCGCGGCGGCGGAGACGGTGTAAGGAGTGTTCGCGGCCAATCCGTCCGGCGCCATAAACGAAACGCGGTACATTGTTTGCCCGTCCCAGTCTTCGGTAAAATAGCTCCAGCTGCCGTTTACCGCGGGAGAGACGGAAAAATAAGTTGACAGGTCGTTTTGCACGGTTGGGCTTAACGGTGCGTCAAACATAAAGTCCAACGGCGCCATAGTGGGCATATTCGTCTCGCCGTTAGGCGGTCCGTATCCGACTATATTGACGGTGGCCGCCATCGCGTCCGGCGCGGGCCCTGTCGCGAGAAAGGCCATACTGAAAATCACCGTTACGACAACGGCTTTTTTGAAAATTTTTTTTACCTCCTTCATAAAGTTTGTCCCTCCTTAATTTACGTAAGTTGGAATAGGTAAATCAGGAGTTGATTAATTATGTTATACAATGTTAAGCTCAGTTAAACTCAAGACGCGAAGCTCAAAATCGCGGCTCAAAATTCAAAATTTTCTTTTATTGTTTCGTAAAAAAAAATAATACCGACCAGCAAAAGCCGAGTCAGTATTATCACAACAAGAAATATGCGAATTTTTTGAGCTTAATGTCGCGCGGACCAATATATTAAAATCTTTCCTCCTTAAAAGATTGAACATAAGGCATGGGCAATATTGTTTTTGGCGATTTAGACAAAACAAGATTAAGTAAAAACCGAATTGTGGATAATTTATTTTATTATACCATATTTTATTCGGCTTCGCGTCAATCGCGGCGGAGATAAACTTAAAACCGCCGCGGCCGTTTGCTTGTCCTCGTTTTCGCGTTCGGACGCCGCCAATATTGCCGGTGTTTTTTTGTTTGGGTGAGTACTGGGAATCGAACCCAGATCGCTTGCGCCACAAGCAAGAGTTCTAACCGTTGAACTATACCCACCATACCGCGTAAATAAATTTATATTTTATCCTTGGTTAACAAAACCAAAACTTTTAAATTGTGTAAAAATAAATTTTGTTTTTTCGGCCGCCTTCCAAATCAATAACCTTTTCCGGCTCCAGGTCCGGCAAACCGAATTGATAACTGATTATTTGCGTGCCGGCTTTGCATTCTTTTTTGAATTTTTCTTTTAATTTCGCCATCATCGGCTTGTTTAAAAAACAATATATTATGTCCGCTTCATTCATATTAAACCGCAAGACGTCTTTCTTCAGTATTTTTATCTTGCTATCGCGCAAACTTACCTGTATCTTGCCGATTAAATAAGGCAAAAAGAAATATTCTATTCCGACCAGTTTTTTTATGTTGGGAAATTTATTTTCCGCCGCTCTTAAAAATCCGGCGTTGCCGCATCCCAACTCGTAAACCGCGCATCCGTCTTTCGGGGACATTTCTTTCATAACGCGTTTTATCACTTTGCTTTTCGTGGGAATAATGGGAGCGTATCCGCCCAGCGCGATTTGAAAAAATTGGACAGACAGAACCAAGGCGATAAACCCCAGCACGGCTATTGAAATTATTTCTAAAAACATAGTGTTCGCTTATTGATTTTCGCGCGCTCGGCAGGATTCGAACCTGCGACCTACAGCTTAGAAGGCTGTTGCTCTATCCAGCTGAGCTACGAGCGCTCCACGCTCCGTATTTTGGCGACAGCCTTTTTAAAAAATAAAATTGCTCACGTACGTCCCGCACAAGCAATATTGTGTTAAATTTACCAAAATTTATCCATTGTGTCAACCATGGCGCCAACCGCGCGGCAACTTAACGTTTTTAATTGTTTGGCGGCAATTTATGAATATGCTAAAATATGCTTATGCTTACATTGAGTACGGATATAATGAAAATCAGCCGAGTGGGAGCGGCTACGGCCAAGAAGCTAAAGAAATTGGGCATTGCAACCGCGCGCGACCTGCTTTTTTATTTTCCTTTCAGATACGATGATTTTAGCGAGGTAACGCTTATTCGCGATTTGCGAAGCGGCGCGCGCGCCAATGTTGTCGGACGGATTGAATTAATCCAAAGCAAAAGAAGTCCGCGCAAGAGGATGAGCGTTACCGAAGCGTTGGTAACCGACGGGACGGATGTTATGAAGGTTATTTGGTTTAATCAGCCGTTTATCGCCCGTAATTTACGCGTCGGCGACAGGGTGTCCTTTTCCGGAAAAATTGAGGATGACTACGGGGTTTTCGCGATGAAATCTCCGGCGTATGAGAAAATTTTTAAGAAATCACCAAACTCCCCCCTTCGCCAAGGCTACGGCGGACAAGTCCCCTTTGTCAAAGGGGAGAATATGGACGCGGTGCATACGCAGGGGCTGGTGCCGAATTATCATTTGACCGCGAATATTACGCAGAAGCAGATTCGGTTTTTGATTAAGCGGGTTATCGGATTGTCGGAGAAAATCAATGACTGGCTGCCGGAAGAAACAAGAGAGAACGTGAGGCTGTTGAGCTTGGGCGACGCCATAAAGAAAATTCATTTTCCAAAAAGCCAAAAAGACATTGACGCGGCAAAAAGGCGGCTGTCTTTTGATGAATTGTTTTTAACGCAAATTCAGTCGCAAATGATTCGCGAAGACGCAAAATCTTGCGTCTCCGCGCCGGTGCCGTTTTTGGAAAAGGAGACTAAAAAATTCGTTGACAGCTTGCCTTTTAAGTTGACCGACGCCCAGCGCAAGGCGGCTTGGGAGATTTTGCGAGATATGAGAAAAGACAGGCCGATGGCCCGGCTTTTGCAGGGCGACGTGGGAAGCGGGAAAACCGTAGTGGCCTGCATCGCCATGCTGAACGCCGCTTTAAGCGGCGGACAGGCCCTTCGGCGCGGCTCAGGACAAGCGGTTTTGATGGTGCCGACAGAAATATTGGCGAAACAACATTATGATAGTATTTGCAAATTGTTTAATGGTTTTGATATTAAAATTGGGTTGGTGACGAGAAGCGAAAAAAAAGTGAATTATGAATCAGAAATTATGAATAAGGGGCTGAAAAGTAAAAAAACAAAAAAACATAATTCATTATTTATTATTCATAATTCAAACATAGTTATCGGGACGCACGCTTTGATACAGGAGAATGTGGAGTTTGAAAATTTGGTTTTGGCGATAATAGACGAGCAGCATAGGTTTGGCGTGGAGCAGCGCGCGGCGCTGGCGCGGACCGACGCGCGCGCCCCGCATTTATTATCCATGACCGCCACCCCCATACCTCGTTCCCTTGCCTTGGCTTTGTACGGTGATTTGGACGTGTCCGTTATCAATGAAACGCCCAAAGGCAGAAAAAAGATTATTACCCGAGTCGTTCCCGAGGAAAAGCGTGAAAAAGCCTATGAGTTTATCCGCGGGCAAGTCAAGGCCGGCAGGCAGGTTTTCGTGATTTGCCCCTTGATTGACATATCCGACAAATTGGGCGTGAAATCAGTAAAAGAAGAATTTGAAAAATTGGACAAAAAAGTTTTTAAAGATTTAAAAATCGGAATGCTTCACGGACGGTTAAAGCCGAAAGAAAAAGACGGGATAATGCGTGATTTTTTGGACAACAAGATTAAAATATTGGTTTCCACTTCGGTGGTGGAAGTGGGCGTGGACGCGCCGAACGCGACGATTATGATGATAGAAGGCGCGGACAGGTTCGGATTGGCGCAGCTGCACCAATTTCGCGGACGGGTTGGCAGGGGAGAGCATCAATCATATTGCTTTCTTTTCGCCGACAGCGATTCGGAAAAAACTCTAAGCCGCCTGCGGGCCCTTGTTGACAATAACGACGGCTTCGCTTTGGCTAAAATGGATTTAAAATTTCGCGGTCCGGGCGAGGTTTACGGAACCGCGCAAAAAGGATTTCCGGAGATGAAAATCGCTTCGTTGTTTGATTATGAATTGATAAAATCGGCCAAGGAGGAGGCGGAGAAGCTGATTAAGAAAGACGGGGGTTTGGACGGTTACCCGGCCTTGAAGGAGAAGTTGGGAGAATGGAGGAAAAAAGCGCATTTGGAATAATTTTGCAGGGGCAAACGGCTGTTTGCGCCAAAAAGATAAAGAGACTAAGTCTCCAATTGGAGACTTAGTCTTTTCGTTTTGGCAAACAACAGGGCGAACGGCCGTTCGCCCCTACAATCTCTACGGTACGCGGCTAAAGCCGCCCGAACCCCGTCCCGCCTCTCGCGAGAGGCGGGACGGCAGAAATTAGAATTATTTTTTTGAAATAAATTTATTATCCTTAACGTAAAACCGCCATTTTTTGTTTTTGTATTTGCCGGCGTAATCAACGCCGATGCGAGTTGTTTTTACGATTTGTAAGGGCGAACGGCCGTTCGCCCCTACGATCCATAAGCCGTGTTTTTTTGTGTAGATTGGGAGATGGTTGAATGTTTTATCTATTTTCAGCGCTTTTGTCAGTTTGGCCGGCCCGTTCGTAGAGACGCGCCGCGGCGCGTCTTCGCCGTTTATCGGTTCAACGGCGCGGATTAGGACGGCGGCCGGGTAGCCCTTTCGTTCCGTTACGATGTTAAGCATATAATGCATGCCGTAGGTGAAATAGACATAAATTATTCCCGGTTCCCCGAACATTACGCCGTTTCTCTCGGTGCGCCCGCGGCTGGCATGCGACGCCAAATCATTGGGACCGACATACGCTTCGGTTTCCACGATTTTGTATTTTAATAATCCTCCAATCCTGTTAAAATCCCCCCAACCCCCCTTTACTAAAGGGGGGAGTAATGAAGGAGTTTTTCTAACCAAAAGACAGCCCAAGAGATCTTGGGCGACTTGAAGCGTGGGGCGATTATAAAATGATTTTGGGAGAAGCATTGATAACGGATAACGGATAACAGTACGCGGCATTTATGGCTCTGCCGTCTGTTATCCGCTAAATA
>Ga0256830_1001906_pt1 | contig 14283 bp, 15 predicted proteins | sample 128326metaG_FD_190537 | JGI IMG/M metagenome (GOLD analysis project Ga0256830, IMG submission 190537) | Hydrothermal vent microbial communities from Lau Basin, Pacific Ocean - 128-326 | ecosystem: Environmental > Aquatic > Marine > Hydrothermal vents | place: Pacific Ocean: Lau Basin | collected... | reverse complement strand
GGAACTTCGTTGGGCAATACATCCTGATCTCTGAAAGGCTTTCATAGCCGTAGCGATGTTTCCATTCCTCAAAAATGTCTCTTGCAGCTTCTCTTACTACTCCGCAGTTGATTTTTTCAGCAATGGCGTTGACGAGTGTTGTCTTGCCTGACCCAAGGCTGCCAGAAAAGCCGATCAGCACAATTTGCCACCTCTTTCAGATACTCAAGGATGAGCATCGCCCTTGCCTGCTCTCCAGTGTAGCCTTCAGAGAAATCTATCCTGATGTCTTCAACATAGCCTTTGGCAACCATGCAGTAATCCATCTTCCTCTGCCGAAAAGACAACTTTATCAGCAACCTTAGATGCCATTGAGACAGCATTTTTGAAATCGTTGCCCTCAACAACGGTTTCAGCCTCCTAACGTTTATGCCGATAACACTTTCCCCAGCTTTGAACTCTTCAAAGTCCTCCTTTGGCATGAATATATCTGTAAGGCAAACATTGATGTCAACTCCTTCTACTAAGACGAAAGCCATGACATTCGCTGATTCTCTCTGCTTTACAATTTCAGGAAGGCTATCGAGCCATTCCTGAAGTTTTTCTATTGTTTGCTTGTTGTTCTTGTTGTTCACTACAACCTTCCCATCCAAACCCAACATGAATCAATTGGAAAGAGAAAAGCTTATAGCTTTACACGCCACTCTGAAAGTTATGGTAGGGCGCAGAACCAGAAATGAACACGCCGGGGGTGGGATTCGAACCCACGCGGGCAGAGCCCAGTGGCTTAGCAGGCCACCGCCTTACCACTCGGCAACCCCGGCTTTTAAAACGCTAAGTGACTTGCAATTTTTAAACATTTTGATGAAGCAACCGGAAAAAGTCGGTAATGCCGAAAACCCGTCTCACCTTCAGTAATCATCTCACTGCAAAACTGTTTTATCGAATGCAGGAGTACAGTTAATGATGATTAAGGTTGGGTGCTGTGGTTTTCCGGTTGCAATGCAGAAATACGTGAAGACTTTCAGAGTGGTGGAGGTTCAGAAAACATTTTACAAACCTCCTGATCCTGAAACCGCAGAAAGATGGAAGCTGGTTGCCGGTTCTGATTTTGAATTTACTGTTAAAGCTTTTCAGGTCATAACCCACCCTCCGTCTTCTCCAACTTACAGAAAGGCAAGGCTGAGTCTTGATGATGGAGGTTTTTTCAAGCCTGTCAGGGCTGTTTTCCATGCATGGGAAAAGACAAGGGAAATTGCCGACATACTTGGTTCAGATGTTATTGTATTCCAGACACCAAGATCATTTTCAGAAAGCGGTGAGAACAAGAGAAACATGCGAGAGTTTTTCAGTTCCATCGAGAGAGACAGATTTACTTTCTGCTGGGAACCCAGGGGTTGGAGTGAGGAGGGAATAAAGGAGATATGTGAAAAACTGAACTTGGTTCATGTTGTCGATCCATTTTTGGGAAAGAGTGTTTGGGGGGAATTGAAGTATTTCAGACTTCACGGATTTAATTACAGGCATAAATACACACAGGATGAGCTTGAATGGCTTGCTGAAGAGACCGCAAAACACAGAGAATGCTATGTCATGTTCAACAATGTACACATGTTCGATGATGCCCAGAGATTTATGAAACTGTTAAAGCTTTTATAATGAGGAATTTAAATAGCTTTAATGCTTGGAACAGCAATCAATGCAATCTCCATTGTGGTCATGGGGCTCATTGGATACATGGTAGGGAGAAAACTCAGCAGAGAGCTTAGGGAGTATGTCATGAAGGTAATGGGACTGGTGGTGTTTCTGATTGGGATTGAGATGGCAGTGAAAACGTCAAATTTTCCTCTGATTACATTATCTCTGTTGAGCGGTGCTCTCGTTGGACGTGCTGTCGGAATTGAAAGAAGACTGGAAACCCTTGGCGCTGGAGTTGAGAAGAGATTTCAGAATTCTAAGTTCTCGGAGGGATTTGTAACAGGGACTCTGCTTTTCTGTGTTGGATCCATGGCAGTAATAGGTCCGATTCAGGAGGCTCTCACTGGAGACATGTCAGTTCTTATAACAAAATCTGTTCTGGACGGTATTGCGTCAGCTGTCCTTTCATCGGCTCTTGGAATTGGGGTAGTATTTTCCGCCATATCTGTTTTCCTCTATCAGTCCTTTTTTTATCTTGGAGCTGTTGCGGTAAAAAACTATGCTACAGCCCAGCTTGTTAATGAAATAACTTCCCTTGGTGGTGTGCTCATCGCTGCAATCGGACTCAATCTGATGAAAATGGCTGATCTGAGGCCTGGAGACATGCTTCCATCATTCATTTTTGTTCCGATTTACTTGATAGTTCTCTCATTTCTGACAGGAGTGATCTGAATGAGGGTGATGCTCACAGCAGTAATTGATGGTGTCAGAAAGGATACTTTTGACAGGCTGATGAAAAATGGAAAGCTTCCTGTTATGGAGGAACTTTCCAAAAATGCGGTGAAGATAGAGAGGTGCATCTCATCCTTTCCCTCGGCAACTGTGACGGGACATGCATCAATTGCAACATCATCCATGCCATCAAGACATGGAATAGTCGGTCAGGCATGGTTTGACAGGGAAAGGAAAGAATATGTGGGCTATGACTTCGAGCTAACCATGCCGGATAACTGGATTGATGCAAAAACAAATCTGAATGACAGACATCTGATGTGTGATACGTGGTATTACAAGGCTAAAAAGATAGGATTCAGAACATTCAGTGCTGACCTGATCAGAAAGGATGCGGATCTTAAAATGAGCTTCATACTTCCCGGAACTGACAGAGATATGGCGGTTCCGGAAAAGCTGTTCTTTCTCAGGAGATTCTCAAAGCACATCTCGGAAAAGAAATCAGGATTCCTTAAGAAAGTTCTTCTGAAATTGATGCCCTTTCACGTTCTGCAGCATGAAATTGTGTCAGGAAATGTTCTTAAGGCTGTCAGGGCTGGATACAATTTTGGAATTTTCTGGTTCATGGAAACAGATGCTGCAAGCCACATTTACGGACCTGAGACTCTGGAGGGGGAGCATGGAAAACCCTACCTTTATGATTCATTTGAGGATGCAATAAGGGATGCAGATGAGGAAATAGGCAAAATTTTCAATTCTCTCAAAGAACACAGGGTCTATTTCAACATAACCACCGATCACGGGCAGAGCAGGCTTGGTTCAGGAAAGGAGTATCATGTGAGCCTCTCAGCAGAGATGACAGATCATGGTGTAAATGCCTTTACAAGGATTGACCCGCATGAATACGAGTCGAGAGTCGGTAAAAAAGCTCAGGCTGTTGTTGCACCAAGTGGACCCAGAATGGCACACATTTACCTTCTCGACAGAAACGTATATGACAGGGTTTACGAATTTCTTCTTGAAAACAGAGCTGTTGAATTTGTTTTCTGGAAGCATGACGGCAGAATAATGATTTCCGATGGAAAGACATCATGCAGAATTGAGAACTACAACTTCGGAGATGAGTATCCAAAGGCTGTGGAAAGAGTAAGGGGTTTGCTTGAAAACAGCAGGAGCGGTGACTTTGTTGTTACAGCGAAAAAGGGGTATGAGTTTCAGATTTCAGATTACAGGGGGGCACATGGAGGATTGAATGTTGAGGATTCCACCGGCTTCGCCATCATTTACGGACCAGATTACAGGGAGGAGAGCATAGACGAGATAATGATCACAGACGTTTTAAAAATCGCCATTGACAAATTCACTGAGTAACTTTACCAGTTCTTCTGCAAAAACTCCGTAAATCACAGAACTCTCCTTAACCCTTCTTGCAAACTCTGGAACCCATTCCATCATCCTTCTTGCAAATTCCAGGTCTTCAGTCAGTGATAGAAACTCCAGTTCAACACTTATGTGATCCGGAGGCTCTCCCTCAAAGCTGTATTCAAGACCGAATTTTTCATAAAGTTCCCTTACTTCAACACTTGAATTCCCATAAACTGTACCTTCCCTGTAGTATGATTCATATGGGGGGCAGTGAAGTCTCGGATGATCGGTTACAAACAGCTTGGTGTATTCTGTCTGAACATCTTCAAGAGGCATTGTCAGGATTCTTTCGGCCATGCTCCTGTAATGTGGAATTTCATCGGCGATGCTTCTTATCTGGGAAAGCGTTTCAATAGAGGGATATGAAAAAACAAGAGAAAAAAATTTGAATTTGTTGTTCATCTCATTCCCTCACCGGCAGCGCCTTCATCAGTGCCAGGAAGGCGAAGGCGATCAGTCCGAAAAATCCCACTGTAATTGCCACCTCAACTGCCGATGGCACGTAGTTCCAGTAGCTTACAAAGATCGGCTGGGGATCGAGCAGTGTCCCTCTCACCTCTCCGAGAGCAATCGGGTATTCCCATTCAAATGATTCACCTGCCATAACAACCGGAACCCTGAAGGGAATCAGGTTGTAAGCTGGCGGGAAAAGTATGTATCTGTGGGCAAGTATTCCTATGTTGAGCAGAAGACTTCCAGTCACAAGCCCTGAGAAGGTATCGTATTTCTTTGCAAGAACTATAATTCCTGCAAGAAGGAAGGAGACTTCAATGGCATGGATGTGGAGATTGTCTTTCAGAACAAGCATAAGTGCATCGTATTCCCTTCCGTTCCCCCACCACTGCCTTACAAGGAAATCATTGTAGTACATGAACAGAAGGACTGCAGCTGAGAATGCTGAAACTTTTGCCAGCAGTCTGTATGTTGGCTTGAGATCTTCTTTGAATCCGTAAATGGCGAGAGAAGCCAGGATGACTACTGCAGGACCTGCTGTGAGAGCTGCTGCGATGAATGTCGGTGCAAGAAGTCCTCCATACCACCACGGTCTCGAAAATTGAGTTGCGAGAACCCATGCAGTTACTGTGTGGATGAGAATTGCAAAGGGTAAAGCTACAGGTGCGAGAAGTTTTGCCCTTCTTTCAGACACTCTTCTCAGCTCTTCAAGCTGTGCTGCTGTTACCTCCTTTTTCATGACTGTTCCTATTAACGGGATGGAGATTCCTCTTTCTGCAATTCTTGGCTGAAGCTGAACGTAGGTGTAAACTGCTGAAAGTATGGCGTACACAGACAGAACCACAAAGTCCCAGAGAATCAGGGAGCTGGGATTTGGGTACTGGAACAGATTGAGAAGTCTGTCAGGTCTTCCTATGTCCGGAAGTGCCATAAGCATTGCAGAGATGGCAAAGATAAACGCTGAAAGTGATGCAACAGGAGCTATTGGTTTCAGCTGCTTTACCCCGAAGATGTTTATGGCTGAAGAAACAACAAGACCGCCTGCTGCCGTACCAACGTAAAACGCCCACATTGAAATGTAAAGTCCCCATGAAAATGGATTTCTCATGTTGGTCACTATGAGCCCCTTCTGAAGCTGGTAGATAAATGCTGCTATTCCCAGCAAGCCGAGCAGTCCAAATATCACCATTGCAATATCATATTTTCTCCCCATACCTAACACCTCCCTTACCCTCCTTTCTTGCTGGAGGGATGTAGAATACCTTTGGCTCTGTTCCAAGGTCTTCGAGAAGTCTGAATGCAGATCTATCTTTCAGCACCTTAGAGATCTCACTGTCTGGATCATCAAGGTCACCGAATATTCTTGCATTTCCTGGACAGCCCCTAACACATGCGGGAGAGATTCCCTGATCAACAAACTGAACACAGAATGTGCATTTTTCCACCACACCTCTCGGTCTTTTGTTTGTATAGACCAGCCTTCCATCCTCAGTTCTGTGGTCGACGGGGTAGCCGTATCTGTACTCTCCATCTGCGTACCAGTTGCTGTCAAATCCTGCCCTCTCAAATCCCTGCCTTACGTTTTCATCGGGATCCTGCCAGTTAAACTGTCTCACTCCATATGGACAGGCTGTGATGCAGTATCTGCAACCGATGCATCTTTCAAAATCCACAAGCACAAGCCCATCCTCTCTCGTCCAGGTTGCACCTACAGGACATACCTTTACACAGGGCGCATTTTCGCAGTGCATGCATGGAACAGGAAGAAAGACCTCAGATAGATTCGGGTATTCACCCACAGGAACCATGTGCTCTTCAGAACCAACAGTTTCCACCCTCTGCCACCATGTTCCCGGAGGCTGAGCATTCACCATTTTGCAGACAACCGCACAGCTCCTGCATCCTATGCACCTGTTGAGGTCTATAACCATACCGTACCTGACCATGTCCAGTCACCTCACAGCTTTCTTACATCACATGCGCATTCGTTCCAGACTGTTGTTGGTTCCCATATCCCCGGTACAAAGTATGCAAGATGAATCGCCTTCACCCACGGATAGGTGAGTGTGTTGTAGGAATCTCCCCGTAGATACCTGCTCCACCATCCCTGTTCAAATATGATAACACTTGGATGTATTCCAGAATCGAGAACAGCGTATCCTCTCACCCTGCCTCTGTCGTTGTAGGCTTCAACAAGATCACCCTGCTTTATCCCCTTCTCCCTTGCAGTTTCAGGACTCATCCATATTCTCGGTCTGAAATCCTGAAGCTCCAGCATTGTGATGTTGTTGCTGTGTGTGGAGTGCACCCTGTAAAGGGCATTTCTGGTGATAAACGCATACCTGTATTTGTTCCTGGATTCTGGATTCCTCTTCCACTCTGTATCCACGAATGGGTCCTTGTGTACCGGAAGTGTCTCACCGAAATCAATGAACACATCCTCATCCTTGTAGAATTCAATTCTCCCGCTCTTTACAAATCTTGCAGTTTTGGGTAGAGGTGCAGGGAATGATGGTGGTGGGAATGGCTTTTTCTCATGGATCTGTTCCCAGAACAGAATCTGTCTTTTGTTTGGCGCAGGCAAATTCAGCCTCACCGCTCCCTCCTTAAGAAGTCTTTCAAGAGTAATGCCTTTCGTCAGGTCGTGCTTACCGAGCATGAGTTCCGTTGCCTTCAGTGATGCCTCATTCGCAATCTCTCTTGCAAGTTTCAGATTCCATGCTCCATTGGCTCTTGCATTTTCCTCCTTTCTGAATAAAGACGGATCTGGGTAGAACTCCTCAATCTGGGCTTTGAGCTCCTGATCGTCCCATCTCTCAACAAGCCTCTTTGCAAGCTCCTTGAATATCCATATCTCCGGCATGCACTCAAACAGCGGCTCAATTGCCGGTTGCTGGAGCTGAACGTATGGATGAAGGATCGTTGCTGTAAGCTCGTATTTTTCATACCAAGCAACTCCCGGCAGGACAACATCTGCCCACTGGGTTGAGGTGGTGCTCTGGAAATCTATCGCAAGAATTAACTCAAGCTCTCCTGATTTTGCCATTTCTTTCAGCTTGTTTGCCATGTTGTGCTGATCAAACGGATTGTTCCATCCAAATACAAATGCCTTGACCCCATTCTTTGGATAGGGTGTCTCTCTGTTGTACTTTTTGAATTCTTCGCTGTTCCTGTATTCCTCATTCATCCAGAGCAGATATGTTACCCAGTTGGGTTTCCTTCCCTTGAAAAGCCACCACATTCCAAGAGGCCATCTTATTTTAAACTGTCCGGCATAGGTTGATATTCCAGCTCCGGGCTTGCCGAGGTTCCCTGTCAGAGCTATAATCAGTGACAGTGCTCTCCCCTTCAGATCTCCATGGAACCACTGATAGTTGCTGGCTCCGTAAACTATGTGTAGTGGTTTTGTTGTTGCCATCTCTCTTGCGATTCTCACAACCATCCGTGCATACTCGGCTTTATCTCTGCCCGGTGGTGTGATTATTTCAGCAACCCTTTCCGGTGTATACTCTGTTGTTACAAGCTCCTTTATCAGCTGGAAAACCGGTTTTACCTTAACTCTCTTTCCGTCAACAAGCTCAACCTCAAACTCTCCCTCAAGTGCAGGTTCAAAATCCCTTTCAAGTGTTTCAGGGTTCACTATACTGAATCCTCTGCTGACGTCGTAGACAACAAAAAGATCTCTGTACTCGGGAATTTCCTTCTTCATTTTTTCAGCTTCGTCTTTAAGAGCCTTCACTTCTTGAGCTCTCAGCTTCTTGTTGTTATCCAGTCTTACAAGGAGCGGCAGATCTGTGTATGTTTTTACGAAATTCTCGTCATAGAGCTTTTCACTGATAATCACATTTACTATCCCCAGGGCAAATGCTGCATCAGTTGAGGGATTTATCTGAATCCATTCGTCAGCCTTTGCTGCAGTTGGTGTGAAGTTCATGTCCACCATTATTACCTTTGCACCCCTCTCCCTTGCAATGTTCAGGAACTTTGCGTCGGGCAGCCTTGTTACAAGCAGATTGGATCCAAAAACAGCTATGTATTTCGAATTTGTCCATTCGAGCGATTCAAGTTCTTCAGTCTGCACTCCAAAGGTCTGAGACCAGAATGCTGGCAGATCTCCATTCATGGTATATCCATGTAACACACTCCACCCGAACATGCTTGCAAGCCTTATTGCAGCACCCTTGTGGACGTATCCTGTTCCAGGAACCTGTATTGAGAGTGCTATGCTTTCAGGTCCGTATTTTTTCATGATCTCTGTAAGTTTGTCTGCCACATAGTCCAGAGCCTCATCCCAGCTCACCGCCCTGAACTTTCCCTCGCCTCTCTCTCCAGTTCTGATCAGAGGTTTTTTCAGCCTGTCAGGTCCGTAAATCAGATTCATCATTGACTGTCCTTTCAGGCAACCTCTTGGGCTGTACTCTGACTCGGGGTAGTCTGAAGCCTGTATGAGTGCAGTTATTCTTCCCTTGTAAACCATTGCATTGTAGGCACAGGCTCCGGTGCAGTTTGGTGAACAGGTGGATCTTACGAATTTTATCTTCGAGGTTTCGGCACCTGAAGTCTGCGACGAAGCTATCTGAAAGTACCTGCTGGAAATCCCTGCCGATACTGCTCCCACAGCACACATCTTCACAAAATCTCTTCTCGTTACGTTCATATTCCACCCCCTGGGCGAATCCGCCCTACATCTGTCATTCAGACAACACAGTTTAAAAAAATTCCGATTTTTTCGTGAATTCATCATTTTAATTACTAAATTATCGGAAAAAATTTAAATACTCTGGGTCTATCTACAATTTCGTGACATGGTCACTTACAGAAAAGGAACTCAAAATCATATCTATTATGAGAAATGGAAAGAAAATGAGTGCGAGAGAGATAAAAAGGGCTCTTGAGAGGGATGGAATCGATCTACCCTATACAACGATATCCTCTATTCTGGAAAAACTTCATTATGAAGGAGTTCTGGAAAGGAAAGAAGTCAGGTCCAGGGGAAGGTATGGAAAGAAATATCTGTACTACATCAGCAGCTCCATATTTTCAGTGGATTCCACCCATCCATTTGCTGAAATGATAAAGAACGTTTTTGTTCCGCGAAATATACTTTACTCCAATGATTCAGTGGCTTTCATAGATAAAAAAGGAGTGATCACATTTCTTTATGGCAATGGGGATATCATAAGTGACGAGAGAATTGTCGGGAGAACAGTCGATGAAATTCACTCAAGTGTTACGGCCAAATTTGTAAAGCAGATATTCAATGAGTTAAAAAGTGGAAAGAGAGAGTTTTTCAGGAGGGTTGTTTATTACGAGGGTGTGGATTATGAGAAACACTACTGTGCTGTCAGATCCTCAGAAAATGAGTTTCTTGGGGTGATCATACTGACCCGTCCTCTGAAGAGAGAGAAGACATTTCCTGAAGAGGTGCTCTATCTCTGAACAGGGCATCATGAATCCATTCTCAAAAACTATTAATAATCATCCAGAATATGGATGTTGATGCTTGGCTGGGGGGAGCTGGGACTCATACTGATACTTGCGCTCATCCTTCTCGGTCCCGATAACATGGTTGATGTTGCAAGAAAGCTGGGAAGACTTTATGGAGAATACAAAAAGGCGAGAAGAAGACTTGAACTGGAGATAATGTACGGTCTCAGTCCCCCGGATCAGGACATTATAAAGAAGGTTGAGGAAATGAGGGAGAAATCAATAATTGAGTCGGTTAAGGAGAATCTTGAGCCTAAACCTTTAAATAATGTCGATGCTAAAAACAGTAAAGGCGGTGAGGTGAAAACATGATAGGTCCAATCGGTCCAAATGAGCTTCTGCTGATACTGCTGATAGCTGTGCTGCTTTTTGGAGCCAACAAACTGCCTGAGCTTGCAAGGAGTATTGGAAAGGCATCCGGTGAATTTAAAAAAGCTCAGAGAGAAGCTGAAATGGAGCTGAGGGAGTTTGAGGAAAACCTGAGGGAAGGAAAGTATGACAACAAAGAGGAGGAAAAGAGGAAGAAGCTTGAAGACATGGCGAAATCGCTCAACATAGATCCTGAAGGTAAAAGTGACGATGAGCTGCTTGAGGAAATAAAGAAGGCAATTCCGAGAGAAAAAGCAGAGCCATAAACCCCTGCATAATGTTATACAGAATTGTCTGATCCCGAGAGCCTTATGGACTCGCTTCAGATACTGAAAAATCTGATAGAGATAGATACAAGAAACCCCCCCGGAAATACTGAGAACGCTGTTGAATATCTTGAGGGCCTTTTCTCTTCCTACAGAACGAGAGTTGTTGGTGAGGATGGGAAGCTGAACCTTATCGTAGACATTTCGAAGGGAAATCCCCATTTTCTGTTTACCTCCCATCTTGACACAGTTCCGTGTGATGAGTCGATGCTCACACCCAGAATTGAAGATGGCAGGGTTTATGGCAGGGGTAGCTGTGATGCAAAGGGCTGTGTAGCTGCAATTGTCTCTGCATTCCATGGCTTTGAAAGCGAGGTTGGAATAAAGCTTGCATTCACCGCCGATGAAGAGATCGGTGGAAGACTCGGGCTTGGCAGGGTTATGAATCATGTTAACCCCGATTATGTCATCGTAGGTGAGCCATTTGGATGCGATAGAATAGGCGTTGCCCAGGCAACTGTCGTGTCTCTGAATCTGATCGTTCACGGAAGAAGCGGACATACTGCCATTGCAGATATAAAGGAGGGAGCAGTTTACAGAGCTTCAAAACTGATAACAGAACTCGTGGATAAATTTGAAGGGATGAGGGGAAGAAGGGATGAATACCTGAGCAGGCTTGAAAGCCTGGGACTTGAGGTTGAATACAGAGGAAATGGGGATGCTGTTTTCAACCCATCAATTGTGAGGGCAGGGATAAAGAGAAATGTGGTTCCGGAGAGGTGTGTTGTGGAGGCAGATGTCAGGTTTGCACCCTGGATTGATGTCGATTCTGTGAGAGAAAATTTTCATCTTGACAATGTGGATGTCTTCATAACCGGATTCCTGAGAAGCTTTGGGTTCTCCCTTGACAGTGTGCCGTATGAGAGGGACAGGAAGCTGATAGAAATCATGGCGAAAGCAATAAAACAGGAAGGGGTGTCCCCGAAGGCTGTTGTAACACTTGGAGTTGGAGATATAAGACATGTGAGAAACAGGGGCATTCCCGCATTCTATCTCGGTCCTGGAGGAGACGGACTTCATTCAGATGGTGAATTTGTATACATCGATGAGATTTACAGCACCGTCAGAATTTACAGAAACATTGTCACTCTTTCAGAAATATGATGTTTCCCCTTCCTTTCTTTACCTTTTCCACCATGCCACGCTTTTCAAGGTCTGCAATCATCAGGCTTATTTTTGCATCGCTGTACCCTGTTTTTCTTTTAAGCTCTTTCTGTGTCACCCTTCCGCCCTCTTTTTTGATTATCTCAAGAATTTCATTCAGATCCTCGGGCAGGATCTCATGGGTTGTATCTTTCTGTTCTTTCTTTCTCAGTGCCAGATACATCCCGAGAGATACAGCTGCCAGAAGCAGTACGGCAATGAAGTAAACGTGGTTAAAACCTGAGCTCTGTGTTTCAGGCTTCTCAGGTGGAGTGCGTTCATCTATTGTGAAGTTTATCTCAGGTATGGTTACATTGAGCTCTTCAATCCGGGGCTGGGCGAGCATATCTATCTGAAATGTTCCGTTGTGCCTTATCTCAACAACCTCAGATGCATGGAGTTTGAGGGAGTCATAGCATACAGCGTCAAGCCGGTATGTGCCTGGAGGAATGCTGAAAGAGTAGGTGCTGTTAACTGCAACGATCTTCTGAATCGGGGTTGAGTTTATGATTACGATGCAGTTCTCTGCCGGATCAAACGTGTTCCATGAGTATATCTTTCCCTGTATGACAGCAGAATTTCCCACAGAGATTGAGGATAGCAGCAGGAGAAGGATCATCACGAATTTCAGCATTGTCACAAATAGGCTCTGAAACTTTAAAGGTTTTTCACTGAAAGAGAAAAAATCAGATTTCTACATGCTCTCCGGGTTTCAGTATAACTACCCTCACACCCTCAACCCTGTTTTCAGCCTCCTTTTTGAACTCTTCAGGATCTGCCTCTATCACCGGAAATGTGTTGTAGTGCATTGGTATTGCAATCTCTGGCTTCACAAGCTCCACAGCCTTAACTGCCTCTTTCACACCCATGGTGTACCAGCCGCCTATGGGCACGAGCATAACATTTGGAGAGTAAAGCTCACCGATCAGCTCCATGTCAAGAAACACATCGGTATCCCCGCAGTGGTAGACTCTCTTTCCATCCATCTCAACAACGAAGCCTGCAGGATCCCCTGCTGATATTATTCCCCTCTCGTCCTCGTAGTCTGCAGAATGAAAGGCTTTCACCATGGTTACCGCAACATCCGAAACTGTCGCGGTTCCACCGATGTTCATTCCAACTGCCTCAATCCCCTGTTCACCAAGAATTCTTGATAGTTCGTGAATCGCAACCACCGGACAGTCGTTGTTTCTTGCTATCTCAACGGCATCTCCGAGATGATCTCCGTGTCCGTGGGTTACGAGCACGGCGTCGACCCTCACATCAGAGGGTTTCACCGGAGCAAGGGGATTTCCGGTAAGAAACGGGTCAATTATGATTTTTCTTTTATTCTCCACAAGAAAGCATGCATGTCCGAGCCATCTGATCTTCATGACACATCACCCCACTCTCATGTTTCAGCAAAAGATTAATAAATATTGGTTTTATCCATCCAAAATCCTTAAATAATTGCAATGATGATGATTATCTGGGTGAGAACGTGGTGACAAAAATACTCATTGCAGAGGACGATGACTCGGTTCTTGAGGTTCTGAGACTTATACTGTCAAAGGAGAATTATCAGATTCTCACTGCAAAAAATGGAAGGGAAGCAGTCGATATCTATAGATTTGCGAGGCCAGAACTTGTTTTAATGGATATAGAGCTTCCTGAGGTGGATGGAGTTGCTGCAACTATGGAAATAAAAACCATCGATCCAGATGCAAAGATCATCGGTGTGACGGCGTATGCAAGATCAAGAGGTAAGGAGCTTGCATCGGCGGGAGCTCTCGAAATAATAGAAAAACCCTTCAACAGGAGAAAAATAATTTCAACCATCAAAAAATACATATCATGACATTATTCTTTTAGCTGACTGAATTCCAATTTCAAGAAGTTCTTTAGCCCTCTTCTCGCTCTTTGCTTCAGCAAAAATTCTGGCTATTGGCTCTGTTCCCGATGGCCTTATCAGCAGCCAGCCATCCTCGAAGTCTATTCTTGCGCCATCGGTGAAGTTTGCGTTCTCAAACTCATCTCTCAAACCCTCGAGCAGCTTCTTTCTGTCCCTGCACTCCACCTTGGTTTTCAGGGTGTGGTATCTTGGAATATCTTTTACAAGCTCTGAAAGCGGTTTGTTCTCTTCAGCCATAAGCTCGAGAACTTTTGCTATGCTCATCCCTCCATCCCTGGCAAGTAGATGCTCCGGGAAGATTAGCCCGCCATTTCCCTCTCCACCGAAGACGGCATTGGTTTCCTTCATCACCTTTGCAACGACAGGCGAGCCCACAGCAGTGTAAACAACCTCACCTCCAGCCTCCACAACTGCATCCTCGACGCATTTGGAGGTGCTTACAGGCGTAACCACAATTCCACCACCGTTCATTTCCACGTGGTACTTTGCCATGAGTGCCAGCATGACATCCTCGCTCACGAAATTGCCCTTCTCATCAACAAACGTTGCTCTATCAGCATCGCCATCGTGGGCAACGCCAACGTCTGCCTTCACAGCTTTAACAACCTCCTTCAGCTCAGAAACGTTCTCCTCAACCGGCTCTGAAAGCCTTGCAGGAAATCTTCCATCCGGGTAGCAGTTTATGGTGTACATCTCGCAATCGAGCTCTTTCAGAATTTCGGGACTTGTGAATGATGCAGCCCCATTTCCACAGTCAACAACGACCCTGAACTTCCTTTCAGTGATCGCATCGGCATTAACCTTTTCGAGTATCCCCTCCACGTAAATTCTGTTGGCGTC
>Ga0256830_1001905_pt1 | contig 14295 bp, 13 predicted proteins | sample 128326metaG_FD_190537 | JGI IMG/M metagenome (GOLD analysis project Ga0256830, IMG submission 190537) | Hydrothermal vent microbial communities from Lau Basin, Pacific Ocean - 128-326 | ecosystem: Environmental > Aquatic > Marine > Hydrothermal vents | place: Pacific Ocean: Lau Basin | collected... | reverse complement strand
CGAGAAACGTCACGCCGTCGACGGCGATCTCCTGGTCGTTGGCGTCGCCGAGCACCAGCGCCGCGGGGTCCCACTCCAGCCCCGCCTTCCCCAGGCTCTTGTGCCGAATCGTCAGCGTGAGCACGGGTCCCGTCTCCGTCCCCCCGGTGGGGTTCACCAGCGCAAAGCACACCTCGCCCGCCGCGTTGTCGATCTGGGACGCCAGCAGATCCCAGCCCGGTGCGGCCTCAAGGCCCATCACCTCAAAGCGCTTCGGGTCGAAGGTAAACCCGCCCGTCCCGGCCGAGAACGCGGCCAGCCCCCCGCCCGGGATCGCCCGTACGGAGATCACGAGGGTGTCCTCCTGGAGTCGCGCCACGATGGCGCTCGCCCCCGGCGGAAGCGGCCGGACCCCGCAGCTTGCGGCTACCAGCCCCACGGCGATCAACAGCACCGACACCAACTCGCGCCGGGATCGCCGGAACCAAGACGACGCCGACACCCACGGCTTCTCCCGGAACGCGAGCAGCCCCAAGCCCGCCAGCGCCAGGAGGCCCAGTCCCAGTCTCAGCCCCACATCCCGCAGTCCCGCCGCCAGCGCACTGGGGAGGTCGATGTCGAACTTGGCGATCTCCACCGCGTCGTCGCGGTCCACGTCGCCGTCCCCGTCCACGTCGCAGGTCTGCTGTTCGGAAGCGTCGAGCGAGATCAAGTCGAGGGCGAAGCGCAGGCAGATCCGCGCGTCGATGATGTTCGCCACCCCGTCCCCGTTGACGTCGCCGTCCCCGGCAACGGTGGTGAGGTCAAACGCGGCGGTGACGGTCTTGTCGGCGTCGAGGGTCATCTGGCACTGATCCCCCGAGGGGCTGTCGCAGCCGGTCCAGCCCACAAAGGTCGACCCCGGGTCGGCGGTGGCCGTCAGGGTGATCACCGTTCCCTCGGGAACGGTCTCGGAGCAGTCCCCCGAGGTCGTCCCCGCGGTGCTTGTGCAGTTGATCCCCGAGTTGGTCACCGTCCCGTTGCCCGTCCCCGCCCCTTGGACGGTGAGGGTGAACAACTGGGCCTCATAGGCCCCCACGTCGCAGGCTGAGCCTTGGGGTCTGGCGACGCCGCGCTGGTCGGTGTTGGGCGGAGGGCAGCCCGCCGCGGCGTCGATGGCCACGCTGCCCGCACCGAGGGCGTGGGTCTGGGTCGGCCCCCCGTTGTCCGCCAGGGGACCGAGCTTGAGCTGGGCGCTCGTTTTCTGAGTGAAGCCTGGGCAGGTCGCGTCCGTGTCGAAGTTCACCCCCAGCGTGGTGAAGGTGGAGCTGTTGTCATTGAAGCAATTCCCGCCGGAGGGGCTGTCCGCCACGATCGAGTTCTTGATCGTCACCGTGCCGCTGGAGAAGTTGAAGATGCCGCCGCCGTCGCCACCGGCGGCGTTGCCGGAGAAGGTGGCGTTCGTGATCGTCACCGTGCCGTTGTTGTCGCTGTTGCTGATGGCCCCGCCGTCGCCGGTTGCGCTGTTATGGGAGAAGGTACTGTTCGTGATCGTCACCGTGCCGACGTTGCTGATGGCGCCGCCGCTCGTGCCGCTGTTGCCGGAGAAGGTGCTGTTTTGAATCGTCACCGTGCTGCCAGCTTGGACTTGAATGCCGCCGGCGCCAAGGGACCCGTTGTTATCGGCGAAGGTGCTGTTCGTGATCGTCACCGAGCCGCCGACGATGAGGATAGCGCCGCCCCTTTTGGCGGCGTTGTCGGTGAAGGTGCTGTTTTGAACCGTCAGCGTGCCGGCGCTCAAGATGGCCCCGCCGTCGACGGTCGCGCTGTTATGGGAGAAGGTGGCGTTCGTCACGGTCACTGTGCCGCCGCTCGAGATGGCGCCACCGGAGGACCCCGTCTTTCCATGGCTCACCGTCAAGCTGTTCAGGGTGAGCTCTGCGCCAGATGCCACCGCGAACACCCGCACGCTGTCGTTGCCGCTGACGGTGATGCTCTGCCCACTGCCGTCGATCGTGAGCTTGCCCGCCGTGGCTGTGCTGACGATGGTCGGCAGGGCGGAGCCGAGCGTGATCGTCCCGCTGACGCTGAAGGTGATCGTGTCGTCCCCCGTGCCCGCAGCGCAATCCCCGCCGCTGGTGTCCGAGTCGCTGTTGGCGTTGTTGATCGCCTCGCGCAGCGTGCAGTTGCCGTCGCCTGTCGTGGTGTTGTCCGCCAGGGAGTTCACGGCGATCGTGGCCCCTTGGGCCAGCGGGCTCCAGGCCCCAAGTCCAAGCCCAAGAACGAAAACGCAGAGGAAAGAAACGACCCCTAGAAGACGTCCCGGCCCCCTCCGCTGCATCAAAGACCAACCTCCTTGGGTAGCGCAAGCGGGGAGGAGACGGGCCTCAAGCGAAGCGATCGGCGGGCTCCTGCGGGCTCCGGAAGAAGTCAGCCCCCGCCCTGCATCGCGCTCGTTTCGTTTTGATAGACCCTACGGCGAGAGCGCGATAGGAACGATCCGCGTTCTCAAAAAGAGCCTAGCATAATTTCTCCCATGCGTCAAGAGGGCAACGCAGCGCGCGGACCGGGTCTGTGCTAGAATGGCCGCGAGGAATCCTCTAGAGCTTTAGGGAGCTTCCCAAAGGAGGCGGAGACGGACGATGGCAGTTACCCCCACATCCCTTCGGATCTCGAACGAGGAGCTGCGAGGGCGCGCGCAGAGGCTACAAGAGCACCTCGAGCGGGAGGGGCTTTCGGGCGCGGTCCTCTTCGACGCGTCGTACGTTCTGTATTACACGGGCTTTGCGTTCATCCCCACGGAGCGGCCCATCGCCCTTCTGATGAACGCCCGGGGTGAGACGACGTTGTTCGTCCCCCGTCTTGAACTGGAACACGCGAAGGCGAACGCCCGGGTGGATCGCGTGGTGCACTACCAAGAGTACCCCGACAGCCCCCACCCCATGGAACTCCTGAAGGACGCCCTGCAAGAGATGGGTATTAGAGACCCCTTAGGGGCGGACTCCGACGGCTACCCCTGGATCCTGGGCTACCGCGGGCCCTCTCTGAGCGAGCTTCTGGGCGCCCGCGTTCGGAACCTTCGAGCGTTCGTCGAAGAGCAGATGACGATCAAAAGCCCCGCCGAGATCGCGTGCCTGCGGGAGAGCGCCAAGTGGGCGAACTTGGCCCACATGCTGCTGCAGCGCTACACCCGCGTGGGGGCCACCGAGACGGAGGTGAGCCTGCGGGCGAGCGCGGAGGCCACGTTGGCGATGCTCGACGCCATCGGGCCCATCTACCGGGCGCAGAGCCCATGGTTCTCGGGGGCGCGGGCGGGCTACCGGGGGCAGATCGGGCGGAGCTCCGCCATCCCGCACGCGATGGCCCAAAATATTCAGTTCCAACCCGGCGACGTGCTGGTCACCGGCGCGAGCGCCCCCGTGTGGGGCTACCACGCCGAGCTCGAGCGCACGATGATCGTGGGGGAGCCCACGCCCCGCCAGAAGGAGCTGTTCGCGCACATGCTCGCCCTCCAGGAGACGGCCTTTGAGGCCATAAAGCCGGGGGCCCTCTGTGCCGACGTGGACCGCGCCGTGCGCCGGTACTACGAGAAGCACGATCTGATGGGGTACTGGCGCCACCACACGGGCCACGCGATTGGGCTTCGCTACCACGAGGGGCCCTTTTTGGACACGGGCGACAACACCGAGATCCGGCCGGGGATGGTCTTCACCGTCGAGCCGGGGCTCTACGACCCCGAGGTCGGCGGGTTCCGCCACTCCGACACCGTGGTGGTCACGGAGACGGGAATCGAGATCATCACGTTCTACCCGCGGGATCTGGAGAGCCTTACGATTCCCACTTGAGCGCCTCAAACGCCACCCGGCACCGGCGGCAGTAATACTGCGACGTCGAGAGCTGGGAGCCGAAGAGCGAGTACAGCTCGGTCTCATGGGAGCCGCAGAAGGGACAGCGCACCCGGCCGTCGGCCCCTTGTGGGTCTGTATCTGCAGCGGCAGCCCGCTCGTCCCGCGGGCGGCGTTCGGGGCGGCCCATGGTCAGCTCCCCACCGGGTACGCGTGGCCCAGGAAGGACTCGATCTGACGGAAGGTCTCGGGATCGGGCCCCGTGCGCGAGCGGCGGCGGAACGCGTCGTCGAAGCCCTCCCACGAGAGGGCCGTCCCCAGCACCCACTGCCCCGTGATGGCGTCGTTGGAGAGGGGAAGATCGAGGCCCGCTTCCTCGACGAGAAGGGGCCCCAAGCGCTCGATCAGCCGCGTCCGCAGCCCCTCGCCGTCCGTGTCCTGGATGCCCGCGCTCACCAGGGCCCGCTCGTGTTCCGAGCCGGGGCGGCCCAGCCACAGCAGCACGGGCTCCCAGATGCGCTTGAGCGCCTTCTCCAGCTCGGCCTTGGGCTTTGCCCCCTCGCGGGCCACGCGCAGGAGCCACCCCCGGGCGTGCTGCTGGTGGAAGCGCTCCTCCTGGACGATCTTGGCCACCATCCGCCGGACGGGCACGTAGCTCGAACCCCGGAGGGCTTCGATCTGCACGGAGAGCGCCCCGTCCACCAACACGTTGGCCGCGATGAAGTCGAGCCACGACTCCCAGGCCCGATCCAGCCCCTCGAAGTTGCGGTACTCCTCGGGCTTCTCCTCCCGCTCGGGGACCCCCGCTTGGTGGAAGTCCCCGAGGAGCCCGTAGAAGAGCCGGGCGTGGCCGAACTCGTCCTGGGCCATCGCCACGGACGCGATGGAGGCCTCGATCGCGGGCGCGCCGAGCCACTCCCCGTAGCGCAGCCCCAAGAGGTGCTTCGTGTCGGCCAGCACCAGGAAGAGGTCGTAGACCGCCTGTCGCGTGCGCTCGTCCAGCTCCGTGGGGTTTTGGAACTCGCGCTGGCTCATGCCGGGCTCCTTGTGGTCGCAAGGTCGATGGCCGGGATCAAGTGCCTGCGGGCCACCACCCGCATCTCGATCCACGGCTCCTCGTTGTAGATGGAGCGCGCGTACGCCGCCGCCAGGTCCTCGTTGGGTGCAACGACGCTGCCGATGTGCTGCAGCGGGTCCACCCGCCGCTGGCGCGCGAAGATCTCGTAGATCTCGCCGAACTTCATCCTGGGGTCACCTCTTCTTCTTTTTTCCTCCCGCTTTTCCCTCTTCTCGTCTCCCGCTTTGTCCTTCGGAGGGGCAAAGCTCAGACGCTGATCCCCCAGCAGGCCAGAAGGAGCCGTCCCTCCTCGCTGATGCGGTCCTTGGTCCAGGGGGGGTCCCAGACCCACTCGATCTCCACGCGCTGAAACCCTTCTCGTTGTAAGCGCCGGGTGACGTCCTCGCGGATGAAGTCCATCGCCGGGCAGGCCGTGGCCGTAAGCCCCAGCTCGACCCGAACGGCCCGCGCCTCGGGGTCCACGGAGACCCCGTAGACCATGCCCATGTCCACGAGGCTGATGGGCATCTCCGGGTCGTTTACGTCCTTGAGGGCCTCCCAGACGACCGCCTCCGAGAGCCTTCCGCTTTCGCTTGGGCTTGGGCTTGAAGCGCGCATGATCCCGTTCGATCCTACGATCCGTGGGCCGTTCCGTTCCCGTTAAAAAGCGCAGAAAAGCGCTTGTATTGCTGCTGGAGCAGGTTGACGTAGTACTCGTTGTACGGCCCGCGCCGCTTCCAGCGCTCGAAGACCTGATCCCAGGTGATGGGCTTATCGAACAGCCACTCCTTCCTTTCCGGGTCGTAGTCGCAGGGGAGGGGGTAGTCCAACACGAATTGCCCCTGCTCCTCGTCGTAGTGGGCCGGGACTTTGATCCCGCATTCTTCGCAGAGGGGCACCACGGCGCTCAGCCACTCCTGACGCAACTGGTCGTTCGTCTTGCCCTTGAGCTTGTACTCGAGCTGGGCGGTATGGCGCTTGAGGTGATCCGGCATCCCGAACCACTCGACGCCCATGGGGAACATCCAGTCGACGGCCCGCTGGACCTCCTCCTTGACCTTGCCCCCGGCCTGGCAGAGGCGCCGCATCCAGACCTCCCCATGCCTCAAATGAAAGAGCTCTTCTTTATCGACTTTCGCGAGCGCCCGCTTCCAGGGGCCGTAGCTCGTGTTCTGGAAGGGGTCGCTCAGCAGCACGATGCCCGCCCGGTCGAAGAAGGCGTTGGCCACCACCAGCTCCACCCACGTCTCCAAGGGTTGATCGAAGCCGTAGGGGTTCTTGAACTCGTGGGGCTTGCGGCCAAAGATGAGATACTCTTTATCGAGCCCGAGGTCTTCTAGCAACCGAAAGGTGATGTGGGCGTGGCCCAGCTCGTCCTGGATGATGGCGTACGCCGAGAGCCGCGTGTTGAGCGAGGGGGCCTTGCAGGCGGCCATGTAGTACGCAGGCGCGCTCATCAGCTCCGTGTCCGCCTGCACCAATAAGATCTGAATGAGGGCCTTCTTGTACCCCTCGGTCATCTCCTCGGGGCTCTCGACGAGGTAGCCTTGACGAATCCTTTCTTTTAACGCTTCCTCCGTGAGGGGCATCTCCTGTCCCTCCCTTGTATGTCCTGTTGTGTGCCCTGTGCCGTTCCGTGGGATCGCGGAGCCATTCTAGTCCCTCCTGCAAATGGGAGTCAAGAGCGGATCGCGCGGGCGAGGGCGGCGAGGCTCTCGGCGACGAACGTGGGCTTGATCTCGCTCCCCTCGAGGTCCTCGGGCCGGAGTACGCCCGTGAGCACCAAGGCGGAATCCATCCCCGCGCGCCGCGCCCCCTCGACGTCCGTATCGAGCCGGTCGCCGATCATGAGGCACTCCCGGGGGCTCGCGACCCCGGTGGCTTTGAGCGCGACCCGGAACGCGATCGGGGAGGGCTTGCCCACGATCTCCTGGGGCGGATAGCCCATGCCCTGCAGGGCTCCCACCAGCGCGCCCGCCCCCGGAATCAAGCCCTGAGCCGTGGGGAAGACGGGGTCGGCGTTCGCCGCGACGAAGACGGCACCCCGGAGGAGGGCCCGCAGCGCCTCTGCGAGCTGCTCATAGCGAAATCGCCGATCGAGCCCCACTACGACGTACTCCGCTTCCTCGGGCGGTGTTAGGGTATGTCCGGCGGCCTCCAGCTCCTCGCGCAGCCCCTCCTCCCCGATCGCGTACACCCGCGCCGGGCCGGAGCGCTCCCGTAGATATTGGGCCACCACGAAGGCGCTGTTTACGATCTCCTCCGGGCGCACGGGGAATCCCATAGCCCGAAGCCGCTCGGCGAAGGCGCGGCGGGAGCGCGTGGAGTTGTTGGAGAACACGACTACCTGACCCCGCTCTTGAAGCGTTCGCAGGGCCTCCGGCGCGCCCGGGAGGGGCTCCGAGCCCCGCACCAGCACCCCGTCGAGGTCGACGAGGAAGGCCCGATACCGTTTCCCGTCAATCTTCGATGTCATGGGTTCCTCCTCCCGCCCCCGCGAGGGCGGCGCGCCGCCCCTCCTCGAGGTCCACGCGGCTTACCAAAAGCCACCCCAAGGCGAAGAAGACGATGAGCGACAGGATGCTCAAGCGGCTTCCGCCCGCAAGCTGCGAGATCGCCCCGAAGAGCGCCGGGCCCACGACCCCCGCGAACTTTCCGCTTACACTGTAGAACGCGAAGAACTCCGCCGACTTTTCGGGGGGAATGAGCGAGGCGTAGAGCGAACGGCTCAGCGCTTGGGCCCCGCCCTGGACCGTCCCCACCGCCCCCGCCAGGGCCCAGAAGTGCCAGCCCTCCGTCATGAAGAACCCCAACACCGCGATGGCCGTGTACACCCCCAACGCGACGTAGAGCCCGCCCTTAGCCCCCAGGCGATCCGCCAGGGCCCCGAACGCGAACGTGCAGGGGATCCCCACGAACTGCACCAGCAGCAGGGCCCCGAGGAGGTCGGTGGGGCCGATGCCGATCTCCCGCCCGTAGATCGCGGCCATCTTGATGATCGTCCCGATCCCGTCGCTGTAGAGCCAAAACGCGATTAGGAACAGAAACGCCTGCCGATAGCGCCGGACCTCGCGAAACGTCTTCGCAAGGCGACCGAAGCCCTCGCGCAGGACCCCCGTGGGGAACGCGCCCCCGGGGCCTGGGCGGCGCGTGGGAGGGCGGGCGGGCTCGGGCACCCCCCGAAAGAGGGGGATCGAGAAGAGGGCCCACCACAGCGCCACGCTCCCGAACGCCAGGCGCGCTGCGGTCCGGGCGTCCGGCAGGCCGAACCACCCGGGCTTTAGGATCCATAAGAGATTAAGCGCTAAGAGGAGCCCGCCGCCCACGTACCCCAGCGCAAAGCCCGCCGTCGAGACGCGATGTAGCTCTGAAGGGCGGGCGATGTGCGGGAGCAGCGCGTCGTAGAAGACGTTGGCCGCGGCAAAGCCCACGTTCGCCGCGACGAACACGAGGGAGACGTAGAGCCAGGTCCCTTCCCCCGCCGCGCCCAGCAGGGCCGTCGCGGCGATGCCCATCCCCGCAAAGAAGGCGAGGAAGCGCTTCTTGGCGCCCCGTTGGTCGGCCACGGCCCCCAGCACGGGGGCGAGCAGCGCCGTGAGCAGCAACGCCGCCGCGGTGGTGTAGCCCCAGTAGGCCGTCCGCAGGTGCTCGGGGAGGGGAGCGGCGGCCACGTCGGCGTAGAAGATGGGGAGCACCGCGGCCATCACGGTGGTGGCGAACGCCGAGTTGGCCCAGTCGTAGAGGGCCCAGGCGCGCAGCTCGCGGCGGTGCAGCCCCAGCGCGCGGAGCATCGCTCAGAGGCGCGGGCTCTCTAGGGGTTCGATTTGGAGGATATCTACGGGCGTGCCCCACATCTGGATCGTCGCTGCGTCCTCCCGAATGCGGACGCGAAAGCGCACCCGCAGTCCGTCCTGTTGAAACTCCGCAGGGAGATTCAGGGGGTTGTAGCGCGCGCCGTCATCCGCCACGATCCCGTAAAAACCCCCTTCGAGATCCACGAAGACGACGGTGCCCGTGCCCTCGACGACCTTCGGCTCCGAGCCGGAGCCGGGCCCAAAGCCGAGTTCGTGCAGGCAGCCGGTCAGACCCCAGGCCACGGCCGGAATCATCACGAAGAGAAGCCACACCAATCGCATCACCCTCATGGCGTAGGAAGCATAAGATCTCCGGAGTTCGAGGTCAAATCCCGTCCGGCTGCGGGCTGGAGGGGAGGCTTGCCGATGCGGCGGCCATGGGCTACGATCGGGCCATGTCTCCGTCGATGACCCCACGAGAGCGCATCGAAGCCGTCCTGCGGGGGGAGAAGCCCGACCGCGTCCCGATCGCCCTGTGGCGGCACTTCCCGCACGACGACCTCACCGCGGAGGGGCTCGCCCGCGCCACCGTCGCCTTCCAAAGGGAATATCGTTGGGATCTCGTAAAGGTGACGCCCGCATCGGGCTATCCCGCCGAGGCGTGGGGGGCTAAGCTGAGGCCCGCCGACAACGCGGAGGGGACGCGCGAGTACCTGAGCCGCCCCGTGCAGCGCCCGGAGGATTGGCACGCGTTGGAGGCCCTCACCCCCGCGGAGAACCCCGTGCTGGCGCGCGAGCTGCGGGCGTTGCAGCTCATACGGGAGGGCGTCGGCCCCGAGGTCCCCGTGCTCCAGACGGTCTTTAGCCCCCTGACGATCGCCAAGCAGCTCGCGGGGGATCTCGTCTTCGAGCACCTGCGCGAGCGCCCCCAAGATCTCAAGGCGGGGCTGCGCGTCGTTGCGCAAACCACGGCCCGCTTTGCGGAGGCGTGCTTGGGTCACGGGGCGGACGGGATCTTCTTCGCCACCCAGCTCGCCTCTTATGAGGTGCTCTCGCCCAGCGAGTACGAGGCGTTCGGGGTCCCCTTCGATTTCGAGGTCCTGGAGGCCGTTGGGGGCCAAGCGCGGGTGGGGGTACTCCACCTCCACGGTCCCCGCCCGATGTTCGAGCTGGCCCCAAGGTACCCGGTGCAGATCGTAAACTGGCACGACCGGGAGACGTCCCCCTCGCTGGCCGAGGGCCAAGAGCGCTTTTCGGGGGCGGTGCTCGGGGGGCTCAACCGCTCGACGACGCTTCCGGGGGGCACCCCGGAGGAGGTCCGGCGCGAGGTCCTCGACGCCGTTCGGCAGACCCGGGGACGGCGGCTCATCGTGGGCGCGGGGTGCGTGGTGCCCGTCACGGCCCCCCCCGAGAACCTCCGAGCGGCGCGCGAGGCCGTCGAGTCGAGCGAGCCCTCGGCTAGGGGGATGGGATCGGCTAGGGGGACTTGAACTTGATCGCCTGGACGCGGTGGTTGCCCTCCTCGATCACGTAGATGATCCCCTCGTTGTTGACGGCCAGGTCAATGGGCTCGAGGAACTCCCCCTGGCCGCGGCCCGCGCTGCCCCATTTGGCCAGGAGCCGCCCCTCGGGGGTGAACATCTGGATGCGGTGGTTCCCCATGTCGGCCACGTAGACGTTCCCCTGAAGGTCCACGGCCACCCCGCGGGGCTGGTTGAACTGCCCGTCCCGGGAGCCGGAGCTGCCCCACTGCCCCAGGAAGGCCCCGTCCGTCCCGAAGCGCACGATGCGGTCGTTGCCCGTGTCGGCCACGTAGACGTTCCCCTCGCGGTCGATCGCGAGGTCCATGGCCCCCATGAGCTGCCCGTCGCCCGTCCCCCGGCCCGCGAAGCGCCTGAGATAAGCCCCCGTGGGGCTGAAGACCTGCACGTACCCGGTGGTCTGGTCCACCACGTAGACGTCCCCGCGGCGGTCGACAGCCACGCCGGTGGGGAACGTGAACTGCCCGGGATCGCTGCCGAACTCGCCCCAGTGCAGCACGTAGGTCCCGTCGCTCGTGAACTTGCTCACCCGGCGGTTGCCCGCCTCGGCGACGTAGACGAAGCCCTCGAGGTCGACGGCGATCCCCGTGGGCCCGTCCAGGCGCCCGGGCTCCTGTCCCCGGCCCCCCCAGATCGCCAGGAGCTCCCCCTCGGGGGAGAACTTCTGCACCCGGTTGTTGGCGAAGTCCGTGACGTAGACGTTCCCCTGCGGGTCGAGGGCGACGCTCATCATGTCGCGAAACTGGCCGTTCCCGCTGCCCATCCCGCCCCAGCTCGTCACGTACTCGACGAGGGTGACGGCTTCAAACGTGAACTCCTTGGGGAAGCTCTCGTTTCCCGCCCCGTCCTTGAGGGTTACGGCGAGGGTCACCCGCTGGGCGATCCGCGAGAAGACGAAGAACTCGAAGGCCCCCTCGGTGCGGCCCTCGACCTTGGGGTTGAACCCGAAGGGCTCGAAGGCCGTAGCCTCGACCACGTCGAACTGGGCCCAGTTGATGTCCCCGTCCGCGTCCCGGAAGCCGACCCGCCCGAAGACCCGGCTCCCGTCGGCCGGGATCTCCCGCGGAAAGTCGACGAAGAGCACCTCGGGAGCCAAGGGGCTCCCGCCCCCGCCCTGGGGCCCGCCGTCACCGCCCCCCCCTCCGGAGGGCTGGGCCCACGAGGCCGAGGGCCCCGCAAGGGCAACTACAAAGAGAAGGATGAGGCAAAGCGTAGGCCAGGGGGTCCACCCCGGGCCCGCGCCCCGCATCCGGCGGCGCATCTCGACACACCTCCCTGCCAGGCACACCTCGTTTACATTTACAGTTGAAGACGCCGAAGCCGTCCGTCCTCGCGAGGAACAACCCTTGTCCCCGGTACGGTTTAACTGTAGCCCCATTTCGTTTTGGGGACAAGTGGGCTCGATCACCCTCGCCGGCGCCGCGGCGGCCCCGGCGGGGACCGGAGGTTGACATGGGAACCTCCTTTGCGGTAGAAAGCGGACATCGGGTGATCCGCCGAGGGCCCTCGGCGGATCACCCGGAAAACGCGCACAAGGAGCCAGGAGGAGGGAACGGCATGACGCACGTCGGGAGCACGCAAAGGCGAAGGGGGATCAGCCGCCGCGGGTTCCTCCGCGGCCTGGGGCTCGGGCTGGGACTGGGATTGGGGCTGGGTCTGGGGACCGCCGCCCTCGGACCCCGCCGGGGGCTCGGCCAGGAAGAGCCCATTAAAGTCGGGGTTCTCACCCCTCTGCTCTTCAACTTCCCGCTGGGCCAGGCGACCGTCCGCGGGGCCTTCATCGCCCAGGACGAGATCAACGCCACGGACGAGAAGGTGTTGGGGCGCTCCCTCACCGTCGAGGGCTTGGTGAGGGATACGCAGTTCGACCCGAGAATCGCCCCCCAGCGCTTCGAGGAGCTGGCCGAAGAACAGGGGGTGCTGGCCGTGGTGGGCGGCTTCCTCGACGAGACGACGCTGCCCGTCCTCAGCGTCCTGCCCCGGGTCCGCACCGTCTTTTTGAACACGGGGACGGCCACCCCCGAGACGACCCAGAGGGTCAAGGAGGACTACGAGAACTTCAAGTACTACTTCCGGATCATGCTCGATACGGACGTGCTCACCGAGGACACCGTGACCATGGCCCGGGGGACCCTCCAGGCGGAGCTGGGGGTGGAGCGGGTGGCCCTCGTCTGCGAGGACGGCCAGTTCGGGCGAGACTTTAAGAGCTTTCTGGAGCAAAAGCTCCCCGAGGGTGGGATCGAGGTGGTGGCCTCGACGCTCTTCCCGCCGTCGGGGAACTTTGACTTTAGCGGGGTCCTCTCCCAGGCCGAGGAGTCCGGGGCCCAGGCGTTCGTGGTGGCGTTCATCCGCCGCAACGGGTTCGGGTTCGTGCGCCAGTGGCACGACCAGGGGCCGCGGCTGCCCGTGGTGGGGATCAACGTGACGGGCCAGGCGTTCGAGTACTTCGCCCAGACCGAGGGGAAGGTCCTCTCCCACGTCTACGCCGACGCGGCCACCGGGGCCACGGCCGTGACCGAGCGGACCCTCCCCTTCTTCAACGCGTACGTGTCGCGCTTTACCACCCCGCCGGTGCAGCCGCTCTTTACCTCGTACACCACCTACGACGCCCTCTACGTGCTCAAGCAGGCGGTCGAGATCCTGGGGGATCCCCCGCCGCCCTCGGGCTCCAACGAGTACCGGCAATACCGCGAGGAGCTGGTGGCGGCCATCGAGCAGGTCGACTGGGTGGGCACCGTGGGGAGGATCCGCTTCCAGGGCCCCGACGACGAGAAGCCCCACGACCCCATCGTCCGCGACGAGGAGGGGAACCCCCTGGTCGTGCCCAAGTGGGTCCAATGGCAGGTCGACGCAGAGGGGAACCCGGACCGCAAGGTCGTCTGGCCGCCGGAGTTTAAGAACTCCGAGTTCCTCCCCCCGCCGTAGGCGCGCTCGGGGGACGGCCCGAAGGCCGTCCCCCTCCTTTTGCTTCTTGCCCATGGAACAGATCCTCCTCCTTGCGCTCCTCCGAAGCGCCCTCTACGCCCTGGTGGCGCTGGGCTTTACCCTGCTCTTTGGGGTGGGCGGGGTGCTCAACCTGGCCCACGGGGCGCTGCTCATGGGCTCGGCGTACCTGGCGTATACCCTCTTCACGCTGGCAGGCTTGCCCTTGCTCGCGAGCCTCGTGCTGGGGGTTTTAGGGACGGCCCTCTTCGCCGCGTTGCTCTACCGGGGGATCGTCCGCCGGGTGCAGGGCTCGCCCGTCTTGACCCTTATCGTCACGCTGGCCGTGGCCCTCGTCCTCCAAGAGGGGGTGGCGATCGCCTACGGGGTCCCGGCCCGCAGCCTCCCGCCCCCGGTGCCGGGGAACCTCACCCTCGGGGGCGTGACGATCCCGGCGGTCTTCGCGGTCGCCTTCGGGGTCTCGTGGGCGGCGATCGGGGCCTTCGGGCTCTTCTTGGGGAGGACGCGCCTGGGGAAGGCGATTCGGGCGGTGGCGATGAACCGCGCCGGGGCCTCCCTGGTGGGGATCAACGTCGTGAGGGTCTACACGGTCGTCTGGGCCCTGTCGGGGGCGCTCGCGGGCTTAGCGGGGATCTTCTTCGCCTATCCGGGCGGGATGTCCCCCCGGATGTGGGTCGACCCCCTGGTGATCTCGTTTGCCATCGTGATTTTGGGGGGCTTGGGGAGCCTTACGGGCTCCCTCATCGCGGCGTACCTGGTGGGCTTCGTCGAGACGCTCACGTTCTACGCTCCCCAGGTGGGCCTCCCCCTGGGGGCGAGCTGGGTGGGGATCCCGTCGGCGGCGCTGATCGTCTTCGTCTTGCTGGTGCGCCCGGGGGGGCTGCTTGGGCGGCCTGCCTCTTAGCCCCTTAAGACGATGCTCGACCTCAAGACCCAACGGCAGGCGAAACTCACGCCGACGGCGCCCGAGGAGCGAAAGCTCCGGGCGCGGGCCGGGGCCCGCCGGAGGCGCTTTCGGATCTCGCTCCTCGTGCTGGGGGTCACGGTCCTGGGGCTGGCGCTGCTCCCCCGGGTGGGCCTGCCCACGTCCTGGTATACGCCCCTTACGTTCGCGTTCTTCTTCGCCGTGTTCGCGATGAGCTGGGATCTTCTGGCGG
>Ga0256830_1001904_pt1 | contig 14295 bp, 10 predicted proteins | sample 128326metaG_FD_190537 | JGI IMG/M metagenome (GOLD analysis project Ga0256830, IMG submission 190537) | Hydrothermal vent microbial communities from Lau Basin, Pacific Ocean - 128-326 | ecosystem: Environmental > Aquatic > Marine > Hydrothermal vents | place: Pacific Ocean: Lau Basin | collected... | reverse complement strand
GCTGATGGCCATGAGCCTGAGCTACTTCGCCGACGTGGACGAGGTGCGCGCCGAAGATGCGGCACTCTATGCCGCGCCGCTCAGCCATGCGGCGGGGATCTACAACATGATGCACGTGCTCAAGGGGGCGCGGCACGTGTTTCCGCTCTCGGGAGGGTTCGATCCGGCCGAGATCCTCGATCTGGCCGAACGGCTCGGCTCGGTGCACCTGTTCGCCGCTCCCACCATGGTGCAGCGGCTGACCCGCGAGGCCAGGGCGGCGGGCAGGCGTGGCGAAGGGCTGCGCACCGTGGTCTATGCGGGGGGGCCGATGTACAACGCCGACATCATCGAGGCGGTGGCATGGTTCGGCCCGCGCTTCGTGCAGATCTATGGCCAGGGCGAATGCCCGATGGCGATCACCGCGCTGTCGCGGCAGGATGTGGCCGAACGCGCCCACCCGCGCTGGCGCGAGCGTCTGGGCTCGGTGGGGCGGGCGCAATCGGCGGTGGAGGTGGTGATCTCGGACGGGGCGGGCGGTTTCGCGCCGCCCGGCCAGGCCGGCGAGGTGATGGTGCGCGGCGATCCGGTGATGCCCGGCTACTGGAACAACCCCGAGGCCACGGCGAAAACCCTGGTGAACGGCTGGCTGATGACCGGCGACATCGGGGTGCTCGACGAGGACGGCTACCTGACGCTGAAGGACCGCTCGAAGGATCTGATCATCTCGGGCGGGGCGAACATCTACCCCCGCGAGGTGGAGGAGGCGCTGCTTGCGCACCCCGGCGTGGCCGAGGCGGCGGTGGTGGGCCGGCCCCATCCCGAGTGGGGCGAGGAGGTGGTGGCCTTCGTGGTGCGCGCCCCCGGTGCAAGGGTGGGCGAAGCCGAACTGGAGGCCCATTGCCTGGAGCGGATCGCCCGCTTCAAGCGCCCGCGTGCCTGGTTCTTCATCGAGGAGCTGCCAAAGAACAACTACGGCAAGGTGCTCAAGACCGCCTTGCGCGCGCGGCTGGGCGGCTGACGTTCCTCCCGCCTCTTCTTCTGTCCGGAAATACTCGATTTTCCGCCCTTCCCGCCGCGAGAACCCGACCGCTTTCAGGGCGTTGCCGAAGCCGAAAAAAGCGGGCCGGCGAGGACACCGGCCCGACAGGGAGTGGCGGGCCCCGAGAGGAGAGGCCCGCACCGGGAGCAACCGTCAGCGGTTCATGCGGTTCTCGATCAGGTGCTCGACCACGGACGGGTCGGCCAGGGTCGAGGTGTCGCCGAGGTTGGAATAGTCGTTCTCGGCGATCTTGCGCAGGATCCGGCGCATGATCTTGCCCGAGCGCGTCTTGGGCAGGCCCGGGGCCCACTGGATGTAGTCGGGCTTGGCGATCGGGCCGATCTCCTTGCGCACCCAGGCGACCAGTTCGTCGCGCAGCGCGTCGGTGTATTCCTCGCCCTCCATCAGCGTGACATAGGCATAGATGCCCTGGCCCTTGATCTCGTGCGGGAAGCCCACCACCGCGGCCTCGGAGACCTTCGGATGCGCCACCAGCGCACTTTCGATCTCGGCGGTGCCCATGCGGTGGCCCGAGACGTTGAGCACGTCGTCGACCCGGCCGGTGATCCAGTAGTAGCCATCGGCGTCGCGCCGGCAGCCGTCGCCCGAGAAATAGTAGCCCTTGTAGTCGGCGAAGTAGGTTTTCACGAAACGCTCGTGATCGCCGAAGACGGTGCGCATCTGCCCCGGCCAGCTGTCCTTGATGGCCAGCACGCCCTCGGCCTCGGTCTCGGTGATCTCGGCGCCGGTCTGCGGCTCCAGTATCGCCGGCTGCACGCCGAAGAAGGGCAGGGTGGCCGAGCCGGGCTTGGTGGGGATGGCGCCGGGCAGGGGGGTGAGCATGTGGCCCCCGGTTTCCGTCTGCCACCATGTGTCGACGATCGGCACCTTGCCCTTGCCGACCACGCGGTTGTACCACTCCCAGGCTTCGGGGTTGATCGGTTCGCCCACGGTGCCCAGCACCTTGAGGCTGGAAAGGTCGTATTTCTCCACCGGCTCGTCGCCATGGGCCATCAGCGCCCGGATCGCGGTGGGGGCGGTGTAGAACTGGTTCACCCTGTGCTTCTCGCACACCGCCCAGAAGCGGCCGACATCGGGCCAGGTGGGCACGCCCTCGAACATCAGCGTGGTGGCGCCGTTGGCCAGCGGGCCGTAGACGATATAGCTGTGGCCGGTCACCCAGCCCACGTCCGCCGTGCACCAGAAGATGTCGCCGTCGTGGTAGTCGAAGGTATACTGGTGGGTCATCGCGGCATAGACGAGATAGCCGCCGGACGTGTGCACCACCCCCTTGGGCTTGCCGGTGGAGCCCGAGGTGTAGAGGATGAACAGCGGGTCTTCGGCATTCATCGGTTCGGGCGGGCAGTCGGGAGAGACCTCGGCCATCATCGTGGCGTAGACGAAATCGCGCCCCTCCTGCATGTTGACGTTGGCGCCGGTGCGCTCGACCACCAGCACCTTCACGTCGCCGCAGATGGAGAGCGCCTTGTCCACATTGGCCTTGAGCGGGGTGTTGCGCCCGCCGCGCGGGGCCTCGTCGGCGGTGACCACCAGAGAGGCGCCGCAATCCTCGATGCGGCTGGCCAGGGCCTCGGGCGAGAAGCCGGCGAAGACCACCGAGTGGATCGCCCCGATGCGGGCACAGGCCAGCATCGCATAGGCGGCCTCGGGGATCATCGGCATGTAGAGCACGATGCGGTCGCCCTTGCCGATACCGAGCGACTTGTAGACATTGGCCAGCTTGTTCACCTGCTCGGACAGCTCGGCATAGGAGATGTGGCGGGCGATGTTCGGATCGTCGCTTTCCCAGATGATGGCGGTCTGTTCGGCGCGGGTGGCGAGGTGGCGGTCGACGCAGTTGGCGGCAACATTCAGGACCCCGTCCTCGAACCACCTGATCGAGACATCGGGATATTCGAAGGTGGTGTTCTTGACCTTGCTGTAGGGCTTGATCCAGTCGAGACGCCTGCCTTCACGGCCCCAGAACCCCTCCGGGTCCGAGACCGATTCCGCATACATCGCATCGTATTTCGCCCGGTCGGCGTGGGCCTGGGCCACGAATTCCGGGCTGGGGGGGTAGATCTTGTCAGTCATGGCCGAATCTTCCTGGTGGTTCAATCAGTGTTCGCAGGCCGCGGCGCGGGCACTCAGATGGCGAGATATTCGGCGCGCAGCTGCTCGTTATCCAGCACTTCCTGCGCGGTTCCGTCGAAAGCGACCTGACCGGTGTCGAGGATCACGGAGCGGTCGGCGAGGTCGAGCGCGCGCAGCGCGTTCTGCTCGACGATCACCGTGGTGATGCCCTGGCTCTTGATCAGGTTCAGGGTCTTCTCGATTTCGTCCACGATCACCGGGGCGAGGCCCTCGTAGGGCTCGTCGAGCAGCAGCACCTTGATGTCGCGGGCCAGCGCCCGGGCGATGGCCAGCATCTGCTGCTCGCCGCCCGAAAGGGTGGTGCCCTCCTGCTTGCGCCGCTCGCCGAGGCGGGGGAACAGTTCGTAGATGCGCTCCAGCGACCAGCCGATCGGCGGGGCGATCTGGGCCAGCTGGAGGTTTTCCTCCACCGTCAGCCCCTGGATGATGCGCCGGTCCTCGGGGACCAGCGCCACCCCGGCCTGGGCGGCCTCGTGGCTGGACATGTTGTGCAGCGGCTGGTGGTCGAGCCAGATCTCGCCATGGGTGAGCTCCGGGCTGGCCAGCCGCGCGATGGTGCGCAGGGTCGATGTCTTGCCGGCGCCGTTGCGGCCCAGCAGGGCGAGGATCTCGCCCTCGTGCACGGTAAACGACACGCCCTGCACGATGTAGCTTTCGCCGTAGTAGGCATGGATGTCCCAGACCGAGAAATAGGCCGGAGCGGTCTCCGCCTTGTTGGCGAACTTGCTGAAATCGGGTCTTTCATTCATTGTCGCGCTCCTTCGTGCGGGGCTTCTCTTCGAGAAGGATCATCTTCTCCAGCCGTGGTCAATGCGCCTCTCCCAGATAGGCTTCCTGCACCTTGGGGTGGCCCTTGATGTTTTCGGGCGTGTCCTCGACCAGCGGCGTGCCCTGGGCCAGCACGGTGATGCGCTGGGCGAGGCTGAACACCACGTGCATGTCGTGCTCGATGATCACCATGGTGATTTCGCGCCGCTCCTTGATGTCGCGCAGAAGGTCGATGGTGCGGTTGGTGTTGGCCCGGGCCATGCCGGCGGTGGGCTCGTCGAGCAGCAGCAGCCGCGGCCTCTGGACCAGGCACATGGCCATCTCCAGCCGCCGCTTGTCGCCGCGCGACAGCGAGGCGGCGTGGTGGTGGCGCTTGTCGGCCATGTTGACATCCACCAGCGCCCTTTCTGCCAGGTCGATCAGTTCGGCCTCGTTTTCCACCGTCTCGAAGGCGTGCATGCGGAAGGCGCCGTCACGCTTTGCGAAACAGGGGATCAGCACGTTTTCCAGCACCGTCAGGTCGCCGAAGATTTCCGGCGTCTGGAACACCCGGCTGATACCCATCTGGTTGATCTCGTGCGGCTTGCGCCCCAGCACCGACTGGCCGTCGAACATCACCGAGCCGGTATCGGGCACCAGCTTGCCCACCAGCACGTTGAGCAGGGTCGACTTGCCGGCGCCGTTGGGGCCGATGATGGCGTGGATGGTGTCTTCCTTGATCGACAGGTTCACGTCCTTGAGCGCGTGCAGCCCGCCGAAGCGCTTGTTGACGTCCTTGACTTCGAGGATTCCCATGAACCTTCTCCTCTATTCGGCCGGGGTGCCGTCGGGCGAAGCGCCGTCGCCGGGCTTGTTCTTCTTGCGGCGGATGAGGTTGCGGATCCTTTCGCCGCCCTCCATCAGCCCGCCGGGCAGGAAGATCACCACCAGCATGAACATCAGGCCAAGGGTCAGGGCCCAGCCCTCGCCGGTGAAGCGCGAGAAGATCCAGACCACCACCTCGCGCAGCGGCTCGGGCAGGAAGGAGAACCATCCGTCGAGCACGTTCTCGTTGATCTTGGAGAAGATCTTTTCGAGATACTTGATGAAGCCCGCGCCCAGGACCGGCCCCATCAGGGTGCCGGCGCCGCCGAGGATGGTCATGATCACCACCGCGCCGCTTTCCGTCCACTGCATGCGCTCGGCCCCGGCCAGCGGGTCCATGGCGGCCAGCAGCCCGCCGGCCAGCCCCGCATACATGCCCGAGATCACGAAGGCGGCAAGCGTGTAGGGGCGCGCGTTCAGCCCGGTGTAGTTGAGCCGCGTCTGGTTGGACTTGACCGCCCGCAGCATCAGCCCGAAGGGCGAGCGGAAGATGCGCAGGCTGAGGTAGAAGGCCAGGATCGCGATCACCGCGGTGAAGTAGTAGCCGATGTTGAAGGTGAAGACCCAGCCGCCGAGGTTGAGCTTGTAGCTTTCGTTCATCACCAGCCCGAACAGATGCGGGGTGATCGGCTCTCCCTCGCTCATCAGATACTGGGGGTCGCTGGTATAGACCTGCAGGCCGGTCTCGCCGTTGGTGATCGGGGTGAGCACCGAATAGGCGAGGTTGAAGCTCATCTGCGCGAAGGCCAGCGTCAGGATCGAGAAGTAGATGCCCGAGCGGCGCAGCGACAGGAAGCCGATCGCCAGGGCGAACAGCCCCGAGGTGATGATCGCCAGCACCAGCCCCGGCAGCACGTTGTAGTCGAGCAGCTTGTACATCCAGACCACCGAATAGCTGCCCACGCCCAGGAAGGCCGCGTGGCCGAAGCTCAGATAGCCGGTGAGGCCGAAGAGGATGTTGAAGCCGATGGCGAAGATGCCGAAGATGGCGATCCGCTGCATCAGGTCGGGATAGCCCGCGTTGAACTGGGCCAGCACCGAGCCCTCGGGGAAGGGCTGCAGGATGAACGGGGTGAGAAGCGTCAGCGCGATGACGATCAGCAGGAACCGGGTGTCCCGTTTGTTGAGGCCAAGCATGTCTTATTCCTCCATCACGCCTTTGCGCCCCATCAGCCCGCGCGGACGGGTCAGAAGGATGACGATGGCGACAAGGTAGATGATGATCTGGTCGATGCCGGGGAAGATCGACTTGACCTCGTTCATCGAGGCGAAGCTTTCGAGGATGCCGAGCAGGAAGCCTGCCAGCACGGCGCCGGGCAGCGAGCCCATGCCGCCCACCACCACCACCACGAAGCTCAGGACCAGGAAGTCCATGCCCATGTGGTAGTTGGGCGAGTTGATCGGCGTGTACATCACGCCTGCCAGCCCGGCCACCGCGGCCGCGACCCCGAACATGATGGTGAAGCGCTTGTCGATGTTGATCCCCAGCAGGCCGACGGTCTCGCGGTCGGCCATGCCGGCGCGCACCACCATGCCGAAGGTGGTGAAGCGCAGGAAGGCGAAGACGGCGCCGATGATGATCAGGGCGAAGACGAAGTAGATCATCCGCCAGTAGGGGTAGATGATGGCGTTGGGATCAAAGCCGAGCAGCACGCCGAAATCGAACGATCCCGAGAAGGCCTCGGGGGCGGGGGTGGGGATCGGGTTGGCGCCGTAGATGAACTTGACGATCTCCTGCAGCACGATCGCCAGGCCGAAGGTGACGAGAATCTGGTCGGCGTGGGGGCGCTTGTAGAAATGCTTGATCAGGCCGCGTTCCATCAGGAAGCCGAGCCCGACCATGATCGGGATGGCGAACAGGATCGCCAGCGGCACCGACCAGTCGATCAGCGCCTGCCCGAACTCCGGCCCGAACCAGCTTTCGACATAGGGCGTCTTGACCTTGAGCGGATTGCCGAGAAAGTCGGTCCGTGTCTCGTCGATGGTCACGTAGCTCAGCGACAGCAGCCGCTGCAGTGTCACGGCGCAGAAGGCCCCGATCATGAACAGGGCGCCGTGGGCGAAATTCACCACGCCCAGGGTGCCGAAGATCAGCGTCAGCCCGAGCGCGATCAGCGCGAAGGCCGAGCCCTTGTCGAGGCCGTTGAGAATCTGAAGTAGGATCGCGTCCATTTTCCCCAACCCGTTTGTTGCCGGAATCTGCCGGGCGGCACCGGGGGCGGGCCGCATGGCAATGTGCCGGCCGCGCCTCAGCGGCGCGACCGGCAGTCACCTGGTGCGTGGTTATGCGCCCGGGTTGCAGGTACCCAGGTCGCCGCCGGCGAACATCGGATGATCGGGCGGGTAGGTGACCTGCTCGACCGGGGTGATGTCGACGATTTCCAGCAGGTCGAACTCGGAGGTCGGGTTCTCCTTGCCCTGCACCACGAGCACGTCCTTGAAGCACTGGTGGTCGTCGGCGCGATAAAGCGTCGGGCCGTTGCCCATGCCGTCGAACTCGAAGCCTTCCAGGGCCTCGACCACGGCGCACGGGTTGAACGAGCCGGCCCGCTGCACGGCATCGGCGTAAAGCAGCGTCTGCACGTAGCAGGTGTGCGCCGCCTGGCTGGGCGGGCGGCCGTACTTCTGGCCGAAGGACTGGACGAACTCCTTGGTGCCGGGGCGATCCAGCGACCAGTGCCAGTTGGTGGTGCCCAGGATGCCCTTCACGTTCTCGCCCGCGCCCTGTGCCATCAGGCGCGAATAGAGCGGCACGACGATCTCGAACTTCTTGCCGTTCACGATCTTGTCGCGCAGGCCGAACTGCACCGCGTTGGTCAGCGAGTTGACCATGTTGCCGCCGTAGTGGTTGAGGATCAGCACGTCGGCGCCCGAGTTCAGCACCGGCGCGATGTAGGAGCTGAAGTCAGTCGCCGAAAGCGGCGTCTTGACGGTGTTGACGGTTTCCCAGCCCAGGGCCTCGGTGGCCGCCTTGATCGACTCTTCCTGGGTCCAGCCCCAGGTGTAGTCGGCGGTCAGGTGGTAGGCCTTGCGGTCGGTGCCGTAGCGCTTGGCCAGCACCGGCGCCAGCGCCGCGCCCGACATGTAGGCGTTGAAGAAGTGACGGAAGCCGTTGGCCTTCTTGTCCTTGCCGGTGGTGTCATTGGAATGGGTCAGACCGGCCATGAAGATCACGCCCGCCTCCTGGCACAGGCCCTGAACGGCGATGGCCACGCCCGAGCTGGAGCCGCCGGTGATCATGATGGCGCCGTCCTTCTCGATCATCGAGCGGGCCGAAGCGCGCGCGGCGTCCGATTTGGTCTGGGTGTCGCCGGTGACGTATTCCACCTTCTTGCCCAGGATGCCGGTGCCGTCGAGCGCCTTCGAAGTGAAGCTGTTCAGCATCCCGCCGTCGCCCTCGCCGTTGAGGTGCTCGACCGCGAGCATGTAGGCGCGCAGCTCGTCGGCGCCCTCATCGGCATAGGGGCCGGACTGGGGCACGTTGAAGCCCAGCGTGACGGTGGAGCCGGTCGGCGCGTTGGTGAACCCGCTGTCGGATGCGGACCACACGGAGCCGGTGAAGATCGTCGGCAGCGCAAGGCCCGTGCCGGCAGCGGCACCGGTCTTGAGCACACCCCGACGGGTGAGTTTGGTCTTGGACATGGATATCCTCCCGTTACGTAAGTTTGCAGCGCGCACCTCCTATGCGCAGACTGCAAGCCCCTTTTACAGAGCTGACGAAATATTGAGCCCATGAAGAAAATTTCTCAACAACCAGCTTGAAAGAAAGGATTATTTTGTTAACAAATACACAGGAGCACTGGGAAAACTGTAAAGAAATTTTCCCGCACCCGCAGAAAGACGTTGATATGCAGGGGGATTGGAGATGCCGGCAAGCGGCCTGACCGGCAGCCGGATACGCGAAAGGCGCACCGGGCTGGGGCTGCGCCAGTCGGCACTGGCCAAGGCGGTGGGCATCTCTCCGGCCTATCTCAACCTGATCGAGCACAATCGGCGCAGAATCGGCGGCAAGCTGCTGGTGGCGCTGGCGCGCGAGCTGGAGGTGGAGCCCTCGGCCCTGACCGAGGGCGCCGAGGCGGCGCTTCTGGCCGAGCTGCGCACCGCCGCGATGGGCCTTCCCGAGGCGGCGGCCGAGCGCGATCTGGCCGAGGAATTCGCCGGCCGCTTTCCCGGCTGGGCGGCGCTGGTGGCCGCCCAGCAGCGCCGCATCGAGGCGCTGGAGCAGACCGTCGCCGCCCTGACCGACCGCCTGACCCACGACCCGCAGCTGGCCGCCTCGATGCACGAGGTGCTCTCGGTGGTCACCGCGATCCGTGCAACGGCTTCGATCCTGGCCGAAGGCGGCGAGGTGGATCCCGAGTGGCAGGCGCGCTTTCACCGCAACCTCCACGAAGACAGCCGCCGGCTGGCCGAAAGCGCCCAGGCGCTGGTGGAATATCTCGATTCGGCCGGCGAGGAGGGCGGGCAGGTGGGTGTCACCCTGCCCCAGGAAGAACTGGAGCAATGGCTTCAGGCGCGCGGCTTTCACGTGGCCGAACTGGAAGGCGAGGGGGCGCTCTCGCCGCAGGAGATGGTGGCCCGCGAGCCGGGGCTGAACCGGGCGCGCACCACCGCCTCGCTGGCCGCCGGCTGGCTGGCGCGCTACCGCGAGGACGCCCGCCGCCTGCCGCTGGAGCGCCTGCGCGAGGCGGTGGCGCGGCTGGGATATGCCCCCGATGCGCTGGCCCGCGAACTGGGCTGTGAGCTGCCGCTGGTGTTCCGCCGCCTCGCCTGCCTGCCCGATACTTCGGAGGCCGCGCGCCCGGGGCTGGTGTCCTGCGATGCCTCGGGCACGCTGACCTTCCGCAAGCCCGTGGACGGCTTTCCGCTGCCGCGCTACGGCGCCGCCTGCCCGCTGTGGCCGCTTTATCAGGCGCTGGCCCGGCCGATGCAGCCGGTACGCGCGCTCGTCGAGCAGCCCGGCCGCACCCCGCGCCGCTTCCTGTGTTTCGCCCTTGCCGCCCCGGCCGGCCCGGTGGGCTTCGAGCAGGTGCCGCTGTTTGCCTCGACCATGCTGATCCTGCCCGAGGAACTGGCCCCCGAAGACCCCGCCGCGCCGCTTCTGCCGGTGGGTGCAAGCTGCCGGATCTGCCCGCGCGGCGACTGTGCGGCCCGGCGCGAGCCGTCGATCCTGACAGACGGGTTTTGACAGGGGGACGCATCCCGGCAATAGTCGGCGCAAGCACAAGACATCTTCGGGGGGAGGGATCGGCGAATGGGCAAACGTGTCCTGCTGATTGAGGATGAACCGAACATCATAGAGGCGATCCGCTTCCTGCTGTCGCGCGAGGGCTATCAGGTGGATACCCACACCGACGGCTCGACCGCGCTCGAGGCGGTGGCGGCGCGCCGTCCGGACATGGTCATTCTCGACGTGATGCTGCCCAACAAGTCGGGCTACGACATCCTGCGCGAGCTGCGCGCCGGCGAGGCCACCGCGCGGCTGCCGGTGCTGATGCTCACCGCCCGCGGCCAGCGGCGCGACCGCGAGATGGCCGAGCGCTTCGGGGCCAGCCGCTTCATGACCAAGCCGTTCTCCAATTCGGAAATGCTCAGCTCGGTGCGCGAGCTGCTGGGGTCGTGAAACCGCCGGCCCCGCTCTTCCTTGCCCGCCGCGGCTACCGCTACCGCCGCCTGACCGATGCCGCGCGCATCCTGCCGGTGCTCGGCGCCTTCCTGTTCCTGCTGCCGCTTTTGTGGGGCGGGGGGATGACGCGCAGCGGGGTGATCTACCTGTTCGCGATCTGGATCTGCCTGATCGTCCTGTCAGCCATTCTGGCGCGGCTGCTCTCGGCCTATGGCGAGCGCAGCCAGGAGGACGGCGAGGGAGGGACGGACTGATGGTGCCGTTCAACCTGCTCGTCCTGGTCAGCGTTCTGTACGTGGTGCTGCTGTTCCTGGTGGCCTTCGCGGCCGAGAAGCGCGCCCAGCAGGGGCGGCTGGGCTGGCTGCGTTCGCCGTGGATCTACACGCTCTCGCTGTCAGTCTATGCCACCGCCTGGACGTTTTACGGCGCGGTCGGCTACGCGGCGCGCTCTGGGCTGGAGTTCGTCACCATCTACCTCGGCCCGACGCTGGTGATGATCGGCTGGTGGTGGGTGGTGCGCAAGCTGGTGCGCATCGGCCGCAGCCAGCGCATCACCTCCATCGCCGACCTGATCTCCTCGCGCTACGGCAAGTCCAACCTGCTGGGGGTGATCGTCACCCTGATGGCGGTGATCGGCACCACCCCCTACATCGCGCTGCAGCTGCAGTCCGTCACCGTGTCGTTTGCGGTTTTCGCCAGCCAGACGCCGCAGGGCTGGGGGGTGCCGGACCTGCGCTCCACCGCGCTGTGGGTGGCGGCGGGGCTGGCGCTGTTCACCATCCTGTTCGGGACCCGCAACCTCGATGCCAACGAGCGCCACCACGGGGTGGTGACGGCGATCGCGCTGGAGGCGATCGTCAAGCTGGTGGCGCTGCTGGCGGTGGGGGTGTTCGTCGTCTGGGGGGTGGCGCAGGGGCCGGCCGACATCCTGGCCCGCATCGACGCCTCGCCCATCGCCACCTGGGAGATGAACGGCGGGCGCTGGGTGACGCTGCTGTTCCTGGCCGGCGCCGCCTTCCTGACCCTGCCGCGGATGTTCCAGGTGCTGGTGGTGGAAAACTCCGACGAACGCCACCTGACCACCGCCAGCTGGGCCTTCCCGCTTTACATCTTCCTGATCAGCCTGTTCGTGGTGCCGATCGCGGTGGTGGGGCTGGCGCAGCTGCCCGAGGGCTCCAACCCGGACCTGTTCGTCCTCACCATCCCGCTGAGCTTCGACGCCGAGGCGCTGGCGATGCTGACCTTCCTCGGCGGCTTCTCCTCGGCCACCTCGATGGTGATCGTGGCGGCGATTGCGCTTTCGACCATGGTCTCCAACCATATCGTGATGCCGATCTGGCTGTCGGCCCGGCAGGGGGGGGCCAGCATGTCGGGGGACGTGCGCACCGTGGTGCTGCGCTCGCGGCGGATTTCCATCGGTGCGATCCTGGCGCTGGGATATCTCTACTACGTGTTTTCCGGTGGCGGCGCGGCGCTGGCGGCGATCGGGCTGATCTCGTTCACCGGGGTGGCGCAGGTGCTGCCGGCGCTGCTGGGCGGCATCTTCTGGCGCGGGGCCACCCGGGTGGGGGCGATCGCCGGGCTGGTGCTGGGGTTCTCGGTGTGGGCCTATACCATGTTCCTGCCCTCCTTCGGGGAAAGCGTGCTGATGTCGGCGCAGATGCTGGCCGAGGGCCCCTGGGGCATCGGCTGGCTGCGGCCGCAGGCGCTGTTCGGGATCACCGGGCTGGATCCGCTGGTGCATGCGGTGTTCTGGTCCATGGCGCTGAACACCGGCGCCTTCGTTCTGGGCTCGCTCATGAGCTTCCCCGATCCGCTCGAGCGGCTGCAGGGCGCGCAGTTCGTCAACGTGTTCGAGCATTCGGGCGGCGCGCGCGGCTGGTCCGGCCGGGCGGCCGAGGCGGAGGATCTGCTGGTGATGGCCCAGCGCATCCTCGGCCCCGAAGAGGCGCAGGCGCTGTTTCAGGCCGAAAGCCGGGCCCAGGGGCGCGAGGGCTACCTGCCCGATGTCACCCCCGATTTCATCGAGCGGCTGGAGCGCGAGCTGACCGGCTCGGTGGGTGCGGCCACGGCCCATGCGATGCTGGGGCAGATCATCGGCGGCTCGTCCGTTTCGGTCGAGGACCTGATGGCGGTGGCCGACGAGACCGCCCAGATGCTGGAATATTCCAGCCAGCTGGAGGCCAAGTCCAGGGAACTGGAGCGCACCGCCCGCCAGCTGCGCGACGCCAACGAGAAGCTCACCGAACTTTCGGTGCAGAAGGACGCCTTCCTCAGCCAGATCAGCCACGAGCTGCGCACCCCGATGACCTCGATCCGGGCCTTTTCGGAAATCCTCATGGACGGCAAGGACATGAGCCCCGCCGAGCAGCGCCGCTACTCCTCGATCATCCACGACGAGACGATCCGCCTCACGCGGCTGCTCGACGATCTGCTGGATCTGTCGGTGCTGGAAAACGGGCAGGTGACGCTGAACTACCAGCCCGCCAACCTGCACGATCTGCTCGAGCGGGCGGTCACCGCCACGGCTTCGGCCGAGACCGGGCGCGAGATCCGCATCATCCGCGACGAGGCGGCCGAGAACATCCCCCTGCAGACGGACCCCGACCGCCTGCGGCAGGTGTTCATCAATCTCATTTCCAACGCCCGCAAGTATTGCGATGCGCCCGAGCCCGAGCTGCGCATCACGGTGCGCCGGCGTGGCGACGAACTGCGGGTGGATTTCATCGACAACGGCAGCGGCATCCCGAAGCGCAGCCAGGGGGTGATCTTCGAGAAATTCTCTCGCCTGTCGGATCAGGCCGCGGCCGGCGGGGCCGGGCTGGGGCTGGCGATCTGCCGCGAGATCATGGCCAACCTCGGCGGCCAGGTCAGCTACCTGCCGGGGCAGGGTGGTGCGGCCTTCCGGGTGATCCTGCCCCTCTCGCGCCGCCAGTCGCAGGCGGCGGAATAGGCCGGGAAGGGCCGTGAAAGAGCGGCGCTTTCAATGATTTGGTAACCGTGATGTCCGACTGTGGCGCCAGCGCAAGGACAACGGGGACGCATGCCGGACAATCTCACCCAGGGCGTTCTGAAACGGAAGATCGAGCTGGCGGGCGAAGGCCCCGACCCCGGCGCGCAGAGCTGTTGCAAGCTCTACCGCCTGGCGCTGGCACGCGCGGCGCATGATGGCGCGGGACTGCTGGCCAGGGTCACGGGGTTTTCCGCCGAGCAGGCCACGCTCGACGATCTGGCGGCGGCGCATGACGGCCGGCAGCTGGTGTTTCTGGCCGAAGGGGGCGGCGGGGCGCTGGGGCTGGCGGTGCTCGACGGGCCGTTCCTGGCCGCGCTGATCGAACAGCTGACCACCGGGCGGGTGGTGCCCGCCCCGGCGCCCGAGCGCAGCCCGACCCCGACCGATGCCGCGGTGGCCGCCGATTTCCTGCAGCGTCTGTTCGCAGGCCTGGGCGATGCCGCGGCCACCGGGCTGGCCGCCCCGCCCGCCAGCTTCCGCCCGGCCGCGCCGCTGAAGGACGGGCCGGCGGTTCTGCTGGCGCTCGAGGACCGGCCCTACCGGCGCATCGCCCTGACCGCGGAACTGGGCGGGGGCGCCAAGACGGGGCAGGTGCATCTGGTGTTTCCCGAGCGCGTGCAGGAAAGCGCGGATGCCGCGGCGCGGGCCCGGGCCTGGGCACGGGGGCTGCGCGCGAACGTCTGCGCCGCCAGTGTGACGCTGGAGGCGGTGCTGCACCGGCTTTCCCTGCCGCTGGAGCAGGCGCAGGCGCTGGCAGTGGGAAGTGAACTGAAGATCCCGCGCGACTCTCTCGGCGCGGTGGTGCTGGAGGGCGCCGGCGGTGCAAAGGTGGGGGTGGCCCGGCTGGGC
>Ga0256830_1001903_pt1 | contig 14310 bp, 9 predicted proteins | sample 128326metaG_FD_190537 | JGI IMG/M metagenome (GOLD analysis project Ga0256830, IMG submission 190537) | Hydrothermal vent microbial communities from Lau Basin, Pacific Ocean - 128-326 | ecosystem: Environmental > Aquatic > Marine > Hydrothermal vents | place: Pacific Ocean: Lau Basin | collected... | reverse complement strand
CAGGTCCGTCGGAATACACGCGCCACAGCAGTACACCTTGGCCTTGGCGCAAATACCGGTCAGGTCCGCCGCATCCAGCGTACCGTACACGTAGATGGTATCGGCGCTGATTTGGGCTCCCAGCGGGATCTTCACGTGGGAACCGACGGCTATCGTGATGGCGCCGCGTTGCGCCAGCACCGCACCAATTCTGGCCGCAATCGAAGTAGAAACAATTACAGGAAAAGAATTGCGTCTGACGATTTTCCCGCCAACACTGTAACGTAAAGAAACCTTCGTTGTACGTTCTCCATGGATTTTTCCCTGTCCGGGAAACCTTTTCAAGCTTGTGAAACCGATGTTAAAAAACCGGACGGTTTCAACAGTCAGGTCCATCTAAACGATGTTGCCCGATCAAAAGATCTTCTTCGACCATAATAACGTCCCGTGTCTGTCGAAGAAGGCAACCTCGAAGCTTGATCCCGTGACGCGGCACCAGGCGAATCCCAGGTTGGTAGCGGCAAAGAGAGTGTTGTTCTTCCATGCCACAGACCGGGCGCCCGCCCCGCCGCCGCTCACGAAGTACCGAACGCCGTTCACGGGTCGCAGGGCCTGGAGGTCGTGGTCGTGACCTGAGAAAAGCGCTGTCACTCCGTGCTTTTCCAGGATGGGCACCAGTTCCTTGATAAGCCGCTTGTTATTGCCATGCGCGCCGTTGGAAAACGGCGGGTGGTGACCAAACACGATTTTCCACCGGGCGACGCTCGCAGCCAGCGCGCTGTCCAGCCAAGCCAGTTGCTTTCCACGGATCGATGAACTTCCCCTCACAAGATTTTGTGTATCCAGCGCGAAGAACTGCACCACCGTGGAATCGGAGAGCACGAGGCTGAAGGTGTAGTACCGCGAAGGCATGAACCATCGCGTGCTGCGCTGCGTGTACGCCACCTGCGCATCCGGATTCTTGCCGTAATCGTGGTTCCCAAGCGTCATGGCAAAGCGGATGGGAAAGCGCGCCGAGTCGTACATGCGCTCGAATTTTCGCTCCCACTGGGGGTCGGTGACGCTCTCCACACCGGAATTGTAGAAATTGTCGCCCGTGCCCAGGGCAAGGTCTGCGCCGAGCCGCCGCCGCACGTCCGACATACCATCCGCCACCTGTTTTTGTCCCTTTCCACCCGTTCCCCAATCACCAAACACGAGAAAGGTCAGGCGGGGGGTGGCGCTGCCAATAGAATCGACGCGGGGAGAAGAAACGGAGCGTGGGTTGACGACACGGGGCTGAGCGCAGGAGGAGGAAAATTGGAGCAGTGAAGCAACAAGGAGGAAAAGCAGGCAGCGCATGGTTTTCACCATTATGAAACAAATTTGTTGCAAGGAACGATAGGACTTAAGCCACTTAAACAACAGCGCGTATGAGCCTTGCCGCTGTCCTGTACGCCGTTCTCATTATCATCAGGGAAACCCACTCCGCAGGATGAATATCATTCGCGCCTTCAACGGGGAATGATTCACATGGAGGTACGCATCCCCTACCGGACAATGATCACGTTGACCTTCCGCACAACTGTACCATTACCAACCAGGACAACGAAGTAGTTCCCCGGAGCCAGGTCGGAGATATCGAAGCGAGCCCGGTGCTTGCCCGGTGCGATAATTCCTGGATTAATCTCTTTTACAACTCTTCCCAATACGTCCAGGAGACGCAAGCTCAACGTAGACGGGGCATTCACGGAGTACGTTACCTCAAGCGCGCCGTTTGCGGGGTTGGGGAAGACGGAGAAATCCACGGGGCGCGCGACGACATCCTCGACATTCACCAGGGAGGAGTAGGTGAACTGCATGCGCCATTCCTTTCCGAAATCCGGGTTCATCGTTTTCCACAGGCCGCCACCCGTGAGGCGGAAGATGACGGATCCCGAACCGTCGTTGTTTGCCCAGAACGATATTCCATCGTCGCCGTAATCATGAATCACGAACTCGTAACACCCGGGCATGAGACGGATCGTATCCCGGTAAATGGTATTGTTGAGCAGGTTCTTTTTTGTAAAAACAGGCTTGCCCGCGGCATCGAGTATTTCGTAATAGGTTTCATACGCGGCCTTGTTGGTCCGCATGGCAATAACGAGGTGGCTGTTGTAAACCGGCGCTGTTTCGAAATGCGATTCCATCGTGTTGTTGTGCGCGTACTCGTCGGAACCGCCGTTCGGATTGCTCACCGTGACACGAAACACGTTGTCACCACTCCACGTTCCCCAATCGAAGGAGGGCAGCCAGACTTCTTTCTTTTCCAGGAACTTGAGGCTGCCCGTCCAATGGTAGGTGTTGGTATTGCCACCCACCGGTCCATACGTAATGTCAAGGCTGTTCAAGACTTCAGCGCCTGTGTTCTGGATCACAACAAGGGGACGGGCGCAAATAGGATTGATGCGGTTGTACATCTCACCACGGTTGGGCGCCTTGATTTCCACCACAGCGGCGTCGCGGTTATGGTTTGGCGGACCGTAGGAAACGAACTGGGTTTCCACGATGTAATTTCCGTATTCATCATACTCACAGTTATAGTCGAGGAACACACTCGAGCCGCTTATGTATGGTGTGAGCTCTATTTCCTGCGTCGTTGCAGGCATACCCGGGCACCATCCCGCACGGTCGTAAATCCATGTGCCCCCCTGGGGGTACAGCGGATTAGTAGCGCACTCCTGCCGTATCTGCCACTGGTATCGTCTCACTCCATCCACGTTCACGCTGTGGATCTTGGGACAAAACTCCGCGCAATTCGTCGCATTATCAAACTTGTGCCCGGTGGTTGTAATCCTGAGCTTGAACATCTTTGCTTGTGGATCAAGATCGACTTTACGGGCCGGTACCTTCGCAGCAAATTCCTTCAGCTTAATGGAGCCCCTCCAGAGGTTTTCGATCTTGATGACATCGCGGGGAGGCGTTCCCTCTATCATGATGAATTTCAAATCCAGCAACTCTTGCCAGTTGCCTGCCTTCAGGTGCACGGAGTCGGCAAGAAGCGGACGAAAATCTGTCACGTCGTACACCCATGTCCATCCCTCACCCAGGTCGAGACCGATTCCATACGGCGTGATGAACCGTCCCAGCTCGTAGCGTTCGACGATCTCCTTTCCTGTAGAGTCAAATCGTCCTGTATGATGAAAGAGGCGCGTGTAGGTCAGGTAATCCCATTCTCCGCATGCAGGGTTTTGCTTGGGATTGCACTTGAGGGTATAGTACATCAGGATTTTCTCGAAGCGCTTGTCGGCGGGCGGAAACAGAAATGTTCCCTCCTTCGGCGAGCCCGGCCAATTGAACGTGAACGTCTGGACCACGGTAGTATCTCCCGGGCCGGCCGAAGCCACCTTCGGAGTAAATGCGATCCCGCAAAACACAAACAGCATCACCGAGAATAAAACACTCGTCTTCATGTCACCTCCGTGAACAATATTTCTTGATGATCGTCCGGGCTTACCGGTATCCGCCGGCATGTTCCGCCTCCGGGTAATAGTACGTAATTCGCGTTACTCCTTCAACACCACGCTGTGCATGACGTCAACCACCGGTGAGCCGATTCAACGCTTCCTGCGCCCGGAAATACTCCGGGTCGAGTGACAGGGCTTCGAGATAATCCAGCCGCGCTTTCCCGATGTTCCCCAGCTTTTCCAGCGCCACACCCCTGTAATAGAACACGGCGGGCTTTTCATCCTCGCGGAGAGCTTTCGTAAGCTCGTCAATTGCAGCTTTGTACCGTTTCATCTTGACCAACACCCTCCCCACGCGGTACGAGACGTCACTGTCACGTGGATCAACGGTCAACTCCAAGTTGTATTCCTCCAAAGCACGTGGATACATCTCCATGTACTCGTAACACGCGCCAATGTTGAAATGCGTGTTATTGTGCGTGGAATCGATTTCCAACGCCCGCCGGTACATTGCTATCGCTTTGCGGTACTGGTCGTTTTTCATCAAGAGAAAACCGAGGTGATGATATGCTGTCGCCGTGTTGACTGCCGCCGCGTATTTCCGATATAAATCTATACTGGCCTCGTTATACCGTTCTTCAAAATCCGGTTCCTGTTCCGCCACGAGCGCCTTCCACCTACGAACGTACCGGGAGTCTTCCAACAACGTTTCCAGGTGCAACACGAGATGAAACGGGTTCCAATCCACCATGGGTGTGATAGCTTCGCGCACCGGCGCGAGACGCATGCTGTCCCGTAACCTGTACTGGAAGTTGCGGTAGCCGCGTTTTCGCAACCGTGCCATTTCAAACTCCAGGGCCGGGTAATCGAGCGTGTTTATGGGAACGTCGCGATTTCCCACAAGATTTGTGGCGCTGGTATTAAGTAATCCGTAGGCAATCCATGCCGGGTTGATATCGTACTGTTTCAAGAAATACGGTCCCAGCTGCGGGTTGTCGGCCACGATTCCGGCCTGGTGCGCACGAATGGGTTTTTGAGAACAAAGAAGCAGGAAATAAGCCGAGCGCACGGCTCCTATAGCGCAGTGGGAAAACGACTGGCCAAGGGTTTTTAACAGAATGTCCACCCCGCGATCGCCGATACGGCTGTCGATCCAGGTCATGTACACGCCGTCCGGCGCGAGGCGTTTCTTGACCGCCTCGATGAAGTCGCGCGTGTACAGTTTGGAAGAGCTGAAATACAGAGGGGTGGTTACCGTGTTGATGATTAAGGAATATGTTCCCGTGCCGGCCTTGACGAAGTGTATGGCATCGTCGTGAATGATGGAAACCCTGGGATTGCTCTCGATGTCGAAATTGTAGTCCTTCATGCGGAAAAGATTTTCCAGGACCACGCCGTTGATCTCCACCCCGTCGGTGTGATCGAACAGGAGCCCGACCGTGTTGGCGGTTGCTCCGCTGCCCAGCCCGAGCACCAGCGCCCGGTCGTTCCGCGGAGCAAAGACGGATGAAAACGCACCGACGATTTTTTCTGCAGGCGCATCGAGAGGAATACTGATGTAGCCGTTGATGAAAAAGTACGGACGATCACGAAACCACGTGATGGAGAAAATGTCTTGCGGCCCCTTGAACCTGTCCGGAAAGCGAAGGTCTTCTCTTCCTTCCTCAAGGTCTTCGGTGGAATGATACGAGGTGTACCCGATGTACAACAGATCTTCGTTCCATAACCCCGCCTGAAATCCCACAGCCGCCAAGAACAGTGCCACAACCGCCGCGGTTCGAAAGTTGAATTTCTTCTGGTGAACCAGAACTGCCGCAGCGGACAGGCCCGCGATAACAAGAAACAGCGTTCCGTAATCGAATCGCTCGTGAAGATAGAATGCGAGAACGAGGAAGCCGAACGCGTTTGCGACAGACGAGACGAAGAGCAACTGTCCCGATTCGCGCGCGACGTTATCCTGTTCCTTCAGCAGAGCTGGAATGGTGGCGCCGAACGTGATAACCGGCACTCCCATGATTATGGCAAGCGCCAGGGTTTTTAAAAGCACGGAGCCGGTGTATGTCTCCACGGCGGCAGGGTAGTTGGCCGCGTAAAATTCCGTGACCGCGGTGAATCCACCCAGCAACCAGGCCAATCCCGCGAGGTTTAACATCATCAACGTGGGAAACGATACATGGTACCTCTTTACCATAAGGGATCCCAGGGCGATGCCGAGGAGAACCAGGAAAAGAATCACCGCGAACGTTTCGCGGAAAGGTCCCATGATGCACTCCGCCACTTTTACCATGAGGAGTTGGAAGATGGCCGAGCCAATGCTGGCCAAAGCGAGGGCGGCCAGTACAAACCAGGGGAAGCTCCAGCCGCGAACGCCATGTGATATCGGCTTCATGCGGCGCATGTCCCTGTACCCCGCGATCAGGGAAAACGCTACTACGCCATTGAGCACCGCAATAACCAGTGTGGCATCGCGGATCCCCAGCCATCGTACCAGCCAGAATTCTATGAACAAAGCAGTAAAAGCAGCGCCAATGTTGTAAAAGGCGTACGCCCGGGAGAAAACAGGCCCTTCCCTCATGCGGCTCAGGTAACCGGCAAAGATCGGAAGACTTGTCCCGATGAAAAATGCTGGAATGATAAGAAGAACCACGCAAACCAGAATAGACGTCGTCACTCCTCCCGTCACAAGGGGAAGGGCGGAATACAAAATCCCGTCGATGATCCCACTACCGAGGGCAAAGAGCGCCCCGTACAAACCTATTCCCGCTTCCAGCAACCACAGGTGCGCCCATAACCTGTGCGCATACAAGGTCCCGAACCCTATCCCCAGGAGGAACGTCAGCAAAATGGACGCGCTTACGGCAAACTGGTCCCCGATAATATTCCCCAGGATTCTACCGTATAATATCTCGTAGGAAATCCCGCACAATCCTGATAAGAACAGGAGAAACGTGAATATCAGGTTGCGAAAGCGTTGGAACATTGTAAACTTTCCTCAGCAAGTGATAACAAAATGCCGCCGGATAAACACACGGTTTCCGGCAAACCCTATGAAACTTTCAGCACCTTGGCTCCACGGATTTTCCTTTCTTTCAACTTCACCAGCGCCCGGTTAGCGTGCTCCAACGGGTATTCCTGGAATTCGGGCTTCAGAGGAATCTCAGCCGCCAGCTGCAGGAATTCCTCAACATCGATGCGGGCGACATTTGCCACGCTTTTTATCTCCTTTTCCATCCACAGGTGCTCCGGGTAATCCAGTTTTAGAAGCTCCTTCTTGTCTTTCGATTCCTTCCTGATGGCATTAATGACCAACCTTCCTCCGGGCGCAAGATTCCTCAATGCTTCCACCACCGGCTTCCACACCGGCGTCGTGTCGATGATGGCATGCAGCTTCTCCGGAGCCTCGTCTTCTGTGTCGCCAGACCAAACCGCGCCGAGCTCCCGCGCAAAATGGCGCTCCTCCTTGCTGCGAGCGAATACGTACACGTCTGTCGCGGGGTACTTGTGCCGAACCATTTTCAAAACGAGATGGGCCGACGCGCCGAAACCGGTGAGACCAAGGCGGTGACCGTCGGCGATGCCGCTCAGGCGTAACGAGCGGTACCCGATGGCACCAGCGCACAAGAGGGGCGCCGCCTCGGAGTCGCTGAACACTTCTGGGATGGGAAAGGCGAAGTTTTCATTCACCGTCATGTACTCCGCGTAACCGCCGTGCGCGTCGCGACCGGTGGCGCGAAATTCCGGGCAGAGATTTTCGTTGCCGGAGCGACAGTACTCACACACGCCGCAGGACGAAAAAATCCACGCCACACCCACCCGGTCGCCGGGTTTGAATCTTTCCACACCTGATCCCGTTTGAGCAACGGTTCCCACAACCTGGTGCCCCGGCACAACGGGGAGACGGGGAGGCGGCGTTCTTCCCTCGATCTCGTCAAGCTCGGTATGGCAGACACCACAAGCGGAAACACGAACCAGGATTTCGCGTTCACCAGGAACGGGATTCGGCAAAAACTTTTCAACCAAGGGATGATGGTCGCGATCGACATCCTTGACCCGATCAATAACCATTGCTTTCATGAGCTTTCCATGTCTGGTTCATAGGCATCCTTTTCACCAAGAAACGGAATCTCCCTCATCCATACAACGGGATTGTATGCATGGAAGGCAAAGATTTCACTTCGTCCGAAGAAACAGTTGTTTCTCAAACCAAAAAGCGCGAACTTGCCATTCAATAGATTGATATATTCAACCCCGCCTATCGGATTGAGGCCCACACATACAAAATAACCGCGTTGTTTACAGTCATAGCGTTTTTTTGTCCTTTTATCATAAACATCCCGTCGAGGAGACTTGTATGAAGACAACTGTTTCAATTGTCACAATCCGGTTCATTATGATCCCCTTGATTATGTTTTTCGTCCTGTTGCCATACAACACACATTCCCAGGACTCGAAAAACGTTTCTTTTATCGGTCATTGGGCAGATGGCCCATGTTTCGACGTTTTGGTAAAGGAAAACATCGCTTTTCTTGGAAACGGCGGAAATGTCGATATTGTCGACTTCTCCAATATGGCCAATCCTTTGCGCCTCGCAACATATACAACTCCGTCCACTGTTCGGGGACTGGCTCAGGATGGTGATTATCTCTATATCGCTAATGAAATCGGTGGTTTAAGGATTCTCGATGTGACGGATCGCTCCAAACCCCGGGAGATGTCTGTTTTAAAATTTCCGTACGGTGCTTATAATGTCGTGATAAGAGATTCCATCGCGTACGTTGCTGCAGGACACGCTGGCCTTAGAGTTGTCGACGTTCGAGATCCTTTGCGTCCTATAGAAATCGGCTCTTTTAACTCCGATAGCATTTTTGCACTGGATATTGATCTGGCAGGCAATCTTTCCTTCATCGCAAGTCAAGAATATGGCCTGGTGATCATTGACATTCAAAATCCGGAACGCCCTACACATGTAGCATCGTATGCAAATAACAGCTACGCATACGGTGTTGCTGTTAAAGGAGAATATGCCTACCTGGGTGAATCAGGCAATGGTTTACGTGTTATTAACATTGCAGACCCGGCGCACCCTCGCGAAGATCGCCTGGTAAGAGTGTACAACAGCGTTAAGGGGGTTACGACGTCAGACTCTCTCCTTTACCTGGCCTGTATGAACGGTGGATTGCGAATCTATGATATTTCTTCGCCTGCAGATCCCGTGGAAGCAGGTAACTTTATAACGTCTGGTTATGCCATAAACATTTTCCTGAACAATAATCTCGCTTACGTCGCTGATGATTTCAACGGCCTTCGGGTCATAGATGTCACTGATCCATCAAAGTGCATAGAGGTTTCCTCGTACGAGACAGCCGGCGAAACTCATGATCTTGATGTTTTCGGCAATCTTGCCTGCGTAGCAAACGGATACGGCGGCCTCCGCATTCTGGACATCTCTGATCCCACGCATCCATCTCAGAAAGGCATGATAAGCACCGCCGGTCGATGTATGAGCGTTAAAATTACAGGCACCACCGCCTACGTGACCGACTGGGGAGGATGGCTGCGCGTTATAGACCTTTCGGACCCGGACAATCCCATAGAGGTTGGAGCCATAGACTCCATCTTCTCCGCTTTTCGAGTCGCTCTTTCGGGTAACTTTGCCTATGTATCCGCGCAACAAAACGGTCTTTTTGTCATTGATGTATCAACCCCTTCCAATCCCGTGTTGGTTTCTCAGCTTGATACAATTGGAGCCGCCTGGGGTGCCGCCGTCACCGGCTCTTACCTTTTCGTAGCCACGACTGGCAACGGCCTGAAGATTCTTGATATAACCAATCCCATCAACCCGGTAGAAGTAGGCGAGTACCGTACTTCCGATAAGCTATGGGACGTGGCAATTCAAGGACACTACGCATATATTACAAGCCGTCCAACCGGTTTGCGGGTACTCGATATTTCCAATCCCGTTTCACCCGTGGAAGTAAGTACTTACTTTACGGGCAGAACCTGTCTCTCCATTGTACTCCAGGGCGACTATGCGTACATCGTCGATTTCGCAAAGAAACTTCGCATAATCGACATTTCGGATCCCAGCAATCCCTCTGAATCAGGGTATTACATCACTGGGAGTCAGCCCCGGGGGATATACACATACAACGGTCTTATTTTCGTTGCCGATATGAACGATGGAGTGTTTATCCTCCGACATGATATCCCCTCATCCGTGGGTGAGCAACTGGCGCGAAAGAAAGAGCCAACCCTAAATCTCGAACAAAACTATCCCAACCCATTTACAGACATGACGAGTATTACATATACTCTTCGCCGGCCCGGTCGTGCACAACTCTCCATTTACAACCATCTTGGCGAGAGAATCACGGTTCTGGAAGATTCATGGATGCCCAGAGGAACACATACGCTTCGATGGAATACTTCCAGAATCGATGTTGCTGCTGGAGTGTATTTTCTCCGGTTGAGGATGGGTAAAGAGATTATTACCCGGAAGTGTCTGGTACAATAACACGCTGTCACTCCGAGTTGAACATAACAATGCGAGGTCGTCATGATTAAGCTGTTTCCCCTGATTATGCTTTCGTTTTTCTCGTTGTTCGATATTTGCCTTAGCCAGAGAATCTTTCCCAGGCATTTTGAATACCTCGGCGCCTTTCGGCTCCCCGCGGGCTCCGGCGGTTCGAACTGGGAGTACAGCGGTCATGCTATGACCTATTATCCACATGGAGACCCAAACGGGTTTAATGATGGCTTCCCGGGTTCCATCTTCGGCGTCGGCCATGCATGGCATATGCAGGTCTCGGAAATCAGCATCCCGCGCCCCGTTATCTCACCGGAGAAAAACATCAACGATCTCCCGACAGCCAGGACCTTACGCGAATTCACCGATGTTCGATCTGGTGTGGGTTCGCTAAACGTCCTGCAAGAAATTGTACGTGTCGGAATGGAATACCTTCCCGCGCAAGGTGCACAAACCACGGACAAGTTGTACTTCTCCTGGGGAGCGCATTTCCAGGAGGACGAGCAAAACGTCGCTTCACACATGTGGTGCGAAACTGATCTTTCCGGGTGCCAGGGCGCGTGGTGGGTAGGCAACCGGTCTTTATACAGCGTCAATGATTACATGTTCGAAATCCCTGTTGAGTGGGCGACACGACATACACGGGGCATGCGATTGGCGACCGGGCGATACAGGGACGGCGGATGGTCCGGGCAGGGGCCCGCGCTCTACGCGATCGCTCCATGGCTCGACGGCAATCCCCCTCCTCCCAATACGCGACTCTCGAACATCCAGCTTCTCCAGTACTCAACCTCCTTTTGGGAAGACACGACGGATTACAAGATGGACAGTTACCACCACTCCGACGAATGGACAGGTGGCGCGTGGTTGACGGCCGGCGGCGGTTCCGCAGTCATCTTCGCAGGCACGAAAGGTGTTGGAGACAGCGCCTGGTACGGCAACGAAAACGGTCCCTGCCTCGAATGTCCAAACCGCGGATGGTGGAGCAGCGAATTCCAGGGCCAGATTATTTTCTACGATCCCGCGGATTTCGCCAAGGTTGCCGATGGACAAATGAAACCATACGAACCACAGCCATACGCCGTCATGAACATAGATTCGTACCTCTATCATATTGACTCGAGCCAGCAAAAACATCACACGGGCGCGCTCTCCTATGATCGGGAAAGAAATATCCTCTACATGTTCGAGCCGTTTGTCGACGAGGATCGAAGCATCGTGCATGCGTGGAAAATTCTTGGTCCGCCTACAGGTGGATTAGAAGAACATTCGCCCGGACGTTTTCGACTCGATCAGAATTTTCCGAATCCCGCTATCAACCGGACGACCATCCGTTTCAGTATTACCGCAAGGGATGCCGTGACTCTCTCCATTCACAACATGCTTGGCCAGGAGGTCCTTCGAGTATTTGACCGGCGCATCCTCGATCCGGGAAGTCATAATGTAACCGTGGAGACGACCGACCTGCCGAACGGCGTTTACTTCTACTCACTGCGAACAAGCCGGCACGCGACAAGCAGAATAATGATCCTCCGTCGATAACGATCTCGCGCTCAGGCGTTGCAAAAAACGCCGGGCTTTTGTAACGTACCGGAAACACGTCTGATCCAGTTGCGAAGGAAGGTATGCTCTCCCAGGTATTCAGCGGTTCCACGTATGGGATAGACGCTTACGCGGTCACCGTTGAAACACACATCGAAGACGTCGTTCCCGGGTTCGTGGTGGTGGGGCTCCCCGACAACGCCGTGAAGGAAAGCCGCGAGCGGGTCACTGCCGCAATAAAGAATTCCGGTTTTCCCTTTCCCGTCAAGCGTATCATCGTCAACCTGGCCCCGGCCGATATACGGAAAGAAGGATCCGCTTTCGACCTCCCGCTTGCCGTTGGTATCCTCTCCGCAATCAACGAAATCAGGAACAATCACCTCTCCTCCTTCCTCATGATCGGCGAACTGGCATTGGACGGCTCGTTGCGGCCCGTCCACGGCGTGTTGCCCATAGCACTGGAAGCAAGGAAAAACGGTTTTAGCGCAGTCATCGTTCCCACTGAAAACGCACGCGAGGCCGCCATGGTAAAAGGCGTCGATGTTTTTCCCTGCTCGACATTGAGCGAGTGCGTTGACTTCCTCAATGGCGAGCATCCACACCTTCCTGCGTACCACGTCGATATAGACGCCGTTTTTTCCGAGGGTGTCAAGAACTATCCCCTGGATTTCTCCGACGTCAAGGGACAGGAGAGCGTCAAGCGCGCTCTCGAGGTCGCCGCGGCAGGAAGTCATAACATCATCATGATCGGTCCTCCGGGCTCGGGCAAAACCATGATGGCGAAACGGCTGCCGACGATATTGCCACCGATGACGTTCGACGAAGCGCTGGAAACTACGAAGATCCACTCCATCGCCGGCACCATGCCTGAAGGAGCCGCCCTCATTTCCGTGCGCCCGTTCCGTTCTCCCCATCATTCCATTTCCGACGCGGCGCTGGTCGGCGGCGGCATCGGAATGGCGCGACCTGGAGAAATAAGCCTTGCCCACAACGGCGTGCTGTTTCTCGACGAGCTGCCCGAATTCGCGCGCAACGTTCTCGAAGTACTGAGGCAACCACTGGAGGACGGACGGGTTACGATCGCCCGCTCCAAGATGACCATCGAGTACCCGGCGAACTTCATGCTTGTCGCCGCCATGAATCCCTGTCCCTGCGGTAACTACGGGAACCCGCACCAGCAATGCACGTGCACGCCGATCCAGATTCAGCGCTACATGGCGAAGATTTCGGGTCCGCTCCTGGACAGGATAGACATTCACGTGGAAACGCCTCAGGTCAAGTACCAGGAGCTGTCCAGTTCCCGCCAGGGCGAGCGCTCTGAGATCATTCGTGATCGTGTTGTGCGCGCGCGGGAAATCCAGCTCCAGCGTTTCAAGAACTCGAAAGGGCTCTATTCAAACGCCGACATGCAAAGCAAGGACATACGGCGCTATTGTCACATTGACGACGCAAGCCAGGAACTGATGAAGATGGCAATTACCCGCCTCGGTCTGAGTGCCCGCGCGTACGACCGCATTTTAAAAGTCGGGCGCACCATTGCCGATCTCGCCGGTAATGAACAGATACGCCCGGAACACATCTCAGAAGCTATCCAGTACCGGAGCCTCGACCGCCAGATGTGGATGGCTTGAGCCGGCATTCATTCTAATCATCAATCAATTCCCACTACAACGTTGTGGGCGATCGTGTTGACCGTCCGCTGCGTGGCAACCTCACAAGACCTACCGTACGGGAAATCTACAATTACCGCAGCGCAATCGATGAAGAGATGATCGCCTTGTTTAAGAAGATGTTTGAAAACAAGTGGAAAAAATTTGCGGATTTATTGGAGCTCGGCTTGAACCATGAGCAGCAGCACCAGGAACTCTTTCTCATGGATATTAAATTCATCCTCGGCATGAATCCGTTGCATCCATCGTATTTGGAGAAAAACAATCCGGCGCAACCATCCAGCATCCTGGAAAAGAAGCTTCTTCAGATAACCTGTGGTGTCCATGAAATTGGCTACGATGGTGACGGGTTTTGCTACGACAACGAACAGCCCGGACACGGGGTGTTCGTAGAAGACTTTGAAGTCGAGGATCGTTCGATAACGAATGAAGAGCTTCTATACCGATACTCTTTGGAGAGCCGAAAAGACCTCAAGGATGGCCTGAAACATTGTAGACATAGAGAACTCCTCACTCCGGGGCTACCCTTTTTCAAACAATTTCATAAAATAATCTCTCTTATCTGACGTGTTTTCGACGATTGCCAAGAAAAAGCTCTGGGTGGGCAATATTACCAATTGAATTTCACCTTGCTGGTTCATATTATCCCAAGCATTCAAGCCCGCCTTGGGCAGGTTAACAAGTTGTGGAAAACTCAAGCGGTGTATTAAAAAATGTCTGTCAAATCCGTTCGGTTCTCAAATTTCTTTTTCATTGTCAAGTTGTTTTTTTACAATAATTCTCCATAACTCTTTGAATTTCAAAGGATTGCTCGTCTTGTCCCCGTGTGGATAACTTGTGTAAACATCCAGTGCACCTGCAAGCTTTTTTAACCACCTAACCGTCAATCAAGACATTTGACTGTGGATAACGTGCTCGAGCCATCTATCAACTCCCAGGAGAATCAGGTTCTTTCCCCAAACGAGGTATGGAACTCCTGCCTGGATATCATCAGACAAAACGTTCGACCTCTCACGTTCAAAACCTGGTTTGAACCCATCAAACCCCTCCGACTTGATAAGAATATCCTTACGGTACAGGTTCCAAGTTCGTTTTTCTACGAATGGATAGAGGAACGATATCTCCCATTCATTCAATCTGCGCTTTCGCGCTTTATCGGCCCCGGTGC
>Ga0256830_1001902_pt1 | contig 14313 bp, 17 predicted proteins | sample 128326metaG_FD_190537 | JGI IMG/M metagenome (GOLD analysis project Ga0256830, IMG submission 190537) | Hydrothermal vent microbial communities from Lau Basin, Pacific Ocean - 128-326 | ecosystem: Environmental > Aquatic > Marine > Hydrothermal vents | place: Pacific Ocean: Lau Basin | collected... | reverse complement strand
GGGGTACGCGCTTCTATATTAAGGTCCCCCTCACCCTGGCCATCATGCCCACCCTCATGGTGGTGGTGGGGGACCGGGTCTTCGCCCTGCCCCTGCTCAGCATCCTGGAGATCGTGGACTACACGCCGGCGGACACCAAGACCGTGGACGGCCAGCTGGTGTTCATGCTGCGCAACCGGCCTTTGCCCCTGTTCCACCTGCGCCGCTGGCTGCTGGAGGGGCCGGCCCGCCACGCCCAGGCGGAGGGCGGCCACGTGGTCATCGTCGGCCTGGGGGCCCGCCAGGTGGGCTTCGTGGTGGACGAGCTGCTGGGCCAGGAGGAGGTGGTGATCAAGCCCCTGGGGGCGCTGCTGCAGGGCACCCCGGGCCTGGCCGGGGCCACCATCACCGGCAGCGGGCGCATCGCCCTGATCCTGGACGTGCCCGGTCTCATCAAGGCCTACGCCGGGCGCATGGGGGAGGTGGCCTGATGGCGGTGCGGGTGCTGGTGGTGGATGACTCCCCCTTCTACCGGCGGCAGCTCAGCCGGCTGCTGGGGGCGGACCCGGACATCGAGGTGGTGGGCACCGCCCCCGACGGGCGCCGGGCCCTGGAGGCGGTGCGCCGGCTGCGCCCGGACCTGGTGACCATGGACGTGGAGATGCCGGTGATGGACGGCATCGAGGCGGTACGCCGCATCATGGCGGAGCACCCCCTGCCCATCCTCATGTTTTCCTCCCTCACCCACGCCGGCGCCCAGGCCACCCTGGACGCCCTGGAGGCGGGGGCGGCGGATTTCCTGCCCAAGAACCTGCGCGAGATCACCAGCGACCCGGAGGTGGCCCGGCAACGGCTGTGCCGGCACGTGCGGGCCCTGGCCCGGGACAGCCGTTGCGGCGCGGCCGCGTCCCCCGCCGGCATCCGGACGGCGGCGGCGCCGGACGCCCCGCCCCGGCTGGTGGCGATCGGCGCCTCCACCGGAGGGCCGGTGGCGGTGCACCGCTTGCTGCAGGCCCTGCCGGCGGACTTCCCGGCGGCGGTGCTGGTCATTCAACACATGCCGGGGAGCTTCACCGGGGCCTTCGCCCGGCGGCTGGACGAGGACTGCGCCCTGTCCGTGCACGAGGCCAGCGAGGGGGATCCCCTCCTGCCGGGCATGGCCCTGGTGGCCCCCGGCGGCCGGCAGCTCGGCCTGGCCCGCCGGGCCGGGGAGGTGACGGTGCGCCTGCGGGCCCCGGCGCCGGACGAACTCTACGCCCCGTGCATCGACCAGACCCTGGAGAGCTGCGCCGAGGCCCTGGGGGCCGAGTGCCATGCCCTCATCCTCACCGGCATGGGCAGCGACGGCAGCCGGGGCGCCGGCTGCCTGCGGGCGCGGGGCGGCACCGTCTGGGTCCAGGTGCCGGAGGAGTGCGTGGTGGCGGGCATGCCCCGGGCCGCCCTGGAGGCGGGGCACGCCCAGGCGGTGATGGGGCTGGCGGACATGGCCGCCGCCCTGTGCCGCGCCGAGGGCGCCACCGGCCGCCGGGCCCTGCCGTGAAGATCTGGGCGGTGGCCAACCAGAAGGGGGGGGTGGGCAAGACCACCACCACCGTCACCCTGGCCGGCCTGCTCACCCGCCAGGGGCTGCAGGTGGTCATGCTGGACCTGGATCCCCATGGCTCCCTCACCAGTTATTTCAAGCTCGACCCGGACGGCGTGCCGGCGAGCACCTACAGCCTGTTCGAGACCGCCGCCGCTGGCGGCCGGGGCCTGCCGCCGGGGCTGCCCCAGCCGGTGGCGGACGGGCTCGCCCTGATCCCGGCGGCGCCGGCCCTGGCCACCCTGGACCGCCAGCTCGGCCGGCGCCAGGGCATGGGCCTGGTGGTCCGCCGGGCCCTGGAGGGGCTCGGCGCGCGTTACGACGTGGCCATCATGGACTGCCCGCCGGTGCTGGGGGTGCTCATGGTCAACGCCCTGGCCGCCTGCGAGCGGCTGGTCATCCCCACCCAGACGGAGTTCCTGGCCCTGAAGGGCCTGGAGCGCATGACCCGCACCCTGGACATGATCATGCGCGCCCGCCGCCGGCGGGTGCCGGCCACCATCGTGCCCACCATGTTCGACCCGGAGACCTGGGCCTGCCTGGAGGCCCTGCAGAACCTGCGCCAGCGCTACGGGGATCAGGTCTGGGAGGGGGAGATCCCGGCGGACAGCCAGTTCCAGGAGGCCAGCCGGGCGGGGGTCCCCCTGCCCTGGGTCAACCCCCGGGCCCCGGGCGTGCAGGCCTACGCGGCCCTGTTGCGCGCCCTGTTGTGGGACAGCGGGCCCGTGGCCTGCGCGGACGCGGCGGGGGTGGGATGAGCGCGGTGCGGCCCGGCGCCCTGCTGGAACAGGAGCTGGCCCTGTCGGCCTACCTGGACTCCCTGCTGGAGGCGCCCCCACCGGCCCCCGTCCCCTCCGCGCCCCCCCGGGAGACGCCGCCGGCCCCGGCCCGCCCGGCCTGGGGGGCGGCCCCCTTCCTCGCCCTCCAGTGCCACTGCGCCGGCCTGCGCCTGGCGGTGCCCCTGGTCTCCCTCCAGGGGGTGCTGGAGTGGGAGGGGCGGGCGGCCGCCCTGCCGGGCCAGTCCCCCTGGATCCGCGGCCTCCTGCGCCACCGGGGCGTCCAGCTCAAGCTGGTGGAGGGCGGCCGGGTGGTCCTGCCCGCCGGCCGCCGCCCCTCGCCCCCCGCCCGGGGCCGGGTGCTGGTCTTCGGCGGGGCCTGGGGACTGGTGTTCGAGTCCGTGGGCGAGGTCATGGAGCTGGAACCCCAGGGGGTGCAGTGGCGCAGCCGCCGCACCCGGCGGCGCTGGCTGGCGGGCACCGCCGTGGACCAGCTCTGCGCCGTGCTCGACCTGGAGGCCCTGGCGGCGCTGCTGGAGACGGGCGCCGACCCGGCGGATTTTTAGACCTGCATTTCCAAGGGGTCCGGCCCCGATGGCTGGCACGTTTCGTGCTTGCTTTCGATCCCGTAGACAAGGGGATCGCGGATCCCGGCAGCGGAGACAGTGGATATGAGCCAGGCCGCCCAGCAACGGGCACCGGAGCCGGTGTCCCAGTGGGTCACGTTCAAGCTGGACGCGGAGACCTACGGCATCCGCGTGATGCAGGTGCAGGAGGTGGTGCGGGTGCCGGACATCGCCCCGGTGCCGGGGGCGCCGGACTACGTCCTGGGCATCATCAACCTGCGCGGCAACGTGGTCACCGTCATCGACACCGGCAAGCGCTTCAACCTGCCGCCGCGGGAGTACGACGACGCCACCCGCATTGTCATCGTGGAGGCCAAGCAGCACGTGGTGGGGTTGCTGGTGGACAACGTGGCGGAGGTGGTGGAGCTGCGGGCCTCGGACATCGAGACGGCGCCCAACGTGGGCAACGACAAGACCTCCCGGTTCATCGAGGGGGTCCACAGCCGGGACAACGAGCTGTTGATCCTGGTGGACGTGGACCGCCTGCTGACCGAGGAGGAATGGCAGGAGATGGCCGCCTTGTAGGGCCGTCATGGCGGACGTGGGGGACATCAGGCCGCTGCACCCGGTCTGGCCGACGCGGCCGGCGGACCAGGGCGGCCGGCGGCCCCCGCCCAGGGACCGGGAACCCCCCGCCCGGCGGCCTGGCGACGAACCGGAAGACGGGGACGAGGAGGGGCACATCGATGAATACGCCTGACGGCGCCCGGCGGGAGGGCGGTCGATGACCGGCCTGCCCTGGCCCAGCCTGGTGGCGGGTGCGGTGCTGGTGGTGAGCCTGCTGCTGCTCGGGCTGCTGGTGATGCTCCGGGCACGGCCCCAGACCTCCGCCGACCGCCGGCCCAGCCATGCCGACCTGCTCCTGGAGGCCCGCCGGGCCCGCCTGGCGGCGGCCGCCCGGGCCGCCTATGGGGACGGCCCCGGGGCCGGCGGCGGCGCCGGGCCCTCCCGCCGGCCGCGGGGGACGGCGGCGGCGGAGGAACGGTTGCGGGAACTGGAGACCCAGTTGCGCCTGCTGGCCCAGCGCCAGGACCAGGCCGAGCTGCGCCAGCCGGGCCGCTCCCCCTACCGGTTGGCCATCAACCTGGCCCGGGGCGGGGCCGACGTGCAGGAGATCGCCGCCAACTGCGGCCTGAGCCGGGGCGAGGCGGAGCTCATCGCCATCCTCCACGGGCGCCGGAACGCCGGCGCCGCCTCCTTGACCGCGGGGGCCCGGTGACGGAATCCCGTCGCCAGTGGGCTGGTGTCCGGGGCGCCGCTGCCCTAGACTCGGTGGCGGGCCAACCGGCACCGGCATTGCGGAAAACGAAACATGAAGGCTATGCTCAGGGCGTGCGCGCCCCGGCGCGGCTGATGGCAGACGCCCTGTTGAAGGACACCCCCCCAACCGCGAAGGTGATCGACCCGGGCGGCGGGCATCCGGCCGTGGCGGAGGCCGGCGGTGGCGGGACCGCCCCCCGGCACCTGGCCCGCGCCCTGCAGATCGCCACCGTCCTGCAGACCAGCCTGGAGCTGGAGAAGGTCATCGAGCTCTTCTCCCGGGAGGTGGCGGAGACCATCCCCCACAGCAGCATCGCCTACCGGAACAGCGCCCGCCAGCTCCAGCTCACCCTGGGGGAGCCCGCCGCCTGCCAGGTGAGCTACCGCCTGGTGGTGGCGGGCCAGCCGGTGGGGCAGCTGGGCCTGAGCCGGGAGCGGGCCTTCACCGAGGCGGAGACCCAGGAGCTGGAGTACCTGCTGTGCAGCCTGGTCTATCCCCTGCTGAACGCCCTCAAGTACCGGGAGGCGGTGGACTCGGCGCTGACCGACGCCCTCACCGGCCTGGCCAACCGCAAGGTCTTCGAGACCGCCCTGGAGCGGGAGGTGAAGCTGGCGCGCCGCCACGGCACCCCCCTGTCCCTCATCGTGGTGGACATCGACGATTTCAAAACCATCAACGATCGCTTCGGCCACAGCCAGGGCGACGCCGTGCTGCGCACGGTGGCCCGGGCCCTGGCCGACTGCGTGCGGGACACGGACGTGCTCGCCCGCTTCGGCGGGGAGGAGTTCGTGCTGCTGCTCAACAACACCGGCCGGGAGGGGGCCTGCCGGCTGGCGGAACGTCTGCGCTCCAGCGTGGCCCACACGGTGACCGGGGGGGACCCGGAGTTCCTCGAGGTGACGGTGAGCCTGGGGGTGGCCAGCCTCGCCGCCGACGACGGGCCGCACAGCCTGTTCGAGCGGGCGGACCAGGCCCTCTACCGGGCCAAGGCGGAGGGCAAGAACCGGTTCTGCTTCCAGGAGGCCGGCCCCGGCGGATCGGACTGACCGCGGCACCCCCGCCGGGGCGCCGCCCCGCCCTCACTCCGGCTGGCCGTCCGCGTGCCCTCTGCCCACCCGGTAGGCGAAGGCGATGACCTCCGCCACCGCCGCGTACAGGGCCGCCGGGATTTCCGCCCCCAGCTCCACCCGCGCCAGCATTCGCACCAGCTCCCGGTCCTCGTGCAGGGGGATGCCGTGCGCCCGGGCCAGGTCCAGGATGCGCTCCGCCAGGTCGTGCTGGCCCTTGGCGGTGACCCGGGGCGCGCCCCGGCCGTCGTAGCGCAGGGCGACGGCGGTGGGCGGGCCGGGATCCTTCATGCCCGCCAGTCCACCAGGGGCGGGGGCTCCGGCCGGGGCGACTCCGGCCGGCCGGCGGCGCTGTCCAGGCGGCCCGCCTGGAGGCCGGCGGCCGCCAGGCGCCGGCGCAGCGCCCCCAGCGCCCCCTTCAGCCGGCGGGCGGCGCCACCGTCCTCGGCCCAGAAGGTCACCGCCACCCGGTCGCCGTGGAGGCTGACATGGGCCCGCAGGGGCCCCAGTCCCGCCGGGGCCAGGGCCAGCCAGACCGACCAGGCCGCCGGCGGCTCGCCGCCGCCGCCGCCCTCCCCCCGGATGCGCAGGTCCACCACCTGCACCCCGTCCCCGTGGCGCAGGGGCAGCTCCAGGCTCACCACCGGCCAGGGGGACGAGTCGCCCCGGGCCGCGGAGGCGAGCTGGTGGAGCTGGATGCGGGCCACGGCGCCCTCCAGCCGGGCGGCCAGCTCCGGCGGCGGGGGGGGTTCGGGGGGCGGGGGGACGGCCGCCTGGGGCCGGGGCGGGCTGCCCGGCAGGGGGGGAGGTGCGTCGGGGGCGGGGAGGGGCGCCCGCCCGGCGGGTCCCGCCGCCTGGACCAGTTGGAGCAGCTGGGCCTTCAGGTCGCCGGCCACCGGCGGCGGCCGGCCGGGGGGCGCGGCGGCGAGCCGGTTCTCCAGGAACACGCCGCTGTCCTCCAGGGCGCGCCGGAACGCCCCCGGGGCGGTGAGCTGCTGGGGGTCGGGGAGCCGGGCCAGGAGGGCCCGGCCCAGCCGTTCCGCGGCCGACGGCAGCGCCTCGTTTCCCCGCCCCGCCAGGGCGGCCAGGGTTGCCAGCGCCGGGGCCAGGGACTGCTGGCGGGGCAGGGCCCGGCGCAGGCCCTGGCGCAGCACCGCTTCCGGCGCCAGGCCTTCCACGAGCTGCAGGACCGGTCGCGCCCCGGTCTGCCGGACCGACAGGCGCAGGGTCTGTCCCGGCTCCAGGGGCAGGCGGCTGGCGGCCTGGAGGCGACTGCCCTCGATCTCCAGCTCGAACACCCCCGGCGCCACCGCGGCCCGGACCACCGCGGCCAGCACCTGGCCCGGCCGCCAGCCGGCGATGCCGGGCAGGGGCGGGGCGGTGAGGGTCAACAGGCGGGCGGGGCCGGCGGCCTGGATGGGGAGGGGGACGGGGTCCATGACGGGGGCTATCGGCCCCTCATCGGCGGTCCTTTAACAGGCTATTGACAAGCTCCTGGGCCCCGCTGGAAAAAAAGGGGTCAGACCCCGTAGAATGAGTTCAATCCGCAATACCTTCCATCCTGCGCCGGCCCCCCGCCGGTCGGTGCGATCCGGAGACACCATGACCGCGCGCGTGATCGTCTACAGCACCGGGCGCTGCCCCCTGTGCGCCAAGGCCAAGACCCTGCTGGACAAATGGGGGATCCCCTATACCGAGCTGCGGGTGGACCAGGACCCGGCCCACCTGCGGGAGATGCTGGCGGTGACCGGCGGCGCCAGGACGGTGCCCCAGATCGTCATCGACGGGCGCAGCGTGGGGGGGTTCACGGACCTCACCGAGCTCCACATGGAGGGGGCGCTGGACCACCTGGTGGAGGGGGGCGGGGCCGCCTGAAAAGGGGGCCGGCCGGTGTTTTCAGCCCGGCCGGCCGTCCGCCCGGGGCGCCACCAGCATGGGGGCGTAGCGCCACAGGAACAGGCCGAAGGCGGCCAGCCAGCAGGCGCCGGCCAGGACGAGCCCCCCCTGGGGCCACAGCCCCGTCCCCGCCAGCACCCGGGCCAGCGCCCCCAGGTGCACCAGGGCGAAGGCCCAGGGGATGCCGGGGGGCGGCACCAGGGGGCGGCCGGTGTGTCCCAGGCTGACGCGGGCCATCATCCCCAGGGTCATGCCGCCGATGGCGCCGGTGGTGAGGGCGTGGGTGGCGGCGTCCGCCAGCGCCGGCCAGAGGGGCCGCAGGGCCGCCAGCAGCAGGCCCACCAGCAGCCAGCCGAAGGCCAGGTGCAGGACCCACAGCAAGGGCACCTCCCGGATCCGCCGGTCGAACCAGGAGGCGGCGCGCCAGGCGTTGGGGATGAGGGCGAGCGCCGCCAGGGCGGCCTGGACGACCGCCGGCGCCCCCAGGGCCGCCGCCAGGGCCAGGGCGGCCAGCAGGCCGCTGCCCGCCGCCTCCAGCAGGGGGCGGCGGCGTTCCGGGGCGCCGGGCAGCGCCCGGGCGGTGAAGAAGGGCAGCACCCGGCCGGCCAGGACACTGAGCAGGGTGAGGATGAGCCACAGCAGGGCCTGCAGGGCCGCCGGGCCGCCGCCGGCGTGGTAGCCGGCGTCCGCCGCGCCCATGAGCAGGAGCAGCGCCGGGAAGACGAGGTTGTGCCGCTGCCGGGCGGCCAGGACGGGCCGGCCAGTGAAGACGGCCAGGCCCAGGAAGAAGGCGCCGTCGGCGGCGGCGGTCCAGGGGCCCGCCGCCGCGGCCGCCCCCCACCGGCCCGCCAGCCAGAGCAGGACCAGGGCCGCCAGGGCCGCCCCCCGGGCGGTGTCCCGCCCGGTCCAGTTGCGGGCCGCCGTGAGGAGGAAGCCGGCCATCACCGCCCCGGTGTAGCCGGTGAGCATCTCGTGGCCGTGCCAGCGGCTGTCGGGGAGGGTGGCCGGCAGATAGAGCCAGGCCAGCCAGGCCCCCAGCAGGGCCAGGGCCGCGGCGCCGGCGAGCAGGAAAAAGGGGCGGAAGCCCAGTTGCAGGAGGGGCGGGGGGCCGTGGTTCATGGGTGCTGTCGCATGCCGCGGTAGAGTCTCCATGGTCGTGCCCCGGCATCACCTTGATCTGCGTCAAGGGCCGGCCGGGGCGGGTCTTGATTCCGATCGATATCGTTGATTGCGGGCCACACAGGGGGCGGTATGCCGCCCCATCACCCTTGGCAGGAGTCACCCGTCATGACAGGTTCCAAGTATCTTTACGAAGGCGCCATCGTCCGCCTGGAGGTGGCCGATCTGGCGCTGCCCAACGGGGAGCGGCTCCGGGCCGAGGTGGTGCACCACCCGGGCGGGGCCGCCGCGGTGGCCCTGGACGGGGAGGGGCGGGTCTGCCTCCTGCGCCAGTACCGGCCGGTGATCGACGCCTGGCTGTGGGAGCTGCCCGCCGGCAAGCGGGACGGGGCCGAGCCGCCCCTGGAGACCGCCCGGCGGGAGCTGGCCGAGGAGGCCGGGCGGCAGGCGGCGGACTGGACCCCCCTGGGGACGCTGTGGAGCTCCCCCGGGGTGTTCACCGAGCGGATCTGGCTCTACCTGGCCAGGGGGTTGACGGCGGTGCCCGCGGCGGCCGAGGTCCACGAGTGCTTCGAGGTCCACTGGCGGCCCCTGGGGGAGGCCCTGGCGGAGGCCCGTGGCGGCGCCCTGTGCGACGCCAAGACGGTGGTGGGCCTGTGCCGGGCGGCCGCGTTCCTGGCGGGGGATGCCGCGGGTTGAGGTTTCTTGAATCGGGGGTTGCCTTGCGATTGAATGTCCACCGCAAGAGGGAGGTAGTCTGACCCATGCTCAAGTTCTACGGTTACAAGAAGTGCGGCACCTGCCGCAAGGCGGAGAAGGCCCTGGAGGCCCTGGGCGTGCCCTACCAGTTCATCGACATCACCGAGCAGCCGCCCACCGCCGGCGTGCTCAAGCGGCTCGCCCGCCAGGCGGGGGTGGCGCCCAGGAAGCTCTTCAATACCAGCGGCGTCCAGTACCGCGCCCTCAAGATCAAGGAGCGCCTGCCCGGCATGAAGGAGGCGGACATCTACGCCCTGCTGGCGGGGGACGGCCGGCTCATCAAGCGCCCCATCGTCACCGACGGCAGCCGCACCACGGTCGGTTTCCAGGAGGCGGCGTTCAAGCAGGCCTGGAAGGGGGCGGCGGGCTGAGATCGGCGGGCCCCCGGGCCGGCGGGGGTCCGTGCCGTCAGAACAGTTCCACCTCGGCGCGCTGCAGCTGACCGGCCTCCACCGCCTCGCCGGTGAACTCGCTGACCAGGGTGGTGAGCTGCACCGCGTACTGGGACAGGTCGCTGTTGTCGGAGATGCTCTGGCGCGCGGTGGCGGCGAGTTCCTGCACCCGCTCGTCGATCTTCAGGATCGTCGCGTGGATCTCCTGGGCGGTCTGGCTGCCGCGCTCGGCCAGGGCGGCGCTCTGGGCGTTCTGGGTCTGGATGCCCGAGATCGCATCGACGATGCGGCGGAAGGTGTCGCCGGCCTGGCGCATCTGTGCCAGGGTCTCCAGGGTCTTTTGCTCGTTGCCCTCCATGCGGGTGACGGCCTGGCGGCTGCCGGCCTGGATGGTGTCGATGAGGTTGCGGATCTCGTCGGTGGCGCCGGTGGTGCGCAGGGACAGGTTGCGCACCTCGTCGGCCACCACCGCAAAGCCGCGGCCGTGCTCGCCCGCCCGGGCGGCCTCGATGGCGGCATTGAGGGCCAGCAGGTTGGTCTGCTCGGCGATGCTCACGATGATGTCCAGCACCTTGTGGATGTTCTGATTGTCCTCCGCCAGGCGGGTGATCACCCCGCGCAGCTCGACGACGTCGGTCTTGAGTTCGTCCATGTTGGCCTCGGCCGCCTGTACCGCCTCGCAGCCCTCCGTGGCCTCGGCCTTGACCTTGCGCGCCTCCTCGGCGGCATGGGTGATCTGGGTGCTCACCTCCCGGCTGGTCTCGGCCAGGCCGGTGATGGCCTCGGTGAAACTGCGGATGGTCTGGGCCTGGCGCTCGATGGACTGGCTGGTGGTGGCGGTGATCTCCTGCGCCTGGATGCTGCTGCCGGACAGGCCCTTGGCGACCAGCAGGATCCTTTCCACCATTTCCCTCAGCCGCCAGGCATAGAGGTTGAACAGCATGGCGATCTGGGACGCCTCGTCCTCGTTTTCGGCCGGCAGGTCCAGGCTCAGGTCCGACTTGGTCTGGATCAGGTCGCGCAGCGCATCGCGCAGGGTGCGCAGGTGGCGGGTCAGGCGTGCCAGGTACCAGCCGTTGAACAGGAGCAGGGCCGCGATCACCACCGCACTCAGCAGGATCAGGATCAGGCTGCGGCTGTACAGGTGGGCGAAGATCTCCCGGCTGTCCAGGCCGACCTCGAAGCGCCCGTAGGGCCGGCCCGCCACGGTGATGTCGGCGGCCTGGTCGAAGCTGCCGTCTTCCCGGCTCGCGGCCAGGTCGGCGTCCACCCGGAAGGGCCGGTCCAGGGCGGCGGCGTCGCCGTGGGCGGCCAGGGTCCGTCCCCGGAGGTCCCGCACCCGGGCATAGACCACATCCGGCTCCGCCGCCAGGGTGCGGGTGATGCTCTCGATGGTGGCCAGGTCGTTGCTGGCCACGGCGTCGGCCACGGCCCTGGCCCCGAGGGTGGTGATGGTGTGGGCGGTTTCCCGGGTCTCCGCCGTGAGGAAGGACAGATAGGACCAGATGCCGAAGGTCACCGCGGCCGCGGCGGCGGTGAGGCACAGGACGGCGTTGGCGATGACCGCCTTAGCGGTGATACCGAGCGGTTGTTTCAGGCGCATGCGTGTTGTCCTTCATGGGGGGGTCGCCCAGGGTGAGGCGGCGGATATCGTTCCAGTCGGCATCGCGGGCGGCCTCGAAGGCCCCGACGGCCAGGCGCCGGAGGGCGGCCCGGCCGGCGGCGTCCTCCCCCATGGCCAGCAGCGTCGTCTGCAGGGCCTGGACCACGGCCGCCGGGACCCGGGGGTGGGCGGCCAGGGCATGGGGCGAATAGCCCCGGGTCACCCGCAGGATGCGCAGCTGGTCCCGCAGCCCCGGCGCCAGGGTCCCGAGGGTCCGCGGCACGCCGCCGCCGGCGGGGAAGCGGCCGGCGGCGACGTTGAGGTAGACGGATTCGTGGGAGCGGACGTAGACGGGTCGTGCCCGGATGCCCATGTCCCGCAACCCCTGGAGGTTGAGCAGGGTGGCGGCGAAGGCCCGCGGCGCGGGGAAGGCCAGGGCCCGCCCCTGGAGCTGGTCCACCGTCCGGATGGGCCCGTTGCGCCGCACCACCAGGATGCCCTTGAGGCGTACGCCCCGCTCCCGGGCGAAGGCGGTGTAGCCCTGGCGGGCATGGGCGACCACGTAGTGGTAGGGGTTCATGTAGGCCAGGTCGTCCGCGCCCCGGTCCAGGGCGGCCTCGAAGTCGGGGATGCTCTTGTAGGTCCGCAGCCGCAACCGGTGGCCGCTGCGCCGGGAGAGGTATTCCAGGAGGGGGCCCCACTGCCGCACCGTGGTCTGGGCCGCCTGCTGGGGCACGATGGAGAAGTCATAGATCCGGTTGGGGTCGGCCGCCGCGGCGCCCCCCGGGGCCAGGAGGCCCCAGGCGCCGATGCCCAAGAGCGCGAACCGTTGTACCACCCAGCCGAGTGTGCCAATGGAGTGTCCTTCGGGGGTTCCGTTTGAGCGTCCTCGTGTCATGACAGTTCCACTGTCTCCTTGAGTTCCTGTGAGAGATGGGCTGCCGCGGGGACGCGGTCCCGGCGCCCTCGCAACGGGCGGCCCTTGGCCCGCTGTGTGGGCGGGGTGGAAAGGTGCCGCTGCGGCCGTTCCCGTGCCCCGTGTGGGGGCCCCTGAGATATCGGCCGGTTCAGCGGTGTCCTTGAGGTCCCTGCTCGCCCTTCCGTCCCGTCGATGGCAAGCAGCAATTAATGTGCCATCTGGATCGGGCGCCGGGCCGTCCCATCCCCTCCAATTCACATGATGCCCCTGTGGTCTTGACGGCGGGTTGAAATACCCCCCTGGGAGGCTGGCCGAGCAATGCCCTCCCCGGCATTTCCCGGACTCGGCCACCCTCCCCACACGAGTGTGGGGAGGCCCACACAGGTGTGGGGGGACGAGTTGGAAAAGGCCAGGGACGGCCTTTTTCAACAGCCAGCTAAAGTTCGCCGCCGGCGGGACGTTACAGCGGTAGGCGTTCAGCCACGTCGTGTCACCGGGACCCAAGGGATGCACATGGACCACGAGACCACCTTCACCTGTCCGGCATCGCTGGACATCGCAGCAGCGCAGGCCTCGCACGAGCGCCTGCAAGCCCTGCTGGCGGCGGACGGCGACATCCGGGTGGTGCTGGAGGACCTGCGGCGCGTGGATACCGCCGGGGTGCAGCTGCTGTGGGCCTTCGTCCGGGACGTCCGGGCGGCGGGCCGGACGGTGCACTGGGTGGGGGCGTCCGACGCCCTCGTTGGCGCCGCCCGGCTGCTGGGGATCGACGCGCGGCTGGGCGCCGGTGCGGCGGACGGCTGACGGAAGCCGACGGGTAGGGACGGCAGGGATGCGCATCCATGTTTATGTGCTGGCGGCAACGGTGCCCGGGACGGTGCCGGTCGCTTCCCTTCCTCATCAGGAGCGCACTCATGGCGAATATTCTGGTTGTTGACGACTCGGCCTCCATGCGGCAGATGGTGGCCTTCACGCTCAAGGGGGCCGGCCACGAGGTGACCGAGGCGGCGGACGGCACCGAGGCCCTCGACCTGGCCAAGGGGGGCCGGTTCAACCTGGTCCTGACGGACGTCAACATGCCCAACATGGACGGCGTCACCCTGACCCGGGAGCTGCGGTCCCTGCCGGAGTACAAGTTCGTTCCCATCCTGACCCTCACCACCGAGGCCGGCGAGGACAAGAAGCAGGAGGGCAAGGCGGCGGGCGCCACCGGCTGGATCGTCAAGCCCTTCAATCCGGATCAACTGCTCGCCACCGTGCAGAAGGTCCTGAGCTGAGTCCATGACCCTGGACATCTCCCAGTTCCACCAGACCTTCTTCGAAGAGAGCTTCGAGGGGCTGGACGTCATGGAGACGGGCCTGGTGGGCCTGGAGGAGGGCGCCGCCGACGGCGAGACCCTCAATGCCATCTTTCGGGCGGCCCACTCCATCAAGGGCGGCGCCGGCACCTTCGGTTTCACCGCGGTGGCCGACTTCACCCACTGCCTGGAGGCCCTCCTCGACGAGATGCGCGACGGCCGCCGGCCGGTGACCCGTGCCGGGGTCGACCTGTTGCTCGCGGCGGTGGACGTGTTGCGCGCCATGCTGAGCGCCTTGCGCGACGGCACCGCGCTGGACCAGCAGCGGGTGGTCGACGTGCAGCGGGATCTGGAGCGCCTGCTGCAGTCGGCGCCGGCGCCCGGCGTGGACGTGCAGGGATCGGGGGCGGGGGCGGCGGCCTCGGGTTGGTGCATCCGGTTCCGGCCCCACGCCGGCCTGTTCAAGAGCGGCAACGACCCCCTGCGCATCTTCCGCGAGCTCGAGGAACTGGGCGACCTGGAGGTCGCGCTGGACGACGCGGCCCTGCCGCCCCTGGCAGAGCTGGATCCGGAGGCGTCCTATCTCGCCTGGACGTTGCGGCTGCACGGCCGGGTGGAGGAGCGCCAGGTGCGCGAACCCTTCGAATGGGTGGTGGGGGACTGCGAGCTCGATATCCAGCCCCTGGACGCGGCGCCGGCGGCCGCCGCGGCGGAGGGGGCGGGCGGACCGGAGCAGGCGCCGGCGGCGCCCCCGCGCGCCCGCCCCAGCGGCTCTATCCGCGTGGACATCGACAAGGTGGATGCCATCATCAATATCGTCGGCGAGCTGGTGATCACCCAGTCCATGCTCGGGCAGGTCGGGGAGTCCATGGCGGACTGCCCGGGCCTGGACCAGCAACGCTATGAGAAACTCTGCGAGGGGCTGGCCCAGCTCGAGCGCAATACCCGCGAGCTGCAGGAAAACGTCATGCGCATCCGCATGCTCCCCATCCGCTTCGCCTTCAACCGCTTCCCGCGCCTGGTGCGCGACCTCTCG